>Ga0194128_10000247_pt1 | contig 101041 bp, 76 predicted proteins | sample TA2KigCa65mmetaG_FD_148650 | JGI IMG/M metagenome (GOLD analysis project Ga0194128, IMG submission 148650) | Freshwater microbial communities from Lake Tanganyika, Tanzania - TA2015037 Kigoma Deep Cast 65m | ecosystem: Environmental > Aquatic > Freshwater > Lake | place: Tanzania: Lake...
ACGAACACGAACAGTGTTTTTTTGATCATTAGGGTTGGAAAGTTGAGGATTAGGATGCGTTCAAACTCCGGCGATCAGGCCAGCGAAGCAGAGAGATGGCAAGCGAATTCCCGGCAGCGCGACGGCGTCACGGCTGATTCCAGAATCGGCGAAAGGAGCGCGGGCAGCCGTGCCCGCGCGCTTCTGAAGATCTGGAGAGAAGCCTCTCGCGGGCAGGCTGTCCGCGCTCCTCCCTGCGCTCCACCATGCTTGCCGCTGTCTTTTGGCCACCTTAAGCTGGGTCGGTGAGTGACCTGCCGATCGCGATCAATGAAACCGTCCGGCGCTTGAAGCTCTTTGAGCCGCGCCAGTCCATCCTGGTGGCCGTCTCGGGAGGAATTGACTCGATGGCGCTGCTCTACGTGCTGAACCGGCTGGCGCCGGAGCACGCGTGGCGTTTGGTGGTGGCGCACTTCAATCATCGCCTGCGCGGCCGGGCGAGCGACGCGGACGAAGCGTTCGTGAGGAAATCGGCGAAGGCGCTTGGGTTGGCGTTCGCCAGTTCGGGCGCGGATGTGAAAAGGTTTGCGCGGCGGCACAAACTCTCCGTGGAAATGGCGGCGCGCAAGTTGCGGCACGATTTTTTCGCGCGGACTTGTTCGCGTTTCGGCATCCGGACGGTTGCCCTGGCCCATCACGCGGACGATCAAGTGGAGTTGTTTTTCCTTCGTCTGCTGCGCGGCGCAGGCGGTGAAGGCCTCGCGGGCATGGACTGGATCAGCCCCTCGCCGAGCGACCCGAGGATTCACCTCGTGCGGCCGTTTCTCAATGTTCGCAAAGAGGAATTGCGCGCCTTCGCCCAAGAGCAAGACATCGCGCACCGAGAAGATGCGACGAATGCGGCTCTGGAACACCAGCGGAATCGCATTCGCCACGAACTGCTCCCCTTGCTTCGGGTGAAGTACCAGCCGGCGCTGGCTAAAATCGTCCCGCGTGTCATGGAGATCATTCGTGAGGAGTCGGATTTCGTCACTCGATCCGCGCTGGCATGGTTGGCCGAGAATGGACCGGTCGCTTTGGCGGAACTTTCCCATGAACGGTCTCTTCGGACCGTGGCCTTTAGGCCGCTTCAACGCTCACCAGCGGAGCGCGCGCGGAAGCAGCCTGAAGACTGCGGTCCTCCAGGGCTTCGGTTCATGGGTGATCTCCGACGAGGAGACGCTGTTGCCGGTGGATTTGAACTGCTTCCGGTCGCGGTCCAGCGCCGGATCATGCATTTGGAATTGGCTCGCCTGGGCGTCGCGCCGGAATTTGAGTTGATCGAACGGCTGCGAGGTTCCGTGGGGGAGATTATCTCTGTGAATTCGATCCTGGCGATTTGGAGGGACGGACAGGGCCGGCTCCAATTTCGGCGTCCGACCCAGTTTCATTTCGACTCGAACACGATCTGGCTGAATGTGGCCGAGAAGCGTGGGCATGCGGATTTCGATGGTCTGAAGGTTGCGTGGCAGATCGAGCCTTGGAAACACGGAACAGATTGGCGCCAGAAGCTGAGAGGGCAAGCCGAGCAGTTCGACGCACGGAAGGTGGGATCGCCAATCATCCTGCGACACTGGCGGCCTGGAGACCGATTTCAGCCGATCGGCCTGCCTGCGTCCGTGAAAGTGCAGGATTTGCTGACCAACGCGAAAATTCCCCGGTCGCGCCGCCACCGCTTGGTGCTGGCGACTACACCAAGAAGGGAAATCTTTTGGATCGAGGATTTCAGGATTTCCGAGCGCTTCAAGGTCACGCGGCATACGACGTCTTGCCTGCGATGGGCGTGGCAACGGGCGCGAGCGTGATCCCTATGCACGTTGTCGGGAAACCATGGATTACGTGGCCAGCGAAGCCGGAGCCAAAATAACCGCGGATCTCACGGATTACGCGGCTAGGAGGCGGTTGTTGATCTGTGTGATCCGTGTCATCCGTGGTTGTTATCCTTTGTGTAGCGGACTGATTCACGGCCCAAATCCGGGCCCAAACAGCGGTTGCGTCGCCTATGCCACCATGATAGCTTGGCCCGGATTGGGAAAAGCAAATGGCTGACGAAAACAAACACTCCGGCAACGGAAAAAAAGAAAAGAACGGCGAGATCCGAGTGCCGCCCCGCAATTGGCTGCTCTGGATTTTGATCCTGGGCGCGATCCCTTTGCTGATGCTGCTTCAGAACAGCAAGAAAGCGAATGTCCAGGTGATCAAGCGTTCTCAACTGATTGCTCTGCTCACAAACGATCTGATTGTCTCCGGCGCGATTCATTACAGCCCGCAGGCGTCGCTTCTGAGCGAGATTGAAGGCAAGGCCTACAAGACTGACTTGGAGGGGAAAAAGATCGAAGGAGAGTTTGCCAATTTCCGGATCAAAACGCGCCTGGACGATGATCTGGAGAAGGCGCTGCTGAATTCCGGCAAATTCGAGACTTACGAAGCCAGCGCGCTTTTGTTGAATTTGTTTGTCACGATTCTCCCGATTCTTTTCGTGGCGTTCTTGATTTACTTTTTCTTCATCCGCCAGATCAAAATGGCCGGCAAAGGCGCGCTCAGCTTCGGCAAGAGCAAGGCGCGGCTCCTGAGCAAAGAGAAAAACCGGACGACGTTCAAGGACGTCGCGGGCGTCGAGGAAGCGAAAGAAGAGGTCTCCGAACTCGTTGAGTTTCTCAAAGACCCCAAGAAATTTCAAAAACTGGGCGGGCGCATTCCCAAAGGCATCTTGATGATCGGTGCGCCCGGCACGGGCAAAACGCTCCTGGCCAAGGCCATCGCCGGGGAAGCGGACGCCGCGTTCTTCAGCATCAGCGGCTCGGACTTTGTGGAAATGTTCGTCGGCGTCGGCGCCAGCCGCGTGCGCGATATGTTCGAGCAAGCGCGCAAGAACACGCCTTGCCTGATCTTCATCGACGAAATTGACGCGGTTGGGCGGAGCCGTGGCCACGGTTTGGGCGGCGGAAACGACGAGCGCGAGCAAACTTTGAATGCGTTGCTGGTGGAGATGGATGGGTTCGACACGCAGGAAGGCATTATCATCATCGCGGCGACGAATCGGCCCGACGTGCTCGATCCCGCGTTGCTCCGGCCCGGACGCTTTGATCGGCAAATCACCGTGAATCTGCCTGATGTGCGTGGCCGGGAAGCGATTCTCAAGGTTCACGCGAAGAACGTTAAGCTGGACCCGACCGTGAACCTCGCTGTCATTGCGCGCGGCACGCCTGGCTATTCTGGAGCCGAGTTGGCCAACTTGCTCAACGAAGCGGCGCTTCTGGCGGCGCGCACGAGCAAAAAAGCCGTCGGAATGGCGGAGTTGGAAGAAGCGCGCGACAAAGTGCGTTGGGGCCGTGAGCGCCGCAGTCTGGCCATGACGGACGAGGAAAAGAAGTTCACCGCCTGGCACGAGGGGGGCCATGCGCTCGTGAACGTCGTGCTCGAGCACACGCATCCCCTGCACAAGGTGACCATCATCCCCCGCGGACAAGCGCTCGGCTCAACGATGTCGCTTCCCAAGCAGGATATTTTGAACCGCCGCCGCAAGGAAATGCTCGCCATGATTTCGGTGACGATGGCCGGACGCATTGCCGAGGAAATCGTGTCCGGGGACATCTCGACTGGCGCCGCCGGCGACATTCAGCAAGCGACGCAAATGGCCCGGGCGATGGTTTGCCATTTCGGCATGAGCGAGAAACTCGGCATGGTCCAGTACGGCGACAACAACGAATACGTCTTCCTCGGCCGCGAGATGATTCGAAGCAAGGATTACAGCGAACGCATCGCGGAAGAGATCGACGCCGAGGTCAAGCGCATCATCGACGAATGCTATCGCATCGCCGAAGACATCATTGACATCCACCGGAAGAAGTTGGAGTTGATTGCCCAATCCTTGCTCGAATACGAGACGCTGGACGGAAGCCAGGTGGAAGAGATCGTGAAGACGGGCAAGCTGACTCCGCCTGCGCCAACTCCGAAGACCGACCCGCCCTCCGGCGCGCTGGCCGCCACGCCACTGCCTGAAGTGCCGCGTCCCGCCCCGCCACATTTGCCCGGCCTCGGCTCACCGGCGCCGGCGGCGGCGTAACGCCGACTTTGCGCAGTCCTGGAGCCGCAACCGCGAACAAGGGACACGAAATGGCACGGCGTGGAGGCGCCCTTCAACTCAGGGAATGGGCAGATAACGCGCAGGACATTGGCGCATGATCTCCCAAGTCTAGGCCAGCCGGATTGTTCCCCTCGTTCCTCCGTGAAGTTGGCCCGAAGTTGACTCTGGTCTTCAAATCCTTAGCCTCGCGCCATGATTATTGCGCCCTCCTTGTTGGCGGCGAACTTCGGTCGGTTCGGAGACGAAGCCAGACGCGCGGAAAAGTCGGGCGCGGAATGGTTGCATCTGGACATCATGGACGGCCATTTCGTGCCGAACATCTCGTTTGGCCCGGGCGTCGTGCAAAACCTCCGGCCGCTTTCGCGCCTGTTTTTTGACGTGCACTTGATGTGTTCGAGACCCGAAATTTTGCTGGACCCCTTTGCCAAAGCGGGCGCCGACTTGATCACCGTGCACGTCGAACTGGACGACCGGGTTCTGCCTTTGCTCTGGAAAATCAAGTCGTTGGGCAAGCAAGTCGGGTTGGCGGTCAATCCGCCCACTCCCATCGCCGCCGCGGAGCCGTTCCTGAAACAAATCGATCTGTTGCTGGTGATGACGGTCAATCCGGGCTTCGGCGGGCAATCGTTCATCGAGGAGACGGTGCCGAAGATTCAACAAGCGGACGCCTGGCGTCGCGAGAAAAAGCTGAAATACCGCCTGGAGGTCGATGGCGGAATCAATTTCAAAACCGCCGCCGAATGCGCGCGGTCCGGCGCCGACACGTTCGTCAGCGGCACCGGCCTTTTCGCTCACCGCAACATGAAGGCGGCGGTGCGGAAGATGAGGGCTATTGTCCAGGAGCAGCGCGTTCGCGATTGAGCAGTTGTCAGTTGCCAGTGGTCAGTGGGGCGAAGCGCCTGCCAGGCCGTGATTTCAATGCATCCGAGCAGGCGATTTCTATGCGCGACACATCCCCCTTCCAGCCGGTGTTTATTGGGGACCAATTCCCTGCGAAGCAAGACGATGGCTCCGCAGGAGCGTCGCCCCACCGCCACGCTCACCCCACTGGCAACTGGCCACTGACAACTGACCACTGAAGAGGATGACACCCATCAAATTCGGCACGGACGGCTGGCGCGCGGTCATTGCGGAGGATTTCACTTTTCACAACGTGGACCGTGTCGCCCAGGCGCTGGCCGATTACTGGAACACAAATCCCGTACCGGACACGCAAAAGAAGGTGGTTGTGGGTTACGACCGGCGATTCTTGTCCGATCAATTCGCGGCGCGCATGGCCGAGGTGCTGGCGGGAAATGCATTTCAAGTCACGCTCACGGACCGGCCCACGCCGACCCCGGCCGTTTCGTTTGCCGTAAAAGCGCAGCGGGCGGCTGGCGGGGTCATGATCACCGCGAGCCACAATCCGCCGCGGTTCAATGGCGTGAAGATCAAAGCGCACTTCGGAGGCTCGGCGGATGCCGCCCTTTGCGCGGGGGTCGAGGCGCTCCTGGATCAGCAGGCGGTGAAATCGGTGAGCTTGAGCGCCGGCCGGGCGCGCAAGCAGATTCACGTGAAAGATTTGTGCCCGGCCCATTTCCGAGCCGTGAAGCAGAAGGTTAATTTTGCGCTCATTGCCCGGTCGAGAATTCGTTTTGCCCACGACGCATTATTCGGCGTCGGAGCGGGGTGTTTCGAGGAATTGCTGGCCGGGACGACGTGCCGGGTCACGACGTTGAACGCACAACACGACCCCTTTTTCGGCGGCATCAATCCGGAGCCCATCGACAAAAATTACGGACGCAGTTCGGCCTACTTGAAAAAGCACCCGCACGACATCTGTCTCGTGACGGACGGCGACGCGGATCGCGTTGGCGGAATGGATGGGAGAGGGAATCCGTTGACGACGCACAAAATCATTTGCCTGATGCTGCGTCACCTGATCCACCACCGCCAGGAGAAAGGACGCGTCATCAAGGCCCTCACCACCACCTCCATGGTGGACAAGATGTGCGCGGCCTACGGTCTGCCGTTGGTGGAGACCGGGGTCGGCTTCAAATACATCTGCTCGGAAATGCTGAAGGGCGACGTGCTTCTCGGATTCGAGGAGAGCGGCGGAATCGGCTTTCCGGGACACATTCCCGAACGGGACGGCATCCTGGCCGGCCTGATGTTGCTGGAGTTGCTCGCGGCAGAAGGAGCGCCGCTTTCGAAGCTGCTGGCGCGGCTGGAGAAGGATTTCGGACCGCACCACTACGGGAGAATCGACACCCATTTCCCGCTGGAGAAGCGACCGGAGTTGATGAGCCATTGCCGGGAGCATCCGCCCGCCAGGCTCCTGGGTTCGCCGCTGGCAGGCGTGAAGTCCTACGACGGGGTGAAATTCATCGCCCAGGACGGAACCTGGCTCATGTTGCGCGGATCGGGCACGGAACCGATTCTGCGCATTTACGCCGAGGGTCAATCCGATGCCGCTGTCCGGAAGCTACTTCGGCTGGGGGTGGAGATGACGAAGCAAGTTTGAGAAAGGCCATCGTTTCGAGCGCGTGTGGGAGCTGTCTTTCTGTGCACAGTTCGATAAGTGTGCACATGAAGTCGAAGGTCCGTTTCAGGATCGACCAGGGGGGCCAAGTTTTGAAGTGAATTCCCTTTTCTTCGCGCCGAGCGCGATTATCTTGTCCAACCTTCGGGCTCGGAGACGCGGACCGCTGAGTTGGGGGTAGCGCAGAGTTGCACTCTGCCGTATCGCCGATTTGCACTCGGCGGCGCTCGGCAAGTTCCAGGGCGCTCGATCTGGTCGGCCGCTTGCGGAATGCAATTCCGCGATACAGCAGATTGAAAATCTGCGCTACGGTGGACACATACCCGACTGCAAATCGGCGATACGACAGCCTGCAACTCTGCGTTACGTCGAAGGCGCGATGCCGGGCGAACGAAACGAATCCCGTGGTCAACGGTTGAAAAGAAATGGGTTTCAGATTACGTAAAAGCAAAGAAATTGGTTAAAGTCAATGGACGCAAAACACATTCGAAATTTCAGCATCATTGCGCACATTGACCACGGAAAGACCACGCTGTCGGACCGCTTGTTGCACCGGACCGGAACGATCACGGATCGCGAGATGCAGGATCAGTTGCTGGACTCCATGGATCTGGAGCGCGAGCGCGGGATCACGATCAAGGCGCATCCGGTGACCATGCTGTACCGCGCGGGAGACGGGCAGACCTATGAATTGAATCTCATCGACACCCCCGGCCACGTCGATTTTTCCTACGAAGTTTCGCGGAGCCTGAGCGCTTGCGAAGGGGCGCTGCTGGTGATCGATGCCGCTCAAGGCGTGGAGGCGCAAACCGTGGCGAACGTCCACCTGGCGATGAAGCAAAACCTGACGATCATCCCGGTGATCAACAAAATCGATTTGCCCCACGCGAATGTTGAACTGACGAAGACCCAGCTTGAGGACATCCTGGCCATTCCCGGCGAGACCGCCATTTCGGTCAGCGCGAAGGAGGGGATCGGAATCGACGAACTGCTGGAAGCGATCGTTGCGCGCGTGCCTCCGCCGAAACCCACCGGCGCCAAATCGCTGCAAGCTCTGTCCTTCGATTCCTATTTCGACACTTACAAAGGCGTGGTGACGCACGTGCGGGTGTTCAACGGAGAATTGAAACCGGGGATCCAGGTGAAGCTGCTGCACTCCGGAAAAACGGTCGAAGTGAAAGAGGTCGGGAGTTTCAATCCCAAGCCGTACGTGCGGGAAAAACTGGAGGTGGGCGAGACAGGATACCTGACGGCCAATATCAAGAGTCCGAAGGACGTGAAGATGGGGGACACGATCACTGACGCGCGCCATCCTGCTGCGCCGCTGCCCGGATTTCAGGAAATTCACCCCATGGTGTTCAGCGGCATTTACCCGATCAACACCGCCGATTACGAACATCTTAAAGCCAACATGGAGAAACTGCAGCTCAACGATTCCGCGTTCGTCTATCAACCGGAGAGTTCGGTGGCGCTGGGTTTCGGGTTCCGTTGCGGGTTTTTGGGATTGCTGCATTTGGAAATCGTTCAGGAGCGCCTCCGCCGGGAATACGGCATGGACATCATCGCGACCTATCCCAGCGTGATCTATCGCGTGACGATGACGAGCGGAGAATTGAAGGAAATCGACAATCCCGCCTATCTGCCGGAGCCGAACTATATCGGAAAAATCGAGGAACCCATGGTCAAATCTTTCGTGATTTGCCCGAACGAATACATTGGCGACATGATGGGCTTGATCGCGGAGAAGCGCGGCGTGGTCGATCACACCGAAACTCTCGATACGCGGCGCGTGATGTTGACGAGCCTGTTGCCGTTGAACGAAATCTTGATCGACTTCCATGACCGCATCAAGAGCATCACGCGCGGCTACGGGTCGATGGATTACGAGTACGCGGGCTATGCCGAGTCCGAAATGGTCAAGCTGGACATGCTCGTGAACAGCGAGGCCGTGGATGCGTTCTCGTGCATCGTGCACCGCGACAAAGCCGAATTCAGAGGGCGCGCGCTGGCGGCGAAGCTGAAGGAGGTTATTCCCCGGCAGCAATTCGCCGTCGCCATTCAAGCGGCCATTGGCGGAAAGATCATCGCGCGCGAGACGGTCGGCGCGCTGCGAAAGGACGTGACGGCAAAGTGCTATGGCGGCGACATCACGCGGAAACGAAAATTGCTGGAGAAACAGAAGGAAGGGAAAAAGAAAATGAAAGCCTTCGGCTCGGTGCAGATTCCGCAGGAAGCGTTCATTGAGGTGCTGAAAGCATGAGCGCGTTGTGATTTTATGAAGCGCCATTCGGAATACGGATTGATGCGATGAGTAAGCTGCTCTCTCGTTGGTTGTTTTCAAGAACGGTTCGCGAGGCGAGCTACCTGTGCCAGCGCGTCCGGAAAATTGCCAGCGCGCAACGCGATTTGCTTCTTCCGCAAGGGCTGGATTCCATTGGGCGGGCTCTCTCCGAAGTGCGGCTGGCTTTGTCGAACGGCGCGGACACGGCCGCGGTTCTGGACCGAGCCGCGAATTTGGAAGCTACGGCCAACAAATGGCTGAGGCCTTATCCTGCGGCCAGCATCCGCGAAAACGTCGATGTGATGCTGGTCGCGCTGGTCGTGGCGTTGGGGATTCGCACTTTTTTTCTGCAACCCATGGCGATCCCAACCGGCTCCATGCAACCGACTCTCTACGGCATCACCTACGAAGATCTGCGGCAGACGCCGGACGTCGAAGTTCCGGGAATGCTCGCGAGAATTTTCCAGCGGAGCGTTCTGGGCGCCAAGTACTGCCACGTGGTCGCCGAGCGAGACGATGTTTTCCTCGGATTTGAACCGCCGCGAAAAGTGGCTGGTTTTGTCCATACGCAGAGAATGATCTTCCAGAATGGACCGCCGCACACGATCTGGTTCGCGCCGGAGAAACTGGATGAGAAGTCAGGACTTCATTCGCAGCGTCCTGTCCGCAAAGGCGAGGAACTGATCAAACTGAAGGTCATGAGCGGAGATCGGCTGTTCGTGGACCGATTCACCTACCATTTCCGGCGGCCGCGGCGCGGGGAGATCGTGATTTTTTCTTCACAGGGTTTGCCCAAGCTCACGCCGGACACGCATTACATCAAGCGCCTCGTCGGACTTGGCGGCGAAAAAACTCGCATCGGAGATGATCGGCATCTTTACATCGATGGCAAACGCGTCGAGGCGACGGCCCCGGGCTTCGAGAATCTCTATGGCTTTCACGGGCCGCCGCAGGAAAACCAATACAGCGGCCATTTGAACGATGCCACTGCGGCTCGGTGCGGCAAAGCCGGCCTGGCACCCAATTTCCCGAATGCCGCCAGCGAATTTCCGATCCCGCCAGATCACTACCTGTTCATGGGCGATAACACATTGAACAGCTCGGATGGACGATACTTCGATCCGATCCCACAGGAGAAAGTCGTGGGCAAATGCGCGTTTGTTTTCTGGCCTGTGAGCCGGCGTTTTGGGTGGGGTTTCCGGTAAAAAGCTTGACCATGTGCATTCAGTGGTTTCTTTCACGCGCCGTTCGCCGAGCCACGGAGCTCCGGCAACAGGTGCTCCGACTTGTCAACGAGCAGCGGGATATCCTTGCCGCGGACACCGTGACCTCTCTGCTGCATGCGGCGGAAGAACTCAGATCCACGATTCGATCGCGCCAGGGCAAAGCCAAACTGGAGGCCGGGATGGCTCGGGTGACCGAAATTGCCAACGAGAAGTTAAAGCCGTACCCGTGCGCGAGCGCGCGCGAAAACGTAAAGGAGTTGCTCGTGGCCGCGACCGTCATACTCGCCTTCACCACTTTTTTTCTTCAACTCACAAAGATTCCGACCGGCTCGATGCAGCCGACGCTGTACGGCATCACCCATGAGGATTTGCGAAGCCGTCCGGATTTCAGGATTCCCGGACGGCTGGCTCGTTTCGCGCGTTACTGGTTTCGCGGCGAATCCTATTGCGAAATCATCGCCAAGACAGACGGCGTGATCCGAGAGGTGCCCCAGCCGAAGTTGGTTCTGCCGTTTGTAAAGCAGCAGAGCTTCAAGATTGGCGACGTGGCGGACCGAGTCTGGCTCCCACCCGAGCAATTGCTCACGCGGTACGGACTGCATGAAGGCCGCTCCGTGCATGCGGGCGAAACCATCGCGCGGCTCAAAGTTGTCGCGGGAGACCATCTGCTCGTGGACCGATTCACTTACAATTTTCGCCGCCCGACGCGCGGTGAAATTATCGTCTTCAAAACACGCGGCATTGCCGACCTGGACCAGGATCAACTTTACATCAAGCGGCTTGTCGCGTTACCGGGAGAACGCGTCCGCATCGGCAACGACCAGCATCTCGTGATCAATGAGCGGCGCCTGGACGCCGCTACGCCCGGCTTCGAAAACGTCTATACGTTTTCTCCGACCAATTGGGTGGAGAATCAGTGCTTCGGGCACGTGAACCAGGTCGTGGCGAACCGCTGGCGCAATGGGTACCCCTTGTTGGCTCCGCGTTTCCACGATGAAACTGTGGAGCGGGTCGTTGGCTCACGCCAGTACCTCGCGATGGGTGACAACACGCTCAACAGCCGCGATTCTCGCGACTGGGGCGATCTGCCGCAGGAGAATGTCATCGGCAAATGCTGGTTCGTCTATTGGCCATTTACCGAGCGCTTCGGCTGGGCGGTGAGGTGATATTCGTTCAACCGCAAATGAACGCGAATTATCAGTCATTGGCGTTCATTCGAACAAAGGGAATCCTTCCTTCGCATTTTGACCTGTTCACCCAAGCTTTGCGTGAGTTAAAAAATCTTGATCTCGCGGGCTACAAACAATCGGAACGCTTGCAGCCGAGTCAGTCTTTGCCGCTTCAGCAAGTCCTTTTACGGCTCGGCTACTGACCCAACTTTGAACTTTGAACTCGAAACTTGAACTCTCCGCGCGGGCCGTGGAGCGTTCGCTTCCTATTGTTGCTGCGCAGACCGTGCTGAGCCGCGTGAGTTCCACGCATCCCGCGTCATCCTCATGCGATTTCCATTCCATGGTTGCCTGTCACCCGCCGTCTCGCGCCTCGAAGGTGGTTTGTGAAAAACTATTCCTTGACAAAGCCCATTCTGAAAGCCAGGAATGGCGGCCGATAATTAGGACAGGAAGGCATTGTGAGGCTCGCTTCGGTTTTTTTCCGCAGCCCGGTCTGCAATTTGCTTTTGTTTTCGTCAACAGTGTGGGATTGATCTTGCGGGATAAACTTCGCGAAAGCATAAGATGAGCCGGACTCAATTTGCGTGAGGCATTTCAAAGTGGGTCCGCCAGAGATTTCGTGAATCGCTCAACGCGTCTGAAAACGTCGATTCGTGCCCAGTTTGAGACAATTAGAAATGGACGACCGAGAGGCTGTCAGCGGTGAATAAGATGTGAATAACTTTTTTTTTCAGAACTTTTTTCTTGCATGAAAATTGAAAAAACCCTATTTCTACCGCCAATGCACAAAAAACTTGTCCAAGCTCCGACAGATATGCGAAAGAACAGTTACCCCCAAAACACCATGAATAGGCACTTGATCAACCTTTTAGGGAAACGCCATGGCGCTACCGGGCTATGGGCTTTGTTAGTTGTTGTGTGTACTCTAGGCTTCGCCTTGCCAGCGAAGGCGGCAAACGTTAAGGCGATCTCGGCGACCCTCAATACGACCAAGGAGAGTTGCCCCAGTGGCGCGATTGATCCAGGCGAGACAAACACCGTCGCGTTTGTGTTCAGGAATGCTACGACTTCAGATATGAAGGACGTGACGATCACCCTCAAGAATCGAGTTGGCGGCGTTGAATTCTCCCTCACAAGCGGGCAGAAGGTGACCATTCCCAAAGAATCTAATGTCACGCTTGATTTCATGTTTCGAACTGATGGTGCCTGTGGATCGACCCTTATGCCTGATTTCACCGTTGGCGGCGGTGCTACCGGTTTGGACGACGCATCGAAATTCCAGCTCGCGGTCGGTCAGGTTCTCAAGCCCGTTACGGCGAAAGACGGCGGGGCAGTTACAATTAATGACAACGCCAAGGCTGGTCCCTTCCCGTCCTCAATCAACTTATCGGGGCTCGCCCAACCGGTTTCAGGTTCTCTGACTGCTGCCAGGATTTCCAAGGTAACCGTCAAGTTAAATAGCATCAATCATGGTTACAGTAGTGACGTGACTGTGATGTTGAAAAAGGGTGCCAAATCTGTCGTGCTCATGCGAAACGTGGGCGTCGGCTCTCCCTTGGATTCGGGCACGACGTTGACCTTTGCAGACAGCGGCTCAGCCCTCCCTCCCTCCACGAAGATTTCTTCAGGAACTTTCAGGCCGACCGATTACGGTTCCGGGGCGGTGAGTGATCAAGGTTCACCGTCTGCGACAACCCTGTCCACGTTCGAAGGAGATTCCGTAGATCCAAACGGCGATTGGCAACTCTTCGTCGTTGACACTGCTTCGGGTGCCACCGGTACGATTGGAAGTTGGACCCTTGAATTGGAGATCACTTCAAAACAGTGCTGCGGGGTCGGGCAGACGTTCCCAACCATCACGAGGACAACCGGTGATGGCGGCGCGGCTGGCATTGCGGACAAGTCGATCGCCGAAGACGCGAAAGATGTGGTCATTGCCACTTTCGACGTAAAAGATTTGGAGACTGCCACAGACAAATTGCTCGCGCTTCAAGTGACGTCTTCGGATCAATCGTTAATTAAGGATTCCAGCATAACCAAGACCCTCAGCGGCAGCACCTTCACGTTGAAGGGAACAGCCGAAGCTAATCAGAACAACGTGACGCGCGGTGGCCCATCGACGATTACCGTCGTTGCGTCCGACCCGGAACAACGTACTGCCACAACGACCTTCAAAGTGAACGTGGATTCGGCCAACGACACCCCAACCGTTACCGAAATCCGCGGTCAATCTGCAAATAAGGGTCAGACGGTTGGGCCGCTGGAAATCACGATTGGTGATGTGGAAACACCAGCAAACAACTTGATTATCAGCGTAGATTCAGACAACAAGACCCTCGTGCCCAATTCGAATATCCAAGTCTCTTCCTCCGGCTCAACCCGCCAGGTGACTGTCCGCCCGTTTTCAGCGACGGCCAACGGTGTAGCCTTGATTACCATCAAAGTGGATGACGGCAATTCAACAGGTGAAGGGGGTGGAGCAAAGGACGCTACGTCCCAGTTCAAAGTCAAGTTTACCACTGAAGCGGGCGACCCAACCATCGAACCCCTTAAGAATCAATCCACCGATGAGGATACGACCAAAACGGTTCCATTCATCGTAAAGTCGAACTCAGCTAATGCTGTAACAAACTTGACGACTACAGCGACAATCATCGCTGGCGAGACTCTTCTCGCCTCGGTGAGCACCTCCGGCACGTCAAACGATCGGACCCTGACTATCGTTCCAGCGGCCAATAAACACGGCACGGCCACGGTTAAGGTCGAAGTAAAAGATCCCAGTAATAACAAAACCGATAATACCGGCGAATTTACCGTGACGATTAACGCGGTCAATGATGCGCCTACGATCAGCGCGATCGCAGAGCAAACAATCAATGAAGATGCATCCACTGCGGACATCGCCTTTACCATAGGCGATGTTGAGACGCCGCCTGGCGAGCTGGCTATCGCCGTGGCTTCGTCAAACATCGAGCTGGTCGCTACAACCGATGTGACCTTCGGCGGGTCGGGTGCCAACCGAACAATCAAAGTCCAACCGAAGGCGAATAAGTTTGGCAAAGCTGAGCTTACGGTCAGTGTCACGGACAAAGGCGCACAAAACGACGGAACTAATCCGGCTACGGCCTCACAAAAATTCATCGTGAATGTCAGTCCCGTCAACGACGCGCCGACCATTAACAAGATCGTGACAACTGATGCGGGTACGATCAACAACGACAGCCCGCCCACACTCGTGACCGTAGATGAGGACGACTCGCTCAATTCTGATGGGACTCCGAAGGAACGCACGATCACGCTCGAAGGCATAGGGGTCGGACCTTCAAACGAAAGTGAACAGTCGGTGACCATTACGGCTACCTCCGACAACACCGGCCTGATCGCGAATCCGACCATCGATCCTGCAAAGATTAAGACGAGCGGCAACGCCACGTTGAAATACACAACGGCGAAGGACAAAAACGGAACAGCAACCATTACACTCACTTTGACAGATGACGGCGCGCCTGCTGCGACCACGGTCAAGAAATTCAAGATTGCGGTGAACGCGGTAAACGACACACCGACGATTGACGCGATCGCACCTCAGGAAACTCCGAAGAACACCGGCATCTCTGTGACATTTGTCGCCAAAGACGTCGAAACAACTCCCGCGGCACTTCTCACGATAAACGTGACCCAGGGCGGCGAAGGCGCTGGTTACAATGCCAATCTCATCGATGCAATCGAGCTTTACGCAGCCAACACAAAACTGACGATAATTCCCAAGAATGGGCAGTTGGGGAAGCGTGACATCACGCTAACCGCGACCGACAAAGGTGAGCCGAGCGGCAGTAACGTTAAGACATCGGCTGCCGTTACGTTCACCCTGACTGTTTCCGATATCGCGCCGCCGACGATATCATTCGCTAAGTCGAGCGACACGATCGACGAAGATACGGTCGCAGTTGCAACGATTAGTCTGGAGGACAACAAGAATCTTGATCCGGCAAAACTATCCTGGACGAGTAGCAATGCGGACCTTGTGCCCGCCGCCAATGTGTTGTTTAGCGGGATTCCAACTGGCGCGAGCAGCACCACCACCGGCAAAATGGTTGTCGTTCCAGTCGCCAATGCCAACAGCCAGAACTTGTCCGTAACGGGTCCTGTGACCATAACTGTCACCTACACCGACGATGAGAAGTTGTCCCGGAGCGCGACCTATGCGCTGACAGTCGCACCGGTGGCCGATACTCCGACCATCTCATTGTCCAAGACAACGGTAACGGTGAATGAAGACGTGACTCAGGTGAAGGATGGGGACAAGGATATTACCATCACCGTCGCGGATGCGGATGCTCCAAACAATCCTGAACAGCTCAGTACGAAAGCTGAAGTGCAGGGGGGTGACGCCAAGAAAGCACTCTTCAGCAGTGTGACGATTAACGGCACCGGCGCAACCCGAACCGTCGTTGTGGTGCCAACGAAGGACAAATTTGACACGGCTGGCGCTGACATCAAACTTACTGTCACCGACCCGGGCGGCCTGTCTCGCGAGACGACTCTCCATGTCAACCTGACTCCGGTTAATGATCCCCCTACGATTGATAAACCGGCTAACGTCAGCATTAACGAGGATTCCGGCGAACAGTCGGTCACGCTCAAAAATGTGACTGTCGGTCCGGATAATGAGCGCACGGCGGGCGCAGATAATGTAACAACTCAAAATCAGGCGCTCAAAGATCCGAATGGAATCGTCGCCTCTGCCAATGACAAAGGCAAAGCTGCCGGGGTCAACACGCTGATTGATGTTACTCAGCAACCGACCGCCGGCAATGGCTATGTCTTAAAATTCAAGCCGAAGAGCGCACAATTTGGCACCTCCGTGATCACGGTTACAGTGACTGATACTGGCGATGGTGCTGCCAGTGTGTCATTTGAAGTCCAAATTGATCCGAGGAATCACGCCCCCACCGTTGTCATCGCAGAAGCGGATAAAGTCGTTAATACGACTCAGAGCACACTGACCAGGCTCGTCGCATTCACGCTCAACGATGCGGAAACTCTCCCGAGGGACCTCAAGTTGGAGTTTACCTCGGACAACCCCGAACTCGTTCCGAATGTTTCATCGAGCTTCATACTTACTGGATCCGATGGAGCGCGCGGCGTTCTAGTTCAACCTGCGGCAGAGAAATTTGGCACCACGAAGATCACTATTAAGGTTACCGACGCTGGAAAAGCCGGGCAACCTGCGTTGAGCGGACAAAGTGATTTCACCGTCAACGTGACTGCGGGAGTGGCTCCAACGATTTCGACCATCCCAAATCAAACGCTTAATGTGGGCGACTTCTCGGAAATTATTTCGTTCACGGTCGGTGACGCGCAGACCCCTGCAGCGGCACTGGTCGTGACGGCTAAATCACAGAATACCGCCATTATCGCTCAGGCGAATATTCAAATCGCTTCGGTCTCGTCTGCGTCCCCAAGTACCAGACAGATGATTGTCAAGGCTGGCGACACGCCGGGAACCGCAGATATCGAGGTCACCGTCAAGGACGGGGATGACAATGCGACTAAGCGGACGTTCAGCGTGACAGTGCGCGGCGAGAAGCCCAAGATCTCGTCAATTCTGAATCAAACGATCGCGAAGGGTAGCAGCACGGGTCCCATTCCATTCACGGTCAGCGACAAAGAAACCTTCCCTGGCTTCCTGCAGGTGAGTGGGCGCTCATCCAATCAGGTGTTCGTTCCGAATGCCAATGTCGTAATCGGAGGCAGCGCGGGGAGCCGGACGGTCACAGTCACTGCGGCTGCGAACCAGGAGGGTGACGCGGTCATTACCCTGACCGTGACAGACAACGAAGGGCAGACCGCATCAATTGACTTTACTGTCGCCACGCCGCCACCGGTGAACGACGCACCCACAATCACTTCAATCCAGAACCAAACAACTAACCGCGACAAAACAACGCCAGTTATGGCCTTCACGGTTGGAGACGACCAGACGGCAGTCGGCTCCCTCGTGGTTACTGCGTCGTCCTCCCTCAAGACTCTTGTTCCGGATGGAAACATCTTCCTGGGTGGAAGTGGCGCAAACCGGACAGTGTTCATCCAACCAGCAACAGGACAGGAAGGCAGCACGACGATTACCATCACCGTCACCGACAATGGCCCTGGGCCTGCGAAGTCCGCAAGCACGTCCTTCACCTTGACGGTGAAGGCCAACGAAGCACCGACGATCTCCGCAATCTTGGGGCAGACGACCGAACGCAACAGACCGACCTCCTCCATCTCCTTTACGGTCGGAGACAAGGAAACTGAGCCGGCATCACTCGCGGTCGCAGCAACCACTAGTGATGTGAACATCGTTGCTGTCTCTGGGATCGCGCTGGGTGGAAGCGGAGCAAACAGAACAGTCGTGGTGACTCCTGCATCAAACGCCGTAGGATCCGCGACCATTACCCTTACGGTCACAGACGGCGGTGGGATTACCGCAAGCACCAGCTTTACGCTGAAGGTCACGCAGCCTCCTGCCGTGAAGGGCGATTTCAATGGAGACGGTCAATCCGACTTGTTGTTCCAGGACAACGATGGATTCTTGGCTGTCTGGCTGATGAATGGGACAACACTCTCATCAGCGGGCTTCACTCTGCCGAGTAACGTTGGTGATGCCGCCTTTAGAGTCGCGACGACAGGCGACTTCGATCGCGATGGAAGTGACGATATTATCTTCCAGCATACCGATGGCAGCCTCGCAATCTGGTTCATGAACGGCAGTCTGCAAAACAGCGGTGCGCTCATCAATCCCAGCAATCCAGGCGACAGCCGCTGGCGCGTGGTCGGAGCGGCCGATTTGAACCGCGATGGCAAGCTGGACTTGGTCTTCCAACACAGTGACGGCACGCTGGCCGTGTGGTACATGGACGGCACAAGCCTGAGTTCAGCGGCACTTCTCAGCCCTGCTTCACCTGGTGACTCGAAGTGGAAGGTCGTTGGAGTGGGTGATCTCACGGGAGACGGTCGTGAGGATCTGGTCTTCCAATATTCCGATGGCACCATGGCGCTCTGGGCGATGAACGGCACAACACTGACTACCGCCAGCCTGTTGAGCCCGTCAAATCCAGGAAGTGGCTGGAGAGTCGCTGGAACAGGCAAGATCTCTAAGGCGTTCTCCGTGGCGTTGACTGGGGCTGCGGAAAGGCCGAATCCAGTGACGACGACTGCGACCGGCTCAGGCAAACTGACAATCGTCGGAAATCAACTGTCGTTTAACATCACATATTCAGGTTTGTCCGGTGTGGCAACGGGCGCGCACATTCACTTGCCTGCCAGCACTGAACAAACAGCCGGTGTTTCCATCAACTTCCAGGCCTTCAACGGCGGCGCATTTGGCACATCAGGAAGCTTGGTTGGGACAGTTACACTGACGGCTGAGCAACTCGCAGCGATCGTCGGAGGACAAGCCTACGTCAATGTGCACACTGCGGCCAACGGCGGCGGCGAAATTCGAGGACAAATCGTTTCGGATGCGTCCGCAGCCAGCAAGGTGGACTTGATCTTCCAGAGCGCAACGCGCGACTTGGCGGTTTGGTTCTTGGATGGAACGAAACTAAGGTCCGCTCAACTCCTGACGCCGAGTAATTCCGGCGGCACATGGACCTTGGTCGCTCCGAAGTAATACCTGAAATCTAAAGAGCGAAGCCACCCCGGAACTCTGACCGGGGTGGCTTTTTGTTTCTGTGAGGATGTTGAGCAATGCTCACACACAGAAACCGTTAGACAAACGACTCGGCTTGAGATCGGAAGCCTTATTAGAGTTGCGACAGGTTTGCCTTGATTTGGTGCTCGATGATCGAGCTAAGCCAATTCTTACCAGTCTGAACCTCTCAATCCAGGAGAAGGAGATACTCTGCCTTGTTGGAGAGAGTGGATGCGGGAAGAGCCTAACCGCCTTGTCAATTGCTCGGCTTATCCCAACCCCCCCTTTTAAGTTTCGGGGCGGCGAGATCTTCATTCGAGGAGAAGACGTTTTGAGCATGACGGGATCGGATCTTCGGAGGATTCGTGGGCGTGTTGTCAGTTACGCGGTCCAGGAGACTGGTGGAGCGCTGAACCCAATGTTGAGAGTTGGCACCCAGATCGCGGAGGTCTTAGCCCTACAGGGTCGATCCGCGTACTTGAATGACGAACTGATCCGGTTACTGAAGCGCGTTGGGATCCCTGACCCTCATTTGCGCGCTCGGAGCTACCCTCATGAACTTTCAGGCGGAATGCGACAGCGCATCTGCATCGCGGTGGCACTTGCCTCACGGCCCGAACTCTTGGTTGCTGATGAACCGACGACAGCCCAGGACGCTACTGTGCAAGTCCAGATACTGGATCTCCTAAGGGAGCTAAGGGATAAGCTCGGACTGGCCGTGCTGTTTGTGACGCACAATCTGGCGATTGTTTGCGAGTTTGCTGACCGGCTCGCGGTTATGTATGCCGGTCAGATTGTCGAAATTGGACCTGCGAAACTGTTAGTAAGACGGCAATTCCACCCTTATACAAAGGCTCTAATTCAATGCACGCCTAAAGCGGGGAGTTCTAAACTAGCAGTTATTCCAGGCCAGGTTCCTCCAGTTGGTTTCTATCCATCTGGATGCCGCTTTCATCCCCGTTGTTCTTGGGCGAAGTCTGAATGCTCAACAGTAGAACCCGATCTGGACCAAGTCCTGCCTGACCACTGGGTACGCTGTCCATATTGGAGTTTGATTCCTGAGGGGACCGGTTAGGAGGGCAAGCTATGCCGGTGGTTGAAGTGCGCCATTTGACCGTTCGCTTCCATCCGTCGAATCGAGCTTTTCGAGGCGACAGCCACATGATTCGAGCGGTGGACGATGTAAGCTTTGACCTGGCATCTGGGCAAACCTTAGGACTTGTTGGCGAGAGTGGATGCGGCAAGACGACGTTGGGATGCGCTGTGGTGGGGTTAACAAAAGCAACGTCGGGCGGCGTCTGGTTCGATGGAGAGGACATCACGACCTTGAATCGAACGGCCTTGCGATCGCGGCGGCGCAAGTTTCAAATGATCTTCCAAGATCCTCAGACTACACTGGACCCTTGCATGACGGCCGGAGAGATTGTGAGTGAGGCACTCGAAATCCAGAAACTCGTGCAGAGTAAACAAGAGCGGCGTGACCGCGTCCTTGCTTTGCTGGAGAGCGTCGGGCTGGACTCGACGCAGCTTCATCGCTATCCGCACGAATTCAGCGGCGGCCAAAGACAACGCATCGGAATCGCCCGCGCCCTTGCGGTTCGGCCCAGATTGATTGTTTGCGACGAACCGGTCAGCGCTCTGGACGTGTCCGTGCAGGCGCAGATCATCAACCTGCTTCGTGATCTGCAACGTTCGCACGGCATCGCTTATTTGTTCATTTCGCATGATTTGGCTGTTGTTGAACACATCAGCCATCGAATGATGGTGATGTATTTTGGAAAGCTGGTCGAGATCGGCGACACGAAGGCGATCTGCAAAGCACCGAGACATCCCTACACGCAGGCATTGATGTCGGCGGTTCCTGAAATTGATTCGGAATCCAAGCGTCGCCGAATTATCCTTCGCGGAGAACCGCCTTCACCGATGTCCCCACCGCCAGGTTGTCCGTTCCATCCGCGCTGTCCCGTTGCCATAGAGCGGTGTCGGACCGTCGTTCCTGAACTGCGGGAGGTTGGGGAGGATCACCAAGTTGTTTGCCACCTGGCCTAATTTCCCGTCGCTTTTCATCCGCGCCGGCGTTATGAATCAGCATGAAGTATGGCTGAAGACTTGGCTCATCGAGCGCCAGAGAATCGCACTCCCCGAAGCACCTGGGCGAAAGCCACGGCCTGGATGGTAGTCGTTTTTCTTTTCGTGGCCGCGAGCATCTATGTATTTCGTTCGCTTCGGAATCTGCCGGGAGAACTCATCGAGAAGACTGGCAGCACCGTTGAACTGGCCAGCGCGGCGTTGAGGGACATCGCGGCGGCGTTCAGCCAGGGCACGGTGACGACCTCGTTTATTAGTTACGCCACCAGCCTGCACGCGAATCACTATTTGCAGTTTGCCACATTGAGGCAGATGGAGTCTTTCACGAGAACTGACGAAGCAAGCACGGGTTTCGGCTATATCCCCCTTCCAGATGTGGTGATCGAGGCCCGCGCGCCTGTGGAATACACCTTCTACATCGATTTCAATGCCCGGTGGGATCTCATTCTGCGCAACAACGTCGTCTATGTTTTGGCGCCTTCGATCCAGTACAACGAGCCTGCCGTGAACGCTTCAGAGATCACTTACGAGGTTAAGAAAGGGAGCCTGTTCAGGAGTACGCAGCAAGCCAAAGAGAACCTCAAGAAATCCGTCATGTCCATGGTGCATCGTCGAGCGAAAGAAAATGTCGCGCTGGTGAGGGAAACGGGCCGCAAGGAGGTCGCTGATTTCGTTGAGAAATGGCTGGTCAAATCGTTCGCCGATGGAAGCAAGTACCCGGTGAAAGTATTCTTCGCGGATGAGACCTTGCCGGCGGATTTGCAGATGCTGCCGAAGGCTGCGGACTGAGCCGGGTTATTGACCGGGCAAGCGCGGAATCCGCTGAACTCCAGGCAGAGGCGCAGTTGGGTCAGGAATGCCTGGCGGTGCCGGTGCGAGCGTCGTGTTGGGCAGGCCCGGAGTGGGAGGAAGCGAAGGGTTCGCCATTCGGTTAATCTCCATCATGATCACTTGCTCCTCGGAACTCATCGTGCTCTTGGGCATTGGGGGCGGTGGCAAGTTCGATACCGGCGTCCCGCTGAATCCATACGCGGTAGAACCCGGTTGTCCCGTCTGAAGCCTGGGTGTGCGGGAAGGAATTGTCGTTATTCCCGGACCGGAGGAAGGCGCCGGCGCGATACCTGTGGTGACAGGCATGACATTGACTCCTCCTGGGACTGGCGCGGATCCGGGCGCCATACCCGGGACTCCAGGCCCGCCAGGTGCTCCGGCGATCGCGGGTGGCGGCGTGGTGGGCGGTGGGACTCCGTGCGTGGCAAAAGTCATGACGGTTTCCGCGCCAGCAGTGCGGATGCGGACACTCTTTGAGGCGTCATCTATGGCCACGACTTCAATCCCATCCTTTTTCTCTTCAATCCCTAGACTGAAGTATTCGGGAGCTTTGGTCTTAGGGTCGCTCGCCATGAAGTAGGCCTTAAGAGATCCAAACGAAGTAATTCCCGTCAGTTTCAGATCGCTCTTGGCCTGTTCCACGACAGGTTGTGGCGGCGGCGCGGGTGGCGGCGGCGGTTTAAGTCCAAATGGATTTCGTTCGGCGATCGTCTTGTACGGATGGTCCGCCGGGCTGGTCTCATTCGTTGGCACATCAGCGCGGCAAAGCACCGTCAGGCAGCCGATGAGGCAGGCCACTCTGATTCCATCTCGATTCATGAGCGAAATATAGCGCACAGTTCCAATAAACACCAACTCCAGCACTTGGTTGCCAGACCGCAACCGTGGTTTGCTGACGGACGGCGGGCGATTCAGATCATCCAGTAATCCACGAATCCACCTATCCAATATCCAATCCGCTCATCCGTTCAATATGCGGCCTGCACGCCCTTGACAGAATGCTTCTTCATCCAGGGCATCAATGACCGCAGACGGGCGCCGACTTTCTCGATAGAGTGCTTTTCCCCCTTCTTCAGCAGAGCGTTATATTTCTTGTAGCCAGTTTGATATTCCTTGACCCACCCTTTGGCGAACTTTCCGGATTGAATTTCCTTCAACGCCGCCTTCATGCGCTTTCTCACGCTGGCATCGATGATCTTTGGTCCGATGCTCACGTCGCCCCACTTGGCGGTTTCCGAGATGGAAAAGCGCATTCCGCTGATCCCTGACTCATTAATCAGGTCCACAATCAACTTTAGTTCGTGGAGGCACTCGAAGTAGGCCATTTCGGGCTGGTAACCCGCCTCGACCAACGTCTCGTATCCGGCCTGGATCAACGCCGTGGTTCCACCGCAAAGCACGGTTTGCTCCCCGAACAAGTCGGTTTCCGTTTCCTCCTTGAAAGTGGTCTCGATCACGCCTGCCCGTGTGGCTCCAATTCCCTTGGCCCAGGCCAAGGCGACGTTCTTGGCCTGCTTGCTTGGATTCTGGTAAACGGCAATCAACGAAGGCACGCCTTTGCCCTCGGCGTATTGTCGGCGCACAATGTGTCCAGGGCCTTTTGGCGCCACCAAGATGACGTCCACTTGCTTTGGCGGCAGAACGGTTTTGAAGTGGATGGAGAAGCCATGCGAAAACAGGAGCGTCTTGCCTTTGGTCAGGTTCGGGGCGATGTCCTTTTCGTAAGCAGCCGGCTGTTTGGTGTCGGGCAACGCCACCATGATCACGTCGCCGCGCCGAACTGCTTCGGCGGTGCTGACGACCTCAAAGCCCCTTTCTTTGGCAACAGGAATGGACTTGCTCCCTTCGTATAGGCCAACAATCACGTTAAGTCCGCTATCCTTCAGATTAAGTGCGTGAGCATGGCCTTGGGAGCCGAAGCCCAAGACCGCCAGGGTCTTTCTCTGGAGGATATTCAGGTTTGCGTCGCGGTCAGTATAGACTTTAGCAGGCATTTGTTGCTTTCCAGGTTAAGGGTGGAGTCAGTTGTCAGTGGTCAGTCTTCAGTAATCAGTATTCGGTATCGGCCACGTATCAGGAATCTCGTTTTCTTACGCGCCACAAGATTGCAACTGGATACTGATCACTGAATACTGCATACTGACGTCTGGCCCAATCATTTTCGAGGCAGCGCCACTTTGCCGGTCCGGGTGAGCCCCAGAATTCCGAATGATCCCATCAATTCCACGAATTTCTCAACTTTGCTTTCCCCGCCGGTAATTTCGATCGCCAGGCTTTCCGGTTGCACATCGACGATTTTGGCTCGGAAAATATCCGTAATCTGCATCACTTCCGCCCGGGAAGCCGAGTTCACGGAAACCTTCACAAGAACCAGCTCCCGGTCGATATATTCGTAATCCCGGAAATCCTGGACTTCGAGAACGTCGATTAGCTTGTTGAGCTGTTTGACGATCTGTTCCAGCGTGGCGTCATCCCCTCGGGTGACGATGGTCATCCGTGAGGTGTTCGGATCGTGCGTTGGTCCGACGTTCAGGGTGTCGATGTTGTAGCCGCGTCCGCTGAACAGTCCAGCGATGCGCGTGAGCACGCCGAACTTGTTTTCCACCAAAACCGAGATTGTGTGCCTCATAAAAAACTAAACCCGCCTTCCGGCTGGAATAGCGGGCGACCTGTGAGCAAGATACCGAAGCCTCAAGGCCGCGTTAGTCAACGACGACTACCACGACTGGCTCAAGAGCTTCGGCGGAAATTTGCATCGGCGCGAAAGTAACAATCACCCCACCATCGGTCAACAGGTTTTTCGGGTGGGGGGCGTTTGAACGCGTTTGAACGTCAGCCGAGAGGGGGAGAGTGATAGTCGCGAGTCAGCCACTACTCCATTACTCCAGCACTCCATTTCCGAAAACAAATAGGCGACCCCACTCAGGGTCGCCTTAGCGTGGAACGAGGGACTGCCTATTCGTTCTATCTGTCAGGTGTTTCTTAAGCAGACGGTGTACCTTCTCAAGTTTGAGATTCTAAACTCATTTTGCCCGATTTGCCGTATCTTCTGTTGAAGCCGACACCGCTTCGGCGTCCGTGAATACGACAGTTCCGCCTTGGTTTTTGAGCTGAGCAAGGACCTTCCAGTGGTGCAGGTCTTCGGAAGCTTCGAGCAGGTATTGCTCGCCCGATTGGCTGTCGATCTGGATGGTGGCCGCACCGTTCTCGTCGAGTTCGCTCGCGGTGAGCTTCGGCGACCGGATTGCCAGGATTCCTTGCGGCGAACCCGTCGAGAAGAGCGCCAGGCCACCCTGTCTCTCCCCCCTCGGCGGAGGAGACGGTGGGGTAGGACGATGAGGGGACGTTCGTGGGAGAGAGAACGAGTTCCAGCGCTCGGCGCGAATGATGCGTCGCGGCTGGCCGAAGGTGCGAACAGTGATTAGCATGCAAGCATGCGTATCGCTTTCAAAGAATGGGCCGTGGTTGTGGACGCCCTCGGATCCGGAGAACAAATCCTGATCTTGCGCAAGGGCGGAATCAAAGAGGGGCGCGGCGGATTCCAGGTCGAGCATCCGCAGTTCCTGCTTTTCCCGACTTTGTTTCATCAGCAGCGGGAGTCCGTAATCGCGCCTGCCCAGGCGAGGTTCGATCAAATCGCACCGGGATTTGCGCGGCCCGACAGGCTCAGGATTGAATTCTTCGCGGAAGTCGCCGCCTGGCAACGGCTGGATTCATTGGCCACGGCCGAGCAGCTTCGCGGACAGCACATCTGGCGCGATGAAGTGATTCGGCAACGTTTCGATTGGGGGCGGGACAAGACCATCCACGGGCTGGCCGTGCGGGTTCGCCGTTTGCCGCGAGCCGTCGAACTGCCGATGCTCGCTGGCTACGGCGGATGCAAGTCCTGGGTTGAACTGGCCGAGGACATTTCAATTCAAGGCTCGCCGGTGGTCCTCAGCGACGATGCATTCGCCGGCAAACTCGAACGATTTCGGGAAACGCTTCAGGCGTCTTCCGTGCTACCGCCGTAGATTTTGAAAACCGAGCTAACCTGTGGCCCAGCCCTGCAATGAAGAAAACCCGTCAGAACCGCGGCATCACGCCGCCCATGCGCTTCATCATCTTTTGCAACTTGCCCATCTTCCGCATCATCTGCTGCATCTGATTGAAGCGATTCAGAAGGTTGTTCAGTTCGGCGACCGTGACGCCGCTGCCTTTGGCGATCCGTTGCCGGCGTCGGGCATTCAGGATTTGCGGATGCCGGCGTTCCTGCGGCGTCATCGCGCAGATCATGCCTTCCATCCGCCGGAATTCCTTTTCGCTCTTGCTCAAATCGGCGCCCTGAAGCATCTCCGAGCCGCCGGGCAGCATGCCGACAATGCTTTCGAGGGAACCGAGCTTTCGCATCTGGCGCAACTGATCCAGAAAATCCTCCAGCGTAAACTGGCCTTTCCGCATCTTTTCTTCCATGCGCTTGGCTTCGTCCAAATCCACAGCCTCGGCCGCGCGTTCCACCAGACTCACGACGTCGCCCATCCCCAAAATCCGCGACGCCATGCGTTCGGGATGGAACGGCTCGAAGTCCTCGGACTTTTCGCCGACGCCGACGAATTTGATCGGCTTGCCCGTGACCGCTTTCAGGCTCAACGCCGCACCGCCGCGCGCGTCGCCATCCAGCCGGGTGAGCACAATGCCGGTGAGCTGCAGCGCGCGGTCAAAATGAGTCGCCACGTTGACGGCTTCCTGTCCGGTCGCGGCGTCGAGGACGAGCAGGATTTCCTGGGGCTTCACCAGATCGCGCAAGCGAACCAGCTCCCGAACGAGCGGCTCGTCAATCTGGAGGCGGCCCGCCGTGTCGAAGATGACCGCGTTGCGGTGGTTGGTGCGGGCAAAATCGAGCGCTTCGCGTCCGATCTTCAACACGTCCGTCTCGCCCTTGCGGACAAAGACCGGCAATTCGAGTTGCCGGCCGAGTGTTTCGAGCTGGTCCATGGCCGCCGGACGATACACGTCGCAGGCGACGAGGAGCGGGCTGCGGCCTTGTTTGTTGAGCCAGCGCGCCAATTTGCCGGCGGAGGTGGTTTTGCCGGAGCCGTGCAGACCCACAAGCATCACGCAGCCGGGATTCCCGCCCAGTTCGATTTCCGCGTTGGCTGAGCCAAGCAGGTTCACCAGTTCGTCGTGAATGATTTTGATGATTTGCTGGCCGGGCTGAATGCTCTGGATGACTTTCTGCCCGATGGCTTGTTCCTTGACCTTTTCGATGAAATCGCGGGCGACCTTGAAATTGACATCGGCATCGAGCAACGCCAGCCGGACGTCGCGAATGGAGTCGCTGATGTTCGACTCCGAAATCTTTCCCAGTCCGCGCAGGTTCTTGAAGACATTTTGCAGCTTGCCGCTCAGCGTATCAAACATATCGGGGACGTTAGGCCAGAGCGGTTGGCAAGTTCAAGGTTCAAAGTTCAAGGCGAAGGCGCGGCAAATATGCCCATGAAGCTGTCGATGGTAGGGCGGCGCTGCTGCGCCGCCGCATCGACTGAAGACTGGCTGCGCGGCAACGCAGCCCCACCAGGTTCATGGGCAGAGTTCCTCTGAGCTGTCCCGTATCTTGACAGCGGTGTACGGAAATTCACGACGCGCCCAGAGTCGTTCTTGCACGCACAGGCGGTCGCGATTGCCTAACCCTCTTTGAAACAAGGGGTACTGCCGCTGAGGCCACAGATGATCGGAGTTGGCCCGCCAGTAGCTTCAGGGCGCCAGAATCTCCGGGCTGTGTCGTACGGAGACTGCCATGACACTGGCAAACCGCGGTCGTTACGCTAATGATGCTGCTCCTGGCCTCGCTGAAAGAATCCCACAGGCCGCCGTCGGAGTGAATGGTTTCGAAACAAAACGTTTCAGCGGTTAGCTCTTGGAATCCTTCTTCTCGTCACCGGACTCCAATTTCTCGCCGGCTTGTTTCCAACCAGAAATACCTGCAGAGAGATGTTTCACATTGGAATAGCCGAGTTCTTTGGCCGCACGGGCCGCGCTTTGGTAAGCCATTCAGGTAGGCCCCGTGCAATACGCCACGATCAGGGCGCTCTTGTCTTTGGGCAGAACCTTCGCGAGGTCGTTTCTGTGCGTGGCGAAGTCAATCGCTGTAGGGATGCGGCCATTCTTCCATGATTTCGTTCCCATGACGTCAATCACGGTGACTTTCTTGGCTTCGATGGCGGCTTTCAGTTCCTTGATGCTGACATCCGGGAACTCGCCCGCCCAGAGGGTGGCGGCGAACGCCAGAGCTGTGACGAGAGTAAGGACTTTTTTCATTGTTGCTTAACGTTTCTGGTTTTGTTGATTCGAACTTGCCTCCTATAAGACCAAATCTCGGCCAATTGGTTACACAATGATTAAGTTCAGGGAGCCCCTCAGTTAGCGACGGTGGAGGGGATACAAGTTCACGCTCAACGAGGCCGGATCAGGATTTCCTCCACGATCGCGTGAGGCGGCAGGTTGATGGCCAGCAAGACGCACTCGGCCACGTCCTCCGGCCGGAGCATTTTCGTGCGCGCCTCCGCCGTGGGAGGAGTCGGGCGCCGTTCCAGCAACGGCGTGTCGATGTCTCCCGGCAAAACGGAACACGCGCGGACCCGGCGGCCGCGTTCTTCCGCGTTGATGGATTGAGTCAGCCCGCGCAGCCCAAACTTGGACATCACATAGGCCGGACCGGACTTGGCGCTGGCCTGGATGCCCGCGTCGGAGCCGATATTCACGATGGTGCCGGACTTATTTTCCCGCATCGACGGGAGGAAGGCCTGGATACAGTAGTAGGCGCCGTTCAGATTCGTATCGAGCATGAGGTTGTAGTCCTCAATCGAGAGAACCTCCAGGCTTCGGTTCGGGACGTTCGTCCCGGCGGCGTTCACGAGTGCCTCGACCCGACTGAACTTCTCGAAGATGCGTTTGGCCGTTTTCTCCACGGCTTTGCGCTGGCCGATGTCGCACGGACATATTAGCCAGTCCTCGGAATAAAACTGGCGTGCGAGCTGGGCGGTTTCTTGAAGCGCGGCTTCGCGGCGACCCAGGACCGCGATCTTCCAATTCTGTTTGGCCAGCGCGATGGCCACGGCGCGGCCCACGCCGCTCCCGGCACCGGTGACAACAGCAACTTTGTTCATGCTCGACTTGACATTCACTTCCATGGTTCCGCGTAACGCACTTCGATCCAGCGCCGTTCCTTGGCCGATTGCATGGCGGTGTCCATCACCTCCTGGACGCGGGCGCCGTCGAGGAACGACGGCACGCACGGCCGCTGGTTGACGATGGCATCGACGAATTCGAAATTCTGGTCGTAGCGGAAATTGAACAACGGGTCGCCCTGGCTCGGATCGCGCGGCGAGCCTGGCCACTTGAGGAATTCCTTTGGCACCGGCACGGATTCCAAGGTGCTGGAGCCGCGCTTCCCCACGTGCAATTCGGGCTTGGCGCTCATGAAATAGACCACCGTGCCTTCACTGCCGTTGACTTCACAATAGTCCTGGCTGCGCGCGCTCTCACCGCGTCCCGTCGCGACCTTGGTGCTCTCGAACACGCCGGTCGCCATGCTCGTGAATCGCGCGAGAAGCGCCACCCAATCCTCCAAATCGGAGGCCTGGCTTTCCCGCACGTCGTGGAACCGGTGCAGATCCGCAACCAGCGATTTCATCTGCCCCATCAACACGTGGGCGTAGTCCAGACGATGCGAAAGCATGTCGCCGAGTTCGCCCGACCCGGCCAGCCGCGCCACTTGCCGCCAGCCGAGGTGGCGTTGCCCCCAGTCCTGGAAGCGTTGCACGCGGAGATGATACGGCTGGCCAATCGCGCCCGACTTCACCAAATGCGCCAGGTAACGAAACGCCGGCACGAACCGGTAAGTGAAGGCCGTCATGTGCCGGACCCTGGCGGTTTCCGCGGCGCGGACCATTTCCAACGCTTCCGCCGAATTCATGGCGATCGGCTTTTCGCACAGAACATGTTTGCCCGCTTTGATGGCGGCCAGCGCGATGGGCGCGTGAACGACATTCGGCGTGGCGATGATGACCGCGGTGATGTCGTCGCGTTTGAGCAATTCGTGGTAATCCGTGGAACACGCCGTGACGCCGCATTGCTGGCTGGCGCGCTGAAGCGTGCCGGGGTCGCTGTCGCATAGCGCTACGACGCGCGTTTGCGGGCACAGCGCGAGGCCGGGCAAGTGATTTTGCAGGGTGATCCCGCCGCAACCGATAATAGCAATCCCAATCTTTTCCATCATTCAATCCAGGTTTTCAGTCTTTGCCTGGGCGAGCCTGTTCTGCCGGCAGCCCATTTCGTCAGTCAACTCTTTGACAATTCAAGTTGCAACGGACTGCGGCAGCAATGCGCCGCGCCAAGCCGGGCGAGTATGTCTGGACGCCGGGTAAAGACAAGGCCGGGGAGGAGGTAACGCCCTTGGCGGATCCCTGCGACACCGCTTCAGGGAGCCTGGCCAGCGCGGCCAAAGCGGCGTGGCGCTTCGCTTCCCGCCGCAGTCCAAAAAGAATTTGCGCGTCTCGCGAGGATTTCCAGAGATACTGATAGATTGAAAATCTGCGCTGCGCGACGAAGAATTCCGTCCTGCGTGAACCGCGCCGGAACGAACCGTATTCAGAGAACCATTGCAGAAAAGCCCGGCTGCGCCATTATCGGCAGGGCATGAACATCCAAATGGCGGTCCTATGCGACGCGGCGGCGGATTACGGCGGCAAACTCAACGTTCTCGGCACGTTCGACACTATCGTTACCAACCATTTGCCCGCGGTTCACCCGCAGTGTTCCATCGCGCTCCGGATCACGTTCAACAAAATCGAGGAGGGCGCCCACAAGGTCAAAGTGAACTTCGTCGATGAAGACGGGAAGTTCGTCATGCCGAGCATCGAGATGCCCGTCGAAATCACCATGCCTGCGGAGGTCAATTTCCTGGTCCGCAACTTTGTGATCAACATCCAGCAGCTCAAGTTCGACAACCCCGGCCAATATTCAATCGACATTGCGATCGATGGCCGGCAAGAGACGAGCATTCCACTCTCGGTCCGGCATCAGGAGCAATCCAAAAGCGAGTCCGGGAATTAGCTTCAACTGGTTGGGGAGCGCACGCGCCCTCGCGTGCCGTGGGCGGCGCCCTCGCCGACCACCGTCTTCCGTCCGAAAAAACGATCGCTTGATGAGATGGCTTCTCCGACGTCCGACCGGCGAGGGCGCCGGTCGGCACACGCGGGGGCGCGTGTGCTCCCCAGATCCTCCCGATCAATCAAAGGCGTGGCCGGCGCAGCAGAGGACGTTTTTGACTTTGTGCCGGACGAGTTCTTTGACCTTGTTGCGGGCCGGGTTCAGATATTTGCGCGGATCGAATTCCTTCGGGGATTCGGCGAAGAATTTTCTGAGCGCGGCTGTGAACGCCAGGCGCAAATCGGTATCGATGTTCACTTTCGTGCAGCCGACGCGACGGGCGACTTCGATGTCCGCTTCCGGCACGCCCGCAGTATCCTCGCCAAGCTTGCCGCCATAGCGATTGATTTCGACCGCCAGCTCTTTCGGGACGCTGGAGGCTCCGTGCAACACAAGCGGGTAATCGCCCAGGCCGGCGTCCATCAACGCCTTTTTGATCGCCTTGAGCCGTTCCAGGTCGAGGCGTTGCTGGCCTTTGAATTTGTACGCGCCGTGCGAATTGCCGATGGCCACGGCCAGCGAGTTCACGCCGGTCTGCTTGACGAATTCCACCGCTTCATCCGGGTGGGTATAGACGCCCCCCTTGGAATACCCGCCGCCTTCCTCGCCGTCGTCGTGTTGGGCGCCCACGAGCATCCCCAGCTCGCCCTCGACGACGCAGTTGTGCTTGTGCGCGTAGTCCACGACCTTCTTGGACACCTCGGCATTTTTCTCAAACGGGAGGTGGCTGCCGTCGATCATCACGCTGGTGAAGCCTTCATCGATGCATTCCTTGCACAGCTCGTAGGAGTCGCCGTGGTCAAGATGGACGGCGATGGGGATGGTCGAAAGACTGACGGCGGCTTCGATGAGTTTCTTGAGATAGACCGGATTGGCGTATTGGCGCGCGCCCTTGGAGATTTGGAGCATGACCGGCGCTTTTTCCTCTTCGCAAGCCTCGACGATGGCCTGCAACAATTCCATGTTGTTGACGTTGAAGGCGCCGAGGGCGTATTTGCCTTTCAGGGCTTTGGCAAATAAATCTTTGGTATGGGTGAGTGGCATAGTGTGATTCTTTCAAGTCTAAGTTGCGAAACGCTATCGGGGGAGCATCCTAGAAACCCGCCCCGAAAAAGAAACAAAATTAAATCTCCTCCTCTGAGAGCTTGCGGTAAAGCGTGGCCAGACTGATGCCCAGGAGTTGCGCGGCTTTCTCTTTGTCGCCGCCGGTCTGGGCCAAGGCGCGATTGAGGTAGGAAACTTCCTGATCTCGGAGGAAATCTTTGAGCGAACCGAGGGATTCCGGGGAAGGCGGGGGTTCCGATGGCTCCAAGGATGGATGGTCCTTCTTTGCTTCCGTGTAACTCAACGGGTAGAGGGATTCGGAGATGACCATCATTGATTGCGGCGGGCCGCCCGGACGCGTTTCCACCACGGTGTCCGCCGCGCTTTGACTCACCAGACGCTGCAAGGCCATCGGGAGATCACCGACCTGGATCACCTGGCTCTCGCAAAGCGCGCACGCCCGCTGGATCGCGTTTTCCAGCTCGCGGACATTGCCCGGCCAAGGATGAGCCGTGAGCGCTTCCATCGCCTGGCGCGTGATCTGATACGGCTTGCCCGTGCGGGGATGCGTCTTCTCCCGGAGGAAATGGGAAACGAGCAAAGAAATATCCTCCGGGCGCTCCCGCAAGGGGGGAAGTGGAATCGGGATGACGTTCAACCGATAATACAAATCTTCCCGGAACGTGCCGTCCGCGATGCGTTTTTCCAACGGTTCGTTGGTCGCCGCCAGCACGCGCACATTGACGTAAATGGGGACGTTGTCGCCGACGCGCCGGACTTCCCGTTCCTGCAACACGCGCAGCAGCCGGCTTTGCAGCATTTGAGACATGGACCCGACCTCGTCGAGGAAGATCGTTCCGCCGTCCGCTTCCTGGAACAGTCCCTTCTTGTCGTTGATCGCCCCGGTGAATGATCCTTTCCGATGCCCGAACAATTCGGATTCCAGGAGGTTTTCCGGCAAGGCGCTGCAATTCACCGGCACGAAAGGCGCGAATTGCCGGCGGCTGTTGTAATGCAGGGCGCGAGCGATGAGTTCTTTCCCCGTGCCGCTTTCGCCCAGGATCAGGATGGTGGCATCCGAATTCGACACGCGTTCCACCATTCGGAAGACTTCCTGCATCTTCGCCGAATTGCCGATGATCTGGTTAAACTGATATTTCTTCTTGAGCTGCTTGCGGAGATACACGTTCTCCGAAACGGCATCGCTATACGAAAGCGCCCGCTGGACGCAGAGATTCAATTCTTCCAGCTTGAATGGTTTCTCCAGATAATCGTAAGCGCCTTTCTTCATCGCCTCCACCGCGGTCTCAATCGAGCCAAAGGCGGTGATCACGATGACGACGGGCGGGGGATTCAACGCGCGGGCCTTTTGCAGAATCTCCAGGCCGTGCGCGCGGGTTTTGTCGAGGTAAAGGTCGGTGACGACCAGTTCCGGGCCGACGGTCTCCAGCGCTTCGACGGCGGCATTGAAATTGGTGAACGGAAAAACTTCATGGCCTTCGGAACGGAACAGTTCAGTGACCATCTGCACCATCGTCATCTCGTCATCTACGAGAAGAATTTTTCCCATTGAGAAAAGCTATAGTGAAGTCAAGGAACAGAGCAAGCTGGATTGTGCTGGCCGAAGCGCCTTGTATTTCCGTCACGACCGAGATAGTTCGAATTCTCATCGATCAAAAGGGCAATTCCAGGGACGCGGTGGACCGCGTCCTTACCTTCGACTTGCTATTGTGGATCGTCGCCAAGACTCGCTACATCGACTCATCGGCGCCGCGTCTGCTCACGATCATTCCCGCGGGCATGGTCATGTTTGTTGTGGACCTGATCGCGTTGCGTTGGGTCGCGCTGTGGTTGGCGTTGACCTCGAAAAATCTCAGCCAGGCCATGGGCGGGGCGTGGGTCCGCATTCTGGGGCTGCCCTGGCTAATCTACCTCGGACTCTATTGGTCGTGGACCCTGCTGTTCCAATTCGCGGGCCGGCCCGGTCCCGATCTGACTCTGCAGGCGTGGACGATTTGCTGGCTGACCATTGGGCTGTTGTTCGATGCAGTATTTGGCTTGCAAGCCAGGCGTGGCTTCTTGATGGAATTTCGCGCGCTCGCATCGGAACGGAGCGATTCGAGGAAATCGGATGCCGTGCGACCCGCAGCGAGGAATCTACTTCGCGGTGCGCTCAATTCATTGACACGCATCATTTCCCCTTCCAGGGGAGCACACGCGCCTCCGCGTGTCCCGTCCGGCGCCCCCGCCGGTCGGCCATCTCACAGTAACGATCTACAAACCGCAGATCAGCCGGCGGCTTCGTTGGCCCAAACGCGCGCGCCGCGTGCGTTTCCCGGTTTTGCGTCGCGGCGGCACGCACTTGCTGGAGCGTTGATTGGCGCCGCATTGTTAGGGGCAAGTTGGTTCGGGTGGTATCGATGGTCGCTCAGCCGGCAAATCAAAGTTCATTTCGCGGCGATTCAAAAAGCCGGAGAACCCGTGACGGAGGCGGACTTGCTCAAGTGGCATCCGCCGATTCCAGGTGAGGAGAATGCCGCGAGCGTGGTCGAGCGTGCGGCCCTCGCTCTGTTTTCAACCCAGTGGCTGCCGAAGCCCGCGCAAGACCTCGTCAGAAGCCTGCCAACCGCGGGGCCGTCCCTTCGCGCCGAGCGGTTGAGTGAGGAATGCAGGGAAGTGCTCGCGGGCTTCATCTCCAGCAATCAAACCGCGTTGCGCGTCGTTCATGAAGTTCCGCGTTATCCGAAAAGCCGCTACGACTCCGTCTGGAACCGCACGCAAAACCCGGTCTGGTCCTGGTGGGTGCCAACTTTGCGCGGCGCGCACGAATTGATGCATGTGTTGCGGATCGAGGCTCTGCTGCAAATCGACGAGAACCAACCCGGTCCGGCATTGCGCTCCTTGAACGCGCTGCTGGCGGTGTCCCGGACGCTCGCCCAGGAACCGCTGCTGGGACCGCGGGGGCTGCAAAACACCGGGCTGAACTCCGCGGCTTCGTTGCTCGAATGTCTGCTCACGCGCCACGCGCTCTCGGACGGCGAACTGCGAGAGTTATCGGCGCGCTTCAATCTGCTCCAAACCTCGAACCGGCTTGCGCGCGCCATGGCTGGCGAACGCTACGAACGCATTCATCTGTTTGAAATGCCGGCGCCCCGGTTGCTCGCGCTCTGGATGCCGGGGATGTCGGGTTGGCAGACGGCCGCCCTGGGAGCGATCCAGAGCGTGCGCGCCTGGACCGGATTGCGGGATCGCGATCTGCTGGAGTTCCTGGAATTGACCGAACAGCAGATCGAAATTGCGCGGCTCCCATTTCCGGAATGCTTGAGCAAGGCCGCCGCAGTATCGGGGGCAATCCGCGACCCGTCGAGGTCGCCGCTGGCGATTCCATCCGGCATGGGTCTGGATCTGCCAGGGATTCTGGTGGGGGAAGCGGAAAAGGAATCCCGGTTAAGGGCGGTGCTGGTCGGGTTGGCGGTCGAACGCTATCGCGTGGCCAAGGGCGGCCGGCTTCCGGAAAACCTGGGGGAACTGATTCCGGAGCAACTCCAGGCCATTCCCCTCGATCCGTTCGACGGAAAACCGATCCGCTACAAACGGCTCGCCCGCGGTTACGTGACTTACGGTATCGGCAAAGACAACACGGATAATGGCGGCCAGGAATACACAGGATTCGCGAGACGCCCCATGGACGTCACGTTCACCGTGGAACGGTGAATCGTGGAGCTAACGTTTCCCAGGGTAGCTCGTTCCTCGCAACCCTGGGCTTTGCGTCGGAATTCCGTTTGGATCCTCGTCCAAATCAAGACCCCTCAATCCCCTACCCTCAACCAGCGACGCCGCCTGCCGGCTCGCGCGCAGCAGCGAAGCGAGGACCGCCACGGCTAACAGCGCGACAATGACCAGAAGTGAGGTCAGCGTCGGAATCTTGTAAAGGCCGGACACCAGCATCTTCGCGCCGACGAAGACCAGCACCGCCGCCAGCCCGTAGTGCAGATAGGAGAAGCGTTGCATGACGCCGGCCAGCGCGAAGAACATGGAGCGCAATCCCAGGATGGCGAATACGTTCGACGTATAGACGATGAACGGGTCCGTCGTGATGGCCAGCACGGCGGGCACGGAGTCCACGGCGAACACCAGATCGGTCGTCTCCAGCATCAGGAGAACGACGAAGAGCGGTGTGGCCAGCCACAGCTTGTCCTGTTTCACGAAGAATTTGCCGCCCTGAAACGCCGCCGTGACCGGCATGAACCGCCGAAAAAGCCTCAGCACAGGATTCTTCTCCGGATGCACATCGTGGTTTTTCTGCACGATCATCTTGATTCCGCTCACGACGAGCAACGCGCCAAAGAGATAGGTAATCCAGTGGAACCGGTGGAGGAGCGTGACCCCGGCGGCGATGAACACGGCGCGCATGGCCAGCGCGCCCAGAATTCCCCAGAACAAAACCTTGTGCTGATACTGCGCCGGCACCTTGAAGTAAGCGAAGATCAGCAGGAACACGAAGAGGTTGTCCACGCTCAGCGACAGTTCGACCAGATAGCCGGTCAGAAATTCCAATCCTTTTTCGCCCCCGCGCCAGTGCCAGACTCCGGCGTTGAAGAGCAAGGCGAGAGCGACCCAAAGCCCGCTCCACATCAACGCCTCTTTCATGCCGACCGCGCGCGTCTTGCGGTGAAACACGCCCAGGTCCAGCGCCAGCATTGCCCCGACGAAGAGCGCGAATCCAACGCAAAGCCAAGTGGAGTATGTATTCACTGGATGGAAATAGAGGGGATGGCCGGTTATGGCAGGATGCAGAGAGACGTCGCGAGCGGCTTCTGAATCGTCAGCGGAACTTCGCTCGCATTCATCCCCGCCTCCGGGAGAAACGGGCCGCTTCGCCCCTGGTTCTTCCCTTGAACCGTTCCTCCGGACCGTGGCCTTTAGGCCGCTTCAACGCTCGACTCCGGAGAGTGCGCGGAAGCAGTCTGAAGGCTGCGGTCCGCACGGTTTTCGATTCAAGGGCCATGTGCATGGCCCTGAGGCCAAGAAAGCTTCCCATGAACGTCGGTTCGTAGCCGCCGAGGTAACATGGCGGACACTTTGGTTAACCCGGAAATCCGCCTCCTCCCGTCGTCGGCTACGGTTCATGGCCCCAATGCGCGCTTTTTGGGCGTGGAAGCTTCCCATGAACCGGACGGCGGGGCGAGCCTGTCCCCAGCGAGCCGCGTCGGACGTGTTCCACGCATGTCGAGCGGCTCGCCGGGGTGGACTCGCCCTTCGGCGGTCGTGAACCGAGTGCAGATCCGAAAGGAACAGGGCCCTTTCCATGAACCGGAAGACGCGGGTAATCGCAACCGCCTCGGGGGCGGACGCCGTGTATTCAAAAGGAATCCACGTGAGTTCAGCCTCATCGCCACCTCGGTGTGCGATCTCTTTCCTTTTCACGCGAGTTCCCTTTTGAGCAAAAAGCTCCTGCGAATTCGCCGGAGCAGAAATGCGATGCCTCTGCGAAGAGATTGCACCGTGATCCTCCTGATCCTTGTGGAAGGTTCGCTCTTTGATTTCTTCGGCACCATCGCGCGCGCCGACCGCAGCCAGCGTCTGGCCCAGGCAAACTCAACCGCGAGAATCGCCAGCCCGAGTGGAATCACAATGAAGGCCGGACCGGGAAGCACGACGAGCGCCAGACCGAGGAGCAGGACCGTGCCGCCCAGTACGACCACTAAAATGCGCCGGATGTAGTTCATGACGCTCCCTGCGCTGCGCTCAGAGGATTGCCGGGTTGCCGGCCCGCGATCTGCCTCCAGTCCCGGAGCAGCGCGGCCATTCCCGCGGGGACCAGCAGCAGTGCCAACAACAAAAGCACTGCAACCAAAGCGGTCTTCGCCAGGGCCGAGGAACAGAGCTTGATCGAGAGCCATGTCGTCATCGCTTCACGCGGCCACTTTCTCGTCAGTCGGAGGATTAGACTAATACGATTTCTCGATTGGACTTTTAGGTTTAAGTGAAAGATGGTGCCGGGGCATGGAATTCTTGAACTACCACCACTTGCGCTATTTCTGGTCGGTCGCGCGGGAAGGCAGCCTGACCAAAGCCGCGGCGAAGCTTCGCGTTTCGCAACCTACCATCAGCGCGCAAATTCAGGCTCTGGAAGGCGTGCTCGGAGAGAAGCTATTTCGGCGGGCGGGCCGTGGATTAGCCCTGACGGACGTGGGCCAGCAAGTGTTGAGTTACGCGGAAGAAATTTTTTCGCTGGGGCAGGACTTGCTGAACTCGGTGAAGCAGCGGCCCACGTCGCGCCCCTTGAGGTTGCATCTCGGCGTGTCGGACGCGCTGCCCAAGCTGGTCGTTTATCGCATCATCGAGCCGATCTTTCGCTTCCCGCAGCCCGTCCAGGTTTCCTGCTGGGAAACCAAACTCACGGACATGCTCATCGAGTTGGCGGCGTACCGGCTGGACGTCGTGCTGGCCGATGAACCGGCCTCCACGGGAGTCACCACGCGCGTCTTCAACCATTTTCTGGGCGAATGCGGGGTGACGTTCTGCGCGTTGCCGGTTCTGGCGGACAAGCTCAAGCGCGGCTTTCCGCGCTCCTTGAATGGCGCGCCGGCTCTGTTGCCGATGTCAAGCAGCGGGCTACGCCGCTCGCTGGAAAAATGGTTTCAGGCTACGGGCGTCCGGCCGCGGCTAGCCGCAGAGATCGAGGATCCGGCGCTGGTGAACGTCCTCGCGCTCCACGGCCTGGGCTTTATGCCGGTGCCGACCTTTGTGGTCGAAGAGGTCATCAATCGGTTTGGGTTCCGCGCCATCGGACGGACGGACGAGTGCCAGCAGCAATTCTACGCCATTACGCCGGAACGCAGACTAACCCATCCCGCCGTGACCGCGATTACCTCGGACGCGCGCGGCAGAATGTTTCCCGGCGCATGAAACTCTCGATCTGTTTAGTGTTCCGGATAATTCTGGAAAGATGAGGAGGCCTTCCCGATGCGCTTCACTTCTTGGGCGCAGTATCCGTTTTGGGAAGCTGATCCGCTTTGATGACCTCGATCTGGGCGCCTTTCTTGAGTTCCTCGGCCGATGGGACCTTGATGATGTCGCTCGTGACCGGCTGAGGCACGGGAGCCGGGACCGGCGGGGGCACCGTGGTGGAAACCAAATCGATTTCGAAGGTCAGCAGGGAATTCGGTCCAATCTGAGATCCGTAGCCGCGCTCGCCGTACGCCAGGTCCGGCGGGATGAACAACTGCCATTTCGAGCCAACCTTCATGAGCTGCAAAGCTTCGGTCCAGCCCTTGATCACCCCGGTGACGGGGAAGGTGGCAGGCTGGCCTCGTTTATGCGAACTGTCAAACTCGGCGCCGTCAAGCAGCGTGCCCCGATAATGAACAGTGACCGTGTCGTTGCTGCCGGGCGTTGGGCCGTTGCCGGCGGTGAGCACCTTGTATTGCAGACTGCTGGGCAAAGTCACGATGCCGGGTTTGCCTTTGTTTTCAGCCAGAAATTTCGCGGCTTCGGTTTTGTTTTTCTCGCCGAGTTGCTTTCGCTTTTCCTCCTGCCTGACGCGATGCTCGGTTCGGTAGGCGGCCAGGACGTCGCGCATTTCCTGTTCGGTCAGGAGCAACTTGGCTCCGGACAGCACGTCTTTGATCCCTTTGAGAACTTGCTCGGGATCGAATTCCGTATAGTCCTGTTGCTTCCAATTCTGGCCAATGTTGACGCCCACGCTGTAGCTGATCTGGGCGTTTTTGTCCGGAAGCACCGGTTTGTCCGCGGCGTGGAGAGAGACCAGGCCTGAGACGGCCACCAAAAAAGCGACTGAGAATGATTTCATAACGATATTTCTTTTGGGTTAGAGTTCCCAAAAAGTCTCCTGGTTTCAATAGAATTATCTGTTGCTCCGGCCCGGCCCGTCGTTAGATTCCGTTTCGTGAAATCCTGGAACGCGGGCAAAGTAGGACAGGCTTCCAGCCTGTCTCCTTCCGATGAAGCGAACGGTAGGGCGAGCCTGTCTCCAGCGAGCCGAGTCGGACGTGTTCCACGCACGTCGAACGGCTCGACGGGACGGACTCGCCCTGCCGGGTTCATGGGCCGTGTGCAGGTCCGAAAGGAACAGGAAGCTTCCCATAAACCAACCCACCCCTCCACCCCTCCCAGCAGGGGAAGGGGTAGGTTCACGGGCTGTCTGCACTTCGGCTTCGTCGTCGCTTCCCTGCTGCTCTTCTCCTTTTCCCTGGCTGCGCAAACTCAAGAGGTGAAAACACCGGGTGATGACCGGAATCACTCCGTCAGTTTCGCCAAGGACATCGCTCCTATCTTTTCCAAAAAGTGCTTCAAATGCCACAGCGCCGAGAAACCCAAAGGCAGTTTTCAACTCCACACGTTCGATCTGTTGCTGAAGGCCGGAGACAGCAAATCCCCGCCGATCGTTCCAGGCGACGCCAGCCAAAGCGAACTTTACCGGCGCCTGGTTGCCTCGGACGGGGACGACCGAATGCCGCAAAAGGATGATCCGCTCCCGGCCAGCCAAATCGCATTGATCGAACGCTGGATCAAGGAAGGCGCGCGCTTCGACGGGCCGGACTCCAAAGCTCCGATTGTCTCATTGATCCCGCGCGACCCGTATCCGGATCCGCCGGCGAAGTACCGTTTTCCGGTCCAGATCACCGCGCTCGCGTTCAGCCCGGATGGAAGCGAACTGGCGGTCGCAGGCTATCATGAAATCACCGTCTGGGATCCCGTCGCGGGAAAGCTTCTGCGCCGAATCAAAAACGTGGCCGAAAGGACTTATGCTTTGGCCTACAGGCCGAATGGCGCCGTCCTGGCGGCGGCAAGCGGCGTTCCGGGCCAGACCGGGGAATCGGCGCTTTACGATCCGAAGGAAGGCAAGCTGATCAAGAGTCTTGGCACAACGACGGATGTGATGCTGGCCCTTAGTTTCAGTCCGGACGGCGCACGACTCGCCGTCGGCGGCGCGGATAATGCCATCCGCGTTTACGACGCGGCCAGCGGCAAGGAAATGCTGCTGATCCAGCAACACGCCGATTGGGTGACGGCGCTGGCGTTCAGCAAAGATGGGAGCCATCTGGCCTCGGCGAGCCGGGATCGCTCCGCCCGCGTCTATGACAGCAAGAGCGGCGAACTCGAAACCACTTACAACGAGCACGCCGGGTCGGTTCTGGCCGTGGCGTTCGCGGAGGATGGCAAACAGGTTTTCAGCGCGGGCAAAGAAAAGAAGATTCTCGTCTGGAACGCCGCCGACGCTCGAAAAGCCGGCGAGTTGGTCGGCTTCGAAGGCGACATCGTCAAACTCCTGGCCGATGGACCGAATCTGTTCAGTTGTTCAAGCGACAAAACGGTCCGGCAACACGACGCCGCGGATCGCAAATTGATCCAGACGTATTCCGGGCACAAAGACTGGGTTTATTCGCTGGCGTACCATCCACAGACCCGGCGCCTCGCCAGCGGCAGCCACGACGGTGAAGTGCGCATTTGGACGACGGAAGACGGGAAGCTTCTCGCGTCCTTCACCGCGGCGCCGGGCTACTTCGCCGCCAGAGATCAACAGAAGCCGTAGCAAGGTGGGCGACGCTCCCGCGCAGCCTCGTCAACTGATGGAAGCTTGAGGGGGGTGCGACTTAGAGCGTGTCCGAAAATTGCGCGGGGTCCTGCGGCGAGGGATTTTGGCTGTGGCCAAGGCGGCGAGGTCCGAGCATCCCCAACGCGGGCTGTAAGGACCGAGCCAACGCAGGCCACGGACAAAAGACCCGCCGCCCGGAGGGTTTTCGCGCCAAAGGCCGCCTGGCTTCGTTGCTCCTCAGTCGAAGATCCAGGGAGGATATTCTCCTTCGTCGCGCCTCGCCATCCGGCCTTTGGCGCGAAAACAGGACCCCGCGGAATTTTCGGACACGCTCTTAAAGTGTAGGTCATTGACTTCCCTCTCCCCGCGAGGAAACGAGTCGGGAGAGAGGGGTTTCCTGGAAAATGAGAAGCGAGCCAACGCCCCTCCTCTCCCCAGCCCTCTCCTCCCTTCGGGAAGAGAGGGAGAAGATTTCGTTGACCGACAGTATTAATCGTACCCAGCTTGGCGGAGTCCTCGCGTCACCGCCGGTAGGACCGCGGATAGAGTTCAACTCTGCGCTACGAGAGCAGCTTGGCTGAGTTACTTCGCGTTAACGTTCTCGGACATCTGATAAATGCACTTGCCGTTCGAGGCATAGTAGATCGCGCTGATCATCCGGCCGTCTCGGTAAGTGCGCTGGGATTTTGCGGTTCCGTCAGGCCAGTATTCCGCGACGCTGCCGTTGTGCGGGACCGCATTGTCATGAATGTGAGGCAACTCTACCGCATGCGTCCGAGCTTCTTTCGGTGCGGGAGACTTGGGGCTTTTCTTACGAAGGCTTGGCCCTTGTTCTGAGGCCAGAATTCTCTCCTTCACGTTCCGAGCTTTCTCCTCGGCGCGCTCGGCTTCTTCGTGTCGCCCTTGCGCATGGAGTTCCTTGACGTGCTGCCGGAGTTGCAACAGGTGTTCTTTGGCTTGGGCCATCTCTGCCTTCCGCGGCACGCGGCCGTGGGCTTCCTTCAACTCGGTGATCTGATTCTTCAACTTGCTGGCCTGTTCCATTTGGCCAGCGGCAACCAGATCTTCCAATTTGGCGTGAAGTCGTTTGACGTGTTCCTGGTGCTCCGCGTGGATCACTTCCGCATCCTTACGTTCGGCAAATTGTCGCATCCACGAGTTTGTCGGTGGCCGTAGCGCAGATTTCCAATCTGCTGTATCGCCGATTTGCAATCGGCATGGCGTCGGCAAGCTCCCAGGTCCGTGGACTTGTCGGCGGTTCGCAGAATGCAACTCTGCGCTACGAGGACAGAATCACCGTAGCCCTACGGTCAGGTTTGATGGGAAGTTTCCTGTTCCTTTCGGACCTGGACTCGGCCATGAATCCGGCAGGGCGAGTCCGTCTCGTCGAGCCGTTCGACGTGCGTGGAACACGTCCGACTCGGCTCGCTGGGGACAGGCTCGCCCTACCGTCCGGTTCATGGGAAGGGCAGGCCGCGGGAAAAGCGACGGGCTATTCAAGGCACTTCCAATCGCCTCAGCTCAATCGTCTGCCCGTCCAAATCGTAAATGGCGTAGGTGGCTTTCCGTTGCCCGTCGCGCGGATGGCCGACGCTTCCGACGTTCACGAAATATTGCCGGTTCGGCTCGATCTTGAACTTCGTGTAGCTGCCGCCCCGAACGGTGGTGTCCCGCACAAAAACCACCGGCACATGGGTGTGCCCGAAGAAACAAACCGGCGTCGTCTGATGATCGAATTGAAAACGCGCGGAGACGCGGTCGAACACGTAAGCCCATCGCCGCGGCTCGTTCAGGCTGGAGTGAACGATGGAGAAACCGTGCAACACTTCCACATAGGGTAGCGCACGCATCCAGGCGCGGTCGTCCTCCGTCAGTTGGTCGTGAGTCCATTGGATGTATTCCAGCGCCTTCGGATTCAAGCCCTCCGGGTGCGTCTCCATGCAGCAGTACTCGTCGAAATTGCCCTTCACACAGGGGATGCCCAGGCGGCGGATGGCATCAACGCATTCTTTGGGCTGGCGGTTGTAGCCGACCAGGTCTCCCAGACACGCCAGGTGCGTGCAGTGGTGGGTTCGCGCGTCCTCCAGAACAGTTTCGAGCGCCTTGAGATTGGCGTGGATGTCAGCGAGGAGCGCGTATTTCATGCACGCCGGCTAGACTAGGACTAGACTAGGACTAGTTCCGCGCCGCAGGCATTTCGGCGATGCGGATTCGGCGGAAGGAAAGATCGGTCGTCGGATCGTGGCCTTGCAAGCTGATGACGCCGGGCTGGGCGCGGTAACCCTGGCGCGCGTTTTCATTCGGAGCGCGTGTGTCCGTGAAGTCGCTGACCTGGATTCCGTTGATCCACACCGCCATGTGCGGCCCGTGGGCCACGATGGTCTTGGTGAACCATTCGCCGTCGCTCGAAACAACTCGCCGAGCCGGCTGGCGATTGTAAATCCCGCCGGTGCCGTAATCGACCGGTTTAGTGCGGTCGTCACCCTGCCATTGATTGCGAATCTGGCTTTCGTAACCGCTCCAGAATTGGCCGGCCAGCGCGCGGAAAAAGACGCCGCTGTTCAAGTGCTTGCCGTTGGAGATGATGTCGAGCTGGAAGGTGAAATCGCCGTAAGCCGCTTCCGTCTGCAAATCGCCGTTTCCGTTCTTGACGTTAAGCCGGCCCTCCGGCGTCACAGAGTACACCGACTTGCGGCCCGGGATTTCTTTCCAGCCGGTGAGGTCTTTGCCGTTGAAAAGGCTGCTCAGGCGAATCGGCTGCAAACGGAGGTTGCGGAATTTCAATTCGCCCTGGCCGTTGTATTGGAGCGCGAGGGTGCCGCGCGCTTGTTTGGGATCATTCTTCGCCACCAGTTTTTCGCCATCCAGCCCGACAACCAGATATTGCTGGTCGGTCATGATGTCGAACCGGCACCAGCGGCCCACGGTAGGAACTTTTTTCGTGGCGCGCGCCACTTCATTGATGCTGCCGGTCGGCCACTTGTCGTGCTTGTCGTAAATGTTCACCTCGTAAGCATTGGTCGCGGTGATGGCTCCGGCGGGCGGGCAACGGAGAAACACGCCGCTGTTCGCGGTGTCGTCGATCCAGAACTCGACGCTCAAATTGTAGTTCGCGAACTCGGTCGTCGTGCTCAAGTAACCGATGCCGCTCCCTGGGACGGCCTGGATCGTGCCGTCGGTCACGGTCCATTTGGCATCGCCGCGCGGCGCCCAGCCGAACTGCGTTTCGCCGTCGAAGAGCAGAAGCCAGCCTTGGGAGGCTTCATTGGGGGTGAGCGTGTTCGGTTTGCGCTCCGCGGCCAGAGCAGTCAGAGGCAAACAAATCGCTCCGGTGAAGAGGATGAACCAGATTGAATTCGTTGATTTCTTCATAGCCCGGGAAGGGGTCGAGTTTTCGATGTTGTCTTGAAGAGAGATGTTTTCGGTTTCGCGGAGGAAATGCAATGCTTCGTTTGGGATTGAGCGTGTGCTTGTGGGGCAAGCCAGGGATGCTACGGTGCCCTCCGACCTGGCTTCAGCAAGTCTGAACAGGATCGAAAAAATACGCAGGCGTCTGGAAGCGTTGTCCTCCCGCGCTCCAACGCCGCTTGCCCTCGCCGGTTGCGAACTGGCCGCGATTTCATCAATCCGTCGCCGACGTGCTGCTCCGAATCGTCTCTTCGGAATGCCATCGAACCGATCTGAACGGATATCGGCTGCCACGCGAAGTCCATCAGGCGATCGCAGCGTTGAGCGAAAGGCTCGCGGCGACGAACGCGCAAGGCCGCGCTTTCCCTGCGGAGTCCATTGTCCGCTATGTGCTGGCACTGGGTGAACTAGGTCGAGGGGCCGAGAGATCAGTTCCGGCATTGATTATTGGGCGACGAGAATCGAAATGTCGCGGACCGGGCGAGAAAGGCCCTTCAGGAAATCGCTCCGGAAATCGAGGTTTCTCGCTGAGCTCTGGCGTGGCGTCTATACTGAATGCCGCTCCGCCGCTCGCGGATCAAAAGCGTCGCGCAGGCCATCGCCGATGAAATTCAAGGCGAGCAAGACCGACGCGAGAAAGCCGCCGGGAAATACGATCAGCCACCAGTAAATCCGAATCGGATTGATCTGCGACGCCCCCTCTGCGATCAGCGACCCCAGGCTGGCCTGCGGCGGCTGGATGCCCAAACCCAGAAAGCTCAGGAACGATTCGTAAAGAATGATCGAAGGCACGGAAAGCATCAGATAAACGACGATCACCCCATACACGTTGGGCAAAATGTGCCGGAAGATAATCCGCGTCGTGGTCGCCCCCAGCGCAACGCTCGCGAGGATAAAATCCTGCTGGCGCAACGAGAGCACCTGGCCCCGCACGATGCGCGCCATCGTGAGCCATGACACGGCGCCGAGCCCGGCGAACAGAAACAACATCCGCCCCATCGACGCGGCTTCCGGAGAAAAGACCTTCGCGAGCCAACTCTTGAATAATTCCTCCAGCGTGGTGATCAGCACGATGACAAAGACAATCGACGGCGTCGCATACAGGATATCCACGATCCGCATCATGATTTGATCGCACCGTCCGCCCAGATATCCGGCTACCGCGCCCCACAATACGCCGATGAACAAGCTGACGCCTGCGCCCACCAACCCCACGAGCAGTGAAATCCGCGCGCCATAAACGATCCGGCTCAGCAGGTCGCGGCCATGGACGTCCGTGCCGAACCAATGGGTGGAGCCAGGCGGCTGGAACTGGGCGTCCGACAGCGCGAGGGGAGAATGCCGCATTCCCGAAGGCAGCCCGGAAGCGATGCGGGCCGTGTTGAAGATGGGCCAACACAAGATCAAGACGATGATGAGGCCGAGAAACCAGGCGCCGCCGCACGCTGCGCGGTTCGCTTTGAATCGGCGCCACGCGGCCTGGCCGGGGCTCAGGTGCAAATCAGCGCTCCTCATAGCGCACGCGCGGATCCAGCCAGGCGTAAGCCAGATCCACAATCAGATTCAGAACCAGCAGCAAGACCGCATAGAGAAGGACCAGGCCCACGGCCAGCGTGTAGTCTTTGTTCAGCGAACTGTTCACCATGAGGACGCCAATGCCAGGGAGCTGAAAAATCGTTTCGACCACGAACGACCCGGTCAGCAGATCGGCGAGCAACGGTCCTGAATAGGACACCACCGGCAAGACCGCGTTGGGAAAGGCGTGCCGCCAGAGCACCGCGGCTTCGCTGAGCCCCTTCGCGCGCGCCATCAGGATGTACGGGGCGGGGAGCGTGTTGAGCATGCCCTCGCGCATCAGCCTCGAAATGCGCCCGGCGAAAAATAGTCCCAAGGTGATCGTCGGCAAGATCGCGTGCAGTGGCGACCCCCACAAAGCGACTGGAAACCATTTGAGTTCGATGGCGAAGAGCATCGCCAGCACCGGTCCGACGACGAGCGCGGGAACGCACACGGCCAGGAACGCAAAAAAGCTTGCGGCGTATTCGTCCCAGTACCCTTTGCGGACCGCCGTGTAAACCCCTAGCGGAATCCCGATCCCCATCGCCAGACAAAAGGCCAGCGCGCCGATCGCCAGCGACACCGGGAGTCCCTGGGCAATGATCTCGTTGACCGTGTGATTGCGGTGTTTGAGCGAAGGTCCCAGATCGCCTCGGATCAACCCGCCCTGGAAGAGCTGAAGTTTCCCATCGTTGAACTCCCAACCCACGCCGAGGTAGCGCAGATATTGTTTCCAGACCGGTTCATCGAGGTGAAATTTCGCTTTGAGCGCCCGTTCAATTTCCGGCGAAGCCGGCGCACGATCTCTATCGAACGGCCCGCCCGGCGCCACCCGGACCAGGACAAACGCGAGCAGGCTGATGATCAGGAGCAACGGGATCATCAACAGGAATCGCGTCAGGAAATACCAGCGCATCGGACGAATCGTAAGGCGTAAAACGTAAAACGTAAAACGTAACGAATGCGGCTTCGTAATCCCCGTTGCGAAGGCCGGTGGGGCGAGTGTCCTCGCGAGCCAAATTCAATCGAACTCTGCGATGGACCGGCTCGGCAGGAGTCCTCGCCCCACCAAGACCGAGGCATTACCTCCGACTTACGTTTTACGTTTTACGGATTCCGGTCCGTTTGCTTCCAAATCGCCCGGAGCGGATGTTCGCCGCGGACGTTGGGATAGACGCCTTGAATGCGCGTCGCGTCGTAGCCTTCCAAACCGGCGTAAACGTAGAGCGGCACGATGGGGACTTCGTCACGGATCAGGAGACCTTCGGCGGCTTGCAGCAATTGAGCCCGTTCCCGCCGGTCTATTTTGGCGTTGGCTTCGCGCAGGAGTTGGTCGTAGCGCGCGTTTTTCCAACCCGTCCGGTTGTTGCCGCTCGTGCTCAGGAACACGTCGAGAAACGTGTTTGCGTCGTTGTAATCGCCGATCCAACTGCTCCGGCAGACGTCGTAATCGAGCCGGGCTTGCGCATTCAGATAAATCTGCGAGTCCAGATTGCGCAGTTCGACGTGAAGTCCCAGTTCGCGTTTCCAAAGAGCCTGGAGTTCGACCGCGATCTGTTCGTGGTTTTTGCCCGTGTTGTTGTACATGTAATGGAAGCGGGGAAAATTCTGGCCGCCCGGATAGCCGGCTTCGGCCAGCAAGCGCCGGGCTTCGGCAGGATTGAATTCAAGCCCCGGCGGCGGCGTATAATCCGGCACGCCGGGAGGCACCAGATGTTGCGCGACTTTTTCACCCGCCTTGAGGACTTTCGACACGATGTGCCGCTTGTCGATGGCCAGGGCGAGGGCTTTGCGGACGCGCACGTCATCGAACGGCTTCCGGGTCACGTTGAAGCGGATGAAATACGTGCCCAGATAGTCGGAGCTGTGAAAATCGGGGCGCCGGCGCAGGAGGTCCATCAATTCCAGCGGCATGAGCTCTTTGTCCCAAATAATGTCCGCCTGACCGGTTTCGTAGAGATTCAGCGCGGTGCTGGCGGAGGAACATCGCAGCAAGTCCACAAGGGGCGAGCGCGTATTCGCCGCGTCCCAGTAACGGGAATTCTTCCGAAGCCGAATCCTGTCGTTCAGCCGCCACGCTGCCAATTCGTACGCGCCGCTGACGGGGACCGGATGAACCAGGACCCAGCGGTCGCCGTGTTTTTCAATCGCCTGCCGAGGAACGATTCCCAGCGCGGGCAGCGCGCAGAGATCCAGGAAGAACGGCGTGGGATCGTTCAGTTCGACGCGAAAGGTGTGCAGTCCGACCGCCTTCAATCCGAGGGCGTCCGGTTCTTTGAGTTTGGCGGTTGCGAAGGCTTCGGCGTTTTTGATGTAAAACAACAAGCCCGAATACACGCAGCCCGTCGCGGGATCGAGGACGCGACGCCAGGTGTACGTGGCGTCCGCGGCAGTAATCGGCTCGCCTGTGGACCACACAGCGTTGGTACGCAAATGGAACGTGTAAACGAGGCCATCGTGGGAAATGTCCCAGCGTTCCGCCAGGCCCGGCTCGGGTTTCGCGGTTTCGGCGTTGAAACGAGTCAGGCCTTCGAACAACGAAGCGACGATCCGTCCGTCCGCCACGGCGCTCACAAGGGCAGGGTCGAGCGACTCAGGTTCGGGTCCGTTAATGATGGTCAGGTCGGCTGGTTCTTCGAGACGCGCGCAACTGGCAAGGCAAGGGAGTAAAACGTAAAGCGCAAGGCGTAAAAGATGAATGTGAAGAGAGCTACGCATAGGGGCTACCGCATCTGGATTCCAACGACTCCCACGATCTTCTGACCGCACCATGAATGGTAAGGACGCGTTCCACCGCGTCCCTGAGATCGCTTATTCGCTCGCTGAGCAGATAGTCAGGGACGGAGTGGAATCCGTCCTTACCAGGTTCAATGGAAAGTCCTGATGCTTGCGGCCGTGAATGCCCACAAACCGAAAATCGTGCTGAACGCAGTCTTCAGGCTCAGAATTCCTGCTCACGGCCTGTGAGCAAGGTAGGGCGAGTCCGTCCCGGCGAGCCACTCGACGAGCTTGGAACACGTCCAGTGCGGCTCGCTGCGGACAGGCTCGCCCTACCGCTAGTGATGTGTCTCACAAATGGCTGGAGTTATGCCGCAAGGGATTTTGGCCTCCCGCGAGGCGCGAGCGACGCGCATACCCCTGGTGGGTCTGTAAGGCGCGAGCAACGAAGCGGGAGGCCAAAAGACCTGCGGCCCGAAGGGTTGCGCCGAAAACGGTCTGGGGCTGCGTTGCTCCTCGGTCGCAGAGCACCGGGGCTATGCTCCCTTGTCGCGCCTTGCCCCAGGCCGTTTTGGGCGCAACATAACTCCAGCCATTCGTGAGACACATCACTAGGGTTTCGCGGGGGGCGCTGTCGCTGCCGCAGGCGAGCTTGTCGTGGCCGTGATTGCGGGCAGATTCGTCAAAGTCTGCGGGGAAACGGGCAAAGACTGATTAGGCGCGCCGCTCAGGTCTCTCATGGGATTGGACTGGTCGGACGCGGCGGCCTTCTTGCGCAGTTCCTCATCCAGGAGGCGTTTGCCCGCCTGGGCATGGCGCGAATTCATCAAGGAAAGGCTGAACGCCAACACGATAAAGACGGTCGCCGTATATTTGGTCATTTTGGTCAGCGCGTTGCCGGACCCGGCGCCAAACAGGGCGTCCGTCGCCCCTCCCCCGAAGGCCACGCCCGCGCCCGCTTCTTTCTTGGGCAGTTGAATCAGGATCAACAGCATCAACAGGAAACAGTCCACCACCATGATGAACGTCAGAAAACCAATCACTAAACTCATAGCATCGTTCGGTTAAATCGAATTCTTCACAATGTCAGAAAACCCCCGGGCTTCCAACGAAGCGCCGCCCACCAAAGCTCCATCCACATCCGGCTGGCCCATGATCTCGCGGGCATTGCCCGGTTTGACGCTGCCACCGTATTGGATTCGCACGCGTTTGGCAATCGCTCCATCGAACAACTCCGCCAGCGTTTTGCGAATGAACGCGTGCGCTTGCTGGGCTTGCTGCGGCGTGGCATTGCGCCCCGTGCCGATGGCCCACACCGGTTCGTAAGCGAGGATCGTGTCGGCCATTTGCTCTTTGGCCAGTCCGGCCAGGCTGCCCCGGAGTTGCTTGCTCAATACGTCGTCCATTTTGCCGGCTTCGCGCTCCTGGAGCGTCTCCCCCACGCACACGATGGGTTTCAGCGACGCGGCATGCGCGGCGAGCGTCTTCTTGGCTACCAGCGCGTCGCTTTCCTGCTGATACTGCCGGCGCTCAGAGTGGCCGAGGATCACGTACCGGACGGAGAACTCCTTGAGCATGCCCGCCGAAACTTCGCCGGTGTACGCGCCGCCGTTCTGCTCGCTCATGTTCTGCGCCCCCAGCCGAATATTGGAGTCCAGAATCTGCTTCGAAACCTCGCCCAACGCCGTGAACGGCGGGCAGACGACAAGGTCGATTTCCTTGACCGCGCCCAATTCCCGCTTCAAGCCCTGGACCAGGTCCAGCGCCTCGGCGACGGTCTTATTCATCTTCCAATTGCCGGCAATAATGAGCTTGCGTTCCTTTTGCATGGGACCGGGGCTAGATTCCCTCTCCCTGAGGGAGAGGGCCAGGGTGAGGGGAAAGGATGCGTTGTTGGGACTGTGAACTCATCGAATCTGCAAACGCGTCACTTGCTCGAAAGGGCTGCCACGCCCGGCAGTTCTTTTCCTTCCAGAAATTCCAGGCTCGCGCCGCCGCCCGTGCTCATGAAAGTGACCTGTTCGCCCAGGCCCGCCGCGTTCAAAGCTTTCACGCTGTCTCCGCCCCCAATGATGCTTTTGGCGCTGTTCTGTTTCGTGGCTTCGGCGACGGCGCGCGCGATGGCAAAGGTGCCTTCCGCGAAACGTTTGTCTTCAAAAATCCCCATCGGGCCATTCCAGAGAATCGTTTTGGCGGTCCGGATTGCCTCGCCGTAAGCTCGGATTGTCGCGGGACCAATATCGACCCCCGCGCCGTCCTCCGGCAAATCTGCCGAGCTGTTCACGCGCGGGTTTTGCATTTCGATCACAGGCTTGCCTTTTTTGTTCAATTTGCCGGTGTCCACGGGCGTGGCGATCACATCGTCGGACGGCAGCAAAAACTTCACGTCGCGCGCGGCCGCTTTGCTCAGCGCGGTCTTGGCCACGTCCGTCTTGTCCGGTTCGACCAGAGACTTGCCCGTCTTGCGCCCTTGAGCCAGCCGGAAGGTGTAAGCCATCGCGCCGCCGATCAGGATGCAATCCGCTTGCTCGATCAACCGGTCGATGACGCTGATTTTGTCCGAAACTTTGGCGCCGCCCAGAATGACCACAAAGGGGCGGGCCGGCTTTTCCAATTCGTCGCCCAGGAATCGCAGTTCGCGTTCCATCAGGAGCCCGCCTGCGCACGGATCGCCCCGGCGGGCAACGGCGCGCGCCATGCCTTCGGTCGATGCATGAGCGCGATGCGCCGCGCCGAATGCATCGTTGATGTAAAAGTCCGCGAGCTGCGCGAGCTGCTCGGAGAACGCGGCATCATTGGTTTCTTCTCCGGCGTAAAACCGGAGATTCTCCAGCAACAACACATCGCCCGGTTGCAGCAGCCCAATTGTCTTCTCGACCTTTTCGCCCACGCAATCATCGACGAACGCCACGGGCCGGCAGATCAAATCCGCCAGCTTCGCCGCCACGGGCCGCAGCGACATAGAAGGCTCGCGTTTGCCCTTGGGACGTCCGAGATGCGACGCGAGAATGATTCGCGCGCCCTTCTCGATCAGCCATTCCAGCGTCGGCAGCGTCTCTTTGATGCGGGTGGTGTCCGTGACGATCATCTGCCCGTCCTTCTCTTCCATGGGCACGTTGAAATCGACGCGCACGAAGACGCGTTTGCCCCGGACGTTCAGATCATGGACGGTTAACCTGGCCATAAAGCGAAATAGGCGCGAAGCATAGCGAAGCCGCCCATCGAGTCAAAGGGGAATTAGAACTGCTTCGTTGCCTCCCAGGCCCCAGTCCGCAGATACGGCTTGAGCTTCAGTTTGAGCGATTCCCGTCCGCGATGGATCAACGATTTGGTCGCGGAAAGCGAACAGCCCAGGACCTGGGCGATTTCCTCGTAGGACATTTCGTCCTCCTGAAACAACAGGATGGCCGTCCGCTGGTTCTCGGGGAGGTCCGCCAGGGCTTCTTCGATCTTACGCGTCAATTCATCCCGCAGGACAAGATCAGGGGGGAGCGCGTTCTTGGTATCTTCGTACTGGCGGATCGGTTGGTCTTCGTTGTCTGGATGCGGCGCGTCCAGAGAATCCGCCGGGTGCCGCGAGCGCCGACGGATTTCGTTCAGGCAAAGGTTCCGGGCGATCGTGTACAGCCAGGTGGAGAATTTCGCCGACACGCGATAGCGATGCGCGGATTTGAATACCTGCAGAAAGACGTGCTGCGCCAGGTCTTCCGCTTCGGTCGCGTCGGGCAGGGTCCGGAAAAGAAGATTGATAACCGGCTGCTTGTACTTTTCGACTAGTTCCTCAAAAGCGGCCATATCGCCCTGTTTGACGCGAAGCATCAGGGCGGCATCGGGATCGAGGTTGGCAGCCATCGGGTATCAACGTAACAGACCGCAACTCTGGCACAAGCCGGTTAGAGCCTGTCAGACAGGCTCTTAAGCCGAAGCCTTGGCAAACACCGGCGGGGTGGAAGAGTTTTGGGAGGTGTTCAGGATTTCGATTTTTGCTGATCTCGGCCTTTTGATGAAGCTGGGGAGCGCGACCGTCTCGGTTGCTGTGTTTGGCGTCGCGCCGCGTCCTTTTCGACGAAGATGCGAGCCGGATTGAAACGTCGCCGGCTCAACAGCGGTTTGCCGTTTCCGCTGACGCTTGTTTGCCGCAGTTCGGTCGCACAATCATGGCGCTGCGTGCTTATGCGCCCCATGAAAGCGCATTTCCCGCGCGGGGCTCTTCAGGGCGCTGAACAATCGGACGCAAGCGGAAAGCTGCTTGGGTGCGTCCAAAATGCGGAGGCCACAAAGGCCACAAAGGGCATCTTGCGCAACCATCCCGCTCTCGAGTAAAGTTTCTTTCAGCAATGCAGGTGCTTGATTCATCCCGAAGCCGCATCCTTGAACCTCTCCGTTCCAAGGCGTCCGTCGAGTTTGATGCCGAACGGAAACAGGAGTTGGGGCAATTCTTCACGCCGGAATCTATCGGGGCTTTCATGGCGTCGTTATTCGAGAAATGCCCGGCCGAAATCCGTCTGCTTGACGCCGGCGCGGGAGACGGTGCACTCATCGCTGCTTTTGTGAAGCAGTCATGCGGCGGCGGGCGTCCGCCAAAACGAATTGCCGTGACAGCCTACGAGCTTGACGACGCAATCCTTCCGGCTCTTGAGCGGACATTGCGGTTGTGCCGGACCGAGTGTGAGCAAACCGGAATCGCGTTCACTGCGGACTTGCACCACGAAGATTTCATTGGGGCTGCGGTTACACTCACGCGCCAAGACTTGTTCGATTCATCCAAGACACCGTTCAACGCGGTCATCCTCAATCCACCCTATCGCAAGATCAACAGCGACTCACACGCGCGACGGCTGCTGCGTGAGACTGGAATTGAAACGAGCAACCTCTACACAGGCTTTCTTGCGCTCGCCGCGAAACTTCTGTGCGAAAGCGGCGAGATGGTGGCGATTTGCCCGCGCAGTTTCTGCAATGGGCCTTACTTCCGTCCGTTCCGCGAACAGTTCCTTGCGGTGATGTCGCTCCGCCGACTCCACGTTTTCGAATCGCGGTCGGTGGCGTTTCAACATGATGACGTGTTGCAGGAGAACATCATCGTTCATGCCGTTAAGTCGCCGAAGAAGCCGGAGTTGGTCGTCATTTCGACGAGCAGCGGCGAGACCGGCGGCAAAATGACGGCCCGAACCTGTCCATTCAGCGAGGTTGTTTCGCCGCGCGACCCCGAGCAGTTCATTCACCTTGTCGCTGCCGAGTCAGACGAAGCGGTTCGCCAGAAGATGCGGAGATTCACGGCTCCGCTCGCGACGCTCGGCTTGGAAGTTTCGACGGGACGCGTCGTAGATTTCCGCGCGAAGCAGTTTCTCGTTCGCGAGCCTCAGGACGATACCGCGCCGCTGATTTACCCGTGCCACCTTAACGGCGGCTTCGTGCATTGGCCGAAGCCGGGCGGCAAGAAGCCGAACGCCATCCGCGATACCGAACGCACGCAGGAACTGCTCGTGCCGGGCGCGATTTACGTCCTGGTGAAACGCTTCACGTCGAAAGAGGAGCGTCGGCGAGTGGTGGCTTGCATTTACGACCCACACCGCATCCGCGCAGAGCGTGTCGGCTTTGAAAACCATCTGAACTATTTCCATGCTCGTGGACGCGGGCTGCCGATGGACGTGGCGAAGGGGCTCGCCGCCTTCCTGAATTCAACGCTGGTTGATGTTTACTTCCGCCAGTTCAATGGTCACACACAGGTCAACGCGACCGACTTGCGGAACATGCGCTACCCGACGCGCGCGGAGCTCGAATCGCTTGGCCGCAAAATCGCCGATGCGTTCCCCGACCAGGCCGAGTTGGACGCGCTCGTTGAAAGGGAGCTTGTTTGATGGCCGCCGCCAATGCCCGCGCGAGCGCCGCAGCGAGGAAGGGAAAGCTGGGCGAAGCGATGGAAATCCTCAAAGCAATCGGCTTCGGTCCGAGACAGAGCAGCGAAGTCGCGGCCTACACTTTCCTCGCGCTGCTCGACCTTGTCGCGAACGCCCCGTGGAGCGCCGCCTCAAATCCGCTCCGTGGCATCACGCCCATCATTGGGTTCATTGCGAAAGCCTACGGTGTCCGATACGCGCCGAACACGCGCGAAACCATTCGCGACGAAGCCGTCAAATACTTCGTCGAAGCGGGATTGTTGCTGCGCAACCCGGACAATCCGAACCGCCCCACGAACAGCGGCCAAACCGTTTATCAAATCGAACCGACGGCGTTAGCGCTGGTGCGCACGTTTGGAACGAAGCCGTGGTCCGCGCAGTTGAAGGAGTATCTGGCGAATCGCGCAAAGATTCGTGAATCTGTCGAGCGCGAGCGCAAGCTGGCGCGCATTCCAGTGAAGCTTCCTTCTGGCGAAACGGTAACAATCTCGCCGGGCGGCCAGAATCCGCTCATTAAACAAATCATCGAGGAGTTTTGTCCACGCTTCGCGCCGGGCGCGACAGTTGTTTACATCGGCGACGCCGAGAGCAAGTTTCTGCATCTGGAAGCAGCCTACCTCGAAGGCTTGAGGGGTGTGATTGCGGCGTCGGCGAAAATGCCCGATGTCGTGGTGCATGACACGAAGCGCAACTGGTTGCTGTTGGTTGAAGCTGTCACGAGCGCTGGGGCGGTGGATTGGAAGCGTCGGAATGAACTCAAAGACCTTTTCAAAAGCTGCAAGGCCGGCCTGGTGTTCGTTACCGCGTTCGAGACGCGGCGCGCGATGCAGAGTTTTCTGCCGCTGATTTCCTGGGAGACAGAAGTTTGGGTTGCTGAAGCTCCGGATCATTTGATTCACTTCGACGGGGAACGGTTTCTCGGCCCTTATCCAGATTGAAAGGCTTTTATGCAACGCTGCCCGACAACACAAGACGTCGGTTGGTTTTTGGACCTCTACAAAAACGGCCAACTTGATTTGACCCACCGTATCAGCGGCGCTCCTAAACCCGACTCTGTCCTCGTTCGACGGCGAGAGGCGGAATCAAGTTGCGCGACGTGAATGCGCGGTGGCTCTCTGGCCACAACGGCGGGTTGGTGTTCAGTTTGAACGGTCAGCGCTCTCCGTTTTCTGGCGCTCGATTTCGCGTTGTTTCGCGCTGTCCTTGGACTGGATGACGACGATGGTAACCGTGCGTCGGCGAGGCAAGTCCTGCGATGCGGGTGAGCGGGAGGCCCGTGCTGCCTTGTGACGAAAGTCAGCGAGCAGTGAGTTTGCGGCGGCGGGCGACGCCGTTGCGGTGGACGCGGCGGTGCGGACGGCGGGCCTTGTCCATTTCCGCAATCATGCGGGCTTCCAGCAAGGCGCGAGGCGAGGCGAACGCGATTTCGTGCGTGCGCTCGTATTCCAGCAGGTCATCCAGCCAATCTTTCGGCGTCAGCTTCCGTTTCATATTGGATAGAGTGCGTTCAGTGTTTCGCTTTTGCAAGACGGCGCTTCCGATCGGTTAAGTAGTAATCCCGGATGCCGCGCATGGTGTCCCGACGGATGATGAACAAATCCTGCACAGGGCGGGTTTGCAGAATCTTTTCGTAAAACGGGGCGGAACTGCCCGTGGCCTCGCCCCAGATCATTTCGATGCCGAGGAAAGCGGCAATCCCCGTGAGGCTGAAAAGCATTCCAGTGCCGATCCCGGAAATGGGCTGATTCGCGAACATCAAGCCTGGACGGACGGCGAGGAAGTCCAGAACAAGATGATGACACCAAGTGCGGCGGCAGTAGGCGAGCGCGAGGAACTTGTATCGCTTGGCCCAGTCCGCGGACGCGACGAGGAGGAATGCAAGTTCGGCGCGGTCGTTGCGGCGGACGGCGGCTTGCAGGTCTTTGAGACTGGCTACAGTCGCGCCCTCACGGGTGTAGTAGAACCAGCGTTTGGCGGCGAGTGCGGCGAACTCCGCCGCGTCCGTTCCCGGTGTCATCTTCCGCCAAGCCCGCACGCGTCGGACTTCCGCTTCTGTAGCGAACGTCAATTCGACAGGCCGGAATTCGCCCGCCGCTTCGGCGTGGAAGATGATGGGTTTCATGCTTTCGCGCGGCGGGCGGCGCCTCTCGACGGAACCCGCTGACCGTTGCGCTTTCCATGCGGGTCAATCTGATCGGAATCCCGGACGAAACCAAGCGCCATTCTCGCCCTCCGGATCCTCTCCACGGTTTTGGGAAAGATGAACTATTCCGTGTGACGCGAACCCGGCTCGTTCGTCCCCCTCCGGCCACAGAGGCGGTTGGTGTTCAATCGGAAGGGCGATTCCTGCGATGATCAAAGTCAAAAGTCAGTTTCAGTTTCATTCACGCTCTGGAAATACCGGTGACTGAGTGTTCAGTTGGAAAGACTTCTCAGGTTCACTTGCGTTTTCGCGGACTTCTGACCTATCGTGCGTCGGATGCGGAACCTGTTGGAAAAGATCGAAGCGCACGCCGCGCAGCGGCTGGTCTTGCCGCAAAACCGCGCGCCCAGCAGCGAACTGGCGCGCTACAAGAACTTCCTCAAAGTCGAACGCCATCGCCTCAAGATGCAACATCGCGCCGGCGCCGGCGGGCGCGCGGTCTGCCAGGGGCAAGCCGCGGTGCTCGATGTCCTCTTGCGCTACCTCCTGGACGCCGTCCGAAACAGCGCGCCGCTAGATGCGTCCGCCCGGAGAGTAACCTTTGCTCTGGTCGCGCTCGGTGGCTATGGCCGGGGCGAACTCAATCCCCAGAGCGACATTGACATCATGTTCCTGCATTCGGGGGAACTGGTTTTCAACGGCAAGCCGCGTCCGTATCTCTCGGCCCTCACGGATGGGTTGCTTTACACGCTCTGGGACATCGGACTGAAGGTTGGCCATTCCGTCCGCAGCGTCGATGACTGCGCGCGGATTGCCAACACGGACATGCAATCCAAAACGTCGCTGATCGAAGCGCGGTTGATCGCCGGGGACGAGGAGTTGTTCCAGCGCATGCAGGCCGTCGTCCTGGCCAAATGCGTGCGGGGTTCGGAAGCGAGCTACATCAAGGCGCGAATCGAAGATCAGGAGGCTCGCCGCGCCAAGTTCGGCAATTCCGCCACCATGCAGGAACCCAACATCAAGAATGGCTGCGGCGGATTGCGCGATTTCCAGAACCTGGTCTGGATGTCCTTCTTCAAATACCGCGTACGCACGCTGCGCGAAATGGAGACGCGGGAATTGATCGGCGCCGGCGAATCCAAGCAACTCGAAGCCGCTTACGATTTCCTGCTCCGGACCCGGAACGAGCTGCACTACCAGACCAACCGGCCCGTGGACGCGCTGTCCAGGAGTCTGCAGCCGGTTGTGGCGCACCACCTGGGCTACACCGACCGTTCGCCGAGCAAGCGGCTCCAGCGGTTCATGCGCGATCTGTATTCGCACATGCGCAACATTTACCTGATCACGCGCACGGTGGAGCAGCGGCTGGCGCTGCTGCCGCAACCGCAGCGGCTGCCTTCGCTGCGCCAGATCATTCGCAGCGGCCGCCAGCGCGCGCTGCAGCAGTTGTTCGACGGCTTCAAGCTGATCGACCGCGAGATTCACGCCGCCACGCCGCGCGTCTTTCGCGACCAGCCGCGGCGGTTGATGCGCGTGTTTCTCTACGCGCAGCAACGCGGATTCACGCTGCACCCCGACCTGACGCAGCTCGTCCGCAACCATCTGTCGCTGGCCGGCAAAACCTTCCTGCAGGACCGGCACGTTCACGAAACGTTTCTCGAAATCCTCAACCAACGCGGAAACGTCGCGCCGATCCTGCGCGCCATGCACGACGTCGGACTGCTGGGGCGGTACCTGCCGGAGTTCGGGCGTTTGACGTGCCTGGTCCAGCACGAGTTCTATCACCGTTACACCGCCGACGAGCATACACTGATGTGCCTCGAAAAGCTGGACCAGGTCTGGGAAGCGAAGCAACCGCCCTTCAACCGTTACACCGAAATCTTCCAGCGCATCGAGCGGCCGTTCGTCCTTTATCTGGCGTTGCTGCTGCACGACGCGGGCAAAGCCTATGACGACGGCAAGCACGAGGTGCTCGGCGGGAAACTTACCCTGAACGTCTCCCGGCGCCTGGGCCTGGACAGCGCCACCACCCACGCCCTGCGCCTGCTCGTGGAACAGCACCTGGCCATGATTCAAATCTCGCTGCGCCGCGACCTGGACGACCCGGTGGTGATTCGGAATTTTGCCGCGCTGGTCCAGTCTCCTGAAAACCTGGACATGCTCCTGCTGCACACCTTTGCCGATTCCCTGGGGACCAGCGAACAACTCTGGAACGGATTCAAGGATACTCTGCTCTCGACGCTTTATCACAAGACCATGAACCTGCTCTCGGGCGGGACGGACTTTCTTCGTGCCGAAGAAAAACATCGTGAACTGCTGGCCGCGGAGGTTCGCAAGCTGATGTCGTCTCACCTCGGGGAAGACGAACTCCAGGCTCACTTCGCGCATTTGCCCGCGCGTTATTTCCAGATTCATTCCGCCCGGCAAATCATGGCCGACCTGGACCGCGAGCAGCGATTCCTGCAACTGCAAATGCACGAGGAGGACAAAGCGCTCGAACCGGTCATCGACTGGCACAACGAGCCGGACCGCGGCTACACCGCCGTGCACGTCTGCACCTGGGACCGCGCCCGCCTCTTCAGCAAGATCACCGGCTGCCTGACTGCGGCGGGCCTCAACATTCTCAGCGCGCAAATCTTCTCACGCACGGATGGCATCATTCTGGACACGTTCTTTGTGACCGATGCCAAAACCGGTTTGCTGCCGGTCCGGGAGGAACGCGAGAAGTTCGAGCGATTCTTGAAAACGGCGCTCACCGGCCATCTGGATCTCTCGCCGCTGATCGCCCGCCAGAAAGTGACCGTGCCGATCTATCGCGCGCTCGAAGGCGAGCAAATCCCGACCGTCCTCCATTTTGACAACGATACCTCCGATTACTACACGGTCATCGACATCCAGACCGAGGACCGGGTCGGGTTGCTTTACATCATCTCGCAGGCGCTGGCAGACTTGAGCCTCGACATCGCCCTGGCGAAGATTTGCACCGAGAAAGGCGCGGCCATCGACAGCTTTTACGTGTCCCAGGCCGACAGCCGCAAGGTCACTTCTCCCGAATACCAGAAATTCATTTCGGACAAACTCAAAGCCGCCATCGCCAGCCTTGATCCAAGCTAATAATACTGTGCAGACCGTGGGATTGACGACAGATCGACCGGAGAACCGTAGCGCAGATTTTCAATCTGCTGTATCGCCGATTTCCAATCGGCAGGGCGCCGGCCAGTCCCAGCGGGCTCGGACTGGGAGACGCCCCGCAGAATACAATTCTGTGATACGGCAGAGTGCAACTCTGCGCTACGAGCTTTGTCGTCCATCCCGTGGACCAAGCAGTAAGCAGCGACGATTCAGATCGGACGGGGAGCACACGCGCCCTCGCGTCCGGGAGTCGGCGCCCTCGCCGACTCTATTCAATCGAACTGAACCGTCCCACTCAGTGCGACGGTTTCAACGAGGATCCGACCGGCGGGGCGCTGGTCGGCACACGCGAGGCGCGTGTGCTCCCCAGTTCAACTGAATCGTTCCGGCTAAGCCAGGCTCGCTAAAATGCGTGCCTGGCGCTCCCTGATCGGCTAATTAGAGAACGTGAGTCAGTCGCGGCCTCTGCACAACATCGCGCTGGTTGGTTTCATGGGCACGGGGAAAACTTCCGTCGGCCAACTGCTCGCGCGCATCCTCCACTTTCGCCTGGTGGACACGGACGTCCTGATCGAACGCCGGACCGGCAAGAAGATCAGCGCGATTTTTGCCGAAGAAGGCGAAGTGAAGTTTCGCGAGCACGAACGCGCGGTGGTGGAAGAATTGGCGCGTTACCGGCGGACGGTCATTGCCGCCGGCGGCGGGTTGGTGACGCATCCGGCCAACCTGGCCAGCCTGAAAACGCACGCGCTCGTCGTCTGTCTTTGGGCCGCGCCGGAAGTCATCTGGCGCCGCGTCCGCCACCAGGCCCATCGCCCGCTCCTCAACACCCCGGATCCGCTGGCGACCATCCGCAAGTTGCTGGCGGAACGCGAGGGATTTTACCGCCAGGCCGACGTGTTGATCGGCACCGACATTCGGTCCGTCAAAGAGGTCGCGCTCCAGGTGGCGCATCAATTCCGGGCCGCCCAGGCCCGCCCTCGTGAAAAACCGCATTCTGAGCCGAGCGCTGGCACTGGGCTTTGACGCCTGCCGATTCACCACGGCTGATCCCCCGCTGGCCGCAGCCGAGTTCCGCCGTTGGCTCGCGGCCCGCCGCCACGGCGAAATGGCTTACCTGGAGCGCAACGCCGCCAAACGCGTCAACCCTCAAGAAGTGCTCGCGGAAGCCAAAACCATCATCACCCTGGCCGTCAACTACGCCAATCGCCGCGATTCTGCTAGCGCTCCTGACGATTCACGTTTTACGCCCCCCGCCCCCCGCCCCACCGGAATTGTCGCCCGCTACGCCCGCTACACCGACTACCACGAAGCATTGGCCGAGCCTTTGAAGCAGCTTACCCAGCACGTCAACAGCCTCGGCGGACCAGGAACCCGTTCGCTGTGGTATGTCGATACCGGCCCGTTGCTCGAACGGGATCTCGCGCAACGGGCGGGCCTGGGGTTCATCGGAAAACACACAAACTTGATCAACCGGCAACTGGGCAACTGGTTCTTCCTGGCCGAAATTCTCACCACGCTCCCGCTCGAACCCGACGCCCCCGCCAAAAATCTTTGTGGCTCGTGCGCCCGCTGCCTGGCGGCCTGCCCGACGCAAGCGATCGTGGCCCCGTTCCAACTCGACGCGCGGCGGTGCATCTCCTACCTCACCATCGAACTGCGCGGGGCGATCCCGGTCGAACTGCGTCCCGCCCTCGGGGCGCGGATTTTCGGTTGCGATGATTGCCTGGAGGTTTGTCCGTGGAATCGGTTCGCCCGCGAAGCCAACCTGATGAGGGAACACGCGCGGCCAGACCTGGCCGCGCCGGACTTATTGGATTTGCTTGCGCTGGACGACGCGGCGTTCAAACGCCGCTTCGCCAACACGCCCATTCTCCGCGCCAAGCGCCGCGGCCTCTCGCGAAACGTATGCGTCGCGCTGGGGAACGTCGGGGATCAAAGCGCGCTGCCGGCCTTGGAGCGCGCGGCGAGGGAGAACGAACCGCTCATCGCGGAGCACGCGCAATGGGCGATTCATCAGATTCGGAGTCGCGGGGGCAAGCCGTAACGATTCAGTGAAGAAGGGGAGCGCACGCGCCTCGCGTGCCGTGGTCGGCGCCCTCGCCGACCCAAGGGTTCCGTCCAACCTGTCGCCCTCGAGTGGCCTTCTGACGCGTTCCATCCGACCGGCGAGGCGCCGGTCGAAACACGCGAGGGCGCGTGTGCTCCCCGGTTCGGACGGCCTGGTTCTGGCTAAGCTTTCCCGGCCAGAAGAACGGCCAGAGTGCCACGGTACGAATACCAAAGCCACCGCTACCGGCGAAACCGGATTTGGAGATCAGGGATTCTCCGAGCCGTCAGACTGCCAAAAGCAATTTCCGAAAAGGGGGCCGACACCCTGCCGGGCGGTATCTGTTTAGCGTGGGTAGGGACGGATTCCACTCCGTCCCTGATTAATCCTTGAGGCGTCTCTTGAAGGGGGAAACGGGTAACGGAAAAACCAGGAGCCTCCGTTGGGCCATCGTCTCTTCCTGGGCGGCGGTCTGCCTCAAGGCTTGATTTGGGACGGAGTGGAATCCGTCCCTACCACGCAAACACGTATGCCGTCGTGGCAAACCGGCAAGTTTGCCCCACGTTTCGGAAATTGCTTTTGGCAGGTGGTCTCTAAAACTGAAACACCGCCACGACCGGGCGATGGTCGCTGGGGCGGTCGTCGCGAGTTTTTCCCTTGTTCACGACGTGCTGCCCGTAAGCTTGATGATCCACCTTGCCGGCGTCGCGTAGCGATTTGAGTTTGGTCGTGCCGTTGAAAATGCCCGTGGTGACCAGGATGTGGTCGGTGAGCGTCCGGATCATTTTCCCATCGCGCGTCGGGTCCGAGAACTCGGCGGAGTAAGCGTGGTCGGCGTCGGGTTCCAGATAAGCTTGCGGGAGCGCGTGGTGCATGAGCGCGGCTTCGCGATGAAAACCGCCGCGCAATTCATCGACGATGTTGTGGATAAGGAAATGCTCCTCGAAGACATCGCGGTGCGGCCCATCGTTCAGGTCGCCCATGAGAATGCAGCCGTCGGTGCGCAGGCTGAGAATGGCGTGGCTGAGGTAGCGGCGCACCGCGGCCATCTCCGCCGAAAGCTTCTGGCGGGAACGCAACGCATCGACGATGACCTCTTTGTCGCGCCGGGTGAAATGCTCTTTCCGCTTGAGACTGGAGATTTGCGACTTGGTGTGGAACAGCATCAGCTCGTACGTCTCAGTCTGGATTTTGAAGCGCAGGACTGCGGGCTTGCGCGTGAACTTCTCCAGGGTCGCCTTTTTGACCTCGTCCTAGTGGTAATACTCCACCTTGCGCGAAAGATGTTTGTAGATGTCGTTGGTCTCGGGGACTTGCACCGCCTTCACCGGGCAATCGTCGCGCACGAGGAGATGATTGGATTGCGGCCCGCTTTCCGCGCTGAAAACCTTGTAGCGATTGCCCAGGTATTCTTTCACGAACAATTCCATCTGGGCCTTGCGCGGCGGGCCTTCGACGATGCCCACGACGTGGCAATCCACGGTCTTGACGACGCCCGCGATGCGTTTGCACACGCCCGGGCAATCCTTGGGTTTGCCGCCCAATCCGCCCTTCTTGGATTCGGCCGGGTAAATTCTGGCTTCGTTGCCGACGAACAGATTCGGCATCCATTCGGCGTTAAATGAGGCGATTCTGAGTTTTGGCATAATGGACTCCTTGCAATGACATGGCCTCGCCTCGAAATTCACGGAGAAAGCCCTTGTTCCAGCGCGCTGACGGCGAGCAGGTAAAAGAGATTGTGCACGACAGGTACTCATTGGTCATCCCTCTTGGCCACGAACCTCGCGCCATCTTCGAACGACCCGTTCGGGAGAACGGCGACCACGAACTTCAAGGTAGGGCGAGCCTGTCCCCAGCGAGCCGCCCCGGACGTGTTCCGGGCTCGTCGAGCGGCTCACCGGGACGGACTCGCCCTACCAGCGATAAGCTCAAGAGCCGCGCGCACGGCTCGGAGGCCGTCCGAGCTTTCCGTTGTCGTCATTTTAGTGGGACTCCAGAATCAAACTCAAGCAAGTGACACCGCCTTCCGCCTTGGCAAATTCGGACAAATCCGTTGTTTGAACCGTGAAGCCAAGTTTGGCAATTGCCTCAGCCGTTCGCGGGTACACGGCGGCCATGCAAACGATATCGCCGATGCTCAACACGTCCGCCGCCCAGGGTTCGGATTCGGGCACAGGAACGGTTTCAAACCCAGCCAAATCTCGAGCATTCACCCACGCCGGATTGATGAGCAGCCGTCCATCGGGCAAAGCCGTGCAAGCCGACTTCAAGTGCAAACATTCCCGGATCGGCACGCCCCGGACGCGGTAATTGTGGAACACCGCGATGGCCGCCAATGCTTCCAGCCCGGCCGGGTTCGTCCTCGACGACAGACCCACGAGCAACGTCTGCCCCACGCGCACTACGTCTCCGCCTTCAATGGTTGCGGGAAATTCCACTCTCTGGACCTCCCGGTATTTGCGAAGCACCGGTTCGATCCCGGCCGGCTCGGCGCGCCGGGATTCCGCGCCCATCGAGGCGAGGACGGCCACTTCATCCAGAATGATCGCTGTGTCTTCGATAAACACACCATCCGGGAAATCGCGATTCACGTCCAGCACGCGGACCTCGGCGCCGCATTCGCGCAGCATCCGGCAATACGCTTCGTGTTGAAGGAGCGCCCGGCGGTAGTCGATGGCGGTGCGAGCAACGAAAGTCAGTTCGCACCGGCTCAGCTTCGGCGAAGGAATGTGAGTGATTGCGAGCATTTCAACGTAGAACAGGCTTCCAGCCTGTCCCAATTTCAGTCCAGGATCGCGTTGCGTTTTCGGATGGTCGTTAGCGACGCGTCACTGGGCAGGCAGGATGCCGGCAGGATGCCTGCCCTACATTGTTGTTCACTGCGAATCCTTTCCCTCCAGCGCGGCTCTTAACGCCTCTCTCTGACTCGCCGAGAAGATGAAGAGGTTTTCCGGAAACTTCCGGTGAACGATCATTTGCTCGAAAATGCTCCAACCCTCGCTGGCATTGAGTCCCAGTCCAGCCAGGTATTGGAGCCGGAGGTTGCGGTCCTGATTGATTTCCGCGTCCTTCAGCCACGGCTTCAGGTCCGGTCCCTGGCCGCCATAGGTCGCGAGCAAACTCACCGTCGATTTGAAACCGACCTCGCCGAGGGATTGGCTGACGGCCTCGTGGTGTTCCAGCCGCCGATCCAGCTCGTCCACGTTGATCTTGATCGGGTCGCTTTGGCCGAGCAGAACCACGTCGTAGCCTTCGCCGCCCAGATCGTTGCTCCAGATCGTGCCGTGGGGAAACACTTCAAAGAAAGTCGCGATCTCGCTTTTCACGACGTCCATTCGGCTCTCGTAAAGCGGCACCCATTGGGTCACCAGCCCGCCCGGATTCAAATGCCGTTTGCACAACTCGAAATACTCCTTCGTGTAAAGCGTCGCCGCGCCTTTGACCCAGGGATGGATCGGATCGGAGGTGATGATGTCGAACTTTTCCGCGGTCGTGAGCACGTAATGCCGGGCGTCGTCATAAACGATCTTTACGCGGGGATCTTTCACGACGTTGTAGTTTTCTTTGCCGAAATACTGAGCGACGACCTTCGGAATGAGCGGTTCAATCTCGCAAATGACGATCTTCTCGATGCCGGGATGCACGATGAACGAGCCGGCCGTCACGCCCGCGCCGCAGCCGACAATCAAGACGGATTTGGGCTGCGGATGGAACAAGGCCGGGATGTGGCCCAGCATGCGTTGCAGCCGCATGTCCTGGGGTTCGGTGGACGCTTCGATTTTGCCGCTGACATGGAAATTCCGCACCTGGCCGCTGGACTCGGTGACCGCGACCGACGAGTTCATTCCCTCGCCCAGGTAAAGCGGCTTCGAAACCTCGTCTTGAATCGCGAGGTTGCGGCCATACGCGACCAGGCCCCACGGGACCTTGGGCACGTGCCAGATCAACCACGCGGCCAACACGCCCGCGAACAACAGAGCCAGAGAGCCCGAGATTCTGCCGAACATCGTTGGCACGGTTTGGCCGGGGGCGGAATGCGGAGTGCGGAGTGCGGAGTGGGCCGGGCCTTCGGCTTCAGAGGCGTTGTTCCGTCTTGCCCAGAGCAGAGGAGTCAAAACCAACACCGCAGCCACCACGGAGATTCCCATCAACACTTGCTGCGAATGCTGCGTGCCGATCCATGGAATCAGGCCGACACTCGCGCCGATTGCGCCCAGGATCGCGCCGACCGTGTTCGCCGCGTACACGCCGCCGACCAGCCGGCCTGGGTCGCGTCCGCGCGAGGCCACGGCCGCGAGCGCCAGCGGGAAGCTTGCGCCCCAAAGGAGCGTCGGCGGCAGCACCGCCCAAAAACATCGCGCCAGATCTAATTGGAAACCGATCCACGGATTGGTGGAAAGCGCCGGTTTGATCGGCCAATTGGGAAGCGAATTGGCCAGCATGTATGCGGTCCACGCCGTCGCGGCGGCCAACAGCAGTTGACAGCCACCCACCGCCAGCCGTGCTCGAACGGTTTCGCGCGCCAGGATCGACCCGACGCTGCTGCCGATTCCCAATCCGACGAGGAACACTGCAAGAATAATGGAGAACGTATAGACCGTCCCACCGAGGAGCAGCGACAAGAGCCGCGTCCAGATCACTTCGGCGCCCAACGCGCAGAATCCGGAGAGCGCGATGGCCACATACACCGGCCAGGAAGCCGCGGTATCAGCAGCAGAGCCTGTTTCACTGGAATCGGGCGTACTCGTAGCCGCGGACGTCAGGAGGCTCTGATCCACTTCGGATTTCGGATTTCGGATTTCGGATTTGAGAGAATGAGCCTCCTCGCGTCGGCTGCTGCGCGAAGCAAAGGATTGGTCGCGCTCGTAACGAGCCAGCGCCGCAAAGGCCAAGGCACCCAGAGCCACAGCTCCGTTGATCGCAGCCGCGACGTACGTGGCCGTCGCCATGTCATGGACGCGGAGCAAATAGAATCCCGCCAGCAGACAACCAAACACGGCCCCGGCGATGTTCCCTCCGTAGAAAAAGCCCAGCCACGAAATACCGTGCGGCGTTGCTTCGACCCAACGCGCCATGGCCGGGAGCGTCGCGCCCATCAGAATGGTCGGTGGCAGCAAACACCCGGCGCATACGACCCCGCGAAGCAGGATGCCCGTGAAGCCATGGCCGGCGCCTGCCACATAGAGCCGGGCAACTTGAGGGACCAGAAGCAAAACCAGAATGCCAAGAACTCCGATCGCCAACTCCAGACCGGCATACACCCGCAAAGGATGGCGATTAGCGGAAACGATCCGCGGCAAGACCACGCTCCCCAGACACATCCCGCCCATGAACGTCCCCAGCAACACGCCCAAGGAAACCGCCGACGACCCGATCACGAGTTGGAGCAACTGGAACCAGACAATCTCGTAGATCAACGCCGCGCACCCGCTGCCGACGAAGAACAGGAGCAGCACGGGAAGAAATCTGCCTGCGCCGGAATCGCCGCTCCGCGAGGTTTGCTTCTCTTCACTCATAGCTCAATTCAGGCAATGAGACCGACTCGATGTCAGGTTGGTTTCAGGATTCATCCAGGCAGCGCAGATTTGTAATGATTATCGCGGCATTGCCGGCTGCCTGCACTAGAAATTGGACGTTGGACCGCGGAAGCTCTCCCGGAGGGAGACTTGAAAATAGCCCGGCAGTTTACTGCCGGGTTTTGAGCACCAGCCGCCCAAGTCCCGAAGACGGAGTGAAGGAGTTCTTTGGAGTTCTCTGCCTCTCCCCACGAGGCACCAGTGGGCAGAGGACCAAGGAGAGGGGGAACGCATAAAGACGGACCTCCCCTCTCCAGCCCTCTCCTCCCTTACCGGGGAAGAGGGTGATCCGAACCCCGGTCTTCAGGATGCGCTGGGCTCCAAGCGAAGCTGGAACTCAAAAACAATCGCCACGGAACAGTCCGCGGTGTTCAGGACTTTTTCGGGCATTTCGGCGATCCGTGTCGAGTTGTCGATCAGCGTGCGCAGTTCCAAGCCGAGGAAGCGGGGTGTGGGGCCAGACGCGGGTTGAACTTTCATTGGCTCGAAAATACTGCGCGCGCGCTGGGCATGTTGTTTGACTCCGCCGGCCCGCCCCTCGCGGGCTTTCACGCCTGCGGCCGCCAGCGCGATCAGTCCTTTGAGAAATTCCGCCACCGGCCCTCGCCGGCCCGAGGCGTGCCAGAGACTTTCCCAGGCTTCGTGCGCTTCCCAGTAATAGCCGTGATTGAAAAGATCGATTCCCCGGACATACGGCCGGCATTCGCGCCAATGATCCGGATCGAGTGGCGCAGGGGATGCATGAGGTTTGTCGCTACCGCGGTGCGCGGCGTTGCGCGTCGGATGCGGCGATTTGCCCGGAACATACGCATAGGCAGGAAATGGCTCCTCGGGAACCAGGCGCGGAATGGGATGGCCCGGGTCGGGCACGGATTCAACGTTTCTTGGTGTCTTCAAGTTCAGCGTTCGATGTTCGGCGTTCGATGTTCGATGTTGAGATTCCAAACTTTGAACATCCAACCTCGAACGCCGAACGTCGAACCAACCATCTTTACCCCTGGCATTCCATGACGAAGAGGCAGGGCGAGCCTGTCTCAGCGAGCCGAGTCGGACGTGTTCCACGCACGTCGAGCGGCTCGCCGGGACGGACTCGCCCTACCTGGTTCATGAGCCGTGTGCATGGCCCCGTGACCAAGCCGGATTTCCATGAAGACGGTAGGGACGCATTCCACTGCGTCCCAAATCGAACCTGGCGGCGTTCGGCTGCCAGGGAGGCAACGATGGAAACAGAGAGCCGCTCAGGGTACCCATCGTTCGCTCTCGGTTCGGCCGGCGCGCTCAGGATAATCCAGGGACGCGGTGGAACGCGTCCTTACCCGGTCAGGGTTCCCGAAGTTCCTTTACCAGGAAGGTGTAGGCCAGAGCTGACATGTAAGCGGCTTGCTTGTTGTTCGCCGCGCCGCCGTGGCCGCCTTCGATGTTCTCATAGTAAAGCACGTCATGGCCTTGTTCCTTCATCTTCGCCACCATTTTGCGGGCGTGGCCAGGGTGAACGCGGTCATCACGCGTCGAAGTCGTGAACAGCACGCGCGGATATTTTTTCCCCTTCACGACATTTTGATACGGAGAGAACTTGCTGATGTAGGCCCAGTCTTCGGGCTTGTCCGGATCGCCGTATTCGTCCATCCAGCTCGCGCCGGCCAGCAATTTGTTGTAGCGCTTCATGTCCAGGAGCGGCACCTGGCAAACGAGCGCTTTGAAAAGATCCGGCCGTTGCGTGAGCATCACGCCCATCAGCAATCCGCCATTGGACCCGCCTTGAATGCCGAGGTGCTTCGCCGACGTGATCTTGCGCGCGATCAAGTCCTCGGCCACGGCAATGAAATCGTCGTAAGCGCGCTGGCGATTCTCCTTTCGGGCAGCGTAATGCCACTTCGGTCCGAACTCGCCGCCGCCGCGAATGTTCGCGAGCACATACACGCCGCCGCGCTCCAGCCAGGCCGAACCGACGGCCGGGTTGTAGCTGGGCAGCATCGGGATCTCAAAACCGCCGTAGCCGTAGAGCAAAGTCGGGTTCTGCGCGTTCAACGCCAGCCCCTTTCGGCTGACCTGGAAGTAAGGAATCCGCGTGCCGTCCTTTGATGGCGTCTCGTGCTGGCTGATTTCCAGACCTTCCGCATTGAAGAAGGCGGGCAACTGTTTCAGCAGCTCGCGTTTTTCCTCGCCGACGGTTCCCAGATAAAAACTGTAAGGCGTGAGAAAGTCCGCGACGTTCAAAAAATAATTGTCGGATTCGTGTTTATCGACGCCGTTGATATTCAGCGAGCCGAAAGAAGGCGCCGGCAACGGGGCTTTCCTCCACTGGCCGTTCTCGCGCTTGAGCGAGTACAGCTTGTTCCGCACGTTCTCCAGCTCGTTCAAGATCAGATAATTCTTCGTTTGCGTGGTGCTCGCCAGAGATTTGCGCTCCGTCGGCTCGAACAGAATCTCGAACGTGCGATCCCCTTTCACATAGGCTTCGAAGTTGGCCGCCAGCAGCGCTCCCGCCGCGTAAGTCTTCCCGCCGACCGTCCAATCCGAACGCAGCCGGAACAGGATTTGGTCGCCGAAGGTCTCGACTCGCGCGTCGGCCGGTTTCTCGATCTTGATCCATTGCTCCCCGCGACGCCAATACCTCTCGCTGGTGAAGAAGGTGACTCCCCGATCGATGAATTCGTAGGTGCGCCCGTGATCGTGGATGACGTTCACCTGCATCCCGACGTCTTCAGTCTTCCCCTCATGAACCGTCCGCGCTTCCTGGAGCGGCGAATGGCGCTTCCACTCTTTGATAATCCGCGGATAACCCGAACTGGTCAGAGAGCCGGAGCCAAAGTCGGTTCCCACATAAAGCGTGTCGCGATCTTTCCAACTCAAGTCCACCTTCGCTTCGGGAAGCGAGAATCCCTGCGGCACGAACTCTTTGGTGTTCAGGTCGAATTCGCGCACCACAACGGCGTCGGCGCCGCCTCGGGAAAGGAAGACCAGGGCGCGGTCGTAAGTTGGATGGAGCGCATCGTAGCCCTTCCAAACCCAATTCTCCTTTTCCGTCGCCGCCAAGCGATCGAGATCCAGCACGGTCTCCCAGGCGGGATTGGCTTTTTTGTACTCCTCCAGCGTCGTTCGGCGAAACAAGCCGCGAACATTTTTGTCATCGCGCCAGAAGTTGTAGTAGAACGCGCCGTGCTTGGCCGGGTAGGGAATTCGCTCCTTCGAATCGAGAATGGACAGCAGCCGCTGCCGAATCTTCTCGAAGTCCGGCGAAGCTTCGAGTTCCCGCGTGCTCACGGCGTTCTGTTCCTTGGCCCAGGCCAGGGCCTTCTCGCCCGTGACATCTTCCAGCCACAGGTACGGATCGGGTGAAGTCAGGGCGCCCGCATCGCGGCCGGAAGCCGGGACGGATTCGGCGGCTTCAATTCGATTGGACATGATGGAACCGGTGGCGAGCGCGGCGCTCAAGCCCGCCAGAATTGTGATCTTGGTCATAAATGCGTTTCTCGTTAATGGCTGCCAGGCACACGAACTTGGATCAGTTGCAATCACCCTGGCTCCTGCGGAGTTCGAGCCCGTAAACGGCAGAATCACCAGCAAATCCACGTCCGAATCCGGACGAGGTGTGCCATAGGCATGGGAGCCAAAGAGGATGATCCGCTCCGGATTAAACTCTTTCGCGATCCGCTACGCCATTTGTCGAATTTCCGCGTTGGCTATCCTTGTCGCAACGGCGGAAAATCTAACCAGTGTGCATCGCTCTGACGAGGCAAATTCATTGGTTCTTCACCGGCACCGGCATGAAACTCATTGGACAAACATCACGGAATCACGCCCGGAAACACGTAAGCATAGAGCATCACCACCAGTCCGACGAGCACCGCCAGCACGATGCTGTGTTTGAAGACCGCCTTGAAAATCGCCGCTTCGTTCCCTTCCTGGTGCGTGGAAGTGCTGGCGACGACGATGGATTGCGCGTCGATCATTTTGCCCATCACGCCGCCGGCGCTGTTGGCCGCGGCCATCAGGACCGGACTCAGATTGAGTTGTTCGGCAGTGACCTTTTGCAGGTTGCCGAACAATGCGTTGGAACCCGCGTCGGTGCCGGTCAACGCCACGCCCAACCAGCCCAGCAGCGTGCCAAACAGCGGGAACAGCCAGCCGGTGTGCGTCAGGCTCAATCCTAACACCGTATCCATCCCCGAATACCGCGTCACGTAAGCCAGGCCGACCATGAAACTGATTGCCAGGAGCGAAGGGACAAGCTGCCGAATGGTCCGTCCGAGAATCGCCAGCGCCCGCGAAAATGCCATCCCCGACAGCATGGCGGAGAGAAATGCGCCCGCCACAACCGCCGTTCCCGGCAGCGCAAAGATGTTCAAGTCCAGCATCGCCGGCTCTGGCGTCGGCGTGGGAACGACTGGCGGAACGCGAATCACCGCGTTGTGCAAGCCCGGCATAGGAAACGAGAGCGCGGCGATCTTCAGATACTTGTTCAACGAGGGCATGCCGCAAACGAAGATGAACACGGACGACAGCAAAAAAGGCGACCACCCCTTCACCACGCCGAGAAAGGAATGGCGGCGCATTTCAATTTGGACCTTCCCGTTTTCCACGAGCATCAGGTTGCGCGGCTTCCAGAGTTTGAGGAAGCCCACCATGACGAGCAGGGAAAAGATCGCCGCGATGATATCCACCAGTCCGCTTTCCTGATAATTCGACCAGTAAAATTGCATCCCAGCGAACGAGGCGCCGCTCACCAGCAGCGCTGGAAGGACTTCGCTCGTCTGTTTCCAGTTCACCATGCTGCGCACCAGCCAGAGCGGAAGAATCAGCGAGAAGGGCGGCAGAATTCGGCCAACCATCGCGTTCAACTCATGTTCCGGCAGACCCGTCACCAGGTTCAGAACGCGAATCGGATTGCCGACGCCGCCCCAGGCAACGGGAGCGGTGTTCGCCAGCAAGCAAATGGTCGCCGCCTGAAACGGCGGAAAACCCAGGCCGATCAGAAACGATCCCGCAATCGCCACCGGCGCGCCGCCGCCGCCGGTGCCTTCGAGAAACGCGCCGAAGCAAAACGCGATCAGGATGACTTGAATCCGCCGGTCCGAAGACAGGGTGGCGATGGACTCCTTCATGACCTGGAACTGGCCCGTCTCGACCGCGATGTTGTAGAGAAAGATCGAGGCGATGATGATCCAGGCAATGCGGAGAAATCCAAAGATGAAGCCCATCAACGTGGCCTGGGAAATCAGCGCCACCGGCATGTGAAAGACGGTGCCGGCGAGAAGCACGGCCATGATCATGCCGCTCAACGCTGAAATCCAGACGCGCTTCTTCAGAACCAGCAGAACGAAGAACAAAGTCAGGACCGGGAGGGCGGAAACCAGCGTGGAAAGGATCCAATGCGGCAGGGGATTGTAATCCTGGTTCCAGGTCATTCGCTTCGGATGCGGATTGTGAACTTCCGAGCCGCGCCAGATCAATTGAAAATTCGATATTTCAATCGTAAATCTTCAACTGGGTCCAATGCTCTCCCTCTCCCACTGGCAAGGACGGATTCCACTCCGTCCCTGACTTTCCTGACTTTACTCACCGATCGAAAGAGCAATTTCAGAGACGCGGTGGAACGCGTCCTTACCGTTCAAGGGCTGTGCGCATGGCTCCGAAGCCGCGGCAGTGCAGCTTTCAGGATAGACACGACGACTCAGCCCGTTATTTTCCTCCCCCATGCCCGAAGCGCAGCAAGCTGCCTCACTGTCGCCGTCCAAGCACCACGTCTTGCTGCGGCGATTGGCAAGTTCCGTGACGTTGTGGGCGCTCGTCATCGGAACCTTGTTCGTGAAGAACAAGGTCATTTCGGATTACGTCTTCCTGATCACGATGATGGCCATTGCCGGAATTGGTCTGGCGGAATTCTACGATCTGGTCGGGCGGCGGCAGTTGGCTTGCTTCAAAGGCCTGGGCGTATTCGGCGGACTGCTGCTCATGACGAGCACGTTCGTGTATCTCTCCGACGCTTTTCCGCTCCATCTGCACCCGGCCAAGGCGAACGATTTTGAGACGAGCGTTCTGATCGTTTTCGTGCTCGGTCTTTGCCTCCGCCAATTGGTCTCGCGCACGAACCCTGCCGGGATCACGGCGATCGCCACCACCTTGTTCGGTTTGATGTACGTGCCCTGGCTTCTCAACTTCATTCAGAAGATCAAGTTCTTTCCCGACATCCACGCGGCGCACTACGTGCTCTATTTCATTCTGGTCACGAAATTCAGCGATCTGGGCGCGTACGTCGTCGGCTCGTTGATTGGCAAGCACAAGATGTGTCCGCGGATCAGCCCCGGCAAAACCTGGGAAGGATTCGCCGGCGCCCTCGCCGTTTCGACGCTGGCCAGCGTCCTTTTCTTTCAAGCGGCGCAAGCGAAGTTGGTTCATATGAACCTCGGTCACGCGATCATTTTGGGAATTCTCCTGGGCGGCGCGGCGGTGGTCGGAGATTTGATTGAATCGCTTTTCAAACGCGAAGCCGGGGTCAAAGATTCGGGGCGGCTGTTTCCCGGCATCGGCGGAATGCTGGACCTGATGGACAGTCTGCTTTTTAATGCCCCGCTGATGTATGTGTACCTCCGGCATGTTTTAACGGCATGAGAACGCTTGATCGGTTCAGATTGGAGTGGTGGAGTCCTGGAGTAACGGGGATCCATTGTTGGAGGTCGAAACACTGGATCGAGTCACTCCAGCATTCCATCACTCCACTCCTTCCCTCCTTCCTGGCATGAAACACGTCGTCCTCCTTGGCAGCACGGGATCGATCGGCACCAGCACGATCAAGGTCGTGACGGACCTGCCCGATCACCTTCGCCTGCTCGGCCTGGCCGCCGGCGGCAATGCCAAGTTGTTGCTCGAACAAGCCCGGCAGCATCTGCCCGAAGCTGTTTCCGTGCGCGATCCGGGAGACGCCAAAGAACTCAGCGCCGCGCTCGGCACAACGACGAAAGTTTTCTGCGGCGACGAAGGTTTGATTCGTTTGGCGACTCTGCCTTCCGCCGACATCGTCTTGATCGCCATCGTTGGAACCGCCGGACTGGCGCCGGCCCTGGCCGCGATTCGCGCCGGGAAAGACATTGCCGTCGCGTCGAAAGAAATTCTCGTCATGGCGGGTGAGACCGTGATGCACGAGGCGCGCCAGCATGGCGTGCGGGTCCTGGCCGTGGATAGTGAGCATTCCGCCATCTTCCAATGTCTCCAGGACAAACCGGCGCATTCGGTGCGCCGCCTCTGGCTCACGGCTTCGGGCGGCCCGTTCCGCACCACGCCGAAAGAGGATTTCGACGGCATCACGCTGGAGCGCGCGTTGAAACATCCGTCCTGGGTCATGGGAACCAAAATAACCATCGACTCGGCCACGCTCTTCAACAAAGGCCTGGAGATGATCGAAGCGCGCTGGCTGTTCGACATCGAAATTGGCCGCGTCCAGGTCGTGGTCCATCCGCAAAGCATCATCCATTCGATGGTCGAATTCATCGACGGCTCGATGCTGGCGCAACTTTCGACTCCGGACATGTGCTTGCCGATTCAATACGCGTTGACCTATCCCGAACGCATCGGCAGCGACCGCGTGCAAACGAATCTGGCGCGGCTGGGCACGCTGACCTTCGAAGAGCCGGACCTGGAACGGTTCCCGGCGCTGGGCCTGGCGCGGCGCGCCGGCGAACTCGGCGGCACCATGCCAGCCGTCTTGAATGCAGCGAACGAAATCGCGGTCGCGGCCTTTTGCCAGGGCAAGATCGGCTTTCCGCAGATCAGTGAGACGGTGCGCAGGACCATGGACCGGCATCGGCTCGTGTCGCATCCGTCGCTCGAGGACGTGCTGAAGGCCGACGCCTGGGCGCGTGCCGGAGCGCTGGGTGGCGTTGCAGGGCCATAATGGGATTGGGGAGCACACGCGCCCTCGCGTGTGCCGACCGGCGCCCCCGCCGGCCGGAGGAAGGCGCAGGAGGATAGCAAGACGCTGGATATTTCGGACGCGTTCTTGTGTTCCGCGAGGGCGCGGAACACGGCACGCGGGGCGCGTGCGCTCCCCAAGAATCGCATGGACTCAGGCAGGGAATTGCATTAGAAAATGGCGCGAAGGACTGCTGGAGAAATGCGGATGCACCGACCAAAGATGAAGAAGCCCAAGCGAGGATTCACTCTGATCGAACTACTGGTCGTCGTCGCGATTATTGCGATTTTGGCGGCGCTGCTTTTACCGGCGCTGACCAAAGCGAAATCGCAAGCCTGGCGCGCGAAGTGCCTCCACAACCACAAACAATTGGTCCTGATTTGGACATTTGTACCAGGATGACCATAATGGCTTGATCCCGTCGAACGTTCGCGGCAGTCCTTTGCCCAATTCCGGATATGGCGCCAATTGGGTCGAAAGCACGATCCACGGTGTCACTTCGGGTTACGTCGATCCGGAAGCGTTCACCGATTCCAAACGCGCCGCCTTCGCGCCTTACCTCAAGACCGTCGAGACGTACAGTTGTCCGGCTGATCGCAGCGTGTTCACCGCCGGAAACCGCAACTTCCAAGAATCCACTGATCCGCGAATCCATTCCCGGTCACGGCCTTCGCACGGTCGGATACTTGATGCCGAGTTGTTCGAGGTAGGTTTTGTGCTTCGCCGAGTCGAAGTAGTACTTCTTCACTTCGGGAAGGAACTTCGCCATTTTCTCCCGGTTCAATTCGATCGCGGGCCGGTCGCTCGGACCAATCAAGGGCACGTATTTCGTTTCCTTGGTTTGAACTTCGTGGAAATACGCCCAGGCGCGCTTGACTAATTCCGGCGAAAGCAGGAAGTCGAGCGCCGTCGCGGCCTGAACCTTCGCGCCGGCGGTCGAACCCTTGTGCGCAATCGGGGTCGCCATCGCGACCGCGTTCTCCCAACTGTGCCCGGGAAGATTCGGAATGTTGGCCGGGTAATAGAGATAAACGGTCGGCACGTTCCAGGAAATGTCGCCGATATCATCCGAGCCTCCCCCGGTGGATTCCTTGGGCTCGGAGAGCGGCTCAACCTTGAGTTTCAGTCCCTCGGGTTTGGCGCGGATTTCCTGCTGGAGCCCCTTGGCCAGCGTTTGATCGGCGTCGCTCCACTCCGGCATTCTCACGCGCTCGATGTTTTTCTGCTGAGTTTCCGCGACGACTTTGTTGAAGTGTGCGGGCCAGGCGGAACCGATCAGCCGCTGCGTGACTTTCGTGTCGGTCATCATCGTCGCGGCATTGGCCATGGTATTGCCGAGGTCGTAGAGGTCTTTGATCCGCGCGTAATCGAGCTCGCGAAAGAAATACCACACCGCGGCTTCGGACGGGACGACATTGGGCTGGTCCCCGCCATTGATAATCACGTAGTGGGACCGATGCTGCCAGCGGAGGTGCTCCCGTCGGAAATTCCAGGCCGTGTTCATCAATTCGACGGCGTCCAGGGCACTGCGACCTTCCCAGGGCCGGCCGGCCGAATGCGCGGCTTTGCCAGAGAAAACATACTGCACCGAAACCAGGCCGCTTGAGGTCACAGGCTGGCCGTACGCCGTGGAGAATTTGTCGCCGACGTGCGATCCCAGGACAATGTCCACGTCCGCAAAGAGGCCTGCCCGAACGTAAAAAGCTTTGGTGGCGAGTTGCTCCTCCGCGATGCCGGGAAAGAGTTTGAGCGTTCCGGGCAAGCGATGCTTTTGCATCAATTCCTTCAAGACCAGCGCCGCCGTGACGTTGACCGCCTGGCCGGAATTGTGTCCTTCCCCGTGGCCGGGCGCGCCTTCGATGAGCGGATCGTGATACGCAACGCCGGGTTTTTGCGAAGCGCGTGGAATGCAGTCGAGATCGGTGATGAAAGCGATCACTGGCTTTCCGGAACCGAACGTGGCGATCCAGGCGGTGGGAATCCCGGCCACGCCGTGTTCGATGCCGAACCCGTGCCGGGCGAGAATCCCCGTGACGTATTTCGAGGTCTCGTACTCCTGGAAACCGAGTTCGCTGAAACTGAAAATCTGATCGACCATCTGCTGCGTGAGCGTGCGCAGGTCGTCCACTTTGGCGATGGCTTCGCGTTTGAGATCGTCGAGGGACGGTGGGACGCCGGGCTGAGACTGGAGCTGCAAGGGCAGAAGCAGGAGAGGCAGGAGGAAGCAATGCGTTTTCATGGGATGTCGGATGTGTTTGTCGAGAGGGGAATTTACAGGACGGCACGAATTCGTTTCGACAACTTTCTCCAGCGGTTTTGAGATTCCTCCCCGGGCAGGGCGGAACTGCCGCTCCGTACGGATTTAGCCTGGTGGGGACGGATTCCACTCCGTCCCAAGTCAGGCCTTGAGGCAGACCGCCGCCCAGGAAGAGACGGCGGGCCAACGGAGGCTTCAGGTTTTTCCGTTGTCCGTCTCTCCCTGCAGGAGACGCGTCCAGGATTAGCCAGGGACGGAGTGGAATCCGTCCCTACCTCGCTAACAGATACGCCGCTCCACCGCGACTTGGAAACGACCAGGCCAAATGAAGATCTTTCCAAGAGATCCATAGACAAGGCCGCTGCAGGGGGCGACGTAAGATCGGCAGACCGGCAGGTCTGCCCTACCGTGCCTCCGCGCGGTGAATCAATTCGGATTTGACAAATCCATTTCAGAGGCGTAAGCACGCACTCGAAACGCCGACGGGAGGCGATCACACAAGCGCGACACGCAAACGCTCGCTCACCAGGCGCTTTCTCGCCGGCCAAACCAAAGGAGGTTCTATGTTCAGAAATATTGTCGGCTCAGTAGGGCTCTCATTGGCGCTGTGGAGCGGAAACGCCCGCGCCGCCGTAATCTTGTCCGAATCGTTCGAATACCCGGACGGAGTTCTGCAAACCGTGTCATCCGGCAGATGGACCGGCCACAGCGGCACGACGAACCAGGTCGATGTCGCCCAGGGCGCCCTCAATCTCACGGGCGCGGAGACCCAAGATGTCAACGCGCTCCTGAGCGGACAACCTTACGCTCCCTCCGATGGCACGGTGCTTTACGCGCGCTTCGATTTGAAGATGGCCACGCTGCCGTCGCGGACGGGCGCTTACTTCGCGCACTTCAAAGACGCGACGGACGGCTTTCGCGGCCGCATTTGGGCGCTGACCAACGGCGCCGCGCCCGGTTCATTTCGATTGGGAATCAGTTCGGGATCGGGTTCATCCGCGGCCGTGGTCCTGAACACGGACCTTCAGCCCGGAATCCGTTACAAAGTTGTTTGCAGCCTGGCGGTGAGCAACGCCGCGGTTTCACTCTGGCTCAATCCCGTGGTCGAGGCCGACGCTCATGTCTCGGCGGAACCCAGCAGCGGCGTTTCCGTCGCGGCATTCGCCTTCCGACAGGCCACGGGCATCGGCGCGATGGCCATCGACGATTTGGCGGTCGGGACCAGCTTTCGCGACGTGGTGCCCCCGAACGAAACGGCTTCTTCGCCATCCCCGCCGGACGCGCACGAAACCGCTCCGACGGCGCCGGCACCGGTGATCGTTGAACCCCCTGCGCCCACTCCGGTTTCGCCGCCCTCCACAGTGGGCCTCGCCATCACCGTTCAACCCGAAAGCCAGACCGTCTTGGCCGGACAGGAAGTTTCCTTCAATGCGCGGGCGCAAGGCGCCGAGCCAATGCGCTTCCAATGGCAGTTCAACCAGGCTGACATTCCCGCGGCGACGAACCAGATCCTGCGCATTGCCAGCGCCAGTCCCGCGCAGCAGGGCGATTATCGGTTCGTCGTGAAGAACGCCTCAGGCCAGGCCGCCAGCGTCGCTGCGCGGTTGACGGTGATTGGCCCGGAGCCGCCTCAGATTATCAGCCAGCCGGTCAGCCTGACGATTAACCAGGCGCAAACCGCCAGCTTCGCCGTCGCGGCGTCGGGCAGCGCGCCGTTGGATTATCAGTGGCGCTTCAATGGCGCTGACATCGCCAGCGCGACGGCATCGACCTTGACCCTGACCAATGTGCAACCCAATCAGACCGGCACTTACCGCGTCGGCGTGCGCAACAGCGGCGGGTCGGTGGAAAGTGAACCGGTCGCGCTCACCGTTCTCTTGCCCGTCGTGGAACCCCTGCCTGATCCAGCCAAACTGCCGGTCATTCTTTTCACCAACTACCTGGCGAATGTGATCCGCCGGGGCGACCAACTCACGAACACTTTCATCGAACACGCCTTGCTCCCCGGGGAATCTCTCACCCTGCGAGTCCGTGTGTCGGCTCCGGCCGAACAAGGGGTCAGGCTTTCCGCGGACACTCGTGGATTGCCGGCTTCGGCCCGGTGGGAACTCAGCGAAACAACGGGAACGAATTGGGTTGCGACCTTCCGCTTCTCTCCCACGGCCGGCGAAGCGGGCTCGAACTTCGTGGCCAGCCTTCAGGCCTGGAACGGCGCCGGCACGAATTCGAGTTCGTGGTGGTTCTATGTTCCGACCGAACGGGAACAGCAAATCGTGCTCAGCGAGTTTCTTCCGAATCCGGCGGCGAGCGAGGCGGCGCCGCATTTCAATCCACTCCGCCGCGCTGAGCCTGCGCCGAATCCCACGTGGCAGGATGAATACATCGAACTGGTCAACGATTCGGGACGCGACGCCGATCTCTCCCGCTGGGCCCTTTTCGATTCCGAGCACGTGCGCCATCGGTTCGAAGAGCCATTCGTCCTGGGAGCCAGAGCGGCAGTGGTCATTTATGGCGGCCCGCGAACTGGCTTTCCACCGATGCTTCCTGCACCCACCATTTGGGCCAACGCCAACGCCACCGGGCTTGGTCTGAATAATTCCGGCGGCGACACGATCATCCTTCGTAATGCCGAGGGCCGGATGGTGAGCCGCATCGTGTATTCGGCCAGTTCGACCAATGGTTCGCTGACGCGATTTCCCACGTTACACGACGATTTCCTGCCGCACGCGAGCGTATCCGTGAACCCGGCTTCGCCGGGGCTTCACTACGACGGACAAAAGTTCAGCGAGATTTCGCTACGGGCGCCTGCGCCAATCCGGCTTGGGGTGACGCTGGAAAGCCGCACGCGAGCCGTGCTGACGTGGAACGCGGAGCGGAACCAGAGTTACTCCGTGCTCCAGGCAGAAAATCCGGCCGGGCCATTCTCCGTGCTCGCCACCGGCCTGCGTTTCCCCGATGCAACAGGAAAGTACGAGGTGGAACCATCGAACGCCGAGACCGCGCGGTTCTACCGAATCAGCCTTCCGTAGGGGAACATTCTTAACAGGAGGCAACGGAGGCAACGGAGAGCAATGGGAATCAAATTGGCGGCGCCTCCGTTACCTCTGTTTGCTCCTCTTAAGAAAAAATCGTGCGTCATCGAAATCATGAATCGCTTGCGTGCATTCAGTTTGATTGAATTGCTCGCCGTCCTCGCGATCGTCTCTCTGCTCGCGAGCTTGCTTGCGCCCGCCTTGCGGGCCGCGAAATCGAAAGTTCGGGATATCGGTTGCCTCAACAATTTGAAGCAGTGGGGAATCGCCACGTCGCTCTACGCCGCAGACAACTTGGACGCGTTGCCGCCAGATGGCGTCCCGAATCCCACGGAAAGATCGACCAACAGTGGCTGGTACATTCAATTGCCGCGGCAATTGAATGTGCCCCCCTATCATCGCATGCCCTGGAGAACCAATCCCGCCATTGAGCCGGGCCGATCCGTGTGGATTTGCCCGGCCAACCCGCGGCGGAGCAACGGCAGAAATCTGTTTCACTATTGTCTCAACGAGCACGTCAATGGCACCGGACGCGGCAACCGGACGGTCAAGCTCTCCTCCATCAAAAACCCCGGCGCAGTCCCGTGGTTGTTTGATTCGAAGAATCTGCCCGCGGTCGGCTACTGGTCCTTCGTCCACACGAATCTGCACGCGCAAGGGGCGCAATTCCTGTTTCTGGACAGTCACGCGCGCTGGCTGCAAAACAGCCAATACTGGAATTTCGTCTCCAACCGAGGCCGCACAAATAATCCGGCGCTGCAATGGATCCCAGAGTAGGGCAGGCTTCCGGCCTGCCAATAGAAGAATCCAGCCGTGAGGGTTCTCCACCACGACGCAAAATAGGTTGGATGCGGGAAAACCGCCTGTCCGGTTTGGCGGGAGGGGGAGCGGCAAACCGCTCTCCCTACCCCGATCTGAGGATTTCCATTGCGCCCTTGGACATGCAGCGATTTGCAAAAGCCCACAGTTCGCGCGAGACTTGCAACCGGCTCACTTTCATGAACGCGAAAACCCTTCTTCACCTGGGCGTGCCGCTGGGAGAACCGATGCGGCGCGCAACCGATTTCGTCAGCCGCTTCGTCCTTGGCGGCGGAGACAAGACGCGAATCGCGGAGGAAGTGAAAGCGATCCTCTCCAATCCACCAGCCTTCACTGACGATCCGTTGCGGGGAGAATTTGCGAAAGTCTTGCTCGCCGCCCCGCCGCCGCCACGCGCGGAGCCAGTGAAATACCGGCAGTGGGGCGAAGGATTGGAGGAAGAAGCCGTCATGCAAATGGAGAAAGCCTGCTTGCTGCCGGTCTCGGTGGCCGGCGCACTCATGGCCGATGCGCACGTCGGTTACGGCCTGCCCATCGGCGGCGTGCTGGCGACGGACAACGCGGTGATTCCCTACGCCGTCGGGGTCGATATCGCTTGCCGCATGAAAATGACCGTGCTGGACATTCCCGTGAATGATCTGGACCGCAAGCAGAATCGTCTCGCCGGCGCCATCGGCGCCGAGACGCGCTTCGGCGTCGGAGCGACCTTCAAGCAACGCCGCGAGCACGATGTGATGGACGCGGATTGGTCGGTCAGTCCGATTACAAAAGGCAACCAGGACCGCGCCTGGGCGCAGCTCGGCACCAGCGGCAGCGGCAATCATTTTGTCGAGTTCGGAACGTTTACCGCGCACGAGAGGATTCATGACCTGGAGCCGGGCACGTACGTGGCGTTGCTCAGCCACAGCGGCAGCCGCGGCACCGGCGCGGCGGTGTGCGATTACTACAGCAAGCTGGCAGTGAAGAAACATCCGGAATTGCCCAAGGAACTACAGCGCCTGGCGTGGCTGTCGCTCGACGAGGCGGGAGGGCAGGAATACTGGGCGGCGATGGAATTGATGGGCCGTTACGCCGCGGCGAATCACGCGTGCATCCACAAACACATCGCGCGCAACCTTGGCGTGCCGGTGCTGCTGGATTTGGAGAACCACCACAACTTCGCGTGGAAGGAACGCCACGTGATCGGCGGCGTCCAACGCGACGTGATCGTCCACCGCAAAGGCGCGACGCCGGCGGGCGACGGCGTGCTGGGGATCATTCCCGGTTCGATGGCCTCGCCCGGCTTCGTCGTGCGCGGCCGGGGCAACTCGGAGTCGCTGAACTCCGCGTCGCACGGCGCGGGCCGTGTCATGAGCCGCACGCAAGCGATCAAGACTTTCAATTGGAAAGACGTGAACCGCTTTCTCAAAGAAAAAGGCATCACCCTGATTTCCGCGGGCCTCGACGAAGTGCCAATGGTCTATAAGAACATCCGCGAAGTCATGGCCGCGCAGCATGATCTGGTGAAGGTCGTCGGCCAGTTCGATCCGAGGCTGGTGAAGATGGCGCCGCACGGCGAGCGGCCCGAGGATTGACCTGGAAGGCAGAGATTCCACCACAGGCAAAAGCAGCTCGCGGCGAAGTCGCGACCGAAGTCGTTACACCGTTGCAGCGTTACAAGGTTAAATCGTTAAATCGGTTAAATGGGCCACTCGGTCACTTCACTGACAACTGACAACTGATTACTTCGTTCGTGGCTATTGAGCCAAGCCGCCAAGCCACGGGCGGCTTGCGCCGCGAAGGATTCCAGGTTACACGTCTAGGCCGGCTGTGGCGGAAAACCAGCCGGGACCGCTTCGGCGGCCCAAAGAAAACCGCATGCAAAACCGTTCGACATTTTCAGACTACGCCGCGCGCCTGCGCGAATTCATCTGCCGGAATTCTGATCGTGGCACTCCAGCCGTTCCTTCCCATGAACCGGGTAGGGACGGATTCCACTCCGTCCCTGACCTTACTCCGCGATCGAAAAGACAATTCCAGGGACGCGGTGGAACGCGTCCTTACCGGTCCTGTGAGATGGACGCAGAATTCAACGAACTCGCGCTGGCTCTGTTCTCCCAGCAATTTGAGCACGTCCCGGCCTACCGCCGTTTCTGCGAAGCGCGAGGCGTCACGCCGCAAAACGCCGCGTCGTGGAAAGAGATTCCGGCCATTCCAACCTCGGCCTTCAAGGAATTCGATCTATCCAGTCTGCCTCCAGTCGAGCGCACCAGGGTCTTTCATTCGAGCGGCACGACGGCGCACAAGCCCAGCCGCCATTTCCACAGCAGAGAATCGCTCGAAATCTATGAAGCGTCGTTGCGGCCCTGGTTTCAGAAGCACGTTCTGCCCGAACTTCAGTTGGGCAGACCCGCCTTCCGTTTCCTCATCTTGACGCCGCCGCCAGCCCTGGCGCCCCATTCGTCGCTCGTGCATATGTTCGAGATGGTTCGCCGCGAATTCGCGCCAGGTCAGTCCTTGTTTGTGGGCAGCATCGCCGTTGGTAGGGACGCGTTCCACCGCGTCCCTGATCAAAGCTCCGAAGGAGCGCCGGATCTCGACCACTCGCCACCCCGTCGAGATTTAGTCAGGGACGGAGTGGAATCCGTCCCTACCAGAATGATGGGAAACGCCTGGAGACTGCAAACTGACCGAGCCTGGGCATCTCTGGCCGAGGCAGCCGATAACGATCAGCCCGTCGTTCTGCTGGGCACCGCCTTTTCATTTGTCGAGTTGCTCGACTGGATGTTTACGAACCAGCTCCGGCTTTCCTTGCCTTCCGGCTCGCGCGCGCTGGAAACCGGCGGTTACAAGGGCCGGACGCGCGCGTTGCCGAAAGCCGAACTCTACGCCATGATCACAGGCCGGCTCGGCATCCCATCGACGCACATCGTTTGCGAATACGGCATGAGCGAATTGAGTTCCCAGGCCTACGATAGGGTGGCGGGCGCTCCAGAATCTCAAATTTCAAATTTCAAATTTGAAATGGGCCAACGGCTCTTCCGCTTTCCACCCTGGGCTCGCGTCCAGGTCGTGTCTCCAGAGACCGGGCGCGAAGTGGGCGAAGGCGAAACCGGCCTGCTCCGGATCTACGATCTCGCCAATGTCCGATCCGTGCTCGCGGTTCAGACAGAGGACTTGAGCATTCGGCGCGGCGAGGGCTTCGAGTTGGTGGGCCGCGCCGCGTTTTCGGAACCGCGCGGTTGTTCGCTGATGTCAACCGCCCTGCCATGACTTTGCCGGTTCAACCTTGCGCGAACTCCGCGGCTTCGCCGTCCGGGTTGACAGTCGAATCCCAACAGCGCGCGCGTGTGCGGACGCTCTGGCTTTGCGGCGTGCTGCACGCGTTCACGCATCTTTACAACGTGGCGTTGCTGCCGTTGTACTTATTGATCCAGGCCGATCTTCAACTGGCCAGCGTCGATCAAGCCACGATGCTCGTGACCGTGATGATGATCGCGTATTTCGGGCCGAGCTATCCGATGGGTTTGCTGGCGGATCGTTTTAGCCGCAAGAGAATCCTGGGAATCGGTCTGGCGCTCAATGGGCTTGGATTCGTCGGGCTGGCCTTTTGCAGCAGCTACGCGATGGCCCTGGCGTGTGTCGTCCTGGCGGGATTGGGCGGCAGCTTTTATCATCCGGCTGCGACCGCGATGGTCGCGCGATCGTTTCCGACGAACACGGGCAAAGCGCTGGGGCTCGTGGCGGTGGGCGCAAGCGTGGGCTTCTTCATCGGCCCGATCTATACCGGCTGGCGCGCGGCGGTTTCGGGAAACTGGAGGACTCCGATCCTGGAATTGGGTCTGCTCGGAATCGCGGCGGCTGTGATCTTTTTGCGGTATGCGCAGGAAGATGGCGCGGCGCGCGCGAATCGAGAAGCTGGATCCTTCTCGATTTTCAGGTTTGGGCGTCTTCGGCGCATCAGAGAACAACCGGCTGATTTGGCGTCCCTTTCCCCTCACCCTAGCCCTCTCCCCAAGGAAAGGGAGTCCGGCCGGAGCGTCTGGTCAAACTTGACGCAACTCTTCGCTAAGCGCTGGCATCGATTCACCCTCTCCCCCAGGGAGAGGGCCGGGGTGAGGGGGAACGCGATGACCAACAAGGAGGAGGGTGCTTGGGAAAACAACCAAGCCGCGGTCGCGGCTCCCGCCGAGAAAATGTTCCCGAACACGACGCTCTGGCTGTTTTTCATCGGGGCGAGCCTGGCGTTCAGTTTGCGCGATTTCACGGGGTGGAGCATGGGCAGCCTGGGGTCGCTGTTCATGCAGAAGGCGCACGGGTTTGACCTGAACGTCACGGGACTGGCCTTGAGCAGCATTTTTCTGGCAAGCATCGTGAGCAATCCGCTCTTCGGCGGCCTGAGCGACCGCGGGCGCAGTCGCTGGCTCGCTTTTGTCCTCATTGTTTCCGCGATCCTGGTCGCCGTTTTCCCGCGCGTGCCGAAAGCGGCGGTGATTCCGGCGCTGGCGTTGTACGGATTTTTCTTTTTGGCGGGCTATCCGATCATTGAGGCGGCGTTAATGGAATCCGTGCACGACTCGGTGCGCGGGCGCGTCTTTGGCGCCTTCATCACCATCGGCGGAACGGTGGGAAACCTGGCGCACTGGGCGGTGGGCGCCTGGGTGAAGCGTTTCGGAGCGGAAGCGTCCGACCCTGTGGCGTACTATCCACTCTACACGCTGCTGGCGTTGCTGGTGGTGTTTTCGCTTGCCGGTCTGCCTTGCCTCCGCGCCATCCGCAAACGGGAGATCCATCCCCCCTCGGAATGAAATCACACAAAATTCCTGAACTTGGCGAAAGGAGCGCGGGCAGCTTGCCCGCAAGCATCTCCAGGATTTCGACCAAACCCTGCGCGGACGAGATGTCCGCGCTCCTGGCGAAATGAACTTGCCGAACTACTTTCTGGCAGATCTGCCGCCCGAAGCCACGCTAAGTCCAGAACTGCTGGCCGAAGCGTGCCAGAACTTGAAACGAAACCGCGAAGAGTACCTCACGCGCCGTTCCACAGAGAGTTTGCTCGAAGTCTTTCACGAACTGGGTCAGAGCTGGCTCCATCCCGAATTTCCCTTCCGGCGAAAGGCGCTGGAACTCGGACCGGCCGCGACGGGTTTTTCGCAAGCGACCCTCGCCGCCGGGCTCGATCGCTTCTTTGCCGAACTGACCGGGGAGAAACTTCAGAACCTGATCGCGCAAGATCTCGGCCACGAACAGCGGCTCGACGATCTCGTCGCCAACGCCAGCGAAAGAAAGTCCTCGCGACTCGCGCTGGCGCGTGGCCCAGGCCTGATCGCTCACATCTGCGCCGGGAACATCCCCTGCCCGGCGCTGCTCAGCATCGTGCTGGGATTCCTGGTCCGGTCGGCGCAGATCGTGAAATGCGCGTCGGGCGCGACGCTGCTTCCGCGTCTCTTTGCCCACTCCCTCTACGAGCTCGATCCAAAGCTGGGCGCGTGTCTGGAGCTCGCCGGCTGGCCCGGTGGCTGCGACTCACTCGAAGCGGCGTTGTTTCGGGAAGTGGATTGCGTGACGGCGACTGGCGCGGACGAAACGCTGGCCGCCCTCAGAACGCGGTTGCCGATTCAGGTTCGTTTTCTAGGCTACGGACACCGCGTGAGTTTCGGTTATGTCGCCCACGAAGTCTTAAGCCACATCAAACTCGCAACCCTCGCCGCGTATGCGGCCGCGGACGTGGCGGCGTGGGATCAACTCGGCTGTCTTTCGCCGCACGTCATCTATGTGGAAGGCGGCGGGCGGGTTTCGCCGGAACAATTCGCGGAAGCACTCGCGGTTGAACTGGCAAAGCGCGAAGCGATTGAACCGCGCGGCTCGGCGCCGACGGAGACCGCAGCGACGATTGCGACGCGGCGGGCTTTCTATGAAGTGCGGGCCGCGCACGGTCCGGAAACGCGCTGCTGGTTCAGCAAGGAATCCACGGCCTGGTCCGTGGTTTATGAAGCCGACCCGCGCTTTCAACCGTCGTGTCTCCACCGCTTCATCTATGTCAAAAGCGTGGCGAATCTCAAAGAAGCTTTGCAAGCCGCCGACTCTATCCGAACCAAAGTTTCGACTGTTGGTCTGGCCGCACCGGAGTCCCGCGCGCCTGACATCGTGCGCGAACTGGCGCATTGGGGAGTCAGCCGCGTTTGCCCGCCGGGACAGATGCAGAACCCGCCCCTCGCCTGGCGGCACGATGGCCGGCCGTCGCTGGCGGATTTGGTGACCTGGACCGACTGGGAGCAAACATGAGGCGTTGCGAACCATGAAAACCGAACTGCGCAAGACGTTCCAATTTGAAGCGGCGCATCTGTTGCCGCATTTGCCCGAAAACCACAAGTGCCGGCGCCTGCACGGTCACAGCTTCAAAGTCGAAATCGCCGTCGCGGGCGCGTGCGATTCGCGCCTCGGCTGGCTGATGGATTACGCGGAGATTGCCGACGCCTTCAAGCCACTCTGGGAGCAACTGGACCACCGCTACCTCAACGAAGTTACCGGGCTTGAAAATCCGACGAGCGAGAACGTCGCGGTGTGGATCTGGCAACGGCTGAAACCGCAATTGCCTTTGCTGGTTGAGGTGGTCGTGGCGGAGACTTGCACCGCGCGGTGCGTTTACCGAGGAGCGTGAGAGCCTGTCTGAAAAATGGGTGGAACGGGCTACCAGCCCGTGTTTGGCGGCAACCTGCCGCCAAAAGGCCCGGCGGGCTGGTAGCCCGCCGCAACAGGCCGGTGGCCTGTTCCACCCAGAAGACAATTTTCAGACATGCTCTAAGGCGCAGACGTGAGATTCTGCTCGCGCCATGACACGATTCTTGCCCGGCGCCGCGGCAGAATTCCTCCAGCATTATGCCCGCGATGCGCGACAGCGTTGGTCCCCTGAAGATTTGGGCGCGCAAGAGGCATTCGTTCGGGGACAGACCGCGAATGCGGATTGGCTCGATTGGTCCACAGAGAGCGCGGCGCTGCAACTGCTCCAGGCCAGTCTGGTTGCGACAGCGGACGGACTGGGCGGACGGCACGAAGCCATTCTGGTCGCCGGACCCATTGTCGAGTTGCTCGATCCAGAGGCCTTGTTCGGACGCGCGGCCGGCAGCCTGCGGCCTGGCGGGCGGCTTGTGGGGATCATGCCCTGCTTGCGGGACAATTCGCCGGAAAGCCAGCTCTTCGCGCAACTCGCTGCCTCCACGTTTTGGCCATACTACACTGCGGAAGAATTGACCGAGATGCTGCGCGAAGCGGGCTTCAATCCTGTCCCGGAAATCAGCCGCTTCGTAACGGTCACCCGGTTTAACCAGGCGGTGCTGAAGGACGAGCTTGGATTCAAGGGATTCAGCCAGGTATTTCAACAACTCCAGTCCGAAGGCTACGATCCGATGGAGATCGGTTGGGGCGAGCTGCGGTTCGTGGCCTGCTTGAGGCCGATATGACCTCCCCGTCTCATGCGGTGAGTTCAAGCGCCATTCGACATGCGCCACGGCTGACCAATTGATCGTTGCCACTCACGCTCCAGGCCGAGCCGTTCTCCGAATCTGGATCAACTGGCGGATCACGAATGAGTAGGTGCTCCACACAATCGACAACAGCGTGAAAATCGTGAACACCACGCCCCGGGGCGCCTTGGGCGACCACAGAGCGCGTGGAAACGGATCGATCTGCCTCTCCTTCTTGAGCCCCGCTTCACAGGTGATCTGGCCCCGGACAGACGCGTATTCGGGAGGGGTGGTGATTTCCGCTTCGAGGCGCAGTTCGCCGTTCGCGTCGCCGGGCAGGTCCACCGGAAACGAGACCACCGCCCGGCCTTCCTCACTGGTCGTGGCTGTGCCGATCGAGAGTTTTCCGAAGAGGCGATTGGCGAAGAAAGTCACTTCCGCGTCCTTGACCGGTTGGCGGTCGAGTCTGACAACGGCCACGAGTACCTTCTCGTCATCTTCCAGGGCGGAACTAACAGTGACCTGCGGCGTGGGTTTGTCATTCGGTTCGCCACGCGCGACGCCGAGGATCCCAGGCGCGAGAAGCAGAGCTCCAACCAATAACGCGGGAGCCGGTTGAAAACGCGACCGTTTGGCCGGTTCAATCGGCACGACGACGTCGACGCCAATGTTCTTGGCCCCCACCTCCTGGACTCCTTCCACCGTTTCCCAGATTGAGACGATGGGAAAGAGTTTGGCGAAAAGGGTGAAGAGCAAAAGGAACGTGGCCAGGCCGCCCGCCGTCACGGTCCACTCGACCCAGGTCGGGAAGTAACTCGGAACGACCCCCGCCGCCTCAGCCGGGATGTAGGGCGACAGCAGCGTCGGGACGATGATGAGGTAGCGTTTGATCCACATCCCGATGTTGATGAGGATCGAGGCGACAACCAGGCGGGTGATCAAGTTTTTCCGGTTGGGATACATGACAATGAAGACCGGCAGAAAGAGGCAGAACACGGCCCAGGACCAGAACGCGATGCCGTACGCACCGCGCCCCATCAGCACGTCGATGAGCCGGTTCTCCGCCGTTTCCGCCCCGTACCACGTGGTCAGATATTCGCTCAAGGTGAAGTAGATGTAGAGCAGGTTCAGCGCGAGCATCAAGCGGCCGAGATTCTGGAATTGGCGTTCGGTCAGGAAATTTTCAAGATGATAAACTTTTCGGAACACCGCCATGGCCGTGATGATCGCAGCCGTGCCGGAAAAGATGGCGCCGATCACAAAATACGGGCCAAAAATCGTGCTGTGCCAGCCGGGCCGCAGAGTCATCCCAAAAATCCACGAGACCACCGTGTGCACGGAAATCGCCACCGGAATGATGATGACCGCCATGGTGGCGAGCGCCCGCTCGAGGAAGAGGCGTTGCTCCGGGGTCCCGCGATAACCCAGGGAAAGCCACCGATAGAGCCGCTGCCGCAAGGTGCGGCGCTCCCACACCGGAGCAGGGGGCGCCAGCAGGGCGAAGTCGGGGATCATGGCCACATACAAGTAGAATAGGCTTCCGCAAAGGTAAGTGCAGATCGAGCACACGTCCCAGAGAATCGGCGAGTTGAAGCGTCCGTGAATCAGCACGTTCAAAATGCGATCCGGCCGCCCCATGTCGATGATCACCATCGGCGCGCCCACCATCAGCGCAAAGACCGTGATCGCTTCGGCCATGCGAGTGATCGAACGGCGCCACTCCGCGTTGGTCACTCTCAAGATGGCGGAAATCAGCGTTCCTGCATGGCTGACGCCGATGAAGAAGACGAAGTTGGTCATGTACACGCCCCAGGAGATGTACTCGCGCATGGCGGTCACTTTGAGGCCATGGACACATTGCCAGACGTAGGCCCACAGACCTGCCGCCATCACGGCCAGCAGGAAGCCGATCCAGAGCCGGCCCATCCGACCCGCCGGCGCCAGCGAGTGAGCCAATTGGCTTAAGACGTGTTGTTCGAGCCGCGGTTCAGTTTGAGAAAGGCGGCCATTTCCACTGACGATTTCGAAGGTCATGCGGACGTGAGCGACGGTTCAGGTTTCTTCTTTTTGGCCGGACCAGGGAACTCACGATTCTTCGGAGGCAAGTAATAAACGCGCGGTTCGGTGCCCAGCTCTTCCAGATAACGGTAGCCGGCGCGTTCCTCCAAAAGCTTCGATAATCGGAGTGTTTCGTCCGAGTTCGTCACAGCATCCTCGTTCTCGTCGCCGAAATAGAGCGCGCCCATGTGGCAGTTCTTCACGCACCCCGGCAACATTCCGGCGCCGGCCATCTCCGGACAGAAGTCGCATTTCTCCACCGTCCCAATGCGGCGCGGAAAGCCCGTTTCTGGAGAGTAGCCGGAGTCGGGTGACGAAGGATTTTGCGGCCGGCCCCAATTGAAGAAGCGAGTCGAGTACGGGCAGGCCGCCATGCAGAAACGGCAGCCAATGCATCGTTCGTTGTCGATCAGGACAATGCCGTCCTGCCGTTTGAAGGTGGCGCCGACCGGACAGACTTTGGTGCATGGCGGATTGTCGCAATGAAAACAGGGCTTGGGGAACCAATAGGGGGCGGTGTGGTGGGTGTCCTGCATTCTGAAAACTCGAATCCACTCTCGATCCGGAGGTGTGTTGTGCATTTTGTTGCACTCGACCGTGCAGTTTTTGCACCCATCGCACTTCGCCAGATCGATCACCATGACCCATTTTCGGCCGGGAACTCCGGTGCGAACGGCCGGGTCATCGACCGAGTGGGCGGGGTGCGACATCTCGGACGAGGAACCCTGGAGCATCGTGGCGTGAGCTTCGTGTCCGGGTGTGCTGTGATTCGCGCTGACGCGAATCAATTGACCGTCGGTCGTCAGGGCCGCGGTCGGGGCGGTGTGGGGTTGTGCCAGGGTCGTCGGACTGGCGCCGGGCTTGTCGAATCGTCGCATCACCCGACCGGTTAGAAGCCCCGCAGCCACCACGCCGGCACCGACAAGTCCTTTCTCCAGAAAATCGCGGCGGTTTTCGTTCATACGCGAGTTAGAGCGTGTCTTGAAAATGGGTGGAACGGGCTACCAGCCCGTTTTCGGCGGCAACTTGCCGCCGAAGATGGCGGCAGGTTGGTAGCCTGCCGCAACAGGCCAGTGGCCTGTTCCACCCAAAAAGGCATTTTCGACACGCGTTCACGACGGCTCAGACCCGATGGAACTCGGCTTTTTCCAGATCGCCGTCGTTCACTTTCTTGAGAAACGGCGAGAACAAATCGATCGGGACCGGCAAGAAAGTGGTGGTGTTATGTTCGCTCGAAATCTCGCGCATGGTTTGCAGAAAGCGCAATTGCAGCGCGATCGGTTCGGCGCTGATCATGCCGGCGGCCTGGACCAGCTTCTCGGCGGCCTGATATTCGCCTTCGGAATTGATGATCTTGGCGCGGCGTTCCCGTTCGCTTTCCGCTTGTTTGGCCATGGCCCGTTTCATGTCTTCCGGCAACACAACGTTCCGGACTTCCACCGCCGTCACCTTCACGCCCCATGGAACGGTATGACGGTCGATGATTTCCTGGAGGATGTGATTGATTTTGTCGCGGTGCGCCAGCAACTCATCCAGCTCGGCCTGGCCCATAACGCTGCGCAGCGTGGTTTGCGCGATGAGCGAAGCGGCCTTGAGATAATTCTCGACCTTGACGACCGCAGCGACCGGATCCACGACATGGAAATACACCACGGCATCCACGGTGACAGGGACGTTGTCGCGCGTCATGGCTTCTTGCTTGGGCACGTCGATGGTGACAACGCGGAGGTCCATGCGCACCATCCGGTCCACCCACGGGATTAAAAAAATCAGTCCGGGCCCTTTCGCGCCGACCAGATTGCCGAGGCGAAAAATGACCCCGCGCTGGTATTCCCGCAAAATGCGGAAGGCCTGGGTCACCACAGCCAGGACCAACAGCAGCAGCAACACCAGGGTCACGGCATCCAGCAGAGTAAAAATCGAGTTCATAACATTCATTTCTTGAAGGTTCGGACATGCGCGATGAGTTTTTGGATTTCTTTGTCGGTGAGTTGTTCGGCGGGTTTCATCTTGGTTTTGTCTCCATCTTTCACACCTTCTTTCACCGCCTTGAACATTTGCTCATCCGTGTATTGCGCCTGCACTTTCGCGTCGGTCAAATCAACGACTCCGGCCTGCCGGCCCGCTTTGGTTTTGCCTTTGCCATCCGGCCCGTGGCAGGAGGCGCAGTTCTTGGTCCAGAGTTCCTTGATGTCGGCCGCTTCGGCGCTCGACTGCGCCAGCGCCAGCGCTCCGCTGATCAAAATGGCTTTGAGGGTTGTTTTCATGATTCACTGTGGCCCGCGTCTTGTGGAGCGGAGAGGGAGCAGACATCCCTCTCCGCCACTTGTTACTCACTGTTGTGCGATCAGAAGATCGAACCGATTCACAACATGACACTCTTTGGGGCGTATGCTTGGATCGTGCCGGATTTGTTCAAAGCGTCTGGCGCATCCGCGCGGCAACCGGGCTCGTCGTCGCAAGAGGCTTGGCTCCTGCAAATTGGAATCGAAAAAGGACTGGACCAAAGCGCACGAGCTATCAGTGAATTTGGGGTCTGGATGGCCGAAGCTGTCCTACGTGCGTGACAGTTCGAGGCCCGCATTCACACCAATGTGACGGAGCGCCGACATCCGAGGAGCAAGGGTCCAGCACCGGGCGAGACACAGCCTCAACACCTGCCGAATTACAGAGGAGTCTGTTGGATGGACTACAACATTAGCCGCAAAAGAACTCACACAGGGCGCAAAGAAAACGCTGATTTCTTTGTGATCTCTGTGTTCTTTGTGGCTGAACTGCCTTTTTGCCAGGATGAACCGTGCGTAAACCATTGCCAAGCGCTCAGGAAACATTCATCGGACTCAAAAAAACAAAGGATCGAAGTCCAGGAAAGTGGTTGATCCGATTCCCCGACTTCTTTGTTCTCTTCGTTGCCTTTTGTTAAAAAACAGAAGCCAACGAAGGGAACGAGAAATCCGCTCACTCCGCCCGTGCTGCCCTGGGATACGGCGGCACGTAAGGATCGGAAATGGCGTGCACGGCCTTGGGCGTGAATTCGCTGTTTTTGCCGTGGCAGACGATGCAGGTTTCGATTTCATCTCCATTCCAGGGATCCGAGGGTGTGAAATCAAACGTCATGCTGTTCGCGTGATAAGTCGCGTAATCACTGTCATGACAGGCGAGACACGCCAGACGCGATGGTTTCTCCGTCCAGGTTGAGGATTGCGAGTGGCACTTGGTGCAATTCCTCACGTCTTGCGGAAAAATGACGTTCGAGAAATCCGCGCCCGGATTGATTTCCTTCGGCTTGTCCAGGTAGTGCCCGAAGTGGACGCCATGCACTCGGCGGGCCAGAGGCGCGACGCCAAATCCATACTGGGAGGTCTGCCAACTGGTCTTGCCCGTCATCTGGTGCTGATAATCATGACAGCTCTTGCAGATGTCCGGAGTGAACGTGACGGCGCGTGAACTGGCGTGCATCCGACTGTCGCCATGGCAGTCGGTGCAGTTTGTGGCGACCATCGGTTCTGGCGTCGTCGTTCCCACTTGAAAATTCTGATAAGCCCACCCCCCGAGACCGGACGCGGGTGCCACCTCGACATAGGCCGTGTAAGTGCCCGGCCCCAGTTTCGCGACGTCGTCGAGTTGGTAAATAAGCGAATCCGCTGTCCGGGTGACACGGGGATCTTCTTTGGTCTTGTCGCGAAGAACTCGGACGTCGTTGTTGGCATAGCTCCGCGTCGGATCGCGTTTGGCTGCGGCGGTAGTGAGCACGGTCGCGGTGCGCGACCGCGGTCCGGAGACAAAAAGATTCGCCCGCCTCCACTCGTTGGGTGCCACGTTGGTCGAAATCAAGGGTTCAACGATCGAACTCGGATTGATCGCCTGCCCCGTGGCTGCATCCGTTATTCTGACGGTCAGTTTCGGCTTTTCACCCGCCGCATAGAATTTGCCGTTGGCCGGAGGCGACAACTCCAGCTTCACCAACTGCTTGAACGCAGGAGGAGGCACGGCGTGAGCGTCGGTCACACTGCGCGCGATGCCCATATCATCCGGACCTCCGGCATCATGACATTCCCAGCATCGCTTGTCGTTCAGCCTTGTTCCGCCCTGATGCGGCTTCATGCCCGAAGGGATCGACTCCGGTGGCCCGAACCAAACGTCGTCGTGACAGGACCCGCAAGCCAGGCGCGAAGGGTTCGTCTTCCAGTGGTCATCCAGGTGGCACTTCGTGCAATTCCGCACATCGGCCGGGAACTCCACGTGGACGAAATCCCGGAAGTCACCCGTGACCGGATCATTGTTAAACGGCAGCTTCAACTCCGCCCCCATGTGAACCCCGTGCACCCGCCGCACAATCGGATCCGCCACCCGATTGGTCGCCGTCGCCGTCACCACTCGGTACGCGGCATAGCCATCATTGTTGTGGCAACTCTTGCAGCTCTTGACCGGCTCATAATCCAGCGACCAACTGCCTTTGGACGTGCCTGAGGGATCAATGTGCCGGAAATACATCTTGCCGCTGATCGTGCCCTCGTGGCAGGCCGCGCACTTGCCCGTGCCATCGGCCGCTCTCTTGGCCACCACCGGACTTTCCACCGTGGGCGAGCCAATCTGCAGGTCCGCAAACTTCATGACTTGCTGGATTGGATCCGCAGCCAGCACCGACCGGAGACTCAGCGTGTAGGTGCCCGGCGCCTCGTCGCTCACGGGCCGCAACGGATAGGTCAACACATTGCCGCTGACCTGCACGTCCGGATTTTTTTTCAGATCGATATAATGATGGGGCGTCTTGGTGCGATCCGCCGTGGCATTGAGTAATTTGACCGCCGTGACGGTCTTCTGCGGATCTTGCGGCCCGTAGAGGTACAGGCTGAGCGTCGAGAAATCGTCCCGCGTAATGCCCTGAGCGAACGTGTCGAGAATCTTCACCGTCACAACGGCGCTTTCTCCCACCGCAAAGAACTGGCGATTGGCCGGAGCGGAGACCTGGACCAGGACGGTCCACCCTTTGAGATCCGTGATGGTCTCTCTTTCGCTGACGACGCGGTAAAAGGCGAGGTCCTCGACCCGCGCATCGCGGGGGATGATGCCCATGAACACGCCGGGTTGAACCTCAGTGATCTGAGCGTCAGGGACGTCCAGCCAGGCGGCGAGTACCTCGATCGAGGCTCGTTTCTGGATGCGAAACGGCCCGACGGATCCATGGAAGATGATGGTGGTGGCGCCGCCCTGAGGCACGCTGATGCTGGTGATGTGCGGGGATTTCTCAGCGCCCGAACCTGTACGATCGAGAAGAGCGCACAGGAAGCAGATGGCCAACCCGATCAATAAACTTCGTCTGTTTTTCGTAAGCATCTTTCCTGAACTCGACCGTCTCTCGCGGGAACCAGCCATCGGCGCTGGCGCGACCGTCACCGTGCAGCACTTGTCGTCAAGCGTCTCGACCCGCGAAGAGCTCCGGCTCCGACCAGGCGTGCCTTCGGCAGCGTTTGGCAGTACGCAGACACGTCCGCCACATCCTGGAGCGTGCCCCCTCCGGCCACCGCGCCGGGCATCGTTGTGCCCGGCTGACCAAACCGCACCTTGTGCTGGAATTCCCATGGGTTGTCGTTTGCGAGCAGTCCTGGGTACTCAGTAAACGTGGGATAGTCCGGTGGTGGAGTCAGTCCGTCGATGCCATGGCAGGTCTTGCACGAAGTGTTCGAGCCGATCCCAGAACTATACAACGACTCTCCCTTCGCTAAATTTCCCGTGAATTTGCGGTTCGTGTCGATGATCGTCTTTGTATCGACCTGACCTTGCAGAACAAACTTCACCACATCCCAGATGCTGGCGTCGTTCAGTCCCGCAGAGCCATAGGAGTGGCTGGTCTTGACCAGATCGAAAATCTCCTGGGCTGTCTTCGTGGTGCCGAAAATGCCGCGGATGCCGGTTCGGTGGCTGCCCGAACCGTAGGCGCCGCCCACTCCCTTGTAATCCCACCCGTGGCACTCCTTGCACCGCCAGGTGATCGATCCCTTCCGCGTGTTACTCGTTGAGTCCGGCCGCGCAGCCCACAACGGGTGATCACTGCTTGGCTCTGCGGCACCGGTCACTGCCCACCACGTGTCGTAAAGCGCTCCACCGCGAGACACATTGGCGGCCTCAAGAGGCGTCAGGACGCGGATCTCTTCCTCTCCCGGCTCCCGCGGGTACGGTGGAACATATGGGTTGGACAAGTTATGAACCTTGTCTGCTGAGAACGCTGCGCCTGCGCCATGACAAACGACGCAGGTTTCCACAGCGGTTGGCCCGTACGGATCATCCGGATCGGGAGTGTAGGTCAGGAGCTTGGCGTGGGTCTTGGCGGCATCGCTGTCGTGGCACGCAAGGCACGCCATCCGCGAAGGCTTTTGCTTCCAGGTGTCGGACTCGGCATGGCACTTCGTGCAGTTCCGGATGTCTTGCGGGAAAATGATATGGCCGAAGGTGTGGACCGTCGCGTTGGCGTAGATCTCATCGGGGTGTTCCAGGTAATTCCCGCGGTGGACACCGTGGACTCTGCGGACGATGGGCATAGCGCCGTAACCGCTCCAGCCACTGAGTGAAGTGCCGCCTTGATTCTTGAACATTTCACCTGAAGCGACATGACCGTAATCGTGGCAGGCTGTGCAGTAATCGGTGTTGAACGGCGCGGCGTGGATCGGGCCTTCGTTCAAGTGCCAGATCGTGTCACCGTGACAATCCGTGCAGTTCGTGGCGACCTTCTTCTCCGCCGTGGCGGTTCCAACCTGGAACGTGAGCTGGCCAAGTCCGGTGGGAGCCTTGATCTCCGCGATCCGGCCGGCCCTGGGCAAATGATAGACATAGATTCCATACGTGCCAGGCGCCAAACCTGCGACCTCGTCCAACTGGTACGTGATGTTCGCGGCGGTTCGCGTCACCTTCGGATCGCTGTAGTCGAGCGGATCGGAGAGGGCTCGGAGATCATTGCCCTGGGTCGAGGCTGCCGCCACCGTGACATCCGGCTCGAGAACGGTATTCGGTCCCCGCTTCCAGCCCATCGCTGTGGTGACGTCGCCGTTGTAGATCTCAAACCTGGCATTGCTTCCCTGGATCAAGGTTCGGATGTTCACATTCGCGCCGGATACGGAAGCCCTGGCGCCTCCATTCAGGTTCGTGATAACCGAATTCAGCGATGCGACCACTTCCGCGGCTGTGACGAGATTGGTGGCCCCGACGATCTTGATGTCCTGAGGGGCACTCCCATTGACGGCGATCTTGAAAATCTTCCCGTTGATGGGCCAAGGCCCGGCCTTGCTGCTCGACACCGAGGCGCGCAACTTCGAGTTGACGTTCTTGGCGGCGCTGGTCAGCACAGGAACGGCACGACTGCGCGGGCCATAGACAAACAGAGCGGCGGTGGAGAAGTTTCCGTCCGTCACTTTCGTGTGATCGATCGGCTTGCCCGCGTCGTCCTTGAATACCAGCGTGACCGCCGGCTTCTCGCCCGCGACATAGAACTTGCCGTTGGCTGGTGGTGTCAGGGCGACATCGATCGCATCCATGTTCGGCGGAGGGATCTTGTGGGACACATCCACGCCTTCGGCGAGTCCGTCCGTCGTGTGGCAGACAGTGCACTTCGTATCATCCGCCGCCGCGCCACCGGCGTGAGCCTTCATGTCGGCAGGGACTTGATTCTTGGCGCCAAACCAAATGTTGTCGTGGCAAGTCCCGCACGCCAGGCGGGAGGGCCTGGTCTTCCAGCGGTCGTCCAAGTGGCACTTCGTGCAGTCTCGGACGTCGGCCGGGAACAGAACATGATTGTAATCCCTGAAGTCACCTGTGACCGGATCGTTGTTGAACGGCAGCTTGAGGTGTTCACCCATGTGAACTCCGTGCACGCGGCGCACAATGGGATCCGCCACTCGGTTGGTCGCAGTCGCTGTAATCACACGATAAGCGGCATAGCCATCGTTGTTGTGGCAGCTCTTGCAGGTCTTCACTGGCTCGTAATCCAGGGACCAACTGCCGATCTGCCCGGGACGAGAAGGATCGACGTGCGCCAGATACATCTTGCCGCTGACGGGTCCCTCGTGGCAGGCGGCACACTTCACCTTGGCCACGACTGGACTCTCCACCTGAGAGGTGCCGATCTGGAAGTCGGCGAATTTCATAATCTGCTGGATATTATCCGCCGCCAGCACCGACCGGAGACTCGCGGTGTAGGTGCCCGGAGCTTCGTCGGTCACGGCTCGTAAGGGATACGTCAGCACGTTGCCGTTGATTTTCACGTCCGGATTTGACTTGAGATTGATGTAATGGTGCGGTGTTTTGGAGCGATCCGTCGTCGCGTTCAATAACTTGGAGGCCGTGACGGTTTGTTGAGGATCCTGCGGCCCGTAGAGGTAAAGATTAAGAGTGGAAAAATCGTCGCGCGTGATGCCTTGAGCAAAGGTATCCAGGATTTTCACGGTCAAAGACTGGACTTTCTCCCGGCACAAAGTATTGGCGATTGGCGGGAGAGGAAACTTGCACCAGGACGGTCCAGCCCTTCAGGTCGGTGACCGTTTCTTTTTCACTGACGACCCGATAGAAAGCGAGATCCTCGACCATCCGGGGATCTCTTGCGATCAGGCCCATGAAGACGCCGGGCTGGATCTCGGTGACCTGCGCGTCAGGAACGTCCAACCAGGGCGCTTCGGGATCGATCGAGACCCTCTTCTGGATTCGAAACGGGCCGATGGTTCCATGGAAAATGAGGGTCGTGGCCCCGCCTTGAGGTACGCTGATGCTGGTGATGTGCGGCGGCTTGTCCGCGCCTGAAGCCGTAGTTGTGGCAAAGCCGACCCATGCGAGCACGGCCAATCCGAGGGAGAGAGTTCCGATCGTTTTCATGATGGTTGCACTTGTCTGTCGCGGCGGAGAGAGAATAGATGACTCTCCCCGCCACGAGTTGTTCTGCGTTGCGCCGAGGACGAGAGTGGATGCCTTCACAACGCAATCACACCAGGTGCATTGCTAGGATCATGCCGGTTTCCACAAGCGGAATGACTGGAGGGAACTCAGCGCGAGTGGGCTGTCCCTAATCTGCTTGCGGAGTGAGGCTTGAAGCTCGCCTGGGGCCAATCGAGATTCTCGCCCGGAGAAGCCGGATCAATTCCAACCCAGGCGGCGTTGTCCCAAGAATGTGAGGCGCTTAGAGCCTGTCTGAGAATTCTGAGGGGTGCCCCTCATGGTTTTCAGACAGGCTCTAAGAGAGGGTGTTACAAGTTTCAATGAGTGACATGCGGAAAACTGGGCGAATTTACAGAAATCGGATGGTTCTCAATCAAGTTTCAAGATTCAATTCCCCCTGTTTTGGGGCCAGTTCGTGCAACAGCGG
>Ga0194128_10000249_pt1 | contig 100523 bp, 97 predicted proteins | sample TA2KigCa65mmetaG_FD_148650 | JGI IMG/M metagenome (GOLD analysis project Ga0194128, IMG submission 148650) | Freshwater microbial communities from Lake Tanganyika, Tanzania - TA2015037 Kigoma Deep Cast 65m | ecosystem: Environmental > Aquatic > Freshwater > Lake | place: Tanzania: Lake...
CCCAGGGCGTGACCGGTGACGCCCTTCGTCGAGGTGACCGCCGGCCGGTGGCTTCCGAACACCTCTTTCATGGCCTGTGCTTCGGCTGCGTCGTTGAGTGGTGTGGATGTTCCGTGCGCGTTCACCTGGACGATGTCGGTGGGGGACAGCCCGGCGTCTTCCAGGGCAAGGCGCATGCAGACCTGTGCACCCACGCCACCGGGTGAAGGTGCCGTGATGTGGTAAGCGTCGGCGTTGCTCGCCGCGCCGAGGACCTCGCCCAGAATCCTGGCACCGCGCGCCACCGCATGATCCCAACGCTCCAGGATCAGCACTGCGGACCCCTCACCCATGACGAACCCGTCGCGATCTGCGTCGAAAGGCTTGCTCGCGCCCGTGGTTGACAGCGCGGTCATGTTGCCGAAACCGGCGAGTGATGTGGGTGTTGCCGCGGCCTCTGATCCCCCGGTGGCGACGGCGTCACAGACGCCGTATGCGACGAGTCGTGCCGCGTAGCCAATGGCGTGCGTCGAGGCCGCGCAGGCGGTGCAGATCGTTTCGTTCGGACCGCGCAGGCCGTGTCGCATCGAGATGGCGGCCCCGGCGGCATTGGCCATCATCATCGGAACGAGGAAAGGGGACACGCGTCGCGAGCCTTTTTCAAGAAACACCCCGACCTGCTCTTCGAGGGTATGGAGACCGCCGACGCCGGTGGCAAAGATGGTTCCGAACCGACCCCTGTCGGCGGTGATGTCGCCGGCCTGGGCGAACGCCTCTGCGGCGGCAGCGAGGGCGAATTGCTCGGCGCGATCGGCGCGGCGGGCTTCTTTCGGGTTGTCGAAGTAGGGGGAAGGGTCCCAATCAGTGATCTCAACGGCCTTGGTGTCGCGCAGACCGGGTCCAAGGAGACCGCACCAGAACGCCTCCCGACCAAGACCGGATGGGGCAACCACGCCAAGACCGGTGATGGCCACTCGCCGGGGGCCGCCTCCGTCCAACGGGTTGCGCATCAGAGTTTTGAGACCACCAGGTCGAATGCCTGGCCGACGGTGCGGATGTCCTTTAGGTCTTCTTCGGGTACCTCAACATCGAACTCTTCTTCGAGTGCCATGACGAGTTCAACAAGGTCGAGGCTGTCGGCATCGAGGTCGTCACCAAAGGTGGCCTCTCTGGTGATCTGCGACGCATCAACGGAGAGAACATCGACGGCGCACTTGGTGAATCGGGCGAAGAGGTCATCGCTCATGGTTGCTCCTTTGGGTGAGTTGGGTCATTCTGGCAGAAACACGGGCACGCCTTGGGCTCAGTGACCCATTCCCAATCCACCGTCGACGGGGATGACCGCGCCGGTGATGTAGGCGGCAGCGTCGGAGGCGAGGAAAGCAACAACCTCGGCGATTTCGTCGACGGTTGCCATGCGACCGAGCGGAACCGCAGCCGTGAGTTCTGCGAGGCGGTCCGCGCCGAGGGCCGCCGTCATGTCGGTGGCGACGGGCCCGGGGGCAACAACGTTGACCGTGATGTTGCGCGAACCAAGCTCACGTGCCAATGACCGGGCGAGGCCGACAAGGCCCGCCTTCGACGCCGCGTAGTTCGCCTGTCCGGCCGAGCCGAGCAGACCCACGACTGACGACATGAGAATGATCCGCCCGTAGCGGGCTCGCAACATTTGTTGCGATGCGCGCTTGGAAACCCGGTATGCGGCGGTGAGGTTGGCGTCGATCACCGATGTGAAGTCGTTCTCGCTCATCCGTACGAAGAGGCCGTCTTTGGTGACGCCCGCATTCGACACGAGGACCTCGACCTTGCCGAGTTTCTCCTCGATTCCCACGAAGGCCGCCTCGACCGACTCTGCGGAGGTGACGTCACACTTGACCGTGAGAACACCCGCATCGGTGAGGACTGCGGGAGGCGTGGTGGAATTGTAAGTGACGGCCACCTTGTCACCGATGCCCGCGAAGCGCAGTGCACATGCGGCACCGATACCCCTTGATCCGCCGGTGATGAGAACGACCCGTGACACGTCAGTTTCCCCAACGAATGACCGCGCTGGCGGCGGTCATTCCTGCTCCGAAGCCAACGAGCAGTACGAGATCACCCGGAGAAACACGTCCACCGTCGGCCGCGTCGAAGAGAGCAAGGGGGATCGACGCGGACGAAGTATTGCCGGTCTCACTGATACACACGGCCGCGCGGGCCATCGGTATGCCCAATCGATCGCACGCGGCTGAGATGATACGAATGTTGGCCTGGTGAGGAACGATGAGCGCGATGTCGTCGGCGCCGACGCCGGCGACAGCCATCGACTTCTCGGCCGAGTCGACCATGATCCGAACCGCGCGACGGAAGACTTCCCGGCCTTCCATGAAGATCGTCCCGCCGATGTCACAGAACAGCAACTCCTCGGCCGAACCGTCCGAGTCGAGGTCCCAGGCCAGTAACTGCCCGGGGCCGTCGGTGGCTTCGAGGACCGCCGCACCGCTGCCGTCGGCGAACAGGACTGCGGTGTTCCTGTCGTCCCAGTCGGTGACGCGGGACAGTGTGTCGGTGCCAATGAGGAGAACCTTGCGTGACCCCATGGCGATGAGGCCGTGGGCAACAACGGTGGCGTAGACGAATCCGCTGCACGCCGCGTTCACGTCGAACGCTCCGCACTTGAGACCAAGGCCGAGTTGGACGGTGGCCGACGTGGCGGGCACGGTGCGATCGGGTGTGGTGGTCGCCAACACGAGGGCGTCGATGTCGAGTGGGTCGACATTTGCCATCGCGAGCGCCAGTCGCCCACTTTGGATGGAAAGACCGGCCGTCGTTCCACCCACGTGACGACGTTCGATTCCCGTACGCTCGCGGATCCACTGGTCCGACGTCTCAACCATCGCCTCCAGGTCATGGTTCGTGAGTACCTTGGGAGGTAGCGCTCGACCCCATCCCGTGAAACGGGCACCGACGGCGTTTTTGGGGATGGGCGGCATGGTCAGTGCGTCCGCAGCCAGGCGATGGGTTGTCGGTGCGTGACTCGCTCTCCGTCGACGGCGATGTAGCTCTGCAATATTCCGGCAAAGGCACTGCGCACCTCGGTGTCCCCGACGCGTCCCAGCAGGTCGCCGACGTTGATGCGGGTGCCACCGGGGTGCAACGTGTCGGGGCAAAAGATGCCCGCGCAGGGGCTCACGACCAGACGTTCGGTGGCGAAGAGATGTTCGCCATCGAGGGGAGCCGGACCCGCCGGCGCCGCCCTGTTGACCCAGTCGATGAGCTTGTCGAGCTCGTCGGGAGTTGCGACGCTGATGGTCCTTGCGCGGCTGACGGTACGTTTCGCCATGCCGGTGAGAACCCCTCCGGGACCGAGTTCCACGAAGCCGGTCACACCCGCTCCGGCCATGGTCAGCAGGCAGTGTTTCCAGCGCACGGGGCTGGAGAGCTGCGCCGAGAGGAGCGAGATCCATTCGTCGGCTTCGTCGTGGGGGAGAGCATCCACGTTCGAGACGACGGCGACCTCGGCATCGCGGACATGTGCTCGGGCGATCGCCCGGCGCAGGCGATCGCGTGCCGCGGCCATGAACGGGGTGTGGAACGCACCGGACACCGGAAGTGACATGACTTTCTTCGCGCCGAGTTCTTTGGCGTGAAATGCGGCGGCTTCGACCCCCGCCGGGGAACCGGCGATGACGACCTGGCCCGGTGCGTTGAAATTGGCGACCCAGACATCGGAGTCGGCACGACGACAGGCCACCTCCACGGTGTCGTCGTCGAGGCCGAGAACGGCCGACATTGTTCCGGGTGATGCGCTCCCGGCCTCGTGCATCGCCGACGCCCGCTCGGCGACGAGGGCGACGCCTTCGTCGAAGGCGAAGGCACCCGTGGCGGTGAGCGCGGTGTACTCGCCAAGCGAATGACCGGCACAGAAACTCGGTTCGATACCGAGACGCTCGACAGCGTCGAGCACCATCAGCGACGACACGTAGGTCGTCAGTTGGGCGTTTCGGGTGTCCTTTAGTTCTTCGGCATCGGCCTCGAGGAGGAGCCTGCCGACGTCGCGACCCGCAATCTCGGAAGCCTCGCCGACCAGTTCCCAACTCTCGTGGTCCACCCATGGACGGCCCATGCCCGGACGCTGGGAGCCCTGGCCGGGGAAGGTGAACGCGAGCACATGTCGAGGATAGACCGTGGGCAAATCGAGCGTCGTTTTCGCAACCGGCCAGTAGTCTTTGCGTTCCCATCGCGATGGCTGTGTCGCGGCGGCCCGAGTGGCGGAATGGCAGACGCGGCGGACTCAAAATCCGCTGTCCGGAAGGGCGTGTGGGTTCGACTCCCACCTTGGGCACCGGTGTTCGAAAGCAATGCTCGCAAAAGGAACGGTCGTGACATGAATGGAGGTTGGCTCTTGAATCGACGTCTCGAACAGAACGCCACGCGGCTCCGTGCGGCGCGCGCCAAACTCGCTCTGGCTGACGAGCACTTGTCCGCACTCCAAGACGAGGCGTCAACCCAGGAGTTGCGTGCCATCGTTTCGGAAACACCCGACGCGGCGTTCGAATACCGCAGGGCAACCGCGCATGCAGCGGCGATGCGACGTCACCGAGACGAACTGCGCGACGAAGTCGCCGAGCTCGAGGTGCGCCAGGACCAGTTACTGGATCGGCTCTCGTCGGCCCGTGACAACGGCAGTCTGTGATGGCCACCCGCGTCGTGATCGCCGAGGACGAAGCGATCATCCGCCTCGACCTGCGTGAAACGCTCGAAGAAGAGGGATACGAGGTCGTGGCAGAGACGGGGCGAGGTGACAAAGCGGTGGAACTCGTGCGTGAGCACCGTCCCGACCTTGCGATCCTGGACATCAAGATGCCCGGGCTCGACGGCCTCGAAGCATCCCGGGCGATCTGTGCGGAGAAGTTGTGTCCGGTGGTCCTGCTCACGGCGTTCAGTCAGCGTGAAATCGTCGAGCAGGCCCGAGATGCGGGTGCGCTGGCCTACATCGTCAAGCCGTTCCAGAAGTCCGATCTCGTGCCCGCGATCGAGGTCGCACTCGGACGATTCCGCGAAATTCAGTTGTTGGCCAACGAGGTGGGTGCGCTCGAAGAGCAACTCGAGACAAGAAAAGTGATCGACCGCGCCAAGGGTGTTCTCATTGACAAGGCGGGTATGTCCGAGTCCGACGCGTACGCCTTCATTCAACGTGCCGCAATGTCCGAGCGCACCAAGATGCGTGACGTCGCAGAGAAAATTCTGGCCGGCAGCCTCTTGCCCTAGATTGGCGGCATGGGGCGGTCGGACCGATGAAGTGTCTGGCGCTCGACGGCAACTCGCTTGCATACCGGGCGTTCTTCGCATTGCCGAGCGACATGGCGACCTCCACGGGCCAGATTACGAACGCCGTCGTCGGCTTCACGTCGATGCTCGTCAACCTGGTGAAGGACCAGCAGCCCGACTCGATCATCGTCGTCTTCGACCGCCCGGAAAAAACCTTCCGCCACGAGGCGGTACCCGAGTACAAGGCGCAGCGAGAGGCGGCTCCCGATGCCCTGCGCAGCCAGATGGGAATCATCCGCGAACTGCTCGAGGCACTCGGAATCGTTGCTCTCGACATGGCCGGTTTCGAGGGTGACGACATCATCGCGACGCTCGCAAGGATGTGTCGCGTCGCCGGGGATGACATCGTCATCGTGACGGGGGACCGCGACAGCTACCAATTGGTGAGTGACCCTCATGTGAAGGTCCTCTACAACAAGCGTGGAGTCAGCGACTACGCACTCTACGACGAGGCGGGGATCCTCGAGCGCACGGGTGTCAGGCCATCCCGTTACGTCGACTACGCATCGTTGCGTGGGGACCCCAGCGACAATCTCGTGGGTGCGAACGGAGTCGGTGAGAAGACGGCTGCAAAGTTGGTCAACGACTACCCGGATCTCGTGGCAATCCTCGATTCCTTCGACGAACAGACGCCGAAACTCAAGGCCGCCCTGGTGGAAGGCCGGGAACGCGTGCTTCGCAATGCCTCGGTGATGGTGTTGCGCGACGATCTCGCCATTGACGTGCACCCCGCGGGGTGTCAACCCCGTCCCGACTGGGCCGCAACGCAGAGAATCCTGGACTTTCTTGAAATGCGCACGATGTCCAAGCGCCTGCGGGAGGTGTTCGGGCAATGGTCGAGGGACGTCGGCGATCCCGGCATCGGTGACGGTGGTCGCCCCTTGGCGCGGGCGTCGCTTTCAGCGCAGTTCGAAAGATGGAGTGCAAAGAACGAGCGCGCGCTCATTGCCGAAATTGCGGCTGTGGCGTCGGTTGCGGTCTTTGACTGCGGCGACGCGGGAGCGGTGTTGGCGATTGGTGACGATGCTGCTGCTCGGTGCATCGCCTTTTCGCCCACTGATTTCGGGGCCTTGTCGGGCTGTCTGGGTGCGGCGCGGAGGGTCCTGGCGCACGATGGCAAACCGCTGTGGAGGCGGATCCTCGAGGCGGGCTTGAACATCGGTCGTCTCGGCTTCGACACCGCCATCGCGGCCTACCTGCTCGATCCCGTCGAGGGCGGTCATCGAATCGATCGGCTCGTGGCGGCGCACCTCGACGTCGTTCTGCCCGTCGGTAAGTCCGAGTCGAACGGTGAGCTCGACTTCGGCGGATCAACCCCGGGTGATGAGGGTGCGTTCGCGGCGGGTGCGTCTCGCGCGCGTGCCGTTGCCGCACTCGTCGGACCGCTCGACGCCGCGCTTGAGGCATCGGGGATGAAATCGCTGTTCGACGATGTGGAGATGCCCCTCGTGGGTGTCCTCACCCGAATGGAAGTGCGGGGCATTGGTGTTGACATCGTGACCCTCGACGAGATCACACAAAGCCTCACAGCACGGACCACCGAACTGGCCGCGGTTCTCCGTGGCTTGGCCGGACACGAGTTCAATCTGAACTCACCCACGCAACTGCAAAAGATCCTCTTCGACGAGCGAGGTCTCTCCAAGGGCAAGAAGACGAAAACCGGTTACAGCACCGACGCGGCGACCCTGGAAAAACTGCGCGACGAGTGGCCCGAATTCATAGATGCACTGCTGGAGTACCGCGAGGTCGAGAAGTTGCGCGGGACCTACGGCGAGGGTTTGCGGGGTGTCGTGGCGCGCGACAGTCGGATCCACGCCGTATTCAACCAAACCGTGGCACGCACGGGCCGTCTGAGCAGTGAGAGCCCGAACCTCCACAACATCCCCGTTCGCAGCGAGATGGGCAAGGTGTTCCGGACCGCCTTCATCGCGAGCGAGGACTGCGAATTGTTGGTCGCCGACTACAACCAGATCGAACTGCGCTGCATCGCTCACCTGGCGGCCGATCCGGGCCTCATTGCGTCGTTCACTGCCGGCGTCGACATTCACAGTGCAACTGCGTCCCGCGTGTTTTCAGTCGACGCGAAGTCCGTCACGGCCGACCAGCGCTCGAAAGCCAAGATGGTGTCCTACGGGTTGGCTTACGGCATGGAGGCGTACGGTCTGTCACAACGACTTGCCATCGACGTGCCCGAGGCGACCGAAATTCTCGATGCGTACTTTGCGGCGTTTCCGGCCGTTCGGGCCTACATGGATCGAACCGTGACCGAGGCCCGCAATCGTGGCTACACCGAAACCTTGTTCGGGCGGCGGCGACCGATTCCGGAATTGACGAGTGACAACTTTCGTATCCGTCAAGCCGGCGAACGTCAGGCGATGAATGCAGGGATTCAGGGACTCGCCGCCGACATCTTCAAGATCGCACTCGTGCGCATCGACCGCGAACTCGACTCAGCGGGTCTGTCGTCGCGTCTGGTTCTCCAGGTCCACGACGAGGTGATCGTCGAGTCACCTCTGGCCGAGAAGGAGATGGTCGAAAATCTGGTGCTTGGGATCATGCGTGGTGCAGCCGAACTCACGGTGCCACTCGAAGTGAACGCTGCCTGGGGCCGCTCATGGGCCGACGCGAAATGACGCGGCATGGCGCGGGGTGAAGTCGGCGCCGACGGGCACTGGTTCGAGGAGTTGGCCTCGCACATGGGTGAGACCTACCTGCGCTACTCCTTCACCAAGGGCACGGAACAAGAGGTGGAATTCCTCGTCGAGTCACTCGGCCTCGCCGAGGGTGCTCGGGTGCTCGACGTTGGTTGTGGCCCTGGTCGCCATGCCCTTGCCCTCGCCCGGCGGGGAATCAGGGTCCACGGAATCGACATCTCGGCCGAGTTCATCGACGTGGCACGACTGGCGGCGCATCGACAAGGCCTGAGCGAGTCGGCCACCTTCGAGCGTGCGGACGCCCGTACGGCGAATCTTCCCCCAATTTTTGACGCAGTCATCTGTCTCTGTCAGGGCGCATTCGGGCTCATGGATCATCTCGCCCACGACCTCCAAATTCTCGGCGGGATCGCCGGCGCGCTGCGCCCCGGCGGTGGTTTTGCCCTGAGCGCTTTTAGTGCCTACTTCGCCGTCAGGTACCACACGCAGGCCACGTTCGACGCCGGGACGGGGGTCTCTCGGGAACAGACGGCAGTGCACAATGCGGCGGGTGAGGCTCTCGAGGTGGAATTACGCACAGGCTGTTTCACACCCCGCGAATTGCGGCTCATGTGTCGACAGGCGGGCCTCGGCGTGGATGCGATCCACTCGGTCGAACCGGGCGGGTACGGCCGGCACGAGGCAACTGCGGAAAGTCCGGAGTTTTTGGTTCTGGGGCGCCGCTGGTAGGTTTTCGGGGTCTTATCCACCGATCCCAGTCCCTCCGAAAGCGAATTCCACGTTGTCCGACACCACCTACACTCCCCGTCAAATCACCGAGCGTGACACCTCCTTCGCAGACGCCATCGCCGGGACGATGGTCGAATTGAAAGACGGGCAACTGGTTTCGGGCAAGGTGGTCAAAGTCGACCGCGACGAGGTTCTCCTCGAAATCGGCTACAAGACCGAGGGCGTCATTCCCGCCCGCGAACTCTCGATTCGCAACGACGTCGACCCGGGGGAGATCGTCACGATCGGCGAGCGGATCGAAGCCCTCATCCTCACGCTTGAGGACAAAGAGGGTCGTCTAGTCCTGTCCAAGAAGCGCGCACAGTACGAGCGCGCCTGGGGTGACATCGAAAAGGTCAAGGAAGCCGACGGTATGGTCGAGGGTCTGGTCATCGAAGTCGTCAAGGGTGGTCTCATTGTCGACATCGGTCTGCGCGGGTTCCTGCCCGCGTCGCTCGTCGAATTGCGTCGCGTTCGTGATCTGCAGCCCTACATCGGCAAGGTGCTCCAGGCCAAGATCATCGAGCTTGACAAGAACCGCAACAACGTCGTTTTGTCACGTCGTGGATTCCTCGAGGAGAACCAGCGCGAACAGCGCGATGAATTCTTGACGCACCTCAAGCCGGGCGAGATCCGCAAGGGTGTCGTGTCCAGCGTGGTTCCTTTCGGTGCTTTCGTCGACCTCGGCGGCATGGACGGACTGATTCACGTGTCGGAACTCTCGTGGAAGCACGTCGACCATCCGGGTTCGGTCGTCGCCGTGGGCGACGAGGTCACCGTCCAGGTGCTCGACGTCGACATGAGCCGCGAACGCATCAGCCTGTCGCTCAAGGCCACCCAGCAGGATCCGTGGCAAGAGTTCGCCGGTTCACACGAGGTCGGCCAATTGGTCTACGGACGTGTCACGAAGTTGGTGCCCTTCGGTGCATTCGTCCAGGTTGGCGACGGCATCGAGGGTCTGGTGCACATTTCCGAGATGTCGGCGCATCACGTCGAGGCACCGGAACATTTCGTCACGCCGGGCGAGGAACTTTGGGTCAAGATCATCGACCTCGACCTCGAACGTCGCCGCATCAGCCTGTCGATCAAGCAGGCCGCCGAGGGTGGAGAACTGGCCGAGGAATACCGCAGCCATTTCGAGGTCGACGAGCAGGGCAACTGGTTCGGTGGCGACGACGCCGAACGCGAGGCCGCCTGGTCCGACTACTACAAGGAGTACGGCAAAGACGGCGCTCCGGGCGCCGACGGTGACGCGGCTCCCGGGCAGCCCGCACAGTAAGCAACGGCGCAGGATGATCCTCGTCGGGCTCACCGGCGGTATCGGGTCGGGCAAAACGACCGTGTCGGAGATGCTCGCCGCCCGTGGCGCGGTCATCATCGATGCGGATCAGATCACGAGGGAACTCCAGGCGCCCGGGTCCCCGGTGCTCGAGGAGATCGTTGCGGCTTTTGGGTCGGATCTTCTTGATTCCGCAGGCGTACTCGATCGTGCTGCGCTGGCCTCGAAGGTGTTCGGGGATCCCGAGGCGTTGGCGCGGTTGAACAAAATCGTGCACCCCGCCGTTGGTCGCGAAATGGCGTCACGGCTCGAGGCGCAACGCACCACTACCAACGTCGTGGTGCTCGACATCCCGCTGCTCGTGGAGAATCCACGTGAGGGCTTGTGTGGGACCGTGGTCGTGGACTTGCCGCTAGACCTGGCGGTCGAGCGACTGGTGAGGTTGCGCAACATGTCGCATGCCGATGCCCAAGCGCGCATCTCCCGGCAGGCCAGCCGTGAGGCGCGTGTCGCGATCGCCGATCGAGTGATCGACAATTCGGGGGATCTTGAATCACTCGAAGTCCAGGTCGACTCGGTGTGGCGGTGGATGAGGTCGCTTCCGCCTGCGGCTGCGGACGCAGGTCGCGTGTCACGTTCCTGACGGGATGCGGAGGTCGTAGCCTCGCATCATGGTCGAGGCCCGCCACACTTTCACGGTTGTCTCCGAGTACCGACCCGCTGGTGACCAGCCGGAGGCGATCGCGCAGTTGGCCGCGGGTATCGAGACAGGAGAGCGTTATCAGACGCTTCTGGGCATAACCGGTTCGGGCAAGTCCGCGACCATCGCCTGGACGATCGAGCAAGTGCAGCGTCCGACGCTCATCCTCGCCCCGAACAAGAGCCTCGCGGCGCAGTTGGCGCAGGAGATGCGTGACTTCTTCCCGAACAACCGCGTCGAATACTTCGTGAGTTACTACGACTACTACCAGCCCGAGGCGTACATCGCCTCCAGCGACACCTACATCGAGAAGGATTCGTCGATCAACGACGAGATCGATCGTTTGCGTCATTCGACGACCGCCGCCTTGTTGACGAGACGTGACACGATCGTGGTCGCGAGTGTCAGTTGCATCTACGGGATGGGGGACCCCGACGAGTACCGCGGCCAACTGCTCGAACTGCACGTGGGTGTCGATTACGACCAGCGCAGCATCCTCAAGCGGCTCGTCGAACTGCAATACGACCGTAACGACATGACGCTTGGTCGCGGCAACTTCCGCGTTCGGGGCGACACCATCGAGGTGCACCCCGCCTACGACGAAACGGTGCTGCGCATCGAGATGTTCGGCGAGACCGTCGATCGGATTTCCGTCATCGACCCCCTGACCGGTGAGAACCTGAGCGAACTCACCGAAGTGGTCGTTTTTCCGGCCACGCACTACGTGGCGGGTGACGAACGAATGCGGCGTGCAGTGATGGGTATCGAGGCCGAACTACAGGAACGTCTGGCGCTTTTCGAAAAGCAGGGAAAGCTGCTCGAAGCCCAGCGCCTGCGGATGCGCACGCAATACGACCTCGAAATGATCCAGGAGATGGGGTACTGCAACGGAATCGAGAACTACTCGATGCACATCGACGGCCGCAGCCCCGGGGAACCCCCTTTCACGCTCCTCGACTATTTCCCCGATGACTACCTGCTGGTCATCGACGAGAGCCATGTGACGGTTCCGCAGTTGCACGGCCAGTTCGAAGGGGACCGCAGCCGCAAGGACACACTCGTCGAGCACGGCTTCCGCCTGCCGTCCGCGCGCGACAATCGGCCCCTGAGGTTCGAAGAGACGATCGAGCGTGTCCACCAGTGCGTCTTTCTCTCGGCGACCCCCGGCAAGTACGAAATGGCGCACTCGCAGCGGGTGGTGGAACAGATCGTCCGGCCCACGGGCCTCGTCGACCCGGAAGTGATCGTCAAGCCGACGAAGGGCCAAATCGATGACCTGATCGCAATGGTGACGGATCGAATCGAGCGCGGCGACCGAGTGCTCGTGACCACGCTGACGAAGAAAATGGCCGAGGACCTGAGTGAATATCTCCTCGAGCAGGGCCTGCGGGTACGGTACCTCCACTCCAACATCGACACGATCCAACGGATCGAGATTCTCAGGGCGCTGCGGCTGGGGGAATTCGACGTGTTGGTGGGAATCAACCTTCTCCGCGAGGGTCTCGACCTCCCCGAGGTGTCTCTGGTTGCGATACTCGACGCGGACAAAGAGGGATTCCTGCGCAGCGAAACATCTCTCATCCAAATGATCGGTCGTGCGGCCCGCAACGTCGACGGCCAGGTCGTGATGTACGCAGACAAGACCACCGCCGCCATGGAAGCGGCTATCGGCGAGACCCGTCGTCGACGTGAGCGTCAGATCGCATACAACGCCGAACACGGAATCAATCCCCAGACGATCCGCAAGGCAGTGGGCGACATCCTGTCCCTGCTGCGGCCGGATGAAACGGCGCCAGTTCCGGGCAAGGATCGTCGCCGGAGCCGAGAGCGCGACAAGGTTCAGCGCGAGCTGAAGTCACTCCCCGAACAAGAGATTCAGCGACTCATACAAACCCTCGAGGAAGAGATGCACGAAGCGGCCGCCGAGATGCGCTTCGAGTACGCCGCCCGATTGCGCGACGAGGTGAAGGAACTACGCCGGGAACTTCGCGACGCGGGTTAGCGAGATTGCGTTCCCGTCGCTAGTCTCGCGGCGTGGTGGAAAAGATCGTGATCCGGGGTGCCCGTGAGCACAATCTGAAGAATGTCAACGTCGAACTCCCGCGCGACCAACTCATCGTCTTCACCGGTCTGAGCGGCTCGGGCAAGTCGAGCCTGGCGTTCGACACGATCTATGCCGAGGGGCAACGTCGGTATGTCGAGAGCCTCTCGGCATACGCCCGTCAGTTCCTCGGTCAGATGGACAAGCCCGATGTCGACCACATCGACGGATTGTCGCCGGCGATCTCGATCGACCAGAAGTCGGGTTCCCGCAACCCGCGCAGCACCGTCGGAACGATCACAGAGGTCTACGACTACCTGCGCCTCCTCTGGGCCCGCATCGGCGTGCAACATTGCCCGAATGACGGCACCCGCCTCGAGCGCCAGACCCCGCAACAGATCGTCGACCGAATCATGGGCCTACCCGACGGGACCCGATTCCAGGTTTTGGCGCCGGTGGTGCGGGGCCGAAAAGGCGAGTACGACACATTGCTCGGCGATCTGTCGGGTCAGGGCTTCGTGCGGGCCCGCGTCGACGGGGAAGTCGTGGACATCGCCGAATTTCTTCGTGAGGGCCGCAAACTCGCCCGCTACGAACAGCATGACATCGAGGTGATCGTCGACCGACTGGTGAAGCGCGACAACATCGGGCGGCGGCTGACCGACTCGCTCGAGACGGCACTCAAACTCGCTGAAGGGGTGGCCGGGATCGAGTTGATGGGCGGTGACAAGGCGGACGGCGAGATGCTGACGTTCAGCCAGCATCTCGCATGCCCGAAGTGTGGTGCCTCCTTCGACGAACCCGCGCCGCGCAATTTCTCATTCAATTCCCCCTACGGCGCCTGTGAGAACTGTGATGGTCTGGGAACCAAGTTCGAGGTCGATCCGGATTTGGTCATACCCAACACCGACATGTCGATCTCGGAGGGTGCGATCGCACCATGGCGCAGTGCCCACACCCAGTACTTCACCCGGCTGCTCGAAAGCGTCGCCGAGAAATACAAGATTCCACTCGAGAAGCCGTTTGCGAAGCTCACCGACAAGCAACGCAATATCGTCTTGAATGGGGTCGAAGAGGGTCTCGTCGTCAAATACCGCAACCGTTACGGTCGTCAGCGCACGTTCAACACCCATTACGAGGGAGTGATCCCGTGGATCAAGCGTCGTCATGAGGGTGCAGAGAGCGACTGGGCGCGGGAACAATACGAGTCCTTCATGCGCGAGGTGCCCTGCACGGTGTGCTGCGGCGCGCGTCTCAAGCCATCCTCACTGGCCGTCAAGGTCGGCGGAAAGAGCATTTCCGAGGTCTGCGACCTGCCCATCGGTGAGTCGGCGAAGTACCTGATGTCTCTCAAGCTCAGTGATCGCGATCGCATGATCGCCGAGCGGGTGACGAAAGAGATCAACGCCCGACTCGGGTTCCTTCTCGACGTGGGTCTCGACTACCTGACTCTCTCGCGGAGCGCGGGAACACTCGCGGGAGGCGAGGCGCAGCGCATCAGGCTCGCCAGCCAGATCGGGTCGGGTCTCGTCGGGACGCTCTACGTGCTCGACGAACCGTCGATCGGATTGCACCAGCGTGACAACCGCCGTCTCATCGACACGCTGCATCGTCTGCGCGACCTGGGAAACACCGTCATCGTCGTCGAGCACGACGAGGACACGATCAAGGAAAGCGACTGGATCGTGGACATCGGGCCGGGTGCGGGTGAGCACGGCGGTGAGGTCGTGTACAGCGGCAAGGTGACGGGAATCGGCAGGGTCGCCGAGTCGGTGACCGGCCAGTACATCGCAGGAAAGAAGTCGATTCCGGTTCCGACCCAGCGGCGCAAGCCCGCGGGCGGCGAACTTGTCGTACGCGGCGCTCGCGAGCACAACCTGCAGAACATCGATGTGAATATTCCGCTCGGATGTTTCGTGGCAGTCACCGGGGTGTCGGGCAGCGGCAAGAGCACGCTCGTGCGCGACATCCTGCTCCCGGCGCTGATGCAAAAGATCTACAAATCGAAAGAGGCGCCGGGCCGCCACAAGTCGGTCGAGGGCATCGCACTTCTCGACAAAGTGATCGACATGGATCAGTCGCCGATCGGACGGACACCCCGTTCGAATCCCGCCACTTACACGGGAGTGTTCGATGCCATCCGCAAGTTGTTCGCCGCAACCCCCGAATCGAAGGTGCGTGGCTACCAACCCGGTCGCTTCAGCTTCAACGTGTCGGGTGGTCGATGCGAGGCGTGCTCGGGTGACGGAACGATCAAGATCGAGATGCACTTCTTGCCCGACGTCTACGTTCCGTGCGAGGTCTGCAAGGGCAAGCGTTACAACCGCGACACACTCGAGATTCAATTCAAGGGCAGGAGCATCGCGGATGTCCTCGACATGCCGATTTCCGAAGCCGTTGATTTCTTTTCCAACCAACCGTCCATCGCACGGCACATGCAGACACTCGTCGACGTGGGTCTCGGTTATGTCCGCCTGGGCCAGCCCGCGCCGACGCTTTCGGGAGGGGAGGCTCAACGTGTGAAGTTGGCATCGGAACTTGCCAAGCGCAGTACCGGCCACACGATCTACCTCCTCGACGAGCCGACGACGGGTCTTCACTTCGAAGACGTGCGGCGCTTGCTGACCGTCTTGTCGAGGCTGGTCGACCAGGGGAACACGGTTCTTGTCATCGAGCACAACCTCGATGTGATCAAAAGTGCCGACTGGGTCATTGACCTCGGGCCGGAGGGCGGTTCGGGTGGAGGCAAGGTCGTCGCCGAGGGTCCACCCGAAGCCATTGCAAAGGTGCGCCAAAGCCATACAGGGCGCTTTCTGGCGCCGTTGCTCAGGCCGTCGGGACAGCCGGCGAAGCCCGTGAGGAAACAAAGTCGGAAATGATCCAGCGCCCTGCGGCCGGATCCATTCCCGACGCTCCGGGGTCGTACCAATTCAAGGACGCCCATGGACGGGTGATTTATGTTGGCAAGGCCTCGAGCCTGCGATCCCGTCTGTCGAGTTATTTCCAGGACAAGCGCAACCTGCACCCGCGCACGGCAGCCATGGTGTCGGCTGCCGAGTCCGTCGAGTGGATCGAGGTCCGCAACGAGGTCGAAGCGCTGATGCTCGAGTACAACCTCATCAAAGAGCACCGGCCGCGATTCAACATCCGTCTCCGTGACGACAAGAGCTACCCGTTCCTTGCGATCACGCTCGACGAAGAATGGCCTCGTGCAACGGTGATGCGAGGACGCAAGCGAAAGGGCACGCGCTATTTCGGTCCGTACGCCCACGCATACGCAATCCGCGAGACGCTCAACCTGCTTTTGCGGTCTTTCCCCGTCCGCACCTGCCCACCGTCGAAGTTCAACGAGCACCAGCGACTCGGTCGGCCTTGTCTGCTGTTCCACATCGAGAAGTGTTCGGGGCCCTGCGTCAAGGCCGTCGAAGGGGGTGACTACGCCGCCCACGTCGCGGGTCTGGCCGACTTTCTCGACGGCAGGACCGAAGATGTGGAGAAGGCCATTGAGGCGCGCATGGCGCAGGCGGCGGTCGCACAGGAGTACGAAATCGCGGCCAGGCTGCGGGACCGTTTGGCGGCGGTGCGTCGGGCGATGGAGCGCCAACAAATCGTCGCCGACCGGGGTGAGGACATCGACGTCGTGGGTGTCGCACAGGACGATCTGGAGGCATCGGTACAGGTTTTTTTCGTTCGACACGGTCGTGTGGTGGGCCGGCGAGGATTCATCATCGACAAGGTCGAGGCTCTCGGTGAGGAAGAGTTGATCGACAGGATCCTCGAAGAGTTGTACGGCGAAGAACCCGCAATGGGTTATCCGAAGGCGGTTCTTGTGCCCGTGCTCGGACGCGGCCACGAAACCTATGTCGAGTGGTTGTCGGGTCTGAGGGGCTCGAATGTCGAGATCCGGGTGCCGCAGCGCGGCGACAAACGTTCGTTGCACGAGACGGTGACGTTGAACGCGCGCGAAGAATTCGCACGTCACCGCATGCACCGTGCCTCCGACCACAACGCACGGAGCCGTGCACTGACGGAGTTGCAGCACCATCTGGAGTTGCCCGAGGCGCCACTACGCATCGAGTGCTTCGACATGGCCCACCTGCAGGGAACGGACTACGTCGGGTCGATGGTCGTACTCGAGGACGGCCTGCCCGCAAAGCGCGAATACCGGCGGTTCAAGGTGAAGGATGTGCCCGGCAACGACGATTACGCGGCGATGCGCGAGGTGTTGACCAGGCGCCTTCGCGCCTACGTCCACGACCAGGAAGAGGGCCAAGAAACAAAGCAGGACGTCAACGCCCAGACCCAAGGGGGCAGCAAGAAACCCGGCAAGTTCGCGTACCCACCCCAATTGTTGTTGGTTGACGGGGGGAAGGGTCAGTTGGCGGTCGCGATCGACGTCGTGCGCGAACTCGGTCTCGAACACGAGATTCCCGTCGCAGCTCTGGCGAAACGGTTCGAGGAGGTGTACGTACCCGGTCGCTCGAGGCCCGTGGCGGTGCCGCGCGGAAGTGAAGCCCTCTTCATGTTGCAGCGCATACGTGACGAGGCGCACCGTTTTGCCAACACGTTCCACCGGGAGCTGCGCGGCAAGCGCATGAGACGTGGATTGCTCGACGGAGTTCCCGGTCTCGGTGAAGCCCGCAAGACACGCCTCGTTCGGGAGTTCGGCGGTGTGAAGGGCGTCAGGGAGGCGGGTCTGGACGCCTTGCTGGCCGTCTCGTGGCTTCCCGAAGCGGTAGCGCGGGCGGTACACGAGAGAGTGTCGGGAGATGGATGACGGCATCACGCGGGTTCCCGCATGGGATGAACACGCCGAGTGGTGGATCAACGGATTCACCGACGGAGCCGACCCCGAATACGAAGAACAGATCATCCCGCTGGTTCTCGCCGAGACTGCGGGAGCCGAGCGGATTCTAGACATTGGATGTGGCGAGGGCCAGATCAGCCGTCGTTTGGCGGCGGTTCACGGAGACAGGTCGGTGGTCGGCATCGATCCGACCCGACGGCTCATAGACGTCGCGAGAGCCCGCGGGGGCAATGTCGACTACCGCGTGGGCAGCGTTGAGAACCTGCCCTTCGGGGATGGAGCCTTCGACGCAGTCGTGGCGTGTCTCGTCTTTGAGCATGTCGACGACCTCGATGGTGCAATCCGCGAGGTGTCGCGGGTGTTGAGCGAAGGCGGCACCTTTTTGTTCCTGCTGAATCATCCGCTCCTGCAAACTCCGAACAGTGGGTGGATAGACGACCAGATCCTCGACCCTCCCGAGCAGTACTGGCGGATAGGTGAGTACCTCACCGAGGCGGTGAACGTGGAGGAAGTCGAACCCGGTGTCCGTGTGCGTTTCGTACACCGTCCGCTGGGGCGCTACCTGAACACACTCGCCGACGCGGGTCTTATCCTCGAACGCATGCACGAGCCCGCACCACCGCCCGGGTTTCTGCTGCGTTGTCGGGAGTACGCGCAGGCCTCGACGATCCCGCGTCTCTTGGCCCTTCGGCTGCGCAAACGACCACTTCCCGCGAACGAAGACGAGTAGCCTCGGTGTTGTGACCGATGTTCTGGTGATCACCGGGTTGTCGGGTGCCGGTCGTTCCCAGGCCGCCGACGACCTCGAGGATCTCGGGTGGTTCGTGATCGACAATCTTCCGACGGCGCTCATCGAGCAGGTCGTCGAAATGGCGAGCCAGCCGTCCGATCCCCATCAGCAACTGTGTCTCGTGGTCGGCAACGCCACCCAGCGGGCCGACATCGTTGGAGTGCTTCGTAGTCTGCGGGCGTCGGGGAACCGTGTGCGAGTGCTCTTTCTCGACGCATCCACCGGATCGTTGGTCAAGCGGTACGGCACGACGCGTCGCCGCCACCCTCTCGACCTCGAAAGTGGTCGAGCGAATTCCGAGTCGGGGATAGCCGCGGTCATCCAGCGTGAACGCGAACTACTGCAGCCGGTGAAGGCGGAGGCAGATCTCGTGATCGACACGTCCGACCTCACGGTTCACCAGTTGAAGGCAAAGTTGATCGAATTGTTCGGGCCTTCATCACCCAGCGACAGGCTTCTGATTGGAATCGTTTCGTTCGGTTTCAAGCACGGCCTCCCGCTCGACGTCGATCTCGTCTTCGACGTGCGCTTTCTGCCGAATCCCTACTGGGACGAAAACCTCCGTCCGCTGTCCGGTCTGGATGATCCCGTGCGGGCGTACGTTCTCGACAACCCGCTGGCCGGTCGATTCCTCGAGCACCTCGAAGGCATGCTGGCGACGCTGTTGCCCGCGTACGTCGCCGAGGGCAAGAGTTACCTTTCGATAGCGATCGGCTGCACGGGAGGCCAACACCGATCGGTGGCCATCGCGGAACGGCTGGGCGCGTGGTTCGTGGCGCGTGACATGCGTCCCCGTGTCACGCACAGGGACCTCGTCAAGGGCTAGCCGATACGGGGCGTTGCGTGTCCCACCACTAATCTCGGAAGCCGTCAGGCCACCAAGACGTGAAGGAGCAGGTCAATGACGGTTCGCGTGGGAATCAACGGTTTCGGACGCATCGGACGGAATTTCTTCCGTGCCGTTCAGGCGAGCGGTGCCGACATCGAAATCGTTGCAGTCAACGACCTCGGTTCGTTGAAGACGATGGCGCACCTGCTCAAGTACGACTCCGTACTTGGGGTCCTGCCGAACGCGATCTCGGCGACCGACGACGGCATCAGCATCGATGGCAAGGTGCTGAAGGTTCTGCAGGTCCGTGATCCAAAGGAACTTCCGTGGAAGGCGTTGGGGGTCGACCTCGTCATCGAATCGACGGGCATCTTCACCGACCGCGACAAAGCGGCGATGCACCTCGACGCGGGCGCACCGCTGGTCATCGTGTCTGCACCGTCGAACGGCGCCGATGCGACGTTCGTCTACGGCGTCAACCATGCCGACTTCGACCCTGCCAAGCACAAGGTGGTGTCGAATGCGAGTTGCACCACCAACTGCTTCGTACCCCTCGTCAAGGTTCTCGATGACGCCTTCGGTGTCGAGAATGGCCTCATGACGACGGTCCACGCGTACACCGGTGACCAGCAACTGGTCGACGGGCCACACAGCGATCTGCGTCGCGCCCGCGGCGCAGCAATCAACATCACACCCACCAGCACGGGTGCAGCACGCGCGACCAGTCTCGTCATGGCCGCAATGAAGGGCAAGCTCGACGGCACTGCGCTCCGTGTTCCGGTACCGACCGGTTCGATCACTGACTTCGTGGCCAACTTGAAGAAGCCGGCCACAGTCGACGAAATCAACGCCGCCTTCAAGGCAGCGGCGAACGGCCCGTTGAAGGGGGTGCTCGAGTACACCGAGGCACCCATCGTTTCGAGCGACATCGTGACGAACCCACACTCGTGCATCTTCGACAGTGACCTCACCATGTCCATGGGAAATCTCGTCAAGGTCCTCGGCTGGTACGACAACGAATGGGGCTACTCGAACCGCCTTGTCGATCTGACGAAGCACATCGGCGCCAAGTTGAAGGCCTGAAATGTCGAGGCTTCCGGTACTCGAGGACTTGGGCGACGTCGCCGGAAAGCGGGTCCTCGTTCGCACCGACTTCAACGTGCCGATGGAGGGTCCCGACGACGCCCGATCGATCACCGATGATTTCCGCATCAGGGCCGCCCTGCCGACGATCGAATGGTTGACGTCACGCGGTGCAACCGTTGTTTGTGCCAGCCACCTCGGTCGCCCCAAAGGCAAGCCGACGCCGAAGGATTCGATGGATCCCGTCCGTCGTCGTCTTGCAGAACTTGCGCCGGGGGTCGAACTTCTCGAGAACCTGCGCTTCAATCCGGGCGAAGAGTCGAACAGCGATGACTTCGTTGCTCAACTGGTCGCCGGATTCGATGCATACGTCGACGATGCCTTCGGAGCCGCCCATCGTGCTCACGCCTCGGTGGTCGGTCCACCGAAAACCCTTCCGTCGGCAGCCGGACGTCTGCTGCAGAAGGAAGCCGAGATCCTCGGGGGATTGCGCGATCACCCGAAACGGCCTTTCGTTGCCGTGCTGGGCGGGGCGAAGGTAAGCGACAAGCTCGGTGTCATCGAGGCACTTCTTCAGACCGTCGACGCACTCGTCATCGGTGGCGGGATGTGCTTCACCTTCTTGGCCGCGAAGGGGATGCCCGTCGGTGATTCGATCTGTGAACTCGACCAGGTGGCTTTCTGCCGTCGACTTCTCGAGGGCCCGAAGCCGATTCATCTTCCCGAAGACATCGTCGGTCTCGACGCGAACGGCAATTACGCGACGTTCGGCATCCGCCTTCCCGACGGTGCGAAAGGTCTCGACATAGGTCCGGGCACGGCGGCAGCGTTCAGCGACGTCGTGATGGAAGCCCGCACGGTTTTCTGGAACGGTCCGATGGGAATGTTCGAAGATGCGCGCTTTGCCAACGGTACGAAGACGCTCGCTCATGCCGTCGCCGATACGAAGGCGTTCACGGTCGTGGGCGGCGGCGACAGCGCGGCAGCTCTTGCACAGTTCGGTCTCGACGACGAGGTTGACCACGTGTCCACAGGCGGGGGAGCGTCACTCGAGTTTCTCGAGTTCGGCGATCTTCCTGGTCTTGCCGCGTTGAGAGGGGCACCGAATGCCAAGTGAAGGTCGCAAGCCGTTGATCAGCGGCAATTGGAAGATGCACCTGAATCATTTCGAGGCCATCCAGTTGGTGCAGAAGTTGAACTACCTGGTCGTCAAAGAAGATTTCGATGCGGTTGACATCTCGATACACCCGCCGTTCACCGACGTCCGTAGTGTGCAGACGCTCATCGAGGCCGACGAACTGCGGTTCCTGCTCGGCGCACAACATTGTCACTTCGAGGAAAAGGGCGCCTTCACCGGTGAGGTGTCACCGGCGATGTTGGCCAAGTTGTCCGTCAAGTACGTCATCGTCGGCCACAGTGAACGGCGTGAGATTTTCGGCGAGACCGATGAAATGGTTGCCAACAAGGCGACTGCGATCCTGAAGTCGGGCATGACCCCCATCATCTGCGTGGGCGAAACACTCGATGAGCGTGAGGCGGGTTCGACCGAGGCGAAGGTGCTCGGCCAGGTGCGTTCTGCTCTGGCCAAACGCACCGCAGAAACCGTCGCCGGCCTGGTCGTGGCGTACGAGCCGATATGGGCCATCGGAACCGGCCGGACGGCCACGGCCCACGATGCCCAGTCCGTGTGCGGAGCCATTCGCGCCGAAGTCAGGGCATCGCACGGAAACGACGCCGCAAAGGCAATGCGCATCCAGTACGGAGGATCTGTCAAGGCCGCGAACATCGCGGAATTGATGGCCCAGCCCGACATCGACGGTGCCCTCGTCGGTGGTGCAAGCCTCGACCCCGACGAATTCGCGCGCATCGTCAAGTACCGCCTGCACGCCGCTTGACCGTGCCTCTAGGCGGGGGTCTTACCTTCTGGTAATTTGGCTACAACAGATACCTGGGCGGCGAAGTCCGTCTCGTAACTGTCGCCTCGGCGACGAAGGGGGAATACATGAAGAAGACCCGGAAGAGGGTCGTGCTCGCTTGTGCGGTCGGCTTTGCGCTGTTTGCCGCGGCATGCGGAGACGACGGTGGTTCATCGGACGGAACCACGGCCGACACCACCGCAACGGCCGATACGACGGCCACGGCCGACACCACGGCTCCGGCCGAGGACGTTACGATCGTTTACGCCGCCGAGCAGGAGTACACCTCGTACAACAACGGCGCCGCCGACCAGGGCCTGTTCGCCAACACGCTGGTTTTGAACCAGTTGTTGCCCGGACCCATTTACTTCAACCCAGATGCGACGAACAAGGTCTACGAGCCCATCGCATCGTCGGTCACGGTGACGTCGGAAGATCCGTTCACCGTCGAATACGTACTCAACCCCGACGCGGTGTGGAGTGACGGTGAAGCAATCGACTGCGACGACTTCGTGTTGTCGTGGCGTTCGAGCAACGGCAAGGACGGCAACCGCAAGGACGAGGCCGGAGCCGAACTGAAGGACGAAGAGGGCAATCCGGTCCCGGTGTGGAACCCGGCGAGCTTCACGGGTTACGAACTCGTCGACAGCGTCACCTGCTCAGAGGACGGTAAGACCATCACCTCGGTGTACTCGAAGATCTATGCCGATTGGAGGACGATGTTCAGCGGTCTCCTGCCGGCGCACGTCGTCGAGCGTGAGTCTGGCGTTGCCGACCTCACCGCCGAGCTGTCGGATGCAGACCTCTACAAGGTTGCGGACTTCTGGAACACGGGTTTCGTCGGCTTCAAGCCTGAAGTTGCGGTGTCCGGTGGACCGTACGTCATGACGGAGTTCACCGCAGGTCAGAGCCTGACCCTCGAGCGCAACCCGAAGTGGTGGGGTGAGCCTGCAAAGGCCGCGAAGATCGTCTTCCAGATGGTTCCCGATGCAACCCAGCAGCCTGCCGCGCTTCAGAACGGTGAAGTCGACGTCATCACGCCGCAGCCAAACGTCGACCTGGTCGAGCAGATCAAGGGCATCGAGGGTGTCAACCTGCAGTTCGAAGCCGGCACGGTGTTCGAGCACTACGACCTCAACCTGAAGAACGAGCACCTGAAGAGCCTGAAGGTTCGCCAGGCCGTCGCAGCGTGTATCGACCGCGAGGAAATCGTGACGACCCTGTACCGCAGCGTCGATCCCGAGGCCAAGGTGCTGAACAACCGCATCTTCATCCCGAGCTCGCCGTACTACAAGGACGGCAGCGGCAAGTTCGCCAAGCAGGACATCGCGCTCGCGAAGTCGCTCCTCGAAGAGGACGGCTACGCACTCGGTGATGACGGCTTTTACGCAAAGGGCGGCAAGAAGCTGACCTTGCGTCTCGGCCGTCGCGACCCGAACCCGCGTCGTCAGCAGACGAACGAACTCGCCGCCGCGGCCTGTAAGAAAGCTGGTATCGAATTGACTGACGACCCGGCCGAGGACTTCAACGCCGTGCGTCTGCCCGCTGGTGACTACGACATCGCACTCTTCGCATGGGTCGCTGGCGTTGCGCTTGCGAGCAACAACTCGATCTACCTTCCCGCCGAGCAGGGTGGTGGGCAGAACTGGAACGGCTACGTCAACGAGAAGATCGTCGACCTCACCAACCAGGCCGACTCCGAACTCGACGAGGCCAAGCGCGCGGATCTCTACAACCAACTCGACCAGATGATCTGGGACGACATGGTGACGATCCCGCTGACCCAGTGGACCGAGCTCTACGCAAACGCCGGAACGGTGTCGGGCGTCGTCCCGAACAGCTTCGCCGGTGTCACGTGGAACGCGGAGACCTGGACCAAGTAATCAGCCACTGAACGGCACGAACGTGAGGTGGGCGGGGGAAACCCCGCCCACCTTCGTACGTGGGGAGGACACCGTCGGTGACGGCATTCATCATTCGCAGGCTGCTCATTGCAGTTCCTGTGTTGTTTCTTGCAAGTGTTTTCACATTTTTTCTCGTCATCAATTCGGGCGACCCGCTTGAGAACCTGCGCGCAAAGCCGGGTATCTCGCCGCAGGTGATTCGCAACGAAGAGGTGCGCCTCGGCCTCGACAAGCCCTTTGTCGAGCGCTACACGAGCTGGGCGGGCGACTTCATCACCGGCGACCTCGGCAACGACATGAAGAACAGGCCCGTGTGGCCCCAACTCTGGTCGGCCATCAAATACACCCTCAGGCTGGTGCTCATCGCCGAACTCATCGCCATTTCCATCGGCTTGATGATCGGCATCGTCAGCGGTGTGCGGCAGTACTCCGGGTTTGACTACTCGACCACCTTCATTTCTTTCCTTTTCTTTTCGCTTCCAGTCTTCTGGTTCGCAAATCTCTTGAAGGTCTTCGGGGCCATCAAATTCAACGACTGGCTCGAAAACCCCGGAATCTCCGTGGCATTCGCCGTCGTCATCACAGCCTTCTTCGGCGGCTCTTTTTATCTGATTGGACGCAAGCGGGAACGTCTACGGGTTGCCAGGCCCGGCGCGCGGTTCAAGTGGTCGGGAATTTCTCTCGGTGTGACGGCTCTCGTGATGCTGTCGGCGATGTTCTATTTCAAGAACCGGGAGTACGGCCGTTTCGTGAAGACACTCGGCTCGGAGCCCCGGGATCTTGCAGACACCTTGCCGTCGCGCCTGTGGAGCTACGTCGGTCACGGCGTGTTGCCCGTCATCGTCCTCTTCACCATCTCGTATGCGGGCTACAGCCGCTACATGCGTGCGTCGATGCTCGAGCAGTTGAATGCCGACCACGTACGAACAGCCCGCGCAAAGGGCATTTCAGAGACTCGTGTGATTCTGCGACACGCATTCCGTAACGCCCTCATACCGATCGCCACCATCGCCACCCTCAGTTGGGGTGGGCTCATTGCGGGAGCGGTGATTACAGAGCGCGTCTTCGCCTGGAACGGTATGGGGGACTTCTTTCTCGATTCCCTGTCGAATCCGACCCCCGACCCCAACAGGCTGTTGGCCTTCGTGATGATCACTGCAACGTTCACGATCCTGTTCAACATCGTTGCCGACATCATCTACGCAATTCTCGACCCCCGAATCAGGGTGAGCTGACATGTCGACGATCGTCGGTTCACATGACGCCGAGTTCACCATAGAGGTTCGTTCCCAGTGGCGAACGGTCGTACGTCGTTTTCTTCGCCACAAGCTGGCCATGATCAGTCTGGTCACGCTCATCATCATTTTCTTCGCGTCGATTTTCGGAAAATACATCTGGCGTTTCGATTTCATGGAGCGTGATACCGCGAACCTGTCGCAGCCACCTTCATGGACGCATCCGTTCGGGACCGACTCGTTGGGCAAGGACATGTTGGCCCTCACGCTTCGCGGGGCCCAGCGCTCGATCCTCATCGCGCTGATGGTTTCGGTGCTGTCTACCACGATCGGCGTGACGCTCGGCGCGATTGCCGGTTACTTCCGCGGATGGACCGATGCGATCATCATGCGAATCACGGATCTGTTGCTCACCATTCCGTTGCTCATCCTCGCTGGCTGCATCGCATGGCAATTCGACGGAGGCGGCTCATGGTGGCTGTTGTCGTTGATCCTGGGTGTATTGAGTTGGCAGGGAACGGCCCGCATCGTTCGCGGCGAGTTCTTGTCGTTGCGCGAAAAGGAATTCGTCGAAGCGGCGCGCGCCATCGGAGTCACCGATCGACGCATCATCTTCAGGCACGTTCTACCGAACGCACTCGGGCCGATCATCGTCTCGGCAACCCTCTCGATCGCAGGTGCGATCCTCGTCGAAACCGCGTTGTCGTATCTCGGACTTGGCGTGAAGGCCCCTGATTCATCGCTCGGTTTGCTGGTCAGTGATTACCAGGCCGCTTTCCAGACCCGCCCGTGGTTGTTCTGGTTCCCGGGGATTTTCATCATCGTCATCTGCCTCGGTGTCAATTTCGTCGGGGACGGCCTGCGCGACGCATTCGATCCCAAGCAAACGAGGGTGCGCGCATGACCGAAACTCTTCTGCAAGTGCGCGACCTGAGCGTCGAGTTTCCGACCGACGATGGTGTCGTTCGAGCCGTGCGCGGTGTTTCCTTCGATCTTCGCCGCGGCGAGGTCCTCGGCATCGTCGGCGAAAGTGGGTGCGGAAAGTCGGTCACGAACCTCGCCATCATGGGCCTGCTTCCGAATACGGCCCGTGTATCGGGTTCCGTGAAGATCGGCGATTCCGAGGTGGTCGGTCGTTTCCCCGGGGAGATGCGTGAGATTCGTGGCAAGCGCATTGCAATGATCTTCCAGGATCCGATGACCTCGTTGAATCCCGTTTACACCGTCGGTTGGCAGCTGGTCGAAACCATCCGGGCCCACCGAGAAATGAAGAAGAACGAAGCCCACGCAAAGGCGGTCGACCTGTTGCGTCTGGTCGGCATCCCGAACCCCGACGACCGCTTCGAGTCGTATCCGCACGAGTTCTCCGGCGGTATGCGCCAGCGTGTCGTCATCGCCATGGCGATCGCAAATGATCCCGAGGTGTTGATCGCCGATGAGCCAACGACGGCACTCGACGTCACGGTGCAGGCCCAGATCCTCGACACACTCCAGCGGATCCGTCGCGAGACCGGCACCGCCATCATCTTCATCACACACGACCTCGGCGTGCTCGCCGGCATCGCGGATCGTCTGCTGGTCATGTACGCGGGTCGCGTCGTCGAATGCGGTCAAATCGAAGAGGTCTTCGATGACCCACAGATGCCCTACACGATCGGTCTGCTCGGCGCGATTCCCGGCGAAGACAGCCACGGTCGACGACTGAGCCAAATCAAGGGAGCGCCGCCATCACTGATGCGCATTCCCGAGGGTTGTCTCTTCGCGCCGCGCTGTCCGTTGGCACTCGAAGCGTGTGGCGACAGTGAACCTGCGGTCATCGGACCCGAGGCACACCATGGCGTGGCATGCCACCGCGTCGGCGACATCCGGTCGATGCCCGACAGGCGATCGATCTTCCTGCGCGAGGGGGCGGTCTAAGTGGCCCTGCTCGAAGTCAGGAACCTCGTGAAGGAATTCCCCGTACGTTCTCCAGGGGTGGTGCGGCGCGTGGTCGGCAAGGTGCAGGCCGTCTCCGACGTTTCTTTTGATCTCGCTGCGGGCGAGACGTTGGGCCTCGTGGGCGAAAGCGGATGCGGCAAGTCGACGACCGGTCGCAGCGTGTTGCAACTGCTCCAGGCAACGTCGGGGTCCGTCACGTTTGACGGGCGAGAACTGACCGACCTGTCCGTGCGAGAAATGCGTCCCTTGCGTCGAGAGATGCAGATCGTCTTTCAAGACCCGTACGCCTCGCTCAACCCGCGCATGCAGGTCAGTCAAACGATTGCCGAACCCTTGCGCACACACGGTCTGGCTGCCGGCAGGGAAGCCGAGCGCGTATTCGAACTCCTGGCGATGGTCGGCTTGAATCCCGAGCATGGCAATCGCTATCCGCACGAATTCTCCGGTGGCCAGCGTCAACGCATCGGCATCGCGCGTGCGCTTGCCGTCGAGCCGAAGTTGCTGGTGCTCGACGAACCCGTTTCCGCACTCGATGTCAGCGTGCAGGCGGGCATCATCAACCTTCTGGGGGATCTCCAGGGCGAACTTGGTCTTGCGTACCTCTTCATCGCCCACGACCTGTCGGTGGTGCGTCACATCGCCGATCGCGTAGCGGTGATGTACCTGGGCAGGATCGTCGAAATCGGACCCGTCGATCGGATCTACCAAGAACCCAGACACCCGTACACGAAAGCCCTGCTGTCGGCGGTTCCCGTCGCCGATCCGCACAAGGAAAAGATCCGCAGTCGCATCACCATCCAGGGTGACGTTCCCTCGCCCGTCAATCCGCCCAGCGGCTGTCGTTTCCGCACGCGCTGCTGGAAGGCCACCGAGCGCTGTGCCTCGGAGACCCCGCAACTGGTGGTCGATGCCTCGGGTCGGGCCGCTGCCTGTCATTTCCCGGAGGCTCGGGACTAGCATTCTCCGCCGTGCGCGACCTCATCACCATCTTCGTCGTGATTGTCAACGTGGCTTCGATGTTTGCGATGATCGTGGGCATTCTCCTGCACAGCGGGCGTGGCGGCGGCTTGTCCGACATGTTCGGTGGGGGTGGCGGTGCGGCTCTTGGTTCGGCCGCCGCCGAGCGCAACTTGAACCGCATCACGACGGTGTTTGCACTTGCGTGGTTCCTCACCGTGATCGCGCTTGCGATGCTCCTCGCCGAGTAGCACGCAACCCTGGTTGGCGGTTCGGCCGGCCGCAGTTAGGCTCTGTAATCCACGTCGAAGTGGCGAAATAGGCAGACGCACCAGCTTGAGGGGCTGGCGCCCGCAAGGGCGTGGGGGTTCAAGTCCCCCCTTCGACACGAAAAATGGCGACAACAAAAGTCCGTTCGTCGCTGGTGGTCGCGTTCCTCGTGGCGCTCTTGGCGGTGGGTGCCTACGCAGCGGACACACCTTCAGCCTTTTTGCTCGCAGTGGTCCCGTTGGCCTACACCGTTCCGGCTTTCGTCTGGCTCGATCGTCTCGAGCCCGAGCCCCGGACGATGCGCTGGAACGCATTCCTGTGGGGTGCGGGTGTCTCCACCTTGGTCGCGAGTGTGGCCAATGAAGTCACCGCGGCCTCGGTCGGATCCTCTGCTGCTCTCGTGGTTAGTGCTCCCGTGGCGGAAGAGTTCATGAAGTCGCTCGGAATCCTCGGGGCCGCCAAGCGTGGTCATCTCGACACCCCTCTGGATGGCGCCGTCTACGCCGGATACGTGGGTCTCGGCTTCGCGATGGTCGAAAACGTCACCTACTTCTCGGATGCCATTGCCGAGGACGAGATTGGGTTCGTCTTCGCGTTACGCGGACTCTTCTCACCCTTTGCACATCCCTACTTCACGCTCTGGGTCGGACTCAGCGTCGGAGCGGCAGTCCGCAGCGGACGCTCACGGCGCTACGCCGCGATACGTGGACTGGCACCGGCGATGCTGTTGCATGCCGCATGGAATGCCTCTGGTCTGAATTCCATCTTCGCGCTCCTTCTTCTGGCGCATGTCGTACTGTTCCTCGTGATGGTGCGACGCTTGCGACGCATGCGGCGCGACGAAGTTGCGCTGGTTCGCCGGCGTTTGGTGCAACTGGCCTTCACCCACAATGTGTCGCCCATCGAGCTCGACACCTACGGAGACCTGCGGGCGACACGGCATTTGCGCCGGCAACTCCCGCGCAGTGACCGTCCCGCTTTCGACGAGCGCCGCGTGATGCTCACGAAGCTCGCCCTGCACGAGAGGTGCGACTAGCATCTCGGGTCATGCAGGTAACGGTTCGTCAGAATCCTTCGTTTTCCGTAGCGCGCATCCAATTGGGCGGTGGTGAGGCCGTACAGGTCGAGTCCGGCGCCATGATGGCGATGTCCGAGGGGGTCAACCTGGTCGCCAAGGCCGAGGGTGGCGTCATGAAGTCGCTCAAGCGCGCCACGCTGGGTGGTGAGAGCCTCTTTGTGTCCACTTACACGGCGCCGGCGTCCGGCGGATTCGTGGACGTCGCGGCTCGTCTCCCCGGCGACTTGACAGTGCAGACGATTTCGGGTTCGATGCCGTTGTTCATTTCGCGTGGCAGCTGGTTGGCGAACGAAAAATCGGTCACGCTCGATACCCAGTGGGGTGGTTTCAAGAACATGTTCGGATCCGAGGGCGGATTCATCCTTCGCGCCGACGGCAACGGACTGGTGGTGTTCGGCTGCTACGGCGGTCTCGAAGAGTGGAATCTCGCGGGTGGTGAGGGCATCACGGTCGATTCGGGTCACATGGTGGCCTACGAGTCGTCGGTGCAGATGGGTATCCGCAAGGCAACGGGTGGCATCGTGCAGATGTTCAAGAGCGGCGAAGGCCTTGTCCTTGATTTCCGGGGTCCGGGACGTGTGTGGACCCAAACCAGAAACCCGCAGGAACTCATCGGCTGGATTTCGTCGGTTCTACCGACGGGCCAACCGGGTGCGGGTGGGGTCATCGGCGGCCTTCTCGGCCGCTCCTGAATCGCCCCGTCCACCCGTCCGTCGCGCGCCCGCACCTCGTGTTGTCCCGCACCGGTGACGGCGGGGTCCGTTCACAGCACGCCACCGATGCGGGTGAGGAGGTCGCCGTAGGTGTCGAGTGCGGGGAACTGGGGAAATTCACGTTTGACGTTGTCGGGAGCGTTGAAGAAAAAACCGTGGTCCGCAGCGCCGAGCATTGCGGTGTCGTTGTACGAGTCACCTGCTGCGATGACGCGGTAGTTCAGCGCCCGAAACGCTTCGACCGCCTTGCGCTTCTGGTCGTCGAGTCGCAACTCGTAGTCGATGATGCGGTCATTCTCGACAACCAAACGATGGCAGACGAGCGTTGGCATGCCGAGGTGCCGCATCAGGGGTCGACCGAATTGCTCGAACGTGTCGGAAAGGATGACGACCTGTGTGACCGACCGTAGTTCGTCGAGGAATTCACGTGCACCCACGAGCGGTGACAGCGTCGCGATGACATCTTGGATTGCCGACATGGTCAATCCGTGGGCAGTGAGGACCTTGAGTCGTCCGCGCATCAAGACGTCGTAGTCGGGCTCGTCGCGCGTCGTGCGACGTAGTTCCTTGATGCCCGTTGCTTCGGCTATGGCAATCCAAATTTCGGGTACGAGGACACCTTCGAGGTCGAGTGTGACGATCGTTTGGGTCGCGCCAGCGGCCAGGGCCATGCCGTAGTCTCGCACCCGTAGGCGCTGACGGAGGAAAAGTGGACCGCAGAACCAAGATCGTTGCCACGTTGGGTCCGGCATCGGCGTCGGATGAGGGAGTACGAGCGCTAGTCGAGGCGGGCGCCTCTGTGTTCCGCTTGAACTGCTCGCATCTCACGACCGAGAGACTGCGCGATTCGATCGCACTCGTGCGGCGTGCGGCACCCCTCGCTGCGGTTTTGGTCGACATTCAGGGTCCGAAAATGCGCTACGTGGGTGAGGAGCGCGTGCTTGGCGGAGACGACGAGGTGAGGTTCACCCACGCTGAGTTGGGTCTCGAGGAACTGACGAAGGGTGCGAGCGAACTGTCAATCCAAGTGGGACAACGATTGTTGCTCCACGACGGTCGTATTTCCTCGCGCATCGTTTCCGTGGACGGCGAGTCACTGCTCGTTCGGATCGTCGACGGCGGTGTTCTCAAACACGGCAAAGGAGTGAATCTGCCCGACACCTCGATCACCGGGGATCTGCTCTCGGGCAAGGACCGTGCCGACATTGCGGTGGCTCGGGAGGCGGGCGTGGAAATGGTTGCGGTGTCGTTCGTGCAGTCGTCGCGCGACGTCGAACAGGTCCGCAACTTGTTTGGTGTCGCGGGTTTGGTGATCGCAAAAATCGAGCGCCCACAGGCACTCGCCGATCTTGATGGAATCCTTGCCGCTGGTGACGGCGTGATGGCTGCGCGCGGTGACCTCGGGGTCGAGATTCCCTACGAGGACGTGCCGCCCGTCCAGAGGCGCCTCGCACGGCGGGCCATCGAGGCGGGGAAGGTTTCGATCTGTGCGACAGAGATGCTCGAGTCGATGATCTCATCGACTCGTCCGAGCCGTGCCGAGGTCGCCGACGTCTCGGCGGCTGTGCGCGACGGCTTCGATGCGGTGATGTTGTCGGGTGAAACAGCAGTGGGGGACGACCCCGCCGGTGCGGTGCGGGCCATGGCACGGATCTGTCGGGGAGCCGAGGCCGACGTCAACCTGCCGAATCTGTTTGCAGACGCCAACCCTGCCACGGCGGCGGTCACGGCCGCGGCCAGCGCGCTCGCCAAGCGGATCGGAGCCGATGCGATTTTGGCTCTCACCTACACGGGCTACAGCGCCCGTTTGTTGGCCGCCTGTCGGCCCAGCACTCCGATTCTTGCCGTCACGCCCGATCCTGCCACAGCACGACTACTAGTCGCCTTGCGAGGCGTGGAGCCGACGGTCGTCGACCGGCCCGGACGCATCGAGGAGGCCATTCCGCTGGCTCTGGAGGCCGTGCGTGCCGCGGGTCGGGTTCAGGCGGGCCAGCGGGTTGTGGTGTGCGCCTCGCGCACGAGCCCACGTTCCGACGCCGACACGCTGTGGCTCCATTCCGAGCCTTGATGGACGCCCCGCCCGATTCGCGGCCCTAGATCCAGTCGGTGCCGAAGTTGCCGTTGACAGCGACGATGAGAAGTGTTGCGCCCTCGGGGCCGGCCCACTCGGGGCCGTAGGCGTGTCCCTCGGCGACGAACCGCACCTCGCCGGGCCCGAAGACTCCCTCGCCTTCGATGTGGAACTCACCTCGCTTGACGATGTAGAGCGTGTCGCAGGTATGCACGTGACGACCCAACCAGGTGTTGGGTGGAAAAGTGTTCTCGAGAACCGTCGGTGTTCGGCTGAGAATTCGCACGTGGACCTCACCCTTGATGTTCGGGTTGGTGGCGACCAACGGCTCGACATCGTCGGGGTTGGACCGCCAGACTGCTGCGTTGGACATACTGCGACCTTAGGACCCACGACGCCGCCGGACGAAGTCAAGACAACGTGCGGAATCGGCGCTGTGTGAGGAGCACGACGAGAACGAGTACGAGCATCGCCGCTCCCGTGCCTGAGATCGTCTCGGGAAGTGAACGCAGGTGGCGGGCGGCGTAGCCGATGAGGAGGGCTCCCATCGGGGCCAGGCCGACCATCAAAAGACTGTGGACCGACATGACGCGGCCCATCACTTCAGGCGGCGTGTTTCCCTGCAGGAGGGCCTGATTGAGGTTCAGGTAGAACCCACCGGTGAGACCCCATGCAAACAGGATCAGGGCAAGGGCGAGGTACGACGGTGCAGGACCGATGAGGATTTGAACCGTTGCACCGGTCGTCAGAGCCAGCATGAACCAGAGCCCTTTTTGCTTGACGCGATGTGAATTGCGCAAGAGCCACATGGACGTGACGAACTGTCCGAGGCCGAGCAGCGTGTAGAGGAACGTTGCAGATGCCCCCGTGGCGGCGACTTCTTCCCGTGCGAATTGGGGCCCGAGAACCATCCACGGTGACATCATGAAAATGACGCTTCCCGTGAGGAGGATGAAGAGCGTCCGGATATCGGGGTGGCGAACGATGAAGCCAACCCCCGTGGCCAGTTCGCTGCGCAGTGAAGGGCGGTGCGTGTGGGGCACCATGGCCGGCAGTTTCAAGGGCACGAGAGCAAGGAAGCCGACCCCGTAGAGGACCGCCTGGACCCAAAAGGCCCCCTCGATGCCCCAACGGCTGATGGCCGGGCCCGCGATGGCCGGGCCCAGGATGAGCGCGAGATTCGAGGCAACGACCGAGACGATGATGGCATTCATCAGGTGCTCCGGCGGCACGAGCGTGGGAACGATGGCCGCGCGTACCGGCTGGCCGATTGCCACGAAGAGACCGAGAACCGCCGCGCACAATGTTGCCGAGCCCGTCGTGATGCGATCGGCGGACACGAGCAGAGAGGTCACGAGGGTCACGACGAACGCACCCGTCTGACTCAGGAGCAGCAGCATTCGGCGGTTGACCCTGTCGGACATCACGCCGACGGGCAAAGAGATGAAAAGCGCCGGCAGGCCCATGACGAAAAGCAACCGGCCACTGACATCGGACTTCGACCCGAGTTCCAGAACCAGCCAGACGAAAGCGAACCGTTGAGTCGACTGGACGAGGATGAAGCCGAGGGTGTTGTACCACAACAAGCGGAATGATGTGAGCCGCAAGACGCCGAAGGTGCCTTGCGAAGCATCGGCTTGCCTCACGATGCGTCTCGTACCACGTACCTGATCGGCAAACGCTTCAAGCCGCCCACGAAGATTGTCTTGACAAGCGCGGGTTCCGCCGCCAACTCGACGTGGTCGAGGCGGGGGATGAGTTCGCTCAACAAGGCCCTCAGTTCCATGCGCGCGAGCAAAGCGCCGAGGCAATAGTGAACGCCAAAGCCGAACGCGAGATGCTTGTTGGGGCTCCGAGTGACGTCAAAGCGATCAGGGTCGGAGAAGACAGACTCGTCGCGGTTCGCCGATGGGTACGACAGCAAGAGACTTTCACCTTTGCGGATCGTTTTTCCGCCGACTTGGGCATCTTCGATGGCGTTGCGCATGAAGTGCTTGACGGGTGTGACCCATCGAATGATCTCGTCGACGGCGGTCCCAATGTGCTCGGGGTGGGTCCTGAGCAAGTCCAGTTGATCGGGGTTCTCGATGAGCGCTTGCAGGCCACCCGCCATGGAGGCAGATGTCGTGTCGTGACCCGCCGTTGCGGCGATCACGTAATAAGAGATCGTCTGTATGTCGGTGAGAGGTCGGCCGTCGATGAGTGCGTTGGCAATGACCGAGGTGAGATCGTCCTGGGGTTCTTCGCGGCGCTGGCGTGTGAGGTCGGTGAAATAGGCGAAGAAGTCCTGGACGACGGCGATCAAGTCCTCGGGGGTCGACCCCCGGCGCATCTCCTCATCGGCACTGCCGAAGAGTTCCTGGGTCAGTTTCAACATTCGCGGATAGTCGCTCTCGGGCAAGCCGAGGATCGCGAGGATCACGTTGAGGGGCAGTGGCATGGCGATGTCACGCGCAAAGTCGCATTCGCCACCGAGTTCGACCATCCGGTCAACCGATGCGCGGGCCAAGCCGGAGAGCCGTTGGTCGAGTCTGGCCAGGCTCTTGGGAAGGAACCAATCAGAGGTGATTCCGCGCAGGGCGCGATGTTCCTCGCCGTCGACATGGATCAGCGTCCGCAACAAATTGCCGTTCTTGGCGGCTCTTTCGTCGTCGGCCCGCGTGCCGAGAACCGGCCTCGGTTCGTTGCGGAAGATGTTGCTGCGAAGTTCCACCGACAAGACGTCGGCGTGCCGCGTGACGGCGTGGAAGGGATTGAAGTTTTCGTGTTCGACGAGATGAACTGGATCCTCCCGCCGCAGCACGGTGCAGGCCCGAAAGAACAATTCTTCGTCGGCATAGGCAGCCGGGTCGACGAAGACCTGGCCCGCCTCCTTTACTGACAACACGTGTTCACCCCCATGACGTTGTTCGCCGCGACACGTCGATTCAATCGAGTTGAGCACCCACGCGATGCGGATCGAGCACATCCAGGCTCTTACCGTCGGCGCGCAATCCCTCCTCGATGTACATGTCGAGCATCTTGTGGAAGTGACGCAGGCGACCCTCCATGTAGCTGGCGTAGGTGACGGTTTTCTTGCCCGTCGACTTGAGTCCCTGCTGCACAAACGGGAGGTTCGACATGTCCTGCTCGAAGACGTCTGCCAATCCGGCCATACCGGGCGCTTCGATCCAGCGTTGTTCGCGGCGCAGACGGGCCGTGGGCGCAGGGTCGGGTTTGGGCTCGTTGTCGGGAACGGCAACCATGCGGATGACATCCATGAACGCCGTGTCGGGGGTACGCCCCGGACGCCAGCGGTACATCAACGGCTGACCGATCCCTGCCCACGGCGCGAAGGCGGGGAATAGGTGATAGAGCACCGCGTCGAGAATCTCAGAGTCGGAGTAGTTGTCGAGGTTGGCGCGGAACATCGCCGACATCCGCTCCCGGAAAGTCTCGGCGACGTACGCGCGGGCTTCGACACCTGCTGGAACTTCGGGCCGTGTCTGGTCGGCGTACCCGCGGCTGCGGCTGGAAAACGCAACGAACTCTTCGGCGATCGTTTCTTCAGAGAGAGTCTCGACGATATGTGGGGACTGAACACCGAACGGGTTGAAGAAGCGGGAGACCTCCGGGTTGTCGGGATAGATGGAGTACTCGCTGTTTTCGTCCCCGCAAAATGCAACGATCTGTGGGTGCGTGACGAGCACGTGGTAGCCCTCGCTGAAGGCCTCCATCAGAACCTTCCAGTTGCAATCGACCTCCTTGACGGCGTGGAAGGCCTTGTAGCGCTTCGAGAGAGGAAACTCCCTGAAATGGTCGATCATTTTTGCTGCGTATTCGTGGAAGGGCTTGGCTTCCAGGTCGAAGTTGATGAAGACGAGACCGTCCCACGTTGCGACTTTCGCCTGCGGCAGGCACGTGGGCTTGGAACCGTTGAGGAACTGCGGGAAATCCCACGAACCCGGCACGTTCACCAGGTCACCCTTGTTGTCCCATTCCCATCCGTGGAACGGGCACATGAAGGAGTCAACGCGTCCTTCGTCATCGGCCAGGCGCGTACCGCGGTGCATGCAGGCGTTGTGCAGGGCGCGGATCAGGCCGTCCTTGCCGCGAATGATGATGAGCGATTCGTCAGCGACGTCGTACACGACGTGCGATCCTGGCTCCTTGATTTCATCTTCCAGACAGGCGAACTGCCATGTCTTCATCCAGACGTAGCGCTTTTCGAGCGCGGCGAATTCGGGCGAGGTGAACCGTGATTTGGGTACTTCTTCCATACCCACATACGGGCTGGCGAAGTCGAGAAAGGCCTTGGGCACCGGACGGGTGTCGGTCTTTAAGATTTCCTGCACCTTGGCCCCGCGGGAATGCGAAACGCCCGGGTCGTTGTCAATCGCGGTCATGACTGGTGCCTTTCTAGGACATGTTCTTCCACGAACAACCGTAAACGACCGCTGACGTGTTCCAGCGAATCGGACGCAACTTGTTTGCCAAGATCAGTCGCGTAGGCGGCATCGAAAGCATCACGGCTGTCGAACCAGAGTTCCGAAACCCCGTCGTAGAGCGGCGCGGTGCCGCCATCGAGGTTGGGTGGGACCAGGTTGAAGACGAGGCCCCGAAGTCCGGGCAGTCGGCGAGCGAGCGGAGCGTGTTGCTCCAGCCACCAGCGACGAAAGTCGTCGGGCGTCTGGTCCGCCCCTCGGGTGAGGAGAATGATGGCCTTGAACATGCGTGATGCGTCTCGATTCTGAATCTCAGGTCGGCTTGGTAATGCGGTGTCCGGGCCGGCCCCCCGTTGCATAGACGAGCGCAACAACAATCTCGTCGGGTCGGGGGGCATCGTCGATGGCAAAAGACGCCGCGTCCATGTCGTCGAAAACCCAGATGTCGTGACGGTTCGTCACGGGCATCGTCAAGCGGAAGCCTGCCGCGGCTACGACTTTTGTCGAGGGAATGATGGCCGCTCCGCCGCCGATGGCGGCGCGCACGGGCGCACCGAAGGTCGGATGAATGAGCGCCGCGGCGTGTTCGGCCTCTCCGTCGAGGCCGACGATGGCACCCTTGCCGTAGGCGGTGATCGCTTCAGGTCCGGCGCCGAGCACTGCCAGACAGCGACGTGCAAGCTCCGCCGACAGTTCGGGGGCCGCGGCGATCAGAGGCGAAAGATCCTCGACGTGACGACCGGCAAACGGGTTTGCGACCACTGCGGCAGCGACCGCCCGAACCGAAGCAGTGGGTAGCGGCCGACCGAACACCGAAACGGATTCCTCGCGGGATGAAAACCACTTGCGGACAGAGAGCGATGACACTCGCCAAAGAGTACTTTGTCAACCGTGGGAGCGATGGCCGGCAAGAGGTGGCGGAACTGGGCCGGCAACCAGCAGGTACGTCCGATGTCGTGGAAAATTGCGCGGTCGGCCGACGACGTGCGGGAGACAGTGACCGAGGCAATTCGTGACGGCCGACGCGTCAAGGCAGTCGGGTTCGGTCACAGTTTCACGGCGACAGCCGTTGCCAAGGACGTTCTGGTCGACTTGCGGGGACTAGACCGTGTCGGCCGGGTCGAGCGCATCGACGAATCATCGGGCGAGGTGGAAGTCGAGGGCGGAGTGGCCATCGCCGACTTGAACGAGGCGCTTGCGCTACAGGGCTGGGCGCTCGCCAACCTCGGGGACGTCGCGTACCAGTCGATTTCCGGGGCCATTTCGACTTCGACCCACGGCACAGGAGTACGCCTGACGGGAATCGCCGGACAAGTGCGGGGGCTCAGTTTGATCGACGGAACGGGCGCGGAGCACCGCATCCAGAGGAGCGACGGAGACCTCTTCCGCGCCGCTGCGGTCGGCTTGGGTTCGCTCGGAATCATCACATCGGTGCGCCTCGGAGTCGTTCCCGCTTTTGTCTTGTCTGCAGTTGAGACACCGATGCGTCTGGACGCCGTGTTGTCGAACCTCGACGAACACGTGGCAGAGAACGACCATTTCGAGTTCTTTTGGATTCCCCACACGGGTTGGGCGATCACCAAACGGAACAATCGCACCCCGGACCCCGCGTCACCGATACCCCGGTTGCGGGAATGGTGGCAGAAGTCGTTCCTTGAAAACACGGCTTTCGGTGCGGTCTGCCGGGTCGGGCGCGCCGCGCCTGGGCTGATCCCGCGTTTGGCAACCGCCTTGCCGAGTTCGGGGCGTGTGGCGTACTCGAATGCAAGTCACAAAGTGTTCGCGAGTGCCCGTCGAGTGCGCTTCGTGGAGATGGAGTATGCGGTGCCGCGCGCTGCGTGCACCGAGGCAGTGGTCGCAGTGCGCAAAATGATCGACGAGAAAGGCTTGCGTATCAGTTTTCCCGTGGAGGTGCGATTCACGGCTGCCGACGATCTGTTTCTCTCAACGGCAAACGGCCGCGAAAGTGCCTACATTGCGGTGCACATGTACAAAGGGACACCCTTTGAGTCGTACTTTCGCGAGGTGGAGGCGATCATGCGTGGCCTCGGTGGCCGTCCACACTGGGGAAAGATGCACTTCATGGGCGCCGCGGAACTCGAACCGCTCTATCCCGGGTGGAACTCGTTTCTTGGTATTCGCCGTGGTCTCGACCCGCAGGGCCTGTTCGTCAACGACTATCTGAGGCGGATTTTTGGTCTCACCGAGTAGTGTCGCGGCATGACAGGAGTTGAGATTCCATCCGACGTAACCGAAGTGTCTGCAGCCTGGCTGGAGGCAGCCATGAAAGCTGGCGGCAAGATCCAGACCGGACCGGTCCGCTCGATCGAACTGGTCCAGATCGGAGAGGGAATCGGCGTGATGGGCGAGATCTACCGCGCGAAGATCGACTACTCGAGCGGCACGGGTCCGGCTTCCGTCGTGGTGAAACTGCCCTCGCGTGCGGAAGCAAACCGTGAGCAGGGAATTTCGCTGGGGATGTACGAAGCCGAGGTGAACTTCTACAACCGGTGCGCTGATCGCACCGTCGCCTTCGTGCCGAAGGCGTATTACGCCGATATCGAGTCGGGCACCGCGAGGTTCATCATCGTGATGGAGGACATGGGTGGCCTGTCGATGGTCTCGCAGATCGAGGGCATGTCCGAGGCACAGGCTCTTGCGGCCATCGACTCGCTCGCAGCCGTGCACGCAAGTTGGTGGGGCAAGGCCGACGACCCCGCCATTGCGTGGGCGCCCAGTACGGTGCACGAGCGCATTCAGGTCTTTGCCCAAATGTGGCCGGCCCTATGGCAGATGTTCCAGCCGAACTTCGGCGACATGCTCTCCACAGAGGGTCTGGCCCTCGGGGAATGGATCTCGACCAACTATTGGCAGGCCTGCCAAACATTCTCACAGGCACCCTGGACGATGCTGCACCTCGACTACCGCGTCGACAACCTGATGTTCGACCGTGACCGGGTCGCTGTCGTCGACTGGCAGAGCCTCGGACGCGGACCGGCCGCATATGACCTGGCCTACCTGCTGGGCGGCAGCGTCACCGTCGAGGTTCGACGCAAAAATGAAGAACGCTGGGTGACGCACTACCTCGAAGAGTTGCACAAGGGTGGAGTCGACTATCCGGCGGAGTCGTTCATGCGGGACTACCGTCGAGCGCACGTGATCGGTGGTACCTCGACAGCGGTGCTGACCGGCGCGACCTTTGACCTCGGCAACGAGCGTGGCAAGCAACTGATCGCGTCGATGGCCGAACGTCACTTCGCCGCAGCCGTCGACTTGACGGGCCGCGACCTCTTCGACTGAGCGTCGCCGACGGTCAGGTCGGCAGGCAGATGTCTTGCGGCCGCACCGGCGTACGCGTGATGTCGCGCCCCGTGGCGTTGCGGATCGCCGCGACGATCGCGGGCGTGACCGAAATACACGGTGGTTCACCGACTCCTTTTGCGCCGAGCGGGGCGAGAGGTTCGTACTCCTCGATCGGGATGGCAACAACGTCGGGCGCATCGAGCGCCGTGGGTAGCAGATAGTCGGTGAAGCTGGGATTTTTCACGACTCCGCGGTCGACCACGATCTCTTCCATCACGGCAAGCCCAAGACCCTGGGCGATTCCACCTTCGATCTGACCCAACAATGTGAGTGGATTGAGCACCTGGCCGACGTCCTGGGCGGTTGCGATCTGCACGACCTTGACCAGACCGAGCTCGGTGTCGACGTCGACGACGGCGCGGTGCGCGACGAAGGCAAAAGCGACATGGCAATTGCCCTGTCCGTTTTCATCTAGTTCTTCGGTCGGCCGGTGGCGATGGAGGAACGTCTCTTCGATGCGCAGACCCTTGCTGGCCTCGGAGACCGGTACGCGCAAAGGCCCGAGCGTGTCGACGATGTCGGTTCCCTCGACGGCGAGTTGCAGTGGATTCAGGTTGTGGACGTGGGCCACCTGTTCGAAGAGACGCTCGCGCACGAGGCGACACGCACCGTCGACGGCACCGCCGCTCATCCACGTTTGGCGCGATGCGGAGGTCGAACCGGCGGAGCCGATCTGGGTGTCGATCGCATCGAGGACGACGGTGTCTACGCCGAGAATCGTGCGGGCGATCTGCTGGGCCAGTACGACGAATCCCTGTCCCACTTCGGCTGTGGCGAACTTGAGTGTCGCCACTCCGTCAGCCAGGGTGCAGCGTGCCTCGGCGGAGTCGTCGAAGCCTTCGGAGTACATCAGGTTCTTGATCGAGACACCCCATCCGATCCCGCGGCGGATGTGGCTTGGATCCGATGTGCGTCCAGAACCGCCCGGCAGTTCGAGTGAACCCGTGCCGTATGCGGGTTCCGCGGGCAGGGGAATCGCATCGGTTTCGCGGATGCAGCGCGCGACGGGGGCGACGCTGTCCACGACCTGGCCCGTGAAGAGTTTGTCGCCGGTCTTCATCGCGTTACGAAGGCGCACCTCAACGGGTGAGAGACCCAGCGCCACCGCCAGTTTGTCCATCTGGCCCTCGTGGGCGAAACACGCCTGAACCACTCCGAAACCGCGCATGGCCCCGCACGGTGGATTGTTCGTGCGCGTCGCCCAAGCCTCGAGGCGTGAGTTGTCACACGCGTAAGGCCCCTGCAGGTGGGTGATGCCGTTGAGCAGCACCGCAGACGACGTCGACGCATAGGCGCCGCCGTCGAGTTTCATCCATCCCTCGACCTTGAGCAGTTTGCCGTTGCGATCCGCATGGTGGCGCAGATGAATGCGTCCGGGATGTCGGTGGACATGACCAAAGAAGCTCTCCTCGCGGCTGTATTGCACCTTCACGGGGCGCCCCGTGCGCAGTGCGAGTAGGCAGGTGTGGACCTGGAGTGAAATGTCCTCGCGGGCACCAAAAGCCCCCCCGACACCACCCAGGACGAGACGTACCTTTTCGGGTGCCATACCGAGGCAGTCGGCGATCTGCTTGCGATCCTCGTGGAGCCACTGGGTCGCCACGACAAGTTCCACACCCGCGCCTCCCGGGTCGGGATAGGCCAGCGCAGCCTCGAGGCCGAGGAAGGCCTGGTCCTGCATTCCGATGTCGTAGGTGCCCTCGACGATGACGTCACCCACGATGTCGGGGTCGCCGGAGATGATTCGCTGGTGTCGAAATACATTGCCATCGGGATGGATCGGCGGTGTCGACGGGTCGATGGCCAAGTCCATGTCGAAGAGCACGGGAAGTTCTTCGTAGACAATCTTGATCGCTGCCAGAGCCCGACGACAGGTCTCGGGATGATCGGCGGCAACCGCTGCGATTGGTTCGCCCATGTAACGAACCACATTTTGTGCAAATACCGGCTGGTCGGAGGCGATGAGTCCGTAGGTGGCCTGACCGGGCACATCGTCGGCGAAGATGATCGTCTCGACCCCCGGGATCCGCCATGCATCCGTTGGATCGATGGAGACGATCCGAGCATGAGGATGCGGGGACCGCAGCGTCGCGCCCCACAACATGTTCTCTGCCTGGAAGTCGGACGAAAAGGCGAAGTCGCCCTGCGTCTTTGCGACCCCGTCCGGACGAAGCGCCGAGGTGCCCAGGACCTCTCGGCTCTGCGAGCGTGTCGTGGTCGAGGAGTTCTTCACTTGCCGGCGCCCTTGCGGAGTGCGACGACTGTCTCGACCGCTGCGAAGATGCGTCCGTAGCCGGTGCAGCGGCAGATGTTGCCGGACAGCGCCTCTCTCGTCTCGATCGCCGATGGATCGGGGTTGCGTTCGAGGAGGTGGTGAACGGCCACAACCAGGCCGGGGGTGCAAAAACCGCACTGCACGGCACCGTGTTCGACGAAGGCCAGTTGAACGTCGGTCGGAGCCCCGTGCGGTGCGAGGCCTTCGATCGTCACCACATCGCTACCAACCGCCGACGCGCCGAGAACCAAGCATGAACAAACCGCCTCATCGTCGAGCAGAACGGTGCAACTGCCGCATTCGCCCTGCTCGCAGGCGCCTTTGCTGCCCATCAGACCGAGCCGCTCGCGCAGCACATAGAGAAGGCTCTCGCCGACCCACGAGTCACGCACTTGCCGTCGTTCCCCGTTGACCACGAGATCGTAGAAACCGGTCGTGTCGGTCATTTCGTACTCCGCAGATAGAGGCGTCGGGTGAGGGTTTGTATTGCGTGACGACGATAGTCAGCGGTGGATCTGTGGTCGTCGATTGGGCGCGCTTCGGCTGCGACCCGTCGTGCGAATTCGATTGCGATGGCCTCGTCGGGCGGCAAGGACGTCGAGGCATCGACCTGTGTGGCGAGCCACGCTTCGGCTTCTCGGGCGCGGATGATGGTTGGACCAACCGCACCCAGTGCGACGCGCACCGAGGCGGTGTGGCGGTCGTGGACCAGGCACACACTGGCGACGGATATCACCATCGCGTTGCGCACGCCGACTTTCGCGTAGTCCTGATAGCCGCTTGTCGGCGCGATCGAGACAGACTCGATGAGCTCGTCCGAGACACGCGAGTTGCGTTTGACGCCGACCATGAAATCCTGGAAGGGAACCCCGCGGATGCCGCGCGGTGATCGCAGGTTCACCACCGCGTCGAGCGCGGCGAGGACGGGTAGTCCGTCACCTGCGGGAGAACAAGTTCCGAGGTTCCCCCCGAGGGTCCCCGCCGCACGAATCTGCGGGGAGCCCACCGTGCGGGCGGCGGCGGCGAGCGCCGGTAGCGCCTCGGCAAGCGGGCCGGTTTCCATGCGGGCGTAGGGAACGCCCGCACCGATTTGAATGAGTTGTGGGGTGATGGTGTACTCGCGCAGGCTGGAAACCAGGCGCAATCCGATGACAGTCCCGGGTTTCAAGTGATTGAAGTTGACCTCGACCATCGTGTCGGTCCCACCCGTTAGCAGGCACGCCCCCGGATTCTGGGCGAGCAGGGCGACGGCTTGGTCGACGGTGGTGGGCATGTACACGCTCATTGGGGACTCCATCCGCTGAACGTATCGATCATCGCCTTGACGTCGCCAAGCGGGTAGAGAATCGGGCAGGTGCAACCGTTGCGGATGTAGTGGGAGACCTGTTGTCTGGCGTCGTTGGGCGTCCCGCTTGCGGTCAACATCTGGACGATTTCATCGGGCACCAATTTGGATGCCGCAACGACCTGCTCGTGGGTGGCCGGCCACGTGAGAACCTCGCCGACCCGCTCGAGGAGGCTCTGCGGTACGCCCGAAGCCGCCATGATGTGGGGCTGCTGTCCGAGGTACTGGGTGACCATGAGGCGGGCCATGTCGAGGGCCGTCTTGCGGTCCTCATGGACGCTACAGACGACGAGCTGGGGTCGGTCGATGTCCTCGAGCGACCTGCCGGCCTTGGCCGCGCCGCGCTCGAGGGCCTCGATGGCGCGTTGGTTGTAGTCGGGGGAGACCAGATAGTTGAGCACGGCCCCGTCGGCAATTTCACCCGTCAGTTCCATCATCTGCAGGCCCGTGGCGCCGATGTAGATGGGGATGTCCTTGGGGCGCCGTTCTTGGTACACGTAATCGAGTTCTACTCCGTCGAGATGAACGAACTCGCCGTGAAAAGTGACGGTCTCGTTGGCGAGGAGAGCACGCACGGCAGTGACGATCTCGCGCATGGCGCGCAGCGGCTTTGCGCGCGTGATCCCCACCTTTTGCGCAAGTGGGTCCCACCACGCGCCTATTCCGAGAATCACACGTCCGGGTGCGAGATCGTCGAGCGTCGAAAAAGTTGCGGCGAGACGAGCAGGGTTGCGACTCCAGCAGTCGACGACGCCGCTACCGACTTTGATGCGCTCGGTCACCGAGGCGAAAGCGGCCATCGGAACGGTGGCCTCACGAACGAGCCGACTCTCGGCCTGCCACACCGCGTCGAAACCCTTTGCTTCGGCATACTTGACGAACTCCATACCCTCACGAATGCGATGGGCGTCCTGCAGGTAGAGCGCGACGGAGGCCCGTGGTGTGGATTTCATGCGGCGAGCCTTTCGTGGAGACGGTGTGCTTGTTCGGCAGCCTTGCGTCGGATCTCCTCTAGATCGAACGACACCGGCCGAGCCTCTTTGATGACGGCCTCGCCGTCGATGGAGACTTCGATCGGCCGCGTTCCCGTGGTGAAAGCGAGATGCCACGGGCTGTCCATGTGGTCGTAGTTCCAGACGACTTCGTCGCGGCGTGACTGCGGAGCCAGAACCCAGCCGTTGGTGAGCCATGACCACGCAGTCTCGGGAGAGAAACCCAGGTCGTGGTTGCGGCCCGCAACGTAGGCGAGGCGGAACTCTTCGGGCATGTCGGCCCCGATTCCATCTGTACCGAGCGCAACGCGGTTGGTGAATTGCGCAGGGCGTGCGTAACCCACCGCGTTGTTCATGTTGGAGCGGGGATTGTGGACGATCGTGCCGGGCAGATCGTCTTGCAAGCCAACGCAATGAACGAGAAGCCAGTTGTCGCGCGCCAGGCCCGTCAGGCGACGTGCAGCATCGCCGTCCTCGGGCCCCTCGGCGACGTGCACGTGGACCCCGACGTTGAGTCGCTCCGCAAGGTCGGCCGCAGCAGCGATGGTCTCGTTGGTGCACGTGAAGGAGGCATGGATACCCACCATGCCCTCGCGTCCCGAGGTGATGTATCGCTCGCACTCCAGGAGTCCACGGCGCGCACCGTCGGACATCGGCTGGTGTGCAGAGACATCGACCAGGGAACCGTTGTCGGACCAGCGGTCGGTCACTCCGTAACTGGGGATGACACGCACCCCGACGAGGGCGCACCCGGCGGCGATGGCATCGAGCGAGCCTTCGATACAAGTGGGCGATTCGTGGTGGTCGATGATCGTCGTCGTGCCGGCGAGTACCGCCTCGGCTGCGCCCAGCGCCGCGGACCAGTAGATGATGTCGAGGTCGAGGGCCGCGTCGAGGCGCCACCAGACTTGCTGCAACACGGACAGAAAATTGTGCGGGCGTTCGGGTGGTGCGGGCATTCCACGGGCGAGCGCACTGTAGAGATGGTGGTGGGCGCAGACGAGGCCACCGGTGGTGTTTGCCATCAGTCCCCGTCTCGGTCGTGGGAGCCGCTGTGCATCGGCAGGCGGTTGCGCCACTTGCCGTCGAACGCGTGTAGCGCCGCGGCCACGGCTCCTGCCGTGGGTACGAGGCCGATTTCGCCCACTCCCTTGATCCCGTAGGGCGAATTGGGTTGCGGCGACTCGACGAGGACGACGTCGATGGGTGGCACGTCCTTGGCGCGGAGAATGCCAAGCGACCGCAGTGTCATGTTCGTCGGAAAGCCGGTTTGCGGGTCGGATGGAAAGTCCTCGGTGAGGGCGTAGCCCAGACCCATGTGGACACTGCCCTCGATCTGACCTTCGCACAAAGTGGGGTTGACCGCCCTCCCGACGTCGTGTGCGGCAAGCACCCGCTCGATCTTCCCGCTCTCGGGGTCGGCGATCACCAACTGTGCCGCATATCCGAACGTCGAGTGGATGATCGGATTCTCGACCCCGGGCTCGCCGAGTTTCGAGGTCCAATCGACCCTGTATTCGCCAGCGTGGTCGACGTCGGGGGCACAGTTCGCTGCGAGCGCGGCAAGGCACGCCGCGCGTACCGCACCGGCCCCCATCAACGTTCCACGAGATCCGGTGGTTTGCCCGAGTCCGAGTTCCCGCGTGGTGTCGACGATGACTCGAACCCGCTCGGGGTCGACTCCGAGTTCTTCGACCGCTACCTGCAGGGCGACGGTGTTGATTCCTTGGCCCATCTCCGTCCAGCCGTGGCGAATCTCGATGTCCCCGCCGGTGTTGAATCGCACGACGGCGCGGGTGATCTCCTTGAAACCGTTGCCGAGCCCCGAGTTTTTCAATCCCAGACCTACGCCCACGGCCTTGCCCTGGGCACGGGCAGCATCGTGGGCCTCCTTGACGGCATCAAGGCAGATCTCTGCACCAAGACAACCCTCATCCATGATCTGCCCCGGTCCCCAGACGCGACCGGGTTTGATCACGTTTCGTTTGCGGATTTCCCAGCCGCTGATGCCGACCTTCTCGGCCAAGCGATCAAGGACGCCCTCCATCGCAAACTGGGCTTGATTCGCCCCAAATCCACGGAATGCACCGCACACCGGGTTGTTGGTGCGCGCTGCGATGGCCTGTACGTCGATATTCGGAACTTCGTAGGGCCCGCTGGCGTGGCCTGCCATGCGTTCGAGGACTTTCATTCCGACGCTCGCGTACGCACCGCTGTCACCCACGGCCCGCACCCGAAGCGCCGCCAGGCGACCCTCGGCGTCGCAGGCTGCCTCGTAGGTCATGGTGATGGGGTGTCTCTTTGCGTGGATGAGAAGACTTTCTTCCCGCGAGAGCGTGCACTTCACCGGCTTGTCGAGGAGCCATGCCGCCAGCGACGCATGGGCCTGATTGCTCATGTCCTCTTTGCCGCCGAACGCTCCACCATTAGATACGAGTTCCACGGTCACCGAATCGTTGTCGACTGCCAGTACGCGGGCGATGTCGTTTCGGTCATCCCAGATGCCCTGGCCTCCCGAATAGACGTGCAGATGACGCTTGCCGTCCCGCGTGGATGGCACCGCAAGCGTGGATTCGGGCTCGAGGAAAGCATGTTCGATTCGCTGTGTCTGGAAAGTTTCCCGGACGACGAATTTCGCGGATTCGAGTGCTGCCTGGACGTCGCCACGAGCGTAGGAACTCGATGAGAGAACGTTGTTCTCGGTACCCCAGACCGCGACGTCGCCACTGTTGATCGCCACCAACGGATCCGTGATCGGCTGAAGGGGCTCGTAGACCACTTCCACGAGGTCGGCTGCCTCGCGCGCGGTGATGCGATCAATTGCAACAACGATCGCCAGAACATCGCCCGCATATGACGTGCGTCCGCCCACGGGAATCATGACCGGCCAATCCTTGTAAATGATGCCGACACGAGAATCACCGGGAATGTCCTGGGCGGTGTAGACGGCCACGACACCGGGTTGGGCTGCAGCCACAGAGGTGTCGATGGACAAAATGTCGGCACGCGCATGATCGGTGAGGTGCAGTGCGGCGTGCAACATCCCCGGCACCCGTATGTCGTCGATGTATCCGCGATCACCGAGAGCCAGTTCGCGAGCCTCGTATTTGACGCCGCGACTTCCGATACCGCCACACCCCGTATGGGTGGGGACGACGTTCTTGGCGACCGCATCGATGGCTTCGAGGATCTTCACGTAGCCGGTGCACCGGCACAGGTGTGCGCCGAGGTGACGGGCCATGTCCGCGGGCTGCAGTGCAGCGCCTTTCTTGTCGATCTGGGCCTTGGCCCGTACGACGATGCCCGGTATGCAAAAACCACACTGGAGTCCGCCGCACTCGGCAAAGGCCGTGGCGAATTTGTTGCGCTCCTCTTCGGAGAAACCCTCCAGGGTGACGATTGACGAGCCTTCTACCTTGGCCAAGGGCTGCTGGCAACTGACCACGGCCTTGCCATCCACAAGAACGGTGCAACAACCGCATTGACCGGACGGGGAGCAGCCGTCCTTTGGGGATGTGATGTCCAGTTCGTCACGCAGGGCACTGAGCAGATGGGGATGACGGGCGCTGACCGAGACGGGCGTGGCGTTGACGGTGAGCGCGACGGTCTTGCTGGCCATGCCGGGTATTTTACATTTTGTCAAAGTCGGACGGGGTCAGTCGTCGAGGACGACCCCGCGCTGGGCCGTGATGGGGCCATAGACCTCGGGGCGGCGATAACGCCCGAAATCGAACAGGGTGTCCTTGTATTTGGCGCACCAGTCGAGGTCGCAACGCGCCACCAAAAGTTCGTCGCCCGTGGTGAAAGCCTGGGCAACGATCTGTCCCGAAGGGGCGATGATGGCCGACTGGCCGAGGGAATCGACCCCCTCCTCGATCCCCGCCTTGGCGACCCCCACCACCCAGGTTCCGTTCTGGTAGGCGCCGGCCTGCATGACCAGGGAGTTGTGGAAGCCCTGGAGGATGTCCTGGCTGGGATCGGGTACGTAGTGGATCGGGGTGTTGTAGCCACAGAGGATCAACTCGACACCACCCAAGCCCATCACGCGGTACGACTCGGGCCAGCGTCGATCGTTGCAGATCATCATTCCCACGCGACCACCAAAGGCCTTCCACACGCCAAAGCCCTCGGGGCCCGGCTCGAAGTAGTAGCGCTCGGCGTGTTGGAACGGACGGTCGGGTTCGTGATGCTCGTGGCCCGGTATGTGGACCTTGTGATAGCGGCCGACGACGGACCCATCACGCTCGACGAGTATCTGTGTGTTGTACCGATGACCATCCGGCGTCAACTCGGCGTAACCGAGGGAGAAACCAACCTTCAAACTCCTGGCCATATCGAACAGTGGCTGCGTCGCGCGTGAAGGCATCTCGCGCTCATACCAATGGTCGGCCTGCGTGATGTCCGGGACGAACCAGCGCGGAAAGAACGTGGTCAAGGCAAGTTCGGGAAAGACCACGAGGTCGCAGCCGTTGCGTGCCCCTTGTTCCAGGAGTGCAACGAGCCGATCGACTGCCTCAGCGCGGGTGTGCTCCTTTTGGATCGGGCCCATCTGGGCCGCTCCGACGGTGATGATTCTTGACATTTCAGAATTCCAATTCGGTGAGATCAAGCATCACGCGAAGCAAAACGTTCGCACCTTCGATCATCTCGTTGGGCTCGGTGTATTCGCGGGGATTGTGGCTGATGCCGTCCTTGCTGGGGACGAAGATCATCCCCGAGGGGCACACCCTGGCGAGCATCTGAGCGTCGTGTCCCGCCCCCGAGGGCATGCGTTTGACACGACCGTCGATCTCCGTGGCCCGACGCTCGACGAGATCGATGACGCGTTCGTCGAAGACGACCGGCTCGAAGCGGGTCAGCTGACGCTTCGTGATGGACACTCCCTCATCCTGTTCAATTTGGAAGCAAAACGTGTCGATGAGATTTTCCGCGTCGCACAACGTGTCCTCGTCGGTGTTGCGCACGTCGAGCGTGATCGTCGCCCGCGCGGGAATCACGTTGATCAGATTGGGGTGGAGACTTATCATGCCGACGGTGCACACTTGGTCGCCACCGAATCGCTCGGCAATTTCGCGCAGGTACACGGCCATCATCGCCGCGACGTACGCGGGGTCTCGCCTGAGATGCATCGGCGTGGTACCGGCATGGTTGCTTTGACCGACGATGGTGAGTTCCTGCCAGGAGATGCCCTGGACACCCGTGACCGCCCCGAAGGCATGATTTTCGGCCTCGAGAACGGGTCCCTGTTCGATGTGGAGCTCAACGAATGCATGGGGCGTCGGCCCGGGGCATGGGGCCGCACCGGCATAGCCGATGCGCGCGAGTTCGTCACCGAGACGCTTTCCATCGATCGACACCGTGTCGAGTGCCTCTTCGAGTGCGAGGCCTCCCACGTAGACCAGGCTGCCGAGCATGTCTGGCGCAAAACGGGCGCCTTCTTCGTCGGTGAACACCCCGACACACAGTGGGCGGGCGGGTGTGATGCCGAACTCTTTGCAGGTCGCGATCACCTCAAGGCCCGCCAGCACGCCATAGTTACCGTCGTACTTCCCTCCCGTGCGTACCGTGTCGATGTGCGAGCCCGTCATCACGGGAGAGCCCTGACCAACGTTCCATGTGCCAAAGACGTTGCCGATCGCGTCGACCACCACGTCCAAGTCGAGTTCATGCATCCATGCCACGACAAGATCGCGTCCGGCCTTGTCGTCATCGGTGAGTGCCAGGCGGCAACAACCTCCGTCGCCCGTCGAGCCAATGTCGGCGAGTGCGTCGAGGCGCTGCAGCAGACGTTCACCGTTGATGCTCAGCGTTGCGATGGAAGTTGGGTCGAAAGTGCTCATGGAACGTCTCGTGACAACATTACGGACTCGACTGCAAGGGTAACGGTGACAGCGTTGGGTGAATGACTAGTTTGAACTTCATGCAGATTGACCGCAGTCGCCTCCTGGGTCTCCATGCTCAGGAGATGTCCCGTTTCGATGAAACACATCCACGGTCACGCCAATTGGCGCAGGAAGCGTCTCGCAGCCTGCTCTCGGGGGTTCCGATGCCGTGGATGACGCGCTGGCCCGGATCCTTTCCCCTCACGGTCGCCTCTGCGGAGGGAAGTCGGTTCGTCGACGTGGACGGCATCGAGTACGACGACTTTTGTCTGGGCGACACGGGAGCCATGACAGGGCATGGCCTCCCGGCGGTCGCCGAGGCGCTCCATGCACAGGCAAAGCGGGGCATCACAACGATGCTCCCGTCGTGGGATGCAACGTGGGTCGGAGAAGAACTTGCGCGACGCTTCGGGTTACCAAAATGGCAATTCGCACTGTCGGCAACCGACGCGAACCGATTCGTGCTGCGCCTCTCGCGGATGCTGACGGGGCGTCCGAAGATTTGCGTCATGGATTGGTGCTACCACGGCACCGTCGACGAGACGCTGGCGATTCTGGCCCCCGATGGGGGCGTGGTGAGCCGTCCCGGTGCAGTCGGACCGATGGTCGATCCGCAGGGCACGACGCGAGTCGTACCGTTCAACGACATCGCCGCCCTCCAGTGCGCCCTGGCGCACGGTGATGTGGCTTGCGTCTTGATGGAACCGGCGCTCACCAACATCGGCATCGTGCTGCCCGAACCGGGCTATCTCGACGCCGTGCGTCGTGTGACGCGAGATGCGGGAGTGTTGCTCATCATCGACGAAACCCACACGATTTGTGCAGGCCCCGGCGGTTGCACCATGGAGTGGGGACTCGAGCCCGACTTTTTGGTGATTGGAAAGCCGATCGGTGGGGGTGTCCCGGTCGCTGCTTACGGGATGTCGGCCGCTGTGGCGGTGATGCTCGAGCACAGACTCGAACGGGACGACATCGACGTTTCGGGTATCGGGGGAACCCTGAGCGGCAACGCCCTCTGCCTCGCAGCGGTCCGTGCCACGCTGTCATCGACCCTCACCACCTCGGACTTCATGCGAATGATTCCCCTCGCAGAGGCGTGGACCGACGGGGTGCGCCAGGGATACGAAGCTGTCGGCTTGCCTTGGCACGTTCAACGGCTTGGTTGCCGAGCCGAGTATTGGTTCTGTCCGCCGCCACGGTCGGGTGCCCAGGCTGTGGCCGGCGTCGATCAGGCACTCGACGCATTCATGCATTTGCACGCACTCAACAGGGGAATCCTGATGACACCGTTCCATAACATGGCGCTTTTCTCGCCGTCACACAGCATGGACCAAGTCGACCGACACACCGAGGTGTTCGCTGCGGCCGTTCACGCCTTGACAGCAGTCTGATTATCCATGCTCTGCCTCCTCGGCCCGGGAGACCTCGCCCTTGTCGCGGCAATCGTCTCCGTGGCGGCCTGCGCGCAGATGGTGTCAGGCTTCGGATTCGCCTTGATGGCTGTGCCGCTGATGGGTCTTGCGATCGATCTCAAGACCGCCGTCGTCATCTCGACGATTTGCGGCACCGCGTCGAACACCTACCAGGCGATCAACGACGGGCATGACCGCGATCGGAGGCTCGTTCGCGTGTTGACGACCACCTCCTTTTTGGGTATGCCCCTTGGGTTTGTCCTACTTGACCGCATCGATGTGGATTTTCTGCGCGTCGTCATCGGGATCGTGGTACTCCTAGCCCTTGTCGCGGTACTCAGATCAAGCTCCGGAACGGTCTTGGGTGGTCGCTTTCTCGAGGTTCTCGCGGGCTTTGTTTCGGGCGTCCTCGCAACGTCGACGTCCACGAACGGACCGCCACTCGTTTTGTTGTTGCGCTCGCGGGGGCTGTCCCCGGAGGTATTTCGCGCCACCATCAACACAGTGTTCAGCATCGTCGCTTTCGTCAGCATCATCATCTTTGCGTTCGGCGCGCGACTCACCGGCGAGGCACTGGTGGGAACTGTGGTCGCCATACCGGGTCTCGGCATCGGTATGTACGCGGGCTGGCGGCTACGTGGGGCGATGGACCCCGGCGTGTTTTGGAGGATCGTCGTCGGGTTGCTCACGGCAACAGCGATCAGTTCGATCGTGTCGGGCCTGGTCTAGGGGTCAGTGCCCGGGGCCGAACCACTCCATCCAGGCGTCCTTGTCACGGGTCCGATAGACGTAGTTGGATGTCCGAACGACCGACATCGGCGCACTTGCCGGCGCCGAATACTGGTGGCCGGGGAAGACGGTGGTCTGGTCGGGCAGCCGGGACAGGGTCTGGAGGCTTTCGTACATTTGCTCGGCGTCGGAGCCGGGAAGATCTGTTCGTCCACAACCGTCGAGAAAGAGTGTGTCGCCCGAGATGAGACAACCGCAGGCGAGAAAACACTGACTGCCCGGGGTGTGACCCGGGGTGTGCACGAAGGTGATGTTGACATCACCGACAGCCAGCGTGGCACCGGCCGAGTGGGCCACGAGATGCGACTTGTCGACCTCGGTGGTGCGGATCACCCAGGGAACCTCCGCTTCATTGACATGGATCGGCACGTCGTGTTTTTCGAGTAGATGGGCGATTCCGTCGATGCGGTGGCCCATCATCGACCCACCGATGTGATCGGGGTGGTAGTGCGTCGCGAGGACACCCGTGAGCGTCATCCCGTCGGCTTCGATGAGCCCGAGCAGTTCGTCGACTGCATATGCGGGGTCGACGATCACGCACTCACGGGTCACTTGGTCACCCAGCAGGTAGACGTAGTTCACCATCTGCGCCGCAAGTCCGTTGCGCACGGCGAAGTCACGGCCCGAGAGCAACTGCCGAAAGTAGAACCTGTCGTCCACACCCATGGGCACAGGTTATGGCGTACCCTCAGTTACCTGATGAACGGTGAGAACGCGGCTCCGAGGTTGGGTGATCGATTGCTCGTTGGCGACCGTCTCGTTGGCTTGTCACAACTGATGCTCGACGCCCTCGACGACGGTGGAAAACTCATCGCCCTGCGGACCTCGGGCGCCGTGCTGGTCGTGCCCGGGGAGGTTCGGCGTCTGGTCGATTCCGCCATCGAAGAGGCCGCGACTGGTTTCATGGCCATGCAGGGCGTCCCCAGTAGCCGTGTCGATGAGTTCTTCACCCGTTTCGCCGATCTCATTGACGATGACAGGGCGTTCACGCCGGTCCTGGTTGCCAACGCCCGCGACGTCGAATCCGCCAGAGAGCGGGGTCGCACGACCGGCCGACTCGAGATCACTCCCAAGATGCGCCTCGACATGGCGGCCGGTCTTCGGATGTGGGCCGCGCTCGAGTGCGACCGGTTGGGTCTCGTGTCGAGTGTCGACCATGAGGGTTGGTCCGTCGAATCATGGCGTGCGCCACTGGGCATCGTGGCCTTCGTCTTTGAGGGTCGTCCCAACGTGTTTGCCGACGCAACGGGCGTGCTCAAGAGCGGCAACACGGTTGTGTTCCGCATCGGCAGTGACGCTTTGGGTACCGCGCGTGCCATCCGCGACCATCTGTTGGTTCCCGCGCTGCAATCTGTGGGATTGCCACGCGGGGCCGTGAACCTCGTCGACTCGTCGGACCACGCGGCAGGATGGGCTCTCTTCGATGATCGGCGGCTGGCCCTGGCCGTTGCGCGCGGTTCGGGGCAGGCGGTGGATCAGTTGGGCGAGATTGCTCGACAGAGTGGAACGCCCGTCTCCCTGCACGGCACTGGCGGTGCGTGGCTGGTGGCCGGCACGAAACTTCCCGAGGCCCGTCTCCATTCCGCGATCGTGCACTCACTGGACCGGAAGGTCTGCAACACGCTCAACACACTCGTCGTGCTGGAGTCGAATGCGTCCGCCGCACTCACCGTGGTCGGCGAAGCACTGTCGCAGGTGGCCGCAGGGCCCGGCGGCAGGGTTGTGGTGCACGCCGTTGGTGATGCGGCGCGGGTGTTGGGTGCTTTCGGCGGGCTCGAGATCGACACCCAGCCGGTCGATCCCGGCAAAGAATGGGAGTGGGACGTCGTACCGGAACTGACGGTGGTCGTCGCTTCGTCCATGGCCGACGCAGTGGCCCGGTTCAACCGTCACAGCCCGCGTTTTGTCCTGTCGATCCTCTCCGGTGACGACCACGAGACGACATGGGCCTGGGAAAACAGCGAGTCACCGTTCTTTGGGGACGGGTTCACGAGATGGGTCGACGGGCAATTCGCGCTTCAGCGGCCCGAGCTGGGCCTGGCGAACTGGCAGCACGGGCGCCTCTTCGGCCGAGGGGGGGTGCTGTCGGGCGACGCGGTGCACTCACTCAGGTTGCGTGTTCGCCAGGCGAACCCCGACCTCCATCGTTGAACCCGCAACCCCTCACTCGTGGATGTCGTCGACGGGCAGCTCCATGTGCAACATCGCGGCCAGACCACGTTCGAAGTCCCCCGTCCAGGGCAGGGCCTTCGCCTGCGCGTGGCTTCGCCTGCTGCCCGTGACGCGGAGCAGTTCCCACACGGGCGTGGCCGACACCTGCGCGGCATCGAGGTCGAGTCCGAGCCGAACCTCGCCTGACCCGCACGACCAATCGCGGCCACCCGCACGCAAGTTCACCCGGCCGAACTGCCTGCGATCCAGATCGTTTGTCATCAGCCATACACCGACCTCCATCGCCGCCATCACGCCGCTCGAGTCGCGTGCGCCGGGCGCACCGATGGCGTGGCGCAGGTCGTGTTCGTGGACCACGGTGTCATAGGAGAGCGGAACCGACAGGCGACGCGTCTGGGCTGCCATCTCTTCAAAGACGGGACCAACGATGGACCACTCCTCGAGCAGGCCATCGAGGTCCACGCCGCGACGGGCATCGATGATCGCATCGACCCAGGCTTGCGAGTCGGATCCTGGGGGATTGCCCTTGACGATTTCCGCGGCGAGGCCCGAGACATGGGCCATCAAATCATGGACATTCCAATCAGGACAGGTTTGTACCGGCAGGTCGGCAACCTCCCGGCTTCGCCCCTCGAGCAGCCCGACAATTCTTTGGCGTGCGAGAAAGTACTCGTGGGCGAGATAGTCGGCGTCGAACTGATTCATCGGGGATCCTCGGATGCAGCGTGGACGTCGATGTTGTCGATCAACCGAACACCTCCCACGACTGCCGCCACGACGACAACGGCCTCCGCAAGGCGCTCGTGGGTGATGGGCGCAAGCGAATCACGATCCACCACCTCGAGATACTCGAGGTCCAGACCCGGCCTCGAGGCGAGGTCGGCGATCGCCAATTCGCAGGCCTCGTCGGCCCGTTCACCCGACTGAATGGCCCGAGCCGCCTGGTGAATGACGCGGAAAAGATGCGTGGCAACCGCACGCGCCTCGCCGGAAAGTTTTGTGTTGCGACTCGAGAGCGCCAGCCCATCCTCCTCGCGCACCGTGCGACAGGCGATGATTCGCACCGGCAGGTTGAAGTCGCGCACCATTCGCCGCACGATTGCTATTTGCTGTAGATCCTTGCGACCAAAGCAGGCCACGTCGGGTGCGACGACGTTGAGCAACTTGAGGACGACCGTCGCCATGCCCGCGAAGTGCCCCGGGCGGTGCAAGCCCTCCAGTACGTCGGCCAAGGGGCCCAGCTCGACATAGGTTTCGAAGCCCTCCGGATAGATCATTTCGCTCTCCGGACACCACACCAAGTCCACGCCCGCCGTCCTGCACATCTTCACGTCAGCCTCCACGTCGCGCGGATAGGCGGCGAGATCAGCGTGGTCGTTGAATTGCAGGGGATTGACGAAAATCGACACGACGACGAATGAGCCCTCTGCGTGGGCGCGCTCGATCAGTGAGAGATGACCGGCGTGCAAGGCGCCCATCGTGGGCACAAAGGCAACGGTGGCACCGCTGGATTTCGCAGCCTGAATCGCCCGACGAACGTCATCGATCGCGGTGACGAGACGCAAGTGGTGGCCCGCACCTATTCGAAGGAGTGGGCGTCATCGGGCCAGAGCCCGGCGCGCACTTCGTCGACGAACTGCCGACACGCATCGGTGCTGGCGCCGCGGATGTCGGCGAACTTCTTGGTGAACGTCAGTTCGCGCAGCGAAAGGCCAAGGACGTCGTGGAGGACCAGAACCTGGCCGTCGCACTGGGCGCCCGCGCCGATGCCAATCGTCGGGATCGACAGTTTCGTCGTGATTTCAGCGGCCAACAGGGCCGGGATTCCCTCGAGCACGACCGCGAAAGCACCGGCTTGTTCCACCGCATGCGCGTCTTCGAGCAGCCGTTGGCGTCCTCCTGCCTCGAAACCGTCTCTGCGGCCCTGCACTTTGTGGCCGCCCATTCGGTGAACGCTCTGTGGGGTGAGGCCGATGTGACCCATGATCGGAATGTCGGCATCGGCAATGGCGCGAATCGAGTCGGCGATCGTCAGTCCACCCTCGAGTTTCACTGCTTGCGCACCGGCCTTGATGAGACGAACGGAGTTGGCGACAGCCTGGCTGGAGCCGACCTGGTAGCTGCCGAAGGGCAGGTCACCAACGACGAGGGCCTTGGGCGCGGCTCGGCGCACCAGGCGAACGTGATATTCCATTTCCTCCATCGTGACGGGGATGGTGTTGGCCTCGCCCTGCACGGTGGTGGCGACAGAATCCCCGACGAGAATCACGTCGACGCCCGAAGCATCGACGATCGCTGCAAAGGTCGCGTCGTAGGCGGTGATCATCGTGATCTTCTGGCCGTGCAACTTCAGCTCCGCGAGAAGAGGAACAGTGACGGCCTTGCGAGGGGTGGTTGTCATCGGTGCGGTGTCCTGGGGATGAGACGCTTGGTCATCCGAACGCTACTGCCAGAGGGGTTCCTCGACCCTCCACGAGACGGGAACTCCCCAGGAATCCTGAAAAGTCACCTCGTGTGCGGGTTGACGCTGGGCCACTGCCCAACGACCGGTGGGGTAGCCCAAAGTGACCATCGCCATCGGCACCCATTCGGTCGGCTCGGGTGCGCCGAGGATGTCGAGCACCTGTTGGGTGTGTTTCTTGAAAAGCAGGGTGGTCAGTGCTGATCCGACGCCTTCGGCGGTCGCGGCCAACTGCAGGCTCCACAGGGCAGGATAAATCGAGCTCTCACCGTTCGGCTTGCCCCACGCAAAAACGATGAGGGGCACCCTGGCAAGGTTGTCGGCCAGCCACTCCGCGCTCGCGTTGGTCTTCTTGGCCTGAATCACCGCCGGGTCGTGTGGATCACCGTCGCGGATCAGGTCCATGACCGATTTGTACTGGGTAGCGTTCAGTTCGGTGAGGCCCTCGCGGTAGAGCGTTTGCAGTCTCGCCTTTTTTGCGGGATCGGCGAGCAGGAGAAAACGCCACTTTTGCTGGTTGCCACCCGAGGGGGCGCGGATCGCAGCGTCGAGCAACCGTTTGACAACATCTTCGGGTATCGGGTCGGTCTTGACCCTGCGCATCGCGCGAGTTGTGTACAGGGCACCGTAGATATCCATCAACGTCTCGTTTCTTTAATCCTTGGAGAGGGTTCCGGCGCCAATCGCGCGAGCGAGGTCGAAGATAGCCATGTTGCCCGTCTGCCAACGAACCGTGAGTTGGCAGCGACCAATGCGCCAGACACCATCCCGACGGACGATTTCGTTTGTGTAGTGGCCGCCGAGTTCACAGAAGTTCACCCCACCTGCGTGCCCGATTCGATCCATCGTCGAGGGGGCAAACCAGTGTTGGGCCCGCAATTCCGTGATGCACACAGCATGATCGACATCACGAAAAGTCACCGTCTGGTTCGACATCTGGTGTTGGGTGGCATCGAACGAACCGTTCGTACGTCGAACCTTGTCGACCCATGTGTCGCGGGCCATCACGGCTGCGGGGGTCCCGCTGAAGCTCGAAAAGTCGAATTCGCACGGATCGGTGAAGCAGGCGCGGTACAGGTCCCAATCCCGATGGTCGATACCGGCCGCGTAGCGGTGGCTGAGGTCGATCACGTCACGAATCTGTGATTCGATCGCGCTCACTGTCTCCTCCGTTGGAGCTCTGCCAGCCATTTGACGGCGTTGTTGACGAGCATGCGGTACCAATGATTGTCGAACGACTCGGGTCCCTCACCGGGTTGCAGATACACCACCTGGGAGGCCCCGTAGGAATGGGTCCAGGCAACAGCATCGGATGCGGGTGAGTGACGCCAACGGGGATCGGATTTACGTCGTACCGCAGCGAAGGCCGATGTGTGGTGTGCGTCATCCCGCGGAGCGTTGGTGCGGATGAGAACCGCGACCTCGGCATCGAAAACCGGGCATTGGTAGGTCTCATCGGTCAACTCGAAAGACGTGGGCAGACCGACACAAACCGGGTGATCGGGCATGGCGACATCGAAGCGTTGCTTGACGTTCATTGCGTATCCGGAATCGGGGTAGGAGACCCCGCGCAGGCGGGCAGGCGCGTAGTGGAAACGGCCCTTGAGAATCTCTGCAAAACCCGGCCACGTCGGCCATGACGCAATCGAGTGGTGGAGACCCAGAACGGGCATACCCCGGTTGGTGAGGGCCGACCAGGCAGCAACGATGTCATCGGAGGGAGCGACGAACTCGGGGCTTTCACCCGGTCGAAATCGGATTCCCGGCATGTCGTAGAGGGCCAGAACATCGAAATCTTGGAGCAGTCGAATCACGCCGGAGGGGGTGAACATTTCGCCCGCCGTCGGCCATGTGATGAGACTGACTTCGGCATCGAGCGAGTCCAACAAGCGTCCCAGTGACGCAGCGTCGTAGGGGTGTCCCCCGACAAGCCATGCGACCCGGGGTCGACTGTCAGCGATGTCCACACGCGCACAGTACCCAAGGCGGCCCATCACCCCGAGCGTTAGATTCACCTCGTGGGCGTATGGTCGACCCCGGCGGGGAGCAGAGCGCGTCGATGGTTCAACACCTTGGCTTTTCGTGCCATCGAAGCTGGGACACGCTGGGTTCACTTGCACGGGGCCATCGGTCCGGACACGGCACGCGGTCGGATGTTTGCGTCGTTCGGTGAGGGCAGCATCATCTGTCATCCGACGACCACGATCTTCAATGAGCGGTACATCGAAATCGGTCGTGGCACGATGATCGGGCCTAATGTCGCGTTGTCCGCAGGCATGGTTCCCGGCCAGAACTGCCTGACATCACCTGTTGTCAAAATCGGGGATCGCTGTTTGATCGGACGTGGGAGCGGAATCGTGGGTCATCTCGCGATCGAGATCGGCAACGATGTCTGGACCGGTCATCATGTTTACATAACGGACCAGAATCACGGCTACGAAAACCCCGGCATACCCATCTCACAGCAGTCGCAACCCGAAGCACCGGTGACGATCGGTGACGGGAGTTGGCTCGGCCACGGGACCGTGGTTTTGCCGGGTGCTCGCATCGGACGGCATGTCGCGGTTGGCGCGAATTCGGTCGTCATCGGTGAATTGCCCGATTTCAGCGTTGCAGTCGGCGTTCCGGCACGAGTCATCAAGTCGTGGTCGCCGGAGCGGGGTTGGCAGCGCTCCTCAGACTGAGAGATCGATCGGTGCCCCGCAGGATTTCATCAAGTTGTCCGCAGCGAAGGTCGAAATCTTCTCCGAAATCGGAATGCCCTCGACCTTGGTTTCTGCAAATGGTTCGTTGATCCCCGCACGAAGATCGTCGGCGTATGAACGTCGATCGGCGAGGTAGGTCCGATAGTCGGCGAGCCAGAGCGGAACAATGGCGCGACCTTTTTCGTCGGCGACGGGACGTGCGGAGATGTCGTCGATCGCTCGCTCGAGGGTATCGGTCGCCTTGTCGACGATGACCGCCCGCTCGCGAAGTGCATCGGGACCGACCTCATTGACTTTCCGCAGATCGGCGAGCTCGATGCGCTCGGCCTCCGCAACCGCGCAACGACGCTCGGCGAATTGTTGCCATTTGGTGTCGCCAATCCGATTGACGGACTCCTTGCTCGCGAATCCGAAGGCATAAACCCACATCGCGGCGATACCCAGACAGATGAACGCCAGCAATGGTTTGACGAAGCCCCGGGTGGATCTCAATTCATCTCCGCGGGCGAGGGACGGTACGAGACGAGGAGGTGGAGGACTGCTGCGCCGATGCCCAGCACAAGACCCGTCACGAATCCCCACGTGCCGCCGTAATCGATCCCCAGGGCGTTATCGAGGCTGGCGCGACCGCCTCCCATACCCGAGATCGCGATGGCCACGGCTCCGAGCATCGCGCAGTATTCCCATCCCTGGCCCTCGTTGAAAATGAAGAAGCCCCTACGGCGGTGGGCGACGACGATCGCAACGATCATCGTCGCAAGTACTGCTGCACCGGCGGTGGGAACGAACAGCCCGATCATCAACAGGACGCCGCCACCCATCTCGGTGAATGCGGCCATGGCGGCCTGCAATTTCGGCCGACGCATCCCGATCGAGGCGAACCACCGCGCTGTTCCTCGACGAGAATCGGCCGTCTTCCACTTGTTCGCACCATGCAAGAAGATGCAAACACCGAGGGCTCCGCGCATGAGCAGACTGGCAAGATCGAGGCGCGTCACGCCCGAGACGCTAGACCCAGACAAATGCTAGAACAACCGTGTGTCGGATTTCCTGTCACTCGTATCGCGCATCACGAGGGAACACCGCCGCAGTTTTGCCATCGCCATTGGCGGGGCCTCGGTGTACGCGGTTTGCACGGTCTTGTCGGCCTTTGCCGTCAGTCGTGTGATTGACGAAGCGATAACCCCGCGATTCGAGGACGGAAAAGTCGGCCCACAATCGGTGGTCCTTGCGATGGTCCTCATCACCGCGGTCGGCATCGTGCGTGCAGCTAGCGTGGTGACCCGTCGAAGTTATGCGGGAATCACCGAATGGCGTGCGGCGGGCACGCTCGCCACGTCGGTCATCGACCGTATCTGCAAGCAACCGGTGTGGTGGCTGCGAACCCGCATGACGGGAGAGGTCATATCGCGCATGACCATCGACGCCGAAGCGGCGGTGGCGATGCTCGCACCGTTGCCCTTTGCCTCGTCGGTGGTGGTGCTGCTTGGTTTCGCGGCCGTCGCAATGTTGGTTTCGGATCCGATCCTGGGCGGGATCGGTTTGTGCGTCATCCCGCTGCTGGCCGGTGTGAACCTGCGCTACCAACGTAGGGTCGACGCGCTCTTCGCGCGGGCCCAAGAACATCTGGGCGACCTTTCGTCGACGGTTCACGAAAGTTTCGAGGCGGTGACCGTCGTGAAGGCTTTCGGGGCCGAGGAAAGAGAGGCCCGTCGACTTTCCAGAGTGGCCGAGAGACTTCGCGATGCCCGAATCGAGACGGTGCGTTTCCGCTCACGTTTCGAGTCGCTTCTCGACTTGGTTCCATCGACGGGGATCATCGTTCTGTTGCTCGCCGGATCCTGGCGTATTGGTGAAGGACAGATGACCGTGGGTGAACTCGGTGGCTTCATGTATTTGTTCACACTGCTGTCGTTCCCGTTGCGGATCATCGGCTACGCCGTCAGTGAATTGCCGCACTCCCGTGCGGGACTGGCACACATCGACGGCCTGCTCGGTGAGGCGATGCTCACGACCATGGTTCCCGACAAAGTGCACGGCCTTGGCGTCGAGATTCGGGATCTGCGGGTGGTTCCACACGGACATGCGGAGCCGACCCTCGACATCCACCACCTGGACATCGCACGGGGGGCTTGCCTTGCCGTCGTGGGTGAAACCGGCTCCGGAAAGTCGACCCTTGTCGGGGTGATCGCGGGCATCTTGGCCTACGACGGTCGTGTGCGAGTTGGCCGACGGGGTGTGGCGCCGGTCTTCCAAGAGACGTTTCTCTTCGCTGCAACACTGCGGGAAAACCTGCTCCTTGGGCAACGACGATCCGATGAGGAGATTCTCGAGGCGCTTCGCATCGCCGACGCGGAGTCTTTCGTCACCGAGCTCGTTGACGGACTCGACACGGCAGTTGGCGAACGCGGTGTTGGTCTCAGCGGCGGGCAACGCCAACGTGTGGCGCTGGCCAGGGCGCTCCTGGCCGATCGCGACGTCGTGGTGCTCGACGACACGACGTCGGCTCTCGACCCCCAGACCGAGGCGGTCGTCATGCGCAATCTCGTTGGTCGGCTGGGTGACAAAACCCTCGTCGTCGTCACCTCCCGACCGTTGACCGTGTCATTGATCGGGAACGTTGTCTTTCTCGTCGAGGGACGGGTGTTCGACCGTGGCACACACGAGGAACTACTCGGGCGTTGCCCGCGATATGAGGCACTGATGGACTCGTACGAAACTGACCGCCGTGAGCGCTGAAGGCTCCCGCGGGGCCGTCGACGTCATCGCACGGGGCCTCGCTGTGAGTCCTGCGCTACGCAGGGGTCTCGGGGGTACCGTCGTGCTCGCCCTGCTCGGAACCGGGACGCGTGTTGCAGTGCCAATCCTCGTGCAACAAGTCATCGATCACGGGTTTTCTCAGGGACCGGCCGGCGGCGAAGTCGACTTCCCCCTCGTCGCCATACTGTGCGCGGCATGCGCCTTGGTCGTCGGGATTTCCGCATGGTGCCTGCGCTCCGCCATCAAAAGACTCGGGATGCGCAGCGAAGAGGCGCTCTACGGCCTGAGAGTAAGACTCTTCGAGCACATTCACGGCCTGAGTATCGCCTACCACAACGAAGAGAAGAAAGGTGCACTCGTGGCCCGCGTGACAAGCGACATCGAGACACTCGGGCAGTTTTTCTCATGGGGCGCTTTGGCGTGGCTGCTTGACGGAACCTTGATGTTCGTGGTCGCGATGATCATGCTGTCCTACGACTGGTTGCTGGCCATCGTCGCCTTCGTCGTGGCAGCTCCGTTAATTTACGGCTTCCGCCGCGTGCAGGTGAGACTCGTCCGTTCGTACGAAAAGGCGCGCGAAATGAACGGAAACTACTTCGGCGAAGCCGCGGAGTTCGTGAACGGCGCCGACGTTCTTTCCGCCTTTGACCAGCGCGATACGTATGCAAACCGCCTCGTCGAGACGATGAGGGCTCGCTATCGCGCTGAGATCCGAGCCGGCATCCTGGGTGCCCTGCTTTTTCCCGTCGGAGAGTTGTTTTCTGTACTCACGATCGTCGGCGTTTCGGTGACGGCGATTCTTCGTGGTCCGGAGGCGGGTCTGAGCCTGGGTGCGGTGGTCGGGTTCATCTTTCTCACCTATAGGTTCCTCGAACCGATTGCCGAGTTCACCGAGATCATCGACAACACCCAGGGAGCGGTCGCAGGTCTTTCGCGGATCCTCGAGATCATCGAGACCCCGGTCGGTCCTCCCGAACCACTCGCGCCCAAACCCCTGCCCCGGTCCCGGCTCGACCTCGATTTCAGCCGAGTTTGGTTCGCATATCAATCCCGTGCACCGGGCGAAACACGTGATGACTCGAGCGATCCATTCGTTCTTCGGGATGTGACCGTCGAAATCCCCTTCGGCCAACACGTTGCCATCGTGGGTTCGACAGGTTCGGGAAAGACCACATTCGGTCGACTGGTGTCGCGTCTGGTGGACCCGTCAACGGGTCAGGTACGACTAGGGGGGGTGTCTCTCACCGACGTGGCACGCGACGATCTGAGATCCGTGCTCACATTCGTGCCCCAGGAGCCGTTTCTCTTCGACGGAACGGTTCTTTCGAACCTGCGTTTCGTCGACCCGAACCGAGACGAAGACGGGTGTCGGAGCATCGCGGTGAACCTCGGCCTGGATGAATGGTTGGGGTCCCTTCCCAGGGGGCTGTGGACACCCGTCGGGGAACGAGGCAACGATTTATCCGCCGGGGAACGACAACTCGTGGCACTGCTGCGCGCGGCGATTGCCGAGCCGCGCATCCTCGTGCTCGACGAAGCCACGTCGGCCGTCGACCCGCTCATCGATGTGAGAATCTCGCGGGCCTTCGACGCCCTGGCGGCCGGACGCACGACCATTGCCATTGCGCATCGTCTCAGTACCGCGATGCGCGCCGACCGGATTCTCGTCATGGAAGACGGGATGGTGATGGAAGACGGAAGCCACGATGAGTTGGTCGTACTCGGTAGCCGCTATGCCTCGTTGTACGAGACATGGGTGGCCACGACAAGCGGCTGAACCCGACTGCGTCCAGCGGATAGTTTTGGGCATCGTGTCGCGTCGTGGAATCGGGCCACTCACAGCAATGTTGTTGACGGTGCCGGTCGGCGCGTGCAGCGCCGGAGACGCCCAGCGAGCAGCGATCTGTGACCGGGGCGTGGCGATCGAAACCGCGGTTCTGCGGGTCGGAGTGCTGGCCAAGGAAACGAAAACGATGAACGCCGCGGTGTTGCGCAGCCAGATCGACGAGGATCTCTCCAATCTCACCGCCGCCCTCGACGTGGCGCCCGAGAACATTGTCGGAGACCTGTCGACGGTATTGTCGCGTCTGCGTGATCTCTACGGGGCACTGGAGATTCTGGACTGGGACGCAGCGAAATTCATCGGCGATGCGCAACTCGACGAGGCCCTTTCAAAAATTGGATCGGTGAACACACGGCGACACCTTGCACGTTTGAGTGGTTATGTCATCGAAGCATGCGACGAGGCGACGATCGGTGGAGCTGTTCCATCGGATTCGGTCGTCGAGACACCCCCCAGCTCGACCGGGCTTCCATCGATCGAGGATCCGATACCGACCGAGGTAGACCTCCTGTCGGCGCATGTGGCCATGGGCACCGCCATCGCCGAGGCGAACGGGTTCGCCGTATCCGTCGAGCAGGCCGCCTGTCTGGGTCGAGAGGCCGATCTGGTGTCGATTCCCGATGATCCCTACGTGCCTGATTGGAGGGACGAGTGGAACGAGGCGTTCCTCGAGATTTTCCCGAAGTGTGGCTTCACAGCGCCGGATCGACGAGAACCTTGATGGCACTGGAGGGATTGTCGGCAAGTTCGGCGATCGTCTCGGGGAGTTGACTGAGACCCACGGTTTTGTCGTGCAACGGTTCCACCTTGATCCTGCCGTCGGCCATCAGATTCATTGTCTCGACAAAGTCGTGATGGTTGTAGGCGAGTGACGCAATGAAGGTGACCTCCTTGATCAGCCACGACTGCGGAGAGATCGTCGCGGCACCCGACGCGAGGCCCACGAGATTGACCCGCCCGCCACGTCGGACGAACTCGACTGCACTCTGGATTGTCGGCGCCACACCCGCACACTCGAAGACGAGATCGGCGCCTTTGGCCCCGAATCGTTCGCGGGCCTCGTCGGGTGTGATGGCGTCGTCGGCTCCAACGGCAATCGCCTTGGCCCGACGCAATTCGTTCGGCTCGACGGCCACGACCCGTCCGGCACCCGCCGCACGCACGACCTGAATGGTCAGGAGGCCGATGGGTCCACAGCCCTGAACGACGACGACGTCGCCGGGCATCGGAAGTGTGCGCATCACGGCGTGATAGGCCACGGTCGCGGGCTCGACGATTGACGCCTGGTCGGTGGAGAGCGACGCCTGGGTTCTGATCAGTCGCAACGAGTCGACGGCGATCGCCGGAGCGAAGGCTCCGTGGGGGGGTGCAAGTGGATCACGACCGAGTGCGTTCAGGAACGCATAAGAGCAGTAGTTCGTGCGCCCCGCGATGCAGTCGGGGCAACGTCCGCACGCCGCGGACACCCCGCAGACAACCCGATCACCCTCGCGCACATTGCGCACATCTGATGCAACGGCGGACACCGTTCCCGAGAACTCGTGCCCGCAGATCGCAGGGTTGTAGGGGTCTTTCGACAAAAAGCCGTGCAGGTCGGTCCCGCAGATTCCGCATGAATCAATCCGCACCACGGCCTTGCCCGGCGTCGCCGTCGGCTCCGGAAACTCGATGAATTCCATCGTTCGAAAACCCGTGATCAGTGCTGCCTTCATGTGCCAGCCTCCATGCTCGTCACTTCCCCCATGTCCGTGTTGGCGGGCATGGTCGCCCACGCCAGACCACGCCGAAGAATCTCATGGAACTCGCCGAGTTCCCAGGATCCGCGCTCGATCGTGGGCCATCGCATGCCGTTGAAGGGTGCGTGTTTCATGTCCCAATGGCTTCGACAGTGACCGAGTGTGAAATACAGCACGCAACCGGCTCCGAGGTGTCTGCGATACAAGACGTAGCGCGGCTCATCGAGGGGCCATTGGGCAGTTGAAAAGCCCTGCGTTGTTCCGGTCCAGCGCGTTTCCATGAGCGGCTCCACCTCGGCCGTCATCTCGCACAGATACAACTCGTCATTGGCGTGAAAAGTACCGAGACCCAGCACCAAAGGATCCTGTTCGGCGCCCGGGGAAACGGTCACCGGATACGGCGCGATCGGGGGATGGGAGAGAAACCGACTGCCCAGCACCTCGCTGAAGATCGGCATTGCGTCGGGGGTCTGGAAATCGGGTCCGAAAGACTCGGGTCCGTCGATGGCGGAGTTGGTGGCGTGCAGGGCGAACATTCGACCCCCGCGCGACACCCAGTCCCGGATCGACCGCTGCGCATCGGGGGACGGCCGAACGTCGCAGGTGTAGGTGATCAAAACATCGGCATCGGAAAGCAGGCCCAGGTTCTCGTAATCGCACGACACCTGTGTTCTGATGCGTTGGTCCCGGGCAAGAAGCTTGAGCAGTTCGAGGCGCGCGAAATCGAAGTCGTGCCACTTTCCGCCGACGACGAGGACGGCATTGATACGACCGGTCACCGCGCGGTGTCGCTTAGAAGTTGATGCGCTTTGTGTAGCCGCCGTCGATCACGAGGTTCGCACCCGTGATGAGACTGGCTGCCGGCGAGGCAAGAAACGCGATCGCATTCGCGATCTCGATAGGGTCACCCAGACGCTTGACGGGCATCTTGTTGACGATCGTGTTGTAGAAGTCGGCCATGTTCTGCTTGATGACGTCCCAGTTTCCACCCTCGAAGAACACGGGACCGGGCGACACCATGTTGACGCGAATTCCCTTGGACGCGAGTGACTGCGAGAGGTTTGCCGCATAGGTGACCATGGCGGCCTTCATCGGTCCGAAGCTGCCGGGTCCCGCGAATTCTTCCTGCGCCGCGATACTGCTCAAGCAGACGATCGACCCGCCACCGCCCGCCTCCATGGCGGGGGCGAGAACCTCGGCTGCGCGTACGAGGCCGAGCACGTCGAGGTTGAGGTTTTTCACCCACTGCTCCTCACCGCGCCCGGAGGCGCCCGACATGTTGTGGACGAAAATGTCACACCCACCCAACTGCTCGGTGGCCTTGGTGAGCCACGCTTTGTACGCGGAGCCATCGCCCGCATCGATACCTTCGCCGTAGGCCTTCACTCCAAGCGCGGAAATGCTCGACACAGCCTGCGCCACGTCACCTCGCGCACAGATCGCCACGTCGCAACCCTCGCTTGCCAGCAGTTGCGCAGTGGCCAGACCCAGGCCGCGCTTGCCGCCCGTGACGATTGCTTTTTTGCCCTTCAGCCCGAGATCCATGATGCCCCCCTTTTGTTCGTGCGACACAGCCGCCGCGCCACGAAGCATAGGGTGGCGAGATGAAGCCAAGTGAAGTCGCACTAGTTACCGGCGCCGGGTCGGGAATCGGCAAGGCCACTGCCAAGATGTTTGCCGACAGGGGGTACGGCGTCGTTGCCGTTGACCTGACCGCGGAGGGTCTGTCGTGGACGGGTGCAGAGGCCGACCCTGGCCGCTATGTCACGGTCGCGGGAAGCGTGACCGACGAGGGACTCAACCGCGAGGCGGTCGCCGCAGCGGTCGACACTTTTGGTCGGCTCGACGTCTCGATTCTCAATGCCGGCATCACAGGATCGAAACCGTGGAACGAGTCGGGGGCCATCGATGCGTTGCGGCACATTCTCGACGTGAATGTCGTCGGCGTTGCCATGGGTATCAACGAAGCGGCCTCAGTGATGAAGTCCCAGGGTCATGGTGTGATCCTGCCGACCTGTTCCACCTCGGGTCTGCGCGGTGATCCGGGTAACTGGGCCTACAACGCCTCCAAGGCCGCGGTCATCAACCTGGTGCGCGCAGCAGCGCTGGATCTCGGACCTTTCGGGATTCGGGTGAACGGAGTTGCTCCCGGCCCGACAGAGACAGGGTTGACCGTCCGCTTGAATCAAATGCCCGAACTCAAGCAGGCGATGACCAACCGCATACCGTTGGGTCGATGGGGCCAACCCGAGGATCTGGCGGAGGTCTTCTGGTTCCTCGCGTCTCGTGCGGCGGCGTTCATCACCGGTGACACCGTGTTCTGCGACGGTGGCATCTCGGCGAACGCGGGACACTTCGCGCTGCCCGAACACCCCCGCTGAGGATTGGTACCTCGGTCGATTGCTAGCGTGTCACGCATGGCCGACAAACTCATCACCAACTACGAGGACGTCACCGTCTATGGTCTTGACACCGATACCGAGGACCTCATGCACGAACAGCAGAAGGAACTGACCTTCTGTTGGACGACGAAGGATGGCTCGCCGATGGCGTCGATCCTCAGCTACTTCCGCAAGGACGGCCTCTTCTGGATGACTTCTGCTGCGCACCGCAAGCGCGTGCCGGCAATCCGCCGGGACCCACGCGTGGCAATAGTCGTGACTTCGACGGGCCAGGCGATGGGCGGTGGTCGCACGGTGACGTACAAGGGAACGGCGCGCGTGCTCGACGACCACGCGACCAAGGAATGGTTTTACCCCGCACTTGCCGATCGACTCTACGGCGGCAACGCCGAGCGCGCCTTGGAGTTCGCGAAGATGCTCGATTCCCCCGATCGCATCATCATCGAGGTCACGCCCGGCCTGCGCGTGGGTTACGACGGAGCAAAGATGGCGGCCGCCACGACGCGCTCACGTGAAGCCGGCGTCTTGAAGAACCTCTAGTTAACTGTCGGCGGCGTCGCTCCCTGCGGAGCGATACCGAGCGCTGACATCGCCGTTTCACGGCTGATCTTGTAGTCCGCCTTCCCGCTTGGACTGCGGTAGACGACATCCACGAAGACCACATGTTTCGGGCATTTGTAGGCGGCCAGAGCCTTGCGCATCTCGGCGGTCAACTGCTCGGCGGTGACGTCGCTGTCCATGTTGCGTGAAACGATTGCGACGACTGCGTTGCCGAATCTGTCGTCGGGCACCCCGACGACTGTGCAGTCGGCGATTCCCGGAACCGCTCGCGCGACGACCTCGACCTCCTCGGGGTAGACCTTCTCGCCCCCCGTGTTGATGCACACCGAACCACGGCCGAGTAGGTGCATCGTTCCGTCCGAATCGATGACCGCGTAGTCACCCGGCACGCTGTAGCGCACACCGTCCACCGAACGAAAGGTGTTTGCGGACTTTTCGGGGTCGCGAAAGTAACCCTGGGGAATCGGACCCGATGCCCCCAGGACACCGACACGCCCGCTGCCGCGAGGAATGATCTCCCATGTTTGATCGTCGAAGGTGACCACGTTGGGAGGCGCGATGAAGACGGCCGTGTCGAGCGGAGCCTTGTCCGGTGTGGTCATGTCGATGCCAAACGGCCCACCTTCGCTCGCTCCCAACATGTCGATCATCGTTGCGTTCGGCATGAATCTCCTCAGGCCCAGCTTCTGGTCGCCCGAGAGAGTTGCACCCGACGAGGTGATCCGAACGACACTGGTCAAATCGGGGATCAGCGCCCCACTCGATGCGAGACCCTCGAGATACCGATTCACGGGCTTGGCGAAAGCGTCGCCAACGAGAGAAATCTGATTGACGCGGTACCTCGCGGCAAGGTCGATGAGCTCGGCCGGGTCGAAACGCCGAGATTTCAACAACACCACCTTGCCACCGAGAACGAAACTCGACATCGCAAGAAACAGCGCCACGCCGTGCATCAGGGGTGGTGCACACAGGTTCGTCGGGCTCCTGCCTTCGGCGTTGAGTTGCCTTGCGTAGGAGCCGACTTCTTCGGTGGTGGTGGGAAGCGCAAGGCCGAGCGCCTGATAGCCCGATGAGGCGAGTGCCCCGAACAAGTCGACGTGTCGCCACATCACGCCCTTGGGCATTCCGGTAGTGCCGCCGGTGTACAAAAACAGCAGATCATCCCCCGAACGGGTGGTCCGCTCGGCGCGGTCGGCGGACTCGACCACCGCCGAGTAGTCAAGATGACCGGTCGGCATCCGGTGTTCGGGACCGACGTCGTTGACGCAAATCAAGGTGCGGAGACTGGGTACCAGGGCCTCCAAACCCTCCACACGGTCGCTGAGGGACGCATGGTAGAGAAGAACTTCTGCAGCGGAATTGTTGAGGATGTAGGCCACTTCGTTGACGAGATAGCGGTAGTTCACGTTGACCGGCGTGGCGCGCAACTTGAAGAGGGCGTACACGCCTTCCAGGTAAGCCGCATCGTTGTAGAGCAACTGTGCGACACGTGACCCCGTCGTCACCCCGCTGGTTGCCAGAACCGTGGCGAGACGGGCCGCGCGTTCGTCCAGCTCGCGCCAACGAATCTCCGAGTCACCGAGGACGACCGCAATCTGATCGGGTTGTGCGTCGGCGAGGGCTTCCCAGAGCGTGGCCCAACTCTCCGACACGTATGGGATGCTCGACATGATGGCCACCTTTTCTCGCGGTATCGAACGACGCCGAACTGTAGTTGTGGGTCTGGTCTACCCTACGGGAATGCAGCCTGCACCCATCGACGCCGACAAATTGAAGATGTTCTCGTTCGTTCTGTACAGCCAACTCGCGGGCGCGGTGACGGCCGGAATGGTGCATCTCGGAGACAAACTCGGGTTGTACCGGACGCTTGCGGGAGCCTTGACACCGATGACGTCGGCCGAGCTGGCGGAGGCGTGTGGTCTCCATGAGCGCTGGGTGCGCGAGTGGGCGGGCAACCAGGTGGCGGCCCGACTCGTCGAAGCCGATCACGGCGACCCGTATCGACCGCGGTTCGCGTTGTCGCCAGAGGCCCGCGCCGTCCTTGCCGACGACGCGCATCCGGCCTTCGGCATGGGAATGTTCCACCGCCTGCCGGTGACGATGGAGCGCCTCAACGATCTGCCCACGTGCTTCGCCACAGGTCGTGGATTTGACTACGACGCACACGGTCACGACGGCGCGGTCGGAATCGAACGATCTTTCGAGCCGTGGAGCAACGCCAACCTCGTGCCCGTGGTGCTGCCCGCTGTGGAGGGCGTCCTTGACGCAATGCGGCGTGGCATCGAGGTGGCCGACATCGGGTGTGGCGCTGGTTCGGCCATTTGCACGATGGCCGAGTCCTTCCCCGAAAGTCGGTTCACCGGCTACGACATCTCCCGTCACGCCCTGGCAATCGCGAGGACGAAGGCAGTTGCGCGGGGCCTGGGGAACGTGCGCTTCGTCGACCCGCGGGATGAAGCAATCGCCGAGGACCACAGATACGGCTTCATCACAACCTTCGACTGCATTCACGACATGACACATCCGCGTGAGATGATCTCGATCATCAGACGTTCGCTTGCGACCGACGGCGTATGGCTGCTGGTTGACATCAAGGCCCTCGATACTCTCGAAGGGAACGTGACCAAGAACCCGATGGCAGCGCTGATGTACGGCATCAGCGTGATGTCGTGCATGGCCTCAGCGTTGTCCGAAGAGGGGGGCGAGGGCCTCGGCACCCTCGGCTTGCCGGCCAAGACGGCCGAGTCCTACGCCCGCGATGCTGGTTTCAGGTCGTTTCGTCAACTCAATATCGAGCACTCGGTGAATGCGTTCTACGAAATACGTCCCTGAGACCGATCACTTCCTGCAGGCGTCGACAGCCTTGACTATCGGGTACGGGTTGATGGCTGCACCGCCCTGGGGGTGGACCTCGAAGTGAAGATGGGGTGTGGTCGCACCTGTCGACCCCACGGTACCGATCACTTGGCCTGCGGTGACCTTCGTTCCGATGCCCACACCGGAAGCGAACGTGTCGAGGTGTGCATAGAAGAAGTAGGTACCGTCACCCGTGGTCAAGCGCAGTGCGTTGCCCGACAATTTCGCGGTATCGGCGGTGTACATCTTCGTGATGGTGCCGTCTGCGACTGCGAGCACTTCTTGGCCTCGGTTGGCGATGATGTCGACACCCTCGTGCTTGCGGTCGGTGCCGCGGGGTTCCATCCATGTATCGATGAAATAGCACGCAGGACGCACCGGAAACACGGAAAGCGTGACTGCCAGGACCGGACGGGGAAGCAAACCAAGCTCGATCGCCGTTGCCGCATCGAGTGCACCGTTGGGTGGGAGGTTGCGGGCTCGCTGAAACTTTGAGATCGCCGTCTTTGTGGCGTTCCCAAAGACGCCATCGGCACCGCCGAAGACTTCGACACCCGACGCAATAAGAGTTGTCTGGAGTGCTGCAACGATCTCACCACGTGCGCCCAGGGTCGGGAACATCTCGACGCTCCAGGCGATTGGTGCCGGTGTAGCTGCGGCGGTTGTCGGGGGCTCGCTGGGTGCGGGCATCGTCGTTGTTGGTGCCGGCACCGTGGTCGGGGGAGCGGGCGGGACACTGGGGGGAAGAGTTGTGGTCGGGGGAAGAGTTGTGGTCGTCGCAGTGTCGTTGGCAGCAACTAGTCCGAGCAGACGTGCCGTGCGCATGTCGAGACGGCCTGTTGCGCGGTATCCGACGACTGATTGAAAGTTGCGGAGGGTGGCCCGCGTGTACGTGCTGAAGATTCCGTCGACGCCGCCGACGAGGGTGAACCCCTTTGCGACCAAGGCCTGCTGGAGTGCCTTGACGGCGTCTCCCGACTGGCCAAATCGGGGAAGGCGCGAGCGTGCGGGTGTGGCGGCGCTCGCGGCGGCAGTTCCGGTGGTCGCCGAGGCGGGGGGTGCTGCGAAGGCGAAAAGACCGACAGTGACGGCGACTGCCGTCGCGGCCAAGAACTTCTTGCGTGCGTTGGGGGTTGCTGCCTGCATGTGGGGCTCCTTGCGAGTTGCACAAGGGACATCGGCTCCCGCTGACAGGACTTGAGAAAAAACCCACGCAAAAGAGGCATATGACCACGCAAAGTGGTCAGATAGCGCACAAGACCACCCTCCGGCGATTTACCCGCGTCAAAATCGGGTTGGGACCAGGTCAGGTGGGGCCTTGCTGGCGAGGCCTGCGACGACCCTGGCAGAAGGCCCCTGGGCCCGCGGGCGCGGCAGCGGGTTCGGTCGGGCGAAAGTCTGGGAGAGGTTGGGCAACGTCGTGTCACAGGCATCGATACGCGCCGATCAACCCAGGTCGGCGCGTCGCTTGGGTGGAAGTTGGAGAACGTGCACACTGCGCGCACTTGGAATGCGGTGCGACACCAGACACAACTGGCGCGATGGAACCGTGGCGAATGTTCTGTTGTCGTTCGACGAGGGTTTGTCGCCTGTTGGGGCAGAACCTAGTCTCGGTTCGTATGGCGCTCACACTTGCCGACGTGCGCAATGACTCAAAGCGCTACGGCCCACTTGCCTGGGTCGCAACTGTTTCGCCGTCGGGAACTCCCTACACGTCGCCGGTGGCAGTGGCCTGGAACGGTGACGAGATTCTCGCCTTTCTCGCCACCCCCGAGGCAAAGGTGTCGAACGTGCGGTTCAATCCCCGGGTCAGCATCCATTTTTCGGTTTCTGCCGACACCGATTGGGACAGCTGCGTGGTCTGGGGCAACGGGCGAATCGTGGACGACCGGCCGGGGCGCGAGGCGCTGTGGAACATGATGGGTTACGACTGCAACCTGTTCGAGCCCGGCGGTCCAGCGGCAGAGTCACATGTCTTTTTGGTCGTCGACCCGACCCGTGCGCTGATACTGCGCAACTACGGCAAAAAGGGCAGGGATTCTTGGCGTTGTCGATGAACAAGTGGACCGTGAGCGTGATTGCCTACCGGCGGATAACGCTGGGAGCGCTCGTTGCGCTCTACACGATTGTGGTCACCGGCGCGTTGGTGCGTTTGACCGGTTCGGGTCTGGGGTGCGCCGACTGGCCCCGTTGTTCGCAAGAGCGCCTCATCGACGTGTCGACAGGGCACGGCGCGATAGAGCAGGTGAACCGTCTCTTCACAGGCGTGGTGGCCGCGAGCGTGATCTTGGCCGTGCTTGCGAGTGTCCGTCTTGCGGTGCGCCGCCGTGTGCTCACCAACCTCGCGGTTGGTCTCGTCATCGGTGTCCTGGCGCAGGTACTGATCGGTGGCATCGTGGTGCTCACCGGGCTGAACCCGTGGGCCAACATGGCGCACTTTTTGGTTTCTATGCTGCTGCTGGGCAATGCACTGATCCTGCACAGGCTGGCCGGCCCGCGCGACGCGGCCGCGCCGTCGGTCGGTTGGCTTCCCGTACGCTTGATTGGTGCGACGGCCATTCTCGGTTTGGCGGCGGTCGTGACGGGCACGGTCGTGACCGCCACCGGGCCCCACGCCGGCGACGAAGAAGCCGTCAGGTTCGGCTTTTCGATCTACCAGGTCACGCGTGTCCATGGCAGCACGGTCATCGCAACTTTGGCCACCATGGGACTGCTGCTCTGGAAAACCAGAGGCCGGGAGCGGTACTTCGAGTCCCGGATCGCCCGCTTGATGGGGATCGCGTCGTTGCAGGTGGTGGTTGGTTACGTGCAGTACCTCGCCGACGTGCCCGCCCTCTTGGTGGCTGTCCACGTCTCCCTGGCAGCGGGCGTGTGGCTGTCGCTCGTCGACGTCGTCTACTGCGCCTGGACTATGCGTAGCCGCCCAGTGACTCGACACATCGATAGAAGCCCCGCACAGTCCCTTCGATGATGTCGGCGACGGGCTCGACGGACTTGATGCGGCCCGCCACCTGACCCGTGAGGGCGATCGAGGCTTCCATGTCGCCCCCGAAGTACAGCGCATTCGAATTGGCGAACTGCTCCATCCCAACATGGTCGGAGCGCTCGAGTTCGGTGGTGCGTGCCGTGCGCAGGGCGCGCAATCCAGGCCGCGAAAACCGGTTGAGAAAAACGGTGTCGGTTTCCTTCGCCTCGACGATCGATTTCTTCCAGTTCTCGTGCACGGGCGACTCGAGAGCCGACACCATCCTTGTCCCCATCTGCACTCCCTCTGCACCGAGGGCGAAAGCAGCCGCCATGCTGGCACCGTCGGTGATTCCGCCGGCGGCGATGATCGGAACCTCGACGCGTTCGGCAACCAGCGGCACGAGAACCATCGTCGAAACGTCCTTTGGGTTCTTGAATCCGCCACCCTCGCCTCCCTCCACGACCAGGCCGTCGACCCCCGCGTCGACGGCTTTCAACGCGGCCGCAAGGGTGGGGACCACGTGAAAGACGGTGAGACCGGCCGCCTTGAGACGTGATGTGTATTTTGTGGGGTCCCCGGCCGACGTCGTGACGAAGCGAACACCTTGTTCGACCACGAAGTCGGCGATTCCCTCGTCGCGCACGAACAATTGTGCAATGTTCACGCCGAAAGGCCGCGTGGTGAGCCTGCGCATGGCGAGAATCTCGTTTTTGATTGCATCCAGATCCCCCGACGAAGTTTCGATGATGCCCAGGGCGCCGGCGTTGGATACCGCCGAAGCAAGTTGTGACCTGGCGATCCAGCCCATGGGAGCCTGTACGAGGGGGTAGTCGACCCCGAGCAGACGGCTGACACGATTGGAGATCGGACGTGGCTTGGCGGTCATGGTGCAATGTTCCCACATGCGATCCCACCGGATGAACGGCTAGTTTCTGCGCATGTCATCAACCGAGGTCCTCTACGAAGTCGACGAAAGAATCGCGACGATCACCCTCAACGCGCCCGAGCGCATGAACACCATTTCGAGTGCGATGCTCGACGAATTGTCCGCAGCACTCCTGCAAGCCGACCGCGACCGGGCCGTGCGCTGTGTCATTCTCACCGGCGCAGGACGCGCATTCTGTGCGGGCCTCGATCTTGCGTCGCAAATGTCGGGGCCGAAGGATTCGCTCGGCAACATGGGGGACCTGGGAGCATCGACCGGTGAGATCGACCTGCGGACGGCGCCGCCGGTGGTACTACACAACCTCGACACCCCGGTCGTGTGTGCCCTCAACGGTGGAGCCGCGGGCTACGGTTTGGACCTCGCCTTCGGCTGTGACATCCGGTTGGCTGCCGACACAGCAAAACTGAACCCGGGCTTCGCCAAGCGCGGCATCCTTCCCGAGTCGGGCGGAACATGGCTGCTGCCGCGGATCGTGGGTTACGCCAAGGCCGCGGAGATCTCCTTCACGGGTCGCACCCTAACGGCGTCGGAGGCGCTCGACCTCGGACTCGTCAACCACGTTCATCCGGCGGGCGAGCTCGGGTCGGCCGCCCGCGCACTGGCCACGGAGATAGCCGCCAATGCGCCGCTGGCGGTGCGCGCGATCAAGCGAATGATGCGCGCCGCTGAAACCGAGACATTCGAGCAGAACATTCACCACGTCTTTTTGCAGTTGCTGCCACTGTTCAAGACGGCCGATTTCCGCGAGGGTGTTTCCGCATTCATGGAAAAACGGACGCCAGAATTCAAGGGGCGCTGAAAGATCGATCGTGACACGTGCCGAAGCGCTCGCACTGCTCGGCCTCGTCGAGGGATTCGATGCACTCGACCTGCGCAAGGCACGGCGCCAGGCGCTGCAAGATAGTCATCCGGACCACGGTGGTTCGCGACAAGCCATCGAGGCCGTGGAGCGCGCGGTCGAGGTCCTCAGGATGGTCGCTCAAACGCGCAACGCTGAAGTGCTGCGGGTGCGACGCGGAACCGATCGACCCTCCTTTGTTGTCAGCGCAATGCCCGCCGAGACATTCGAACTGCTTCTGGCCGCCGCCGCCGAATTGGGTGACGTGGCCGAGGATGACCCGCCGTATCGTCTCGAGGTACAGATGCACGAGCCGCGCGACACGTGGGTCGTACTCGAAGTGGTGCCCGACGCCGGAGCATCGACGGTCTCGATGGTCGTCGAGAGTCGGACGCCTTTCGACTTGGACAGCATTCGTGACGTCTGGGTAGCAGTGCTCAACGCTTCGCAGAGGCCCTGAGGAGCCTGTCGCGCACGGCGGCCCCCAAACCGGCCGGGTCGGGGAGCAACGCAACAATCAGATCGGCGGCGTCCTCATCGCATTGGCGCAGGGCCGAGTAGAGGCGACGGGAGTACTCGTAGACGTCGTCCTCGTGGGGCAGTACCGAGACGCGTTGGCCACGGGCTTCGGCCCGGCGTCGTGCACCGTCGACCTCGGCCTGGGTGCCAAAGACGGCCAGCGGAGTTCGCGGTGCGTAGTGCGAGCGGAGCATCCCCGGCGCAATGGCGCCGCTGGTATCCACCGCTGCGACGTCGTGGCCCGAGACCACCGACAAACCGTGTTCGGCAAGCGCCACTGCGATGGCTTCGGCCTCGATGCCACCCGGTCGGAGAATCGTGGCCGGCTCTCGCCTGCAGTCGATGATGGTTGACTCGACACCCACGCGACACGGCCCACCGTCTAGAACAGCGTCGATTTGCGTATCGAGTTCGGCCATGACGTGAGGGGCGGTGGTCGGGCTGATGGATCCGAAGCGGTTCGCCGAGGGAGCAGCGATGCCGATGCTGCCGCGGTCGTGCAGAGCGTGCAGGATTCGCAACGTTGCCGGATGATCGGGAACGCGCAATACGACGGTGTCGCGGCCCGCCGTCACGACCTGCGGCACGTTGGTGGATGCCTCGGTCAAAATCGACAGCGGTCCTGGCCAACAGAGCCTTGCGAGAACCTCGGCCGGGGCGGTCCAAGACCTCGACAGGCGGCGGGCATGGGCGATGTCGGCGACATGGAGGATCAGAGGATGTGTCGTCGGGCGACCTTTTGTGCGGAAAATCGCGTCGACCGCGCTTTCATTGGATGCGTCTGCTGCCAGGCCGTAGACCGTTTCCGTGGGAACTGCAACGAGACGCCCCGTGGAGAGTAGGTCGATGGCCGACACAACATCGGAGTCGACCCGGGCATCCAAACGGGTGGTCTGCATCGGCGTCAAGAGATCGGAAACCGTGTTTCGAGAAATCCGACCACGACGTCGATGAACGCAAAAGAACCCGGGGTCGCGAAGTGGTCGGTTCTCGGCAAAACGCGCAACGTTGCGTCAGGCAAAGACCGTGCCAGTCGATCCGCGGGTGCGGCGAAATCCCCGTCTCCGATGCAGACCAAGACGGGGCACGTGATGGCCGACAGTTGTTCGATCGTCAGCGGTGGGGAGGGTGGACGCTTGAGGACGGCAACGAGGGCATTGATGTCGTTGCCACCTTGTCGTGCGTACTGGCCGAACAAACGTGCCATGTTGTCGTCGGCTCTGGCGGTGCCCTCCACGCCCGCGATGATGCGAGCCGTCTCTTCGGGTTGGTGTGGTTCAAAAATGCCGTCTCCAATCCCGGCCAAAACGATGCCGCAAAACCGCTCGGGTGAGGTGACGGCGGCCCGCAGGGTCGTGAGCGCACCGAGTGAGAAGGCAACGACGATGCATGGCTGATCGGGGAGATGCGCGAGGAGGTGGGAGACAAGACCGGCATAGGCCTCCGGATCGTGAGGCTTGTCGGCCTCGCCGTGACCGAGAAGATCGATTCCCGAGACGCCGTGGCCGACATCGCGAAAGATCTGGTCGATCCCGGGGTCTTGCCAAGTGTGGCGGAACGAGCCACCCCAGCCGTGAACCAGAACGAGCGACTTGGCGACCACGGTCGCCTAGCCTAAGACAGCCATGCGTTTCCTCGCCGCGCACCCACCCCACGACCTCACCTACAACGACGTCTTCATGGTCCCCAGCCTCAGTGACGTACCGAGTCGCTTCGACGTCGACTTGGTCACACCTGATGGCATCGGTACGACGATCCCCGTGGTCGTGGCGAACATGACGGCCGTGGCGGGCCGACGGATGGCCGAAACCATTGCGCGTCGGGGTGGGCTTGCGGTCTTGCCGCAGGACATTCCCCTCGACATCATCGAATCGGTCGCCGCTTACGTGAAATCCCGGCATGGCGTGTTCGAAACACCCATCACCCTCGCAGCAACCGACACCGTCGGCAATGCGCTCAGCCTCATCCACAAGCGCGCCCACGGCGCGGTGATCGTCGTCGACGACGGCGCGCGTCCGGTTGGCATCTTCACGGAGCACGATGCGGCGGGATACGACCGTTTCACTCAGGTGCAGCACGTCATGAATCGCGACCTGATAAGCGTGGATGCGGGACTCGACCCCCAGAAGATCTTCGACTTTCTCCACGAGCGACGGCTCTCTTTTGCACCCGTCGTGGGTGGCGACGGAGCCCTGCTCGGTTGCGTCACGCGCAAGGGTGCACTACGCAGCACCATCTACACACCCTCGCGCGGCCGCGACGGTCGTTTCCTTGTTTCCGTCGCTCTCGGAATCAACGGTCAACCGGCCACTCGAGCCAAGGCACTCGCCAAGATGGGCGTCGACGTGCTCGTCATCGACACCGCACACGGCCACCAAGGAAGCGTGCTGCGAGCCGTCGAGATGGTGCGGGCTGCGGCGCCCGATGTTCATCTCGTGGCCGGCAACGTCGTGACCGCCACTGCGACCCGCGACCTGATTCACGCGGGTGTCGACATCGTGAAGGTCGGTGTGGGCCCCGGCGCGATGTGCACCACACGAATGATGACGGGCGTGGGTCGTCCCCAATTCAGCGCCGTTTTGGAGTGTGCCGAGGAAGCTCATCGTCTCGGCAAGCACGTATGGGCCGATGGTGGAGTGCGTTACCCGCGCGACGTTGCCCTGGCGCTGGCCGCCGGGGCGTCGAACGTGATGTTCGGTTCGTGGCTGGCAGGCACGTACGAATCGGCGGCCGACACCCTCCGCGACACCGAGGGACGCCTCTACAAAGAAAGCTTCGGCATGGCGTCGAACCGCGCGGTTCGCAACCGGACGAGCAAGGAGACTGCCTTCGAACGGGCACGCAAGGAACTCTTCGAGGAGGGAATCAGCTCCTCGCGCATGTACCTCGACCACGAACGCCCGGGTGTCGAGGACATCGTCGATCAAATCGTCGCGGGAGTTCGTTCGGCTTGCACCTACGCAGGCGCGAATTGCATCACCGAATTCCGCGAGAGGGCTGTCGTGGGCATCCAGAGCGCTGCCGGCTACGACGAAGGCCAGCCACAGGGCACGAACTGGTAGTCGCCTCGATGCGTGTCGTGGCGATCGACGGGCCCGCGGGAGCGGGTAAATCCACCATTGCGCGCGCCCTGGCGCGCCGACTCGAAATTCCGTATCTCGACACCGGCGCGATGTACCGCGCCGTCACCCATGCAGCCCTGCGCGACGGCGTCGAGCCGGGTGATGCCGAGGCGGTCACGCATCTGGCCACGACGGCACACATCCACGTCGGGTACGACACCGTGACCGTGGACGGGGTGGACGTGACCCACGAGATCCGCTCTGATCGGATCAACCAGGCGGTCAGCCGGGTTGCCGCGATCAGTGGAGTACGCATGGTTCTTCGCGAACAGCAGCGCGCCTGGGTGAGCAAACATGGCGGTGGCGTGGTCGAGGGCCGCGACATAGGAACGGTCGTCTTTCCCGATGCGACGTTGAAAGTTTTTCTCACCGCATCAGCACAGGTGCGGGCGCGACGTCGGGTCGCCGAATACGGCGGGGACGTCGAGGCGATTGCCCGTTCGATAAGTGAACGTGACCGCCTCGACTCGTCGCGGGCCGACAGTCCATTGATGACCGCCGACGGATCGATCACCGTCGACACGTCCGACCTGTCCATCGACGAGGTCGTGGCAAAACTGCACGCTTTGGTGGTCGAACGCGAGGCGACGAATGGCTGACGTTGAGAGTTTCCTCGCAGGGGGAGGTCTCGGTTCGCGCGCCTTCTATCGAATCGTGCGGAATCTGCTCACTTTCTTTAGCCGTACGTTCTGGCGCACCTCGGTGATCGGACGCGGATTCGTACCTCGTTCGGGTCCGTTCATCCTTGCACCGGTGCACCGATCGAACATCGACACTCCTCTCGTTTGCGCGGTGACCCGCCGGCGAATGCGGTACATGGGCAAGGATTCCCTGTGGAGGAAAAGACCGGTCGGTTGGGTTCTTTCCGCCCTCGGTGGGTTTCCGGTTTCGCGTGGAACCGCCGATCGCGAGGCCCTGAGGCGCTGCATCGAGGTACTCGAGGCCGGTGAGCCTCTCGTGCTTTTCCCGGAAGGCGAACGCAAATCGGGCGAAACCGTGCAGCCACTCTTCGATGGCGTCACGTACATCGCCATGAAGGCCGGTGTGCCTGTGATCCCCGTCGGGATCGGTGGTTCCGAGCGCGCGATGCCCAAAGGCAAGAGGTATCTGCGGCCCAGTAAATGTGTGATTCTCGTCGGCGAACCGATGATGCCGCCGTCGGGGGAGGGTCGTGCTTCGCGGAGTGTCGTGAGGGATTTCTCAGCCAATCTCCACGCCGTCCTGCAGCGGCTGTTCGACGAAGCGCAGGTACGCGCGGGGGCCCGCACTCAGTAGGCAGAGGTCTGCGCGGCGGCAACCACCAGGTCGCGCAGCGCGAGCGGGTCGCGTGAGCCACAGGTCTCGCGCGCCGAGTGCATGGCGAGTTGGGGTATGCCGATGTCGATCGTCTCAACCCCGAGTCTTGTTGCGGTGATAGGGCCGATGGTGCTGCCACATGGCATCGCATTGTTCGAAACGAAATTCTGTAGTTGCACGCCGGCTTCGGTTGCAACACGCCGCATGATTGCGGCACCCCGAGCAGATGTCGCATACCGCTGGTTCGCGTTGCGCTTCAATGCGGGGCCGTGGTTGACGAGCGGGGCATGGTTCGAATCGTGTCGGTCGGGGTAGTTCGGGTGCAGGCCGTGGGCGTTGTCGGCCGAGACGCACAGGGATTGCCGCAGGAAATCAAAACGCGCCTCGGCAAGGCCGCGCACGCGCAGTAATTCGCCGACGATGTTTTCGAGCAGGGGTCCGGCCGCCCCGGTCGTGCTCTCCGATCCGACCTCTTCGTGATCGAAGAGACACACGATCATCGGGCGATCCGCTGCAGCCGTACGGATCGCATCCACGGCAGCCCAGCAAGACACGAGGTTGTCGATTCGCCCCGAGGCGATGAATTCGCTGTTCGCTCCGACCAGCGCAGCCGGCGTCGTGTCGAAAAGCGCTACGTCGAATGTCTCATCTGTGCCGATGCCCAGGAGAGCGAGCACGTCACCGCCCTCGGCCCCCCAGATCGGGCGCATGTGATGCTGGCGGTGGAGAACTAGGCCTTTTTCGTTTACCTCGCGGTCGAGATGGATCGCCAACTGCGGCACGCGCGCGACCGGTCGTCGCACCTCGACCAAGCGGGACGAGCCGTCGCCCGAGTGGACGACGCCCGCCAGACCCAGATCACGGTCCAGCCATGAGTTGAGGAGCACTCCGCCGTAGATCTCCACCTCGAGCAACGACATACCCGCCGCGCACGCGTTGGGCCGTGGTTTGAGTCTCAGACAGGGTGAATCGGTGTGCGCTCCGACAAACAACGCACCCCGGAAGATCACCGGATCTTGTGGCCAGGACCATGCGACGGCTGCGCCTTGGTGGGTGACGCAACCCCGGGCCTCGGCAAAAAACGCGCTGTCGACGGCCGCATCCGATCTCACGGCGAAGCCGGCCGCGCCCAATCGCCTTGTCGCTGCACCAACAGCATGGAAAGGGGAGGGCGACTCGTCCAGATACGAGAGAAGATCGGCTATGCCCACCATCACGATTTCTGGAAAATTCCCATCGGTAGGCCCGAATTGCGCAGGTGGGAGGTCTCGTTGATCGTGACTATCGAGCGCTCACCGCTGCGCGCCGCCGCAACACGGTGGATCGAGGTGTAGTTGGGATAAAAGAAGCCTTGAACATTTGCCGTCAACCCGAGAACATGGACGAGATAGGCGTTGATCACCCCGCCGTGGCACACGACTGCCACCGTGTCTCCCGAGTGGTCGGCGACGATCTTCTCGATTGCCAGAACACACCGCTTGTTGAAGTCTTCGGAACTCTCCTCGTGAACATTCCACTCGCCGCGCAGCATCGCCTGCCATCGAGGGTCGTTGGCGGCTTTGAGTTCCTCGACGGGGACGTACTCGTTGGAGTTGCGATCCCATTCGGCGATGTCGTCGACAGTCACGATGTCGACACCCTGGCTGCGGGCCAATGGAACGGCCGTCTGCTGGGCCCGACGAAGTGGGCTGGCATAGACGGCCTCGATTTTTTCACTCGCGAGATACTCGGCGAGTCGCTCGGCCTGGGCGAGACCGCTCTCGGACAGTGGGGGATCGGCCACTCCCGCGTCGAGTTCGCGGCGCACGGGTAGAGCATGACGAATGATCAGGAGTTCCATCGCAAATTAACTCTAAGCCAAGGTGCCCAACCCACCCCAACGGTGGTGGAGTCAGCCACCCACTGCGGGTTTGTCGAGTGAAAACGACACGTCGCGCCCGAAGAACGTGCACGCGACCGATCCCGAAGACCCACCAGATGCGCCCGACACCGAGGACGTCACTTTCTCGACGCAGTCGATCAAGGAAGCCCGCTGCGAATAGACGACCACTCCGAGCGCTGCGAAGAGGATCGACAGTACCAGTCGCACGAACAGTGACGAGATGAACTTGAGTACCAACAGGATCGCCGCCACACAGACGACGATCGCGACAATTGACCCATTCTTGGCCTGGTTCAAGTCGAGGGCCTGGATCAGCGTCTGGTTCGGCACGGGCCCACGTTATTGGTCGGTGTCTTTCTGGTCGCGGATACCGATGTTCCATCCGTGGGTCGGGGGCTAGTGTCTCGTTGTGTCGTCGAACATCTCACTATCGGGTTCAGGCCCACCCGAAACGAAACTTCCCGATGAGTCGCCCGAGGTGATGCACTTGGCATCGAGAATCGCCTCCGGCGACGATGGGGCACGGCGGTTGGCTGTCGGCTTGGCTCCCCGAAGTTCACTCGTGTGGTGGGCGTGTGGGATCTCGACCAACGATGAGGTTGCCCGTTATGCGGCTTTTCGCGTCGGCTACCACCGTGGGCTCGACTCGCTGCGTGCCAATGGCTGGCGAGGATCAGGGTTCGTCCGTTGGACGCATCCCGGAAATCTCGGCTTTCTTCGTTGTCTCCTGGGCGTGCAATTTGCCGCCGGTCTGCTCGGGGAGGTCGATGAGCAAGAGCGCTGCCGTTTGTTCCTGCTGCAATTGGACCCCTCCGGGGTTCCCGTCGAGGAGGCCGCACGCTTCGGTGAGACCTTCAGGTGACGATCTGGGCGGTGCTCGCCGGGGGGAGGGGGACTCGTTACGGCCAGCCGAAGGCGAGTGCTTCTTTCGGTGAGACCACCTTCGTTGGGCATTGTCTGTCCATCATCGAGCAGGCACGACGACCAGCGGACTCGGTCGCGGTCTCCGTGGCTCATGATTGGAGACCCGTCGTTCCTCCGCATTGCCTCGTTGTGGCCGACAAGTTCTCAACGCCCGGGCCTGCACACTCGATTGCGCGTCTTGCCGCACTCGCAGTCGACAGGGACGAGGACCTCGTCTTCATGGCCGTTGACATGCTCGGAGTGACGCCCGCGACTCTTCGGTGCCTGCGTGATCGCATGGAGGCCTCTGTGCGGGCTGGCCGTGCTGCGGTCGCGGTGGCCGGAGCCGAGGATCGATTGCACTGGGTGTTGGGGGCCATCCCCGCGCTTCTCGCACCTGCGGTCGTTACCAATGCCGACTCGGTGTCCGCGGTACAGGTTCTGCTGCAACTCTGCCCCATAGAGCCTGTGGAGGTTCCGGGCAGCGAACTCCTCGATGTCAACACACCCGATCTGCGGCCCGATCATCGACACCGCTAGCCTCGGAGGCGATGTCGATAGCCGAGGTTTCAGTCGCCGAATTGAAGCAACTTCTCGCGCAAGGTTGCCCGGTGGTCGACGTGCGTGAGCCGGATGAATACGCCTCAGGTCACGTTCCCGATGCAAAGTCCGTGCCCTTGTCGGTGCTGGCCGAGAACGTCGATGTTTTCGGCGACGGGCACACGACCTACCTGATCTGTCAGGCGGGTGCACGCAGTATGCGGGCATGCGAGTTCCTCGAAGATCTCGGTAAGCATGTGGTCAACGTTGCCGGAGGCACCGGAGCCTGGATCGCCTCGGGGTTTGAGGTCGTCATCGGCGAGTCCCCGCATTGAGTTCCGACGCGGGCACCTGGATCGAGACCCGCAAAGGGGTCGAAGAACTCGCTTTGCGCCTGCGGTCGGCTGAGACCTACTGCCTCGACACCGAGTTTCATCGCGAACGCACGTACTTCCCACAGCTGGCCCTGATTCAAATCAATCTCGCCGACGAGATTTTCATCGTTGACCCGACGGCCGTCGACCTCGACGTAATCGCCACGTTGTTCGCCAACGAAGCTCAGGTCATCCTCCATGCAGCCCAACAAGACCTCGACGTCCTACAGCTCACGTGCGGAACGCGGCTGGCGGGCATTTTCGACACCCAGATCGCTGCCGGCTTCCTCGGCTACAGCACGCCCTCGCTGTCTGCGCTGGTCCAAAAAGAAATGGGGTTCGCATTACCCAAGGGTGACCGTCTCACCGACTGGTTACGACGTCCACTTTCTGCGGACCAGAAAGCGTACGCCGCGGCCGATGTGCGCTTCCTGCCTGCGTTGCACCGCTCGATCATGCAACAACTCCAGGAATGCGGGCGTGTTGCATGGGTGGCCGATGCCTGTCGCGAACTGCTCGAACGTCCGTCCTCGCTGGTCGACCCGGCCCACGCATGGCTCAGGGTCAAGGACGTCAAGACCCTCAAGTCACGGGCGCGTGGAGTTGCCCAGTCCGTTGCGCAATGGCGCGAGGAACGTGCCCAACGCCAGAACGTGCCCGTTCGTCACGTTCTCGCCGATCTTGCGCTGCTCGGAATCGCCCAGCGCGCTCCGCACACAGTCGAGGAGCTCGCACAGTCTCGCGGTGTCGATGGTCGCTACACCAAAGGCGCGATCGCGCAGGAAATCCTCGAGGCCGTGGACCGGGGACGGGACCGAGATGTCCTGTATCCGAGAGCCGACTCGGAAGAATTCGACCGTGATCTCCGCCCCGCCGCCACACTCATTTCGGCGTGGATCAGTGAAGTTGCGGCTCGCGAGCGAATCGATGCCGCAATTCTGGGAACACGGGCCGACATCATTGACTTTCTGCGGGGAAGTCCCGGGGCACGATTGCGCACGGGCTGGCGGGCCGACCTCGTGGGTCGCGACCTGGCGGATTTGGTGGCCGGCTCTGCCGGCATCGCTTTCGACGGCGCGGGCGGTCTGCGCCTTCTACGCGGCTAAAGACCCACTTTTTGCACCGCTCGCACGGTAGGCTTGGGGTGTGCCCGTTTGCGGGTCGGAATCGCGTAGTTGTCCCATTTCGGAGAATTCGGAGCCCTCACGTGAAAAAGGGTCGTCATCGTCGCTTTGAAGAAGCGCGCAAGTTGAAGCAAGCCGGTCCCAGCGCCGCCGATCTCGGTTTTGGCGGGACACAGTCCCGCCCCCGCTCGCAGGACGACGAGTACGCCGCGATCGCTGAAAAGTACGGCGTCACCTTCGACGACGACGACGAGGAAAAAACAGAGGACGAGTCCTGACGTACTGCCTTTGGCCAGTCTCGGTACCGCAATATGACCCCCCGTCGCAACATCGCTCTTGTCGCGCACGTCGACCACGGTAAAACGACACTCGTCGACTCCCTCCTGCGATCCACCGGTACGTTTGCGGCCCACCAGCAACTCGTCGACAGGGTCATGGACTCCGACGACCAGGAGCGTGAGCGTGGCATAACGATTCTCGCCAAGGCGGCTCAAATCACCTACAAGGGTGTGAGTATCAACCTGGTTGATACCCCCGGCCACGCTGATTTCGGTGGTGAGGTCGAACGCGCCCTGCACATCGTGGACGGCATAGTGCTCCTCGTCGATGCCGCCGAAGGTCCGCTTCCGCAGACCAGGTACGTGCTCTCCAAGGCCATGGACGCCGACCTGCCCGCAATCGTCGTGTTGAACAAGGTGGATCGCCAGGACGCTCGCGCGGCGGAGGTGTTGGGCGAGGTCGAACAGTTGTTCCTCGACCTCGCACGCAATGATGAACAACTCTCTTTTCCCGTCGTGAGCACGGTCGCCCGCGAGGGCCGCGCCATGGTTGGCGTCGGTCTACCCGCCGCGGGTGCCAGCCTCGAACCACTGCTGGATTGCATGCTCACCCTGCCCGAACCCAAGTGCGACAGCGACGGCATCTTGAGAGCCCTTGTGACGAACCTCGATGCCTCCGACTACCTCGGTCGCCTCGGTATCGGACGTGTGTACTCAGGAGTGCTCCGCAAGGGCGACTCGGTCGCAGTGTGTCAACGCCCGACGCACGACAATTCGGCCCCGATGTTGCGTCGGCGCATCACCGCACTTCAGGTTTTCCGCGGAATCGGCAGGGTCGATGTGGACAGCGTGGAGGCCGGTGACCTTTTTGTCGTGTCGGGCATACCCGAAATCGAGGTGGGCGACACCCTGACGAGTCTCGACGCCCCATCACCACTTCCACGTCTCATCGTGGACGATCCGGTGATCCGCGTGAGTTTCGGCGTCAACACCTCTCCGATGGCCGGCCGAGAGGGCAAATACCTCACCAGCCGCCACCTTCGAGACCGACTCGAGCGCGAGATCCTGGGCAATGTGTCGATCCGCATAGCGGCCACCGACTCGCCCGAGGTCATCGAGGTATCGGGTCGCGGGGAACTGCAGTTGGCGGTTTTGATCGAGAACATGCGCCGCGAAGGCTACGAGTTGCAGGTCAGCCGGCCCGAGGTGGTCACCAAAGAGATCGACGGTCACCGACACGAGCCGCTGGAGGAGGGGAGCGTGGACGTGCCCGATGAACACGTCGGGGTGGTCACACAGGCCCTCGCACCACGGAAAGGTCGTGTCACCGACATCCGCCCGGGAGATGTCGGGCGCACCCTGGTCGGATTCGAAGCGCCATCTCGCGGACTCATTGGATTCCGGTCCCAGGTCATCACCGAGACACGCGGAACGGCACTCATCCACATGCGCCTCGTGGGTTGGACACCGTGGGTCGGTGGGCTTCCGCATCGTTCGGGTGCAGCGATGGTCTCCGATCGAGCGGGGAAGGTAACGGCCTACGCACTCGACAATCTTCAACTGCGGGGCACACTCTTCGTCTCCCCGGGGGAAGAGGTCTACGAAGGCATGGTTGTCGGCGAGAACTCGCGGAGCGATGAAATGGTCGTCAACGCCGTTCGCGCCAAGGAAAAAACGAACATTCGAACTCACAGCCACGACGACGGTGTGAAACTCGCTTCACCCGTCATTCACACCCTTGAAAGTGCCCTCGAGTGGATTGCCGACGACGAGTTGGTCGAGGTGACACCTGCGTCACTACGGATTCGCAAACGGTTGTTGGGCCTCGAAGACCGTAGGCGCGCCTTCAAGCAGGCGCAGTGAAAACGAGACGCAGAATCTCTACTTCCTGAGGGCCTTCTTTGAGAGGGTGACGGGGTGGGCGACCACGGTCGTCCTGCGCTTTTCGAGTTCCGCCACGAGCATCGCGTAGATGTTTGCACCGACAAGCTCGATCAGTTCGTCTTTCAGATACTTGTAGGTCGGATCCTTGCCGATGAATGCGCCCGGGTCGTTCGTACACCACCAGTGGAATTCATGGCCACCTCCCCCCCAGTCGCGGCGCTTCCACTCGCGCACGAAAGTGACGATGTGTCCGTCTTCGTCGGTCGTCTCCTGTAGGCGAACGGGAACCTGCCAACAAACATCGGGTTTCCAGTCCATCGGGCGTTCGCCGGCCTGCGTGGCGCCGATGTGCAGTGCGCAACCCGTCCCGCCCTCGAAACCCGGCTTGTTGAGAAACACGCACGCCCCGTCGACCACGCGCGTCTTGGGTGTGCCATCACGTTCCGCGGTCAACCAACCCGATTTCGAGGCCCGTGCTTTGTTTTGCCAGTTGTTCGCCGTCAGCCGGCTCGCACTCCTCACTACGGTTTTCTCGTCATCTTTGTCAAGGAAGTGGGCGCCAAAGCTGCAACAACCTTGCATCAATTCGGTCGTATCGGTTTCGTGGATCCCTTTGCAGCCCTCGCCGTATATGCATTTCCAGTTGCTCAAGAGGTACGACGCATCGAAGATCCACATCCGACCGCCATCGGGGTCCTCGAAACTGACCCAGTCATGGACTTCCGATGTTTTTGCCACGCTGCGACGCTATCTGTTGACGAGCCTCGGAACCAAAGGGTGTGTCTTGTGGGATCGGTATTGTTTCGTCGGTGCACTACCAGCCGACGTTGATGACCCAGCCCCACGAGTTGCATCTCGCATCACGCGACGCATCGAACATCGTGGGGGCGGCATCGGCGCTCGTGATGCCGCGGTCAGTGGACGATGTTGTCGCAGTCGTGGAGGGTTGTCGACAAAAGAACGTGCCCTTCGTCGCCCGAGGAGCGGGCACGGGACTCACCGGTGGTGCCGTGCCCCCACGAGGCGCCGTGGTCGTATCGATGATGTCGATGAACAAGATCCGTGAGATCGACGCCAACAGACGCACCGCTTGGGTCGAACCCGGCGTCTTGAACGCCGACCTGAGCCGCGCGGCTGCTCGCTTCGGACTCCATTTTGCCCCCGATCCGTCGAGCCAAGCGAGTTGCTCGATCGGGGGCAACGTGGGGAACAATTCGGGTGGTCCGCACTGTCTTTCAGCGGGCGTGACCTCGGCCCATGTTCTGGCCGTTGAAGTCGTGTTGAGCGACGGGTCGGTCGTGGTGCTCGACACCACAGGTGGACCCTTCGATTTACGGGGCGCCTTTGTCGGCAGCGAGGGAATGTTCGGTATTGCGACCGCCGTGCAGGTACGCCTGTCCCAAACACCACCGCATCATGCGACTGTCGTCGTCGGCTTTCCCACGATCGAAGCCGGCGCCATGGCGGTCAGCGCCATCATCGCCGGCGGAACCGTCCCGTCGGCGCTCGAAATGATGGATGCACCCATCACGAGGGCGGTCGAGGACTACGTCCACGCCGGATTCCCACTCGATGCCGGAGCGCTGCTGATCATCGAGGTTGAGGGACTGGTCAACGGGGTTGAATCTGACATCGCCACCTGCCTGCGGGTGTGCTCGGACTTCGGCGCAACGTCGATCCGCAGGGCCACCGACGAAACCGAAAGAGCGTTGATCTGGAAGGGGCGCAAGACTGCGTTCGGCGCAATTGCGAGAATCAAGCCGAATTACTACCTGCATGACACCGTTGTTCCCCGGCGCAAACTGGCCGAGGTGCTAGATGCCGTGGGCAAGATTGCGCACGCCCAAGACCTGGCAGTGATGAACGTATTCCACGCCGGCGACGGCAACCTGCACCCACTGCTGCTCTTCGATGGGCGCGAAACCGGGATCATGGATCGGGTGCATCGTGCGGGAGCCGAGATCGTTCGAGTCTCCGTTGAGGCCGGAGGCGTCCTGTCAGGTGAACACGGCATCGGACTGGAAAAGCGCGACTTCATGAATCTCATGTTCGATGACGCAAGCCTTGCCGCGCAGGCAATGTTGCGACACGCCTTCGACCCCCACGGTCTCGCCAATCCGGGGAAGGTGTTGCCCACGGCCGCGGGGTGCGGAGACAGGCGATGAGCAGGGCCCCAGGGATGCAAAGCGGAGTCATCCGCTTCGAACCCGAAGAACTCATCGTGGAGACTCGCGCCGCAACGACTATGCGGGAACTCGCCGAAACGCTCGCCACACGGGGGCAACGATTGCGGATACCCGCGGTGGGCACGGTCGGTGGCGCCATTGCGGAGCGCCGCAACGGCCCGTTTCCCGCCGACAACAATGCCCTGCCGAACATCGTGCTGCGCATACGGGCCGTCGACGGACTCGGGCGGGCCTTCACGGCGGGTGGTGGCACCGTGAAGAACGTTTCTGGCTTCGACCTCGTGAAGCTCCTCGTTGGCTCGCGGGGTACGTTGGCCACCTTCACCGAGGTCACGCTGCGAACCGAGCCCATTCCGCGCGCGAGCCGATGGTTTCGGGGAACCGGGTCGATCGCTGGTCTTTTCCGGCCGACGCTGGTGGCGTTGGATCGCGGCCACACCATCGTCAACCTCGAGGGCCACCCGGACGATGTGATTGAACAATCCCTTTTGCTGTCGGGTTTCGCCGAGATACGACGGCCGACTGCGGAGGAATTATGCACATTCCAACCCGTCGAAGAGGCGACCCCTGCACGGGCCAATGCCTCCTCGGTGCTGGAGATTTGTCGGCGACTCAAAGCCGCTTTCGACCCCGACAATGTCCTGGAGCCCGAGCGCTCGTTGGAAATGGGCCTCTTGTGACCGATCGGCCGTTTCAGGGTGTCGATGCCGACGACCTCGCATCATGTGTCGCTTGCGGACTGTGTCTCCCGCACTGTCCGACCTACCGCACGACGGGCTCCGACTCCCAGAGTCCGCGCGGTCGTATCGCCCTCATTGCGGGGGTACGGGATGGCGCACTCGACCTGGATGGAGGAATCACCGAGGCAATCGACTCCTGCCTGCAGTGCATGGGCTGTATGCCGGCGTGCCCCTCGGGGGTGCGCTACGACCGCATCATTGCGCCCGTCGTCGAAGAGATGACCACACATCGTCGCGGCTCGCGACGGCGTCGAAGCCTCGTACTCAGTCCGCTGGGCCGGCCTCGCCTGCTCCGCCTGGTGACCTTCATCGCCCTGCTCGCTGCGCGTCTGGGCGTGTTGCCGAAACGTTTCGGAGCACCACCCCTGTCGTTCGGGCGCGCACATGCCCGCTGTGCACCCGCCTCATCCGGAGAGAAGATCATCATTTTTTCGGGTTGTGTGATGGATGCGTGGTACGGCCACGTCCATCGCGACACACACGCGGTTGTCACCGCGATGGGATTCAGCGCGAGTTTCAGCGAGCCGGCCCTGTGCTGTGGGGCGCTTCACTCGCACGGCGGATTGTCCGCCCGGGCCAAGAACCTCGAGGAGCGGGTCACAGCGGAGCTGTCGGGGGCCACGCTGGTGGTCAACTCGGCGGGGTGCGGTGCGCATCTTCGCGCACTGTTTTCCAAAGACCCCCAGCGACCGACCAAAGTCGTGGACGTGATGGACTTCATAGATGTGAACATGGACCGCCTGTTGGCTGCCTGCCCGCCGGCGCGTGAGGGCCTGCGTGAGTCCGTCGTCGTCCACGATGCCTGCCATCTTCGCAATTTGTTGGGCACGCATCTTGCTGCGCACCGCGTCCTTGGGCTCCATCATCGCGTTCTTTCGGTTCCCGACGATGGGCTGTGTTGCGGCGCCGGAGGTGCTTTCGCGCTCGAACATCCCGTCATGGCCCGAGAAATCGCGGAACGGAAATATGTCGCAATCGACACGGTCGTCGATGCGGGAGTCAAATTCATTTCCTCGGGAAACCCGGGCTGCATTGGTCATCTTGCCGCGAACAAGCCATCGACCATGTCGCACGTGAGTGTCGTCCATCCCGTTCAACTGGTCGCGCGTATGATCGCATCGAAACAGGGAAGCGAAGGTGCGGGTGTCAGCGATCAACGGAGATTTTGATTCCGACGCCGACGCGCTGGCCGCGATCGCCGACCGCCTCGCCGATGCCTCGATCGACCTGCTCACCGCGGCCGTGCGCGACGGTGACGGGAACGTCGCAGACCGTCTCCAGCGGGAACTGCAAAAAGCCCGGCGTGCGGTGGTCAAGGCGGAGGGAATTCTCCGCGGGATCAGTTCCCGACGAGACGATTGACCGCGTCGATCAACAGTCTCAACTCCCCGAAAGAGCGTCTGTCGAAGCGCAGCACGAGGCGGGGCAGGCCCAGGTTGTCATCGTCGCGTGTTTCTGCCGGAAGCGGCTGTGTTGGTTCGATGCCACCCTCCACGCACAGGTGCGAGAACATCTCGTTGAGTGACGCGAGACCCTGCGGGTCGGGAAGTGAACGCAAACGCAGAACGAGACGTTGACCAACGAAGCGAAGGGAGTGGAAATTCGAATAGAACGCGGTGATTTCGTTGGCGGCAGCCACCGCATCGTTCGTGGTCAGATACAGCGCTCGATCGTCGGGCGAAATCAGCCCCCGACTGGCCATCTGGTCGCGAACGAAATCGTCCACCTGCTGCCAGTAGGGGTCACCGGGAACATCGAGCAAGACGATGGGTACGGGTGTTCCCTTGCCGGTTTGTGTCAGGGTCAGCAACTCGAACAGTTCGTCGAGCGTGCCGAAACCGCCCGGCATGCAGATGAAGGCCTGCGAGGCCTTGGTGAGGGCGAACTTGCGCGTGAAGAAGTACTTGAGCGTGATGTGCTTATCGTCGCCGGCGATGATTTCGTTCGCCTCGTTCTCGAAGGGCAACTGAATCGACACCCCGATGCTGCTGTCTCGACCCGCACCGACCATGCCCGCCTCCATGATCCCGGGCCCTGCACCCGTGATCACCATCCACCCCTTGGCGGCAAGTTCACCTGCGACTCGCACGGTTTGTTCGTAGAGCGGGTCGGGTGAGGCGGTGCGGGCACTGCCGAAAATGGTGACTTTCGGCCGGCCTTCGACCTGCGCCAACAGGGAAAATGCCTTGCGAAGGTCCTTCACGGTGTTGGCCATGATTTTCTGGTCCAAGAGGGAGGGCCCCTCGGCCAAGAATCTCTCGACTTCCTCGCGCAGGTCGCGCTCGAAAGGACTTGGCGCGCCCGCGCTGTGGGTCGTCACGACATCAACCCGCCGCGGACCCCGCGCCACACTTGGATCGAAGAGCGTCGAGCAATTCCACGAAACTCCTCTGGAACGACGCGACCCCCTCGGCTTCCAGTTTCGCTGCGACGTCGGCCATATCGATCCCGACGTCGGCGAGGCGGTCCCATGTCAGGCGGGCCTCGGCGAGAGTGGCATCCACCGTTCGGGCAACCGTGCCGTGGTCCTCGAATGCCTCGAGGGTCTGGTCGGGGAGGGTGTTCACCGTGTCGGGACCGATCAACGTGTCGACATACAGCGTGTCGGGATACGCCGCGTTCTTTGTCGAGGTGCTGGCCCACAGGGGTCTTTGGACCCTTGCACCGAGTGTTCTCAGACGCTGCCATCTCTCACCCGAGAACCGTTCGAGAAACAACCCGTAGGCCAGTTGCCCCTGCGCGATGGCCGCGCGGCCGAAGAGTCCCCCGACCGCTGGGTTTTGGCTGCGAGCGAGACGATCATCGACTTCGGAGTCCACCCGACTGATGAAGAAACTCGCCACGGAGTTCACCGACGAGAGATCGGTGTGACCTGCCGCGAGGCGGTCTTCGAGGCCGGCGATGTAGGCCTCGATGACTTCGGCGTAGCGTTGTAGGGAAAAGATCAGCGTCACGTTGACGTTGCGACCCTCGCTGATCATCGTGCGGATGGGGGACAGACCCTCCCGGGTGGCCGGGATCTTGATCATCACGTTCGGCGCACCGATGCGCTCGTCGAGCGCGCGGGCCGCGGCCAGCGTCCCTGCCCCGTCTGCGGCCAGACCCGGATCGATCTCCACGCTCACGAATCCATCGGATCCGTCGGATGCGTCGTAGAGCGGTCCGAAAATCGACGCTGCGCCGGCGATGTCGGCGAGTACCAGCTCCCAGTAGATCTCCTCGACGCCGAGGCCCCGACGGGCGAGATTCTCGAACTGTGCGTCATACTCGGCGGAACCCTGGATCGCCTTTTGAAAGATCGTCGGGTTGGAGGTCAGCCCACGCACGCCACGTTCGACAAGGTTCTGCAACTGACCGCTGGTGAGATAGCCGCGGCGCAAATTGTCAATCCACGGGCTTTGACCCTGTTCCGCGTGCAGTCGCCGAAGGATGTTCGTCGAGCTCATTGACGCGACGCTAGTTCGGTTGCCACCCGAACGACGTTCGGCACACAGATACCGAAATGTTCGAGTGCCACCGACCCCGGTGCGCTCGCGCCGAATTCATCGATACCGATCGCACGATGGGCAATGGCCGCCCAGCCGTACGTGCTGCCTGCTTCGACGGACACCACGGGAATGCCGGGGGGCAGAATCGACTCGCGGAAAGTCCGGTCTTGGGCGAGGAATGTCGACTGACACGGCATCGAGACGACGCGCGAGGGGATGCCTGCCGAAGCAAGGGCGCGGCCCGCGGCGACACACAGGGATACTTCGCTACCGGTGCCGACGAGCACCACCTGCGGATCGGACGCATCATCGACCACTCCCGCGCCACGGCGAACCGCGTTTCCGTCGGTGACTATGGGCAGGTTCTGTCGACTAAGGACGAGCGCCGTGGGGCCATCGTGGTCGAGGGCAGCCAACATGGCGGCTGCGGTCTCGTTGCCGTCGGCCGGACGGATCACCTGCAGGCCGGGAATGACGCGCAGGGAGGCAAGATGTTCCACGGGCTGATGCGTCGGTCCGTCTTCGCCGACACCGACAGAATCGTGACTGAAGACAAAAATCACCTTTGCCTTCGACAGGGTGGCGAGTCGCAGAGCCGGGCGCATGTAGTCGGCGAACACAAAAAAGGTCCCGACCACCGGTACGAGACTCCCGTGGAGTGCAATGCCATTCGCGACCGCCCCCATTGCGTGCTCGCGAACACCGAAGTAGATCTGCCGGCCCAAGCGATCATGGCGCGAGAACGGCCGGTCGGTGGACAGCTTGGCCCCGGTGTTTCCCGTCAGGTCGGCGGCCCCGGCGACGATGTTGGGAAGGACCCCGGTTGCTGTCGAGAGAACTTTTTGGATTGCAACACGGGTGGCGGGTGTTTGGTCCGCCTCGAAGCTGGGCAGATGTGGTTCGAGCCGAGCGGAAAGCCCCGTCGTCGCATAGTCGGCCAAACGCGCCGGGGCCCCGGAAGCCACCCAAGGTCCACGGGCCGCCTCGCCGCGGGTCGCCACGTGGGCACGGTAAGCCGAGACGAGATCCTGCGGCGCGTAGAACGGCTCGTCTGGAATCCCGAGTATTTCCTTCGTTCGGGATATGTGTTCGGCCGCAAGGGGGTTTCCGTGAGCCACGTGTTTGTCGGTGAAATCAGGCGACGGATAACCGATGCGTGTCGGCAGAACGATCAGAGTCGGCGCACCCCGGGTGTTCTTCGCGCGATCGAGGAGCGCCTCGAGGGCGTCACAATCCTCTGAGATGGGTCCAGCCTCCATCACGTTCCATCCGTACGACCCGAAGCGCCCGACAACGTCGTCGCTGCAGGTGAGGTCGACCGCGCCGTCGATCGTGATCTTGTTGTCGTCGAACACACAGATCAATTTCTCGAGGCCGAGGTGACCCGCAAGGGATGCCGCTTCGTGACTCACACCTTCCATCAGGCAGCCGTCTCCGGCAATCACATAGACGTGATGGTCGATGACATCGCCACCGAGGGTGGCGCGCAGATGTTCTTCGGCGATGGCCATCCCGACGGCGTTTGCAAAACCCTGTCCGAGTGGGCCCGTGGTGACTTCGACACCCGCCGTGAGCCCGACTTCGGGGTGACCCGGGGTTGCGGAGCCGAGTTGTCGGAATGCGCGCAGGTCGTCGACCTCGAGACCGTATCCGTTCAACCAAAGAAGGCTGTATTGAAGGATCGAAGCGTGTCCCGCCGAGAGAATGAACCGATCACGATTTGGCCACTTCGGGTCGAGGGGGTCGTGGCGCATGACGCGGGAATAGAGCGCGTGCGCGAGGGGGGCGAGCGCCATCGCCGTGCCCTGGTGCCCACTCCTTGCATGGAACGGCGCGTCCATCGCCATGCCACGGATCACCGCGATGGCCTGGGCGTCACGCACGGGGTCGAAGGCGGATCGGGCGGCGTGTTGCGTGACCACGTGCGAACACTAACTGTTGGGTCGAGGCAGAAGGGTCAGCGGTAGAACGCTCCACGGATCGCGATTGACACGGCAATGCGCAAAAATCTGGCCATAGTCGTCGAATTCAAGTTCGGCTTTGACGAGACGGTAAGTGAATTTCCCCGGGTCGACACGGAACGGACTGACGTTGCGTGCCACTTGTTCGTCGGTCTCGCCGAGACCTCTCCTGAAGACCACTTCGAAAACACCCTCCCCGGATTCGCCCGGTTCGCAGTAGATCAACGCAATCAGGTGCGGGGAGAAGATGAACGGCGGCTCGGACGGGGCGAGGATCGAAAAGAAAGCCCCCGTCAGGTCGATCCGCGAACTCGGCCCGTCGGCCTGACGCATTTCAAAGTTCTCGACGAAAAGCGTAGAGACGAGATGCATCCTGTGAATCTACAAAGCCCGATGAATGCCCCGAAAGTCATGCTGCAGTGCGGCGGGCTGGCGCAACAAGTTTGACGTCGGCCAGACGCACACGTGCCAATTTCGTCCACGTCAGCACCTTGATCACCCACCAGCCGTAGTCGATTTCGTACCACCGATGGGCCAGTCGCGCCGAGGTGGGTGCAGCGTGGTGGTTGTTGTGCAGGCCCTCTCCCGCCGTGAGGAAAGCCAGCCATTGGAGATTTCCCGCCCCGTTGTCGTAGGGGCGCCGACCGAAATGGTGGCCGATCGCGTTCACCGCGGCCGAACCACCCAGGTACAGATTGACATGCACGAACGAGGCTGCAAGGCCAACCCACAGGCCGAACACCAAACACAGCGTCGTGATACCGATCGTGAGGCCCAGAATCGTACGATCGAAGACGACGTGGTCGATCCGCGTTGGGGGCAAGTCCTTGGCGTAGCGCGAGATTGTCGATGTTTGCGCTGCGCATCTCCGGTAGAGCGCGACATTTTTTGCCTGCACGGTCCTCCAGCCCAACAGAACCGGCGAATGTGGATCGCCATCGATGTCGGTGAAGGCATGGTGTTTGCGGTGCACCGCCACCCACTGCCGTGGACGTATTCCAGTGGCGACCCAGATCAGGAATCGGAAGCCGAAAGCGGCAACCCGCGAAAGCGACAGGGCACGATGCGACAACGCGCGATGGAGGTACACGGTCGTGGCAACGTTGGCGAGCACGGTCACGGAAAGCCCGACAATCAAAGCGACCACCACCGCCCCCCAGAAGGTCGACGGCGCAGCGAGGGCTGGTGTGAATTCAACGAGCATGGGTGAACACTATCGCCCTACCGACCAGTAGGTAGATCTTTCGGGTACTCTCGGGGCATGGCCGGGCGCCCCATGCGGGATGTGATCCTCGACGAGGCCACGGAACTCTTTGCCCGGTTCGGTTTCGAAGGCACATCGCTGAACGACATCGCGGCAGGTGTGGGCATCAAGCGTCCGAGCGTGCTGCATTACTTTCCCAGCAAGGACGCCCTCTACGGGGAGGTCTTCGAGCGGATGCTCTCGGACTGGCTCGAATGCGTCGAGGCATCGATGAAGAGTCCAGGCCGGGGTTGGGAGCGCTTCTCCGCGGTTCTTCTGTCCGGATTCGACCTTTTTTGCGCCAACCCGTCCTATGTGCGCCTGATGCGCCGCGAAGCGATCGAGGGCGGTGACCGTCTCGGTATCGACCTTGTGGGAGTCGTTGCGCCGTTCTTCGAGGCCGCCGTGAATTGGCTGGAGGAGGAGATGGTGGCCGGACACTTCCGCAAAGTCGACGCACGCCAGCTTCTGGTCACCGCGTATGCGACCCTGCTCGGCTACGTCTCGGATGCACCGTTCATCAACGGACTCCTCATCGACGACGCCCTCGCCCCGGAGATGCTCGTGGCTCGCCGTGATCATCTCCTCGAGCTGTTCCACCGCATCCTTGTCGCAGATGTGGACGCTCCGCTCACTATTCTCGGCGCGTGAACAACAACGGTGGTGCGTCGCGCACTTTGTCGGAGCGCGAGAGCAAGGCCCTCCTGTCGGGCTTCGGAGTGCCGTTTCTCGCCGAACTCGAATTGACGTCGCCCGCGCCCGTCGAGGAGTTGGTCGGTCTACTCAAAGCGCATCAGATCGCGTTTCCCGTGGTCGCAAAACTGAACGGTGAGCGCATCGCGCACAAAACCGAACGCGGACTCGTGCGTCTCAACGTCGGTGACGTGGCCACTCTGGCGCAAGCGGTGGACGAGCTTTTCGGCGCTGCACGCCCAACGGACGGGGACGTCAGTGTCCTTGTTGCACCGATGGTGAAGAGCAACCGGGAGTTCATCGCCGGCGTCGTGCACGACGCCCAGTTCGGCCCGATCCTGATGCTCGGCGTCGGGGGCGTGCTGGCAGAGGCGCTGGCCGACGTGGTTTTTCGCCCGGTTCCCGTCTCGGTGGCCGACGCACTCGAAATGATCGACGAAATCAAGGCCCAGAAGTTGCTCGGTGCCTTTCGTGGGCAGGCTCCGGTCGAGCGAAAAGCACTCGTGGGTGTGCTGACCGGTTTGTCCGACGCCGCGACCCAGCGTGAGGACCTGTTGTCAGTCGACCTCAATCCGTTGCTCGTCACCACCAGCGGCGGTCTGGTGGCCGTCGACGCGCTGGTCGAAGTGGGCACACCGCCCGCGCCACCCGAATCCACGAAGCGCAGAAGGACCCTCAAGGACGAGCACTTCCGGGCGCTGTTCGAGCCGCGTGGCGTCCTCATCGCGGGGGCATCCAGCCACCCGGGCAAATTCGGGTTCGTCTCGATGCACAACATTCTGGCGAGCGGATACCAGGGTCGCGTCGGTGGAACCAATCTTTCGGGCGAGGCGGTGCTCGGGGTCCAGACCGTGGTGTCGGTCGACGATCTTCCCGATGGTTTTGCAGACCTGGTGTTCGTGTGCACGCCGCCTGCGGCGAATCCCAAACTACTCCGCGAATGCGCTGCCAAAGGCGTCAAGGCGGCCTTTTTGACCACCGCGGGTTATGGCGAGGCGGGCCACGAGGGTCGAGGAATCGAGAACGAAATCGTCGCATTGGCTGACGAACTTGACATGCTCCTGGCCGGCCCGAACGGTCAGGGAGTCGTGAGCACACCCGTGCAATTGTGTGCGCAGATCGTGGCGCCGTACCCGCCTGCTGGTCGAATCGGAGTCGCGAGCCAGAGCGGCAACTTCGTTTCGTCCTTTCTCAATTACGCCCGCCAAAGTAGTGTCGGGGTGAGTCGAGCGGTCTCG
>Ga0194128_10000253_pt1 | contig 99670 bp, 95 predicted proteins | sample TA2KigCa65mmetaG_FD_148650 | JGI IMG/M metagenome (GOLD analysis project Ga0194128, IMG submission 148650) | Freshwater microbial communities from Lake Tanganyika, Tanzania - TA2015037 Kigoma Deep Cast 65m | ecosystem: Environmental > Aquatic > Freshwater > Lake | place: Tanzania: Lake...
CGAGAGCGCGGGGGCGTGGGGCGTGCTGGCGTGGGACGTCGGCGACGTGCCGGGGGTGGAAGACGTCCTCGTGACGCTGCGCTCGGCGTGGCGCGAGCAACACGTGGCCGACCGGATCGAGGGCGAGGGCACCCCCTACCCCGTGGCCGTCGCGAGCAGCCTCGGGAACGGCCCGTACTACGAGACGCTGGCGGGACCGCTCGAGGGGAGCATCGCGAACCTCGGCGGCGACACCGGGGTCCAGCGCCAGATCCAGCAGGAGCTGCAGGTGAACGGCTCGGCGTGGGAAGATCGCATCGCCTTCGTCGGCGGGGCGTTCGGGTTCTGGGATGAGGCGACGGAGAACGCCGGGATCGACGCGTACCCCGGCGCGCTCCTGGGCACGGCGCCGGTCGGCCTGGCGCCCGCCCTCGGGTACACGGCGACCGACAACTGGGACTGGGCGATCTACGCGCAGGCCACCGCGGACTTCACCGACTGGCTGAGCCTCACTGGTGGCCTCCGCTACACCGAGGAGAAGAAGGGTCTGTTCCGCACCCTGCAGCAACCCTTCGCGATCCCGCCGGTCAACGAGCCGCTGCCGGTCGACTTCGACGGCTCGGCCATCTTCTCGGACTGGACGCCCATGGCGAGCCTCGCCCTCCTCGCGCCCGCGGAGTGGGTGGACGCGATGAGCCTCGACCACTTGATGGGCTACTTCACGTACGCGAAGGGCTTCCGCGGCGGAGGCTGGAACGGCGGCGCGCGCACCTCGGACCCGCGCACCCTCGAGCCGTTCCAGCCCGAGACGATGAACTCGTACGAGTGGGGGCTCAAGAGCATCTTCTACGAGCGCATCAGCTTCAATTTCGCCTTCTTCATCGAGGACCGGCAGGACCAGCAGATCCCGCAGATCATCGACGCGCAGATCACGCCGCTCCTCTCGCTCCCCGACGTGATCGTCTCCAACGCGGCGTCGTCCACCGCGCGGGGATTCGAGATCGAGACCCAGGGGCAGCCGCTCGACGGGCTGCTGTTCGACGGGTCGGTCGGCTACCTCGACGGCAAGTACGACGACTTCCCGGGGACCGAGAGCGCGATGACGGGCGAGCCCCTGAACCGGGCAGGCGAGCAGTTCACGTTCCTGCCCCGGTGGCAGACGCACATCGGCGTGCAGTACTCGGTCGAGCTGCCGAGCAGCTTGGGCCAGCCCCGCTGGCTCGAGGGCTGGGTCACGCCGCGCCTCGACTGGAGCTACCAGAGCCAGACCGAGAACTGGGGCCCGGAGATCACCGAGCTCGTGCAGCCGGGATTCTCCCTCGTGAACTTCCGGCTGAGCTACGACTTCAACGACGACCGCTCGCAGTTCGCCTTCTTCGCGAACAACCTGCTCGACACGGAGTACTTCCGCGACTCCCTCGCGCTCGGCCCGCGCTTGAGCCTCACCGTCCTCAAATACTACGAGCCGCCGCGCTGGTTCGGGATCGAGATGAGCCACCGCTTCTGAGAAGCGGAACCACTGGTGCCGTGAGCGCGCCGCCGGATCGTCCGGCCCCGGCGCCACGAGCGGCGGCCGAACGTGCGCGCACGCCTTGCACCGTTCGCGCGCTGCTCGCGCTCCAAGAGGTACGCGCCGGCAATCTCAGCACCTCAGCGAGGCAGGCGCTCCCACTCGTCCCGGGTATACGCGCGCGCCGAGAGCGCGTGGATCTCGTGCGGGATCATGTCGCCGGCGGCGGCGTACACGGCGCGGTGTCTCTCGACGCGTCCCATTCCCGCGAAGCGGTCGGACACCACGACGACGTTGAAGTGCCCCGCACCTCCCGCGGCGCCGGCGTGACCGGCGTGGCGCGCGCTGTCGTCCTGCACCTCGACGAGTGCTGCGGCGAGCTCCGTGCGTAGGCGATCGCGAAGTTTCTCGACGCGTGTCATGCGGCTTCGAAGCGTCGCCTAGCAGACGGGGAGCCGCCGGACACGCGCGGAGGAGCGGGTTGCCACTCAAATCGGCGGCGCCTATAAGCGTCCCTGGGGCAACGAGCAGGAACCGACCGAACATGGGAGATCTTCACGGAGGACAGATCGTCGCCCGCGCGCTCGCGAACGAGGGCGTGCAGTTCGTCTTCACGTTGTGCGGCGGCCATGTGATGTCGATCTACGACGGCTGCATCGACCACGGAATCCGCGTGATCGACACGCGGCACGAGCAGACCGCCGCGCACGCGGCGGACGGCTGGGGCCGGGTGACCGGCGAGCCGGGCGTCGCGATCGTCACCGCTGGTCCGGGCCTGACCGATGCCGTCACGGGCGTCGCGACGGCGCAGCGCGCGAAGGCGCCGATGGTGATCATCGGCGGCCAGGCGCCGCGGGGCTTCCAGGACATGGGCGGCCTGCAGGACATGAACCATGTCGAGCTGATGCGCCCGATCACGAAGTGGTCGGTCGCGGTGCCCGACTCGAAGCGCCTCGGCGAGTACGTCTCGACGGCCTTCCGCATCGCCACGACGAACGTCCCTGGCCCGGTCTTCCTCGAGATGCCGATCGACTTCCTGTTCGACGGCGTTCCCGAGGAGAACTGCGTGTTTCCGACGCAGTACCGCACCAAGGCCGGGCTCGCCGGCGACCCCGAGTACATCGAGCGGGCGATGGACCTGCTCCGTGGTGCGGAGCGTCCCGTGTGCCTCGTCGGCAGCCAGTACTGGTGGTCGCGCCGCCGCTCCGCCTACCTGCCGTTCCTCGAGACGTTCGACATGCCCGTGTTCGTGAACGGCATGGCGCGCGGCTCGATCCCGCCGAGTCATCCCTCGTGGATGACGCTCGCGCGGAAGGACGCGCTGAAGCGCGCCGACGTCGTCATGATCTTCGGCACGCCTCTCGACTTCCGCATCGGTTACGGCAGAGGCTCGCACATCGCCGCGGACGCAAAGCTGATCCAGATCGACCTCGACGGCGGCGAGATCGGCCGCAACCGCGCGATCGAGGTCGGCATCGTCGGCGACACCGGCATGGTGATGGAGCAGCTCACGAACGCGGCGAAGCAGAGCCGCTTCGAGCCGACGCTCTACAAGACCTGGACCGACGAGATCCGCCGCATCGACCGCGAGAAGCGAGCCGCGACCGAAGGGGAGATGCGCTCCGACGCGGTGCCGATCAACCCGGTCCGCGCGTGCACGGAAATCGACGGCGTCCTCGACGAGGACACGATCGTGATCGGCGACGGCGGCGACTTCGTGGGAACCGCCGCGAACGTCCTCAAGATCCAGAAACCGGGCCACTGGCTCGACGCGGGACCTCTGGGCACGCTCGGTGCTGGCCCGGGCTTCGCGATGGCGGCGAAGCTCGCGAAGCCGAAGAGCAACGTCATCATCGTCTACGGCGACGGCTCGTTCGGGCTGAACGGCTTCGAGTTCGAGGCGATGGCGCGCCAGAGGATCAACGTCGTCGGCGTGATCGGCAACGACGCCGCCTGGCAGCAGATCCGCCGCGGACAGGTGCAGATCTACGGCCCGGACCGCGCGATCGCGTGCTCGCTCGACTACACGCGCTACGACAAGGTCGGCGAGGCTCTCGGGTGCCACGGCGAGCATTGCGAGAAGCCCGACGAGATCCGTCCGGCCCTGCAGCGTGCGCTTGCGGCGAACCGCCCGGCGATCGTGAACATCAAGATCGGCACGAGCGACTTCCGCAAGGACGCCATCTCGGTGTGAACGGATGGCGGAGCGGACGGCCGGCATCATCGTCATCGGGAACGAGATCCTCTCGGGAAAGGTGACCGACGAGAATTCGCCGTACCTGGCGTCCGAGCTGCGCCGGCTCGGCGTGGCGCTCCGCCGCATCGTCACGATCCCCGACGAGGTGGACCTGATCGCGGAGGAGACGCGCGTCTTCCACGCCGCCTTCGACTTCGTCTTCACCTCGGGCGGCGTCGGCCCGACGCACGACGACGTGACGATCGAGGGCATCGCGCGCGGCCTCGGCCGAAAGGTGATCCGCCATCCCGAGATGGAGGAGAACATCCGCCGCTTCTTGAAGGACAACGTGAACGCGGCGCACCTGAAGATGGCGGAGGTCCCGGAAGGCGCCGTGCTCGTGCACGACGCGGAGCTCGGCTTTCCGACGATCCTCGTCGAGAACATGTACATCCTCCCCGGGATCCCGGAGATCCTACGGAAGAAGTTCGAGGGGCTGCGCGCGCGCTTCGCGACCGAGCCGTTCCATTTGCGCGTGATCTACACGCGTTGGAGCGAGAGCATGATCGCGGAGTCCCTCAACCAGACGATGGTCGAGTTCCCGGAGCTGATGCTCGGAAGCTACCCGAAGATCGACAATCCGGAGTATCGCGTGAAGCTGACGATCGAGTCGAAGGACGGCGACTACGTGCGCCGCGCCTTCGATCGTCTGCTGGGCTTGCTGCCCGCGGAAGCCGTCGTCCGGACCGAGTGAGTGGCCGCGCGGCGGGGGCCGCGCGCTGGAGGTGGAGGAGCCCAATGGGTGGCGTAGGAATGGGATCGACGCGGTTTGGTCTCGTGCGTCGTCGGCGGCTGGTCGTCGCCGTGGTGATGAGCTCGGTGCTGGCGCTGCCGGTGCATGCGCGTGCGGAGAACGCCGACGAGGGCGGCTTCTGGAAGGAATTCGGCCTGGGCGTCGGCGCCGTCGTCACGAACGTCGTCTACATGCCTGCCAAGTTCGTCTGGGCGACGATCGGCGCGGTCGTCGGCGGCCTCGCGTACGGGCTGACTCTGGGAAGCACGGAGACCGCGAACGCGATCTGGGAGCCGACCCTCGGAGGCAACTACGTGCTGACGCCGAGGATGCTCGCGGGCGAGGAGAAGTTCAGCTTCAGCGGCGCCGCGGAGACGACACCGCCTGCGACCCTGTCGGAGGACGAGGCGGCGAAGGATCCGCACATCCGCGAGTACGATGGGCAGTGGACGCAGTGAACCGGCCGGATCGCGGCGGCTGACTTGACGCGAGCGTGGGGCGGAGGCGCGTGGCGGTTCGCCGGCGCCGTCGGCCCTGGAGGACAGGTCCCGTCGCTGCGGCTGCCCGAGATCGCCTTCGCGGGGCGGTCCAACGTCGGAAAGTCGAGCCTGATCAACCGCCTCGTGCGGATGAAGGGCCTCGCGCGAACGAGCTCCACTCCGGGCCGCACGCAGCAGATCAACTTCTTCGTCGGGTCGGAGGAGATCGTTTTCGCCGATCTGCCGGGATACGGCTTCGCGAAGGTGCCGGTCAAGATCCGCGCGCAGTGGGCGGGTTTGATCGAGGAGTACCTGCGCGACCGGGACACGCTCCGCGGCGTGGTCGTCATCGTCGACGCGCGCCGCGGCGTCGGCGACCTGGACCGGGAGCTCCTCGGGTTTCTCGCCGAGCTCGAGCGGCCCGTCGTCGTGGCGCTCAGCAAGATCGACAAGCTTCGCCAGGCCGAGCGCGCGAAGTGTCTCCGTGAGCTGCCGGCGGAGGCCGCCGAGGCGATCCCGTTCTCGGCCGTGACGGGCGAGGGCGAGCGCGATCTCTGGCGTCGATTGACGGCTCTCGCGGCGCTTCGCTAGGAGGCTCGGCAAGGATGGGGGAGCGGAAGGCGGGCCGCGGCCGCAAGCGGAAGGCGGGAGCGACGGCAAGGCCCGCGAGAACGGCACGTCGTCGGCGCCCGGAGGACGCGATCGGCGTCTTCGACTCGGGCATCGGCGGATTGACCGTCCTCGAGGCGCTCTCGCGGCGCATCCCCCGCGAGCATCTGATCTACCTCGGCGACACGGCGCGCGTTCCGTACGGGACGAAGTCGAGCGAGGCGATCACCGCATACGCGATCGAGACGGCCGACTTCTTCGGGGAGCGCGGCGTCAAGCTAATGGTCCTCGCGTGCAACACGACCTCCGCGCTGGCGATCGACGTCCTCCGCTCGCGCTATCCGATCCCGATCATCGGCGTCGTCGAGCCCGGAGCGCGTGCGGCGCTCACGGCGACGCGGAACGGGCGCATCGGCGTGATCGGCACGGAAGCGACGATCGCGAGCGGCGCGTACCCGCGATGCCTCCGCGCGCGGGCTCCCGACGTCGAGATCTTCACGCGCGCCTGCCCGCTCTTCGTCCCGCTCGCGGAGGAGGGCTGGACCGAGAACGACATCGCACGCCGGACGGCTTCGTTCTACCTCGCGAGCTTGAAGAAGAGCGGCATCGACACCCTGATCCTCGGCTGCACGCACTATCCGCTCCTGCGCAAGGTGATCGCGGACTTCCTCGGTCCGAGCGTCCGCCTCGTCGACTCCGCCGAGGAGACGGCGCGCGAGGTGAGGCGCGTCCTCGCGAGCGACGGCATCGCGCGATCGAAGGGGAAGGGCTCGGCGAGCTTCTTCGTCACCGACGCGGCCGATCGCTTCATGCGGATCGGGGAGCGCTTCTACGGCGCCACGGTGGCGTCCGCGGTTCGCGTCGTCCTCAAGGGGGGGTGACGGCGGTGGGTCGCCGCGGCGCGATCGCGCTCCTGCTCGCGGCGGCGACGGTCGCAGTCTTCCTGCCTCTCCGGAACGCGGGGTTCGTCAACTACGACGACCCCGGGTACGTCTACGAGAATCCCGTCGTGGCGCAGGGGCTCTCTCCCGGCGCGGTCGCGTGGGCGTTCGGCAGCTTCGCCAAGGCGAACTGGCATCCGCTGACGTGGCTCTCGCACATGCTCGACGTCGAGCTCTTCGGGCTCGATCCGGGTGCTCACCATCTGACGAGCGTGCTCCTGCACGCGCTCTGCACGGCGCTCGTGTTCGGCTTCTTCGCGTGGACGACGGGACGAGACGGGCCGAGCGCGCTCGTCGCGGCGCTCTTCGCTCTCCATCCGCTGCACGTCGAGTCGGTCGCGTGGATCTCCGAGCGAAAGGACGTGCTGTCGACGGCGTTCTTCTGGGCGACGCTCTGCGCGTACGTCGCCTGGGTGCACCGCGGAGGAGCCGGCCGCTACGCGCTCGTTGCGCTGCTTCTCGCGGCGGGCCTGATGGCGAAGCCGATGCTCGTGACGCTCCCGTGCGTCCTTCTCCTTCTCGACTTCTGGCCGCTCGGCCGTGTGCAGGTAAAGAGCAGCGCTCGCCTCGTGGTCGAAAAGCTCCCGCTCTTCGCTCTCGTCGGGCTGGCGAGCGTCGTCACGCTCGCGGCGCAGGGGGCCGCGGGGGCGGTGATCGATGCGCCCCGGCTGCAGGTCGGGACCCGACTCGCGAACGCGGCGACGGGGTACCTCTGGTACGTCGAGAAGCTCTTCTGGCCGAGCCATCTCGCGGTCCTCTATCCGCATCCGGCGCTCGTCGGCGCCAGTGGCCCCGGTCTCGCGCACGTGGCGCTCGTCGTGGCCGTGCTGGCGGGCGTGAGCGGGATTGCGATGCAGCAGGCGCGGCGGCGCCCGTACCTTCTCTTCGGATGGCTCTGGTTCGTCGGGATGCTCGTCCCCGTGATCGGGCTCGTCCAGGTGGGACAGCAGGCCGTCGCCGATCGCTACGGCTATCTGCCGCTCGTCGGACTCTTCGTGATGCTCGCCTGGCTCGGGGCGGAGGTCGCAGCGCGCGGAGCCGCGGCGCGCGCTGCGGTCGTCGTCGCTTCGCTCATCGCGTTGGTCGCCTGTGCGGCCGCGAGCCGCGCGCAGCTTCGCCACTGGCAGGATGCCAGGAGTCTCGCGGAGCACGCCGTCGCCGTAACGGAGGGAAACTTCGTCATGCACTACAACCTCGCGATCGCGCTCGAGACCGAGGGCGACACGGAGGCGGCGATCGTCCACTACCGTGAGGCGATCGAGCTCCTTCCGGGACGTCCGGATTTCCACGGGCGTCTCGCCGCGGCACTCGCGCGGAGCGGCAGGGCGGGGGAAGCGGCGCGGGAGCTTCGGCGCGCGATCGACGTCGCGCCCGGCGAGGCGGAGGCCTACAACAATCTCGCGTGGCTCCTCGCGACGAGCCCGGACCCGACGGTCCGCGACGGGCGAGAGGCACGCCGCCTCGCGGAGGAAGCCCTGCGCCTCGGCGACCCTCGCGATCCCCAGCTTCTGGACACCCTCTCCGCGGCGCAAGCGGAGAGCGGCGACTTCCGGGCGGCGCAGCGAAATGCCCTCCGTGGTGCGGCTCTCGCACGCCAGGCCGGCGACGCAGCGCTCGCCGCGGCGATCGAAGAGCGCGCACAGATCTACCGGGTCCGCCGACCATACCGGGACGAGAGCGCGGGTGACGTGCGCGGGTGAGCGCCGGCGCGCTGCATGGTTTCTTTGCAGACCGAGAGGGGTTCTGGTTACCCTGAGGGGCTGACCGGGCGCCACGAGCTCGGACTCGGATCGGGGTCGGAAGGATGCTGGGCGGCGTCGTCAGAAAAGTCTTCGGAACCAAGAACGATCGCGAGCTGAAGAAGCTCTGGCCTCTCGTCGACGAGATCAACGCGCTCGAGCCGGAGATACAGGCGCTCAGCGACGACGAGCTCCGTGGTCGGACCGCTTCGTTCCGCGAGGAGCTCGAACAGGGCGCCGAGCTCGATTCGATCCTGGTGCCGGCCTTCGCCGTCGCCCGCGAAGGGTCACGGCGCGCCGTCGGGATGCGGCCGTTCGACGTGCAGCTCCTCGGCGGGATCATCCTCCACATGGGCCGGATCGCCGAGATGAAGACCGGCGAGGGCAAGACCCTCGTCGCGACGCTGCCGGTCTACCTGAACGCGTTGACAGGGCGCGGCGTGCACGTGGTCACGGTGAACGACTACCTGGCCCGGCGCGACGCGGAATGGATGGGCCGAATCTACCAGTTCCTCGGCCTGACGGTCGGCGTCATCGTCCACGGGATCGACGACGCGACCCGTCAGGCGGCCTACCGCGCCGACATCACCTACGGTCAGAACAACGAGTTCGGCTTCGACTACCTGCGCGACAACATGAAGTTCTCGCTCGACGACTACGTCCAGCGCGAGCTCAACTACGCGATCGTCGACGAGGTCGACTCGATCCTGGTCGACGAGGCGCGTACCCCGCTGATCATCTCGGGTCCGGCCGAGGAATCGACGGAGCTGTACGCCGTCGTGAACCGCGTCGTCCCGCGCCTCCAGCCGGGCCGGAAGCCCGAGAAGGGGGAGGAGGAGGAGGGCGACTACTTCGTCGACGAGAAGATGAAGCAGGCGATCCTCACCGAGCAGGGGTACGCCCGCTCGGAGGAGCTCCTCGGTATCGACAACCTGCATGACCTTCGCCACCAGGACACGCTCCACCACCTGACGCAGGCGCTCCGCGCGCACGCCCTTTTCAAACGCGACACGGACTACGTCGTGAAGGACGGCGAGGTCATCATCGTCGACGAGTTCACCGGCCGCATGATGCCGGGACGCCGCTGGTCCGACGGCCTCCACCAGGCGGTCGAGGCCAAGGAAGGCGTGAAGGTCGAGCGCGAGAACCAGACCCTCGCGACGGTCACGTTCCAGAACTACTTCCGGATGTACAAGAAGCTCGCCGGCATGACGGGCACCGCCGACACCGAGGCCGTCGAGTTCAAGAAGATCTACAAGCTGGACGTCACGGTGATTCCGACCCACCGGGACATGGTCCGCATCGACAACGCCGACGTCGTCTTCAAGACCGAACCGGAGAAGTTCGAGGCGGTCCTCGACGAGATCGAGGAGTGCCACGAGCGCGGGCAGCCGGTCCTGGTCGGTACGATCTCGATCGAGAAGTCCGAGCGGCTCTCGGCGCTGCTCAAGCGGCGCGGCATCCGGCATCATGTGCTGAACGCGAAGCAGCACGGCCGCGAGGCGGAGATCATCGCCCAGGCGGGCCGCCCGGGACAGGTCACGATCTCGACGAACATGGCCGGCCGCGGTACGGACATCGTCCTCGGCGGCAGCGCCGAGGCTCTCGCCGTCGCGGAGCTCGGGCGCCGCGATCCGAACGACCCCGACTTCCAGGCGCTGGTCGAGAAGTATGCGTCGACCTTCGAGGAAGATCGCGGGAAGGTCCTCGAGGCGGGCGGTCTCCACATCATCGGGACCGAGCGGCACGAGTCGCGGCGCATCGACAACCAGCTCCGCGGCCGATCCGGCCGCCAGGGCGACCCGGGGTCGTCACGCTTCTTCCTGTCGCTCGAGGACGACCTCCTGCGCATCTTCGGAGCCGAGCGCATCCAGGGCCTGATGACGCGTCTCGGAATGGAGGAGGGCGAGCCGATCGAGCACCGGATGCTGACGCGCGCGATCGCCAACGCGCAGGCGAAGGTCGAAGCGCACAACTTCGACATCCGGAAGCACCTCCTCGAGTACGACGACGTCATGAACAAGCAGCGCGAGGTGATCTATCACCGGCGCCGCGAAGCCCTCGCCGGCGAGCGACACGAGGAAGAGGTCGGCGAGATGATCGAGGACCTCGGCGCCGCGCTCGTCGCTTCGGTCGTCGACGACGACCTTCCCTCGGGCGACTGGGACTGGGACGCGATCCGGAACGCGGTGCTCGAGCGCTTCGGATTCCGCTTCGATCTTCCGGAGGAGGACCGCGAGGGCCTCACGCCAGAAGCCCTGGAAGCGCACATCGTCGAGGCCGCGAAGGAGATCTACGACCGGCGCGAGGCCGAGTTCGGGGAGCCGATGATGCGGCATCTCGAGCGCGTGCTCATCCTCGGGACGATCGACCAGCAGTGGAAGGACCACCTCCGCAGCATGGACCACCTGAAGGAAGGCGTCGGTCTACGCGGCTACGCGCAGGTGAACCCGCTGCAGGCCTACCAGAAGGAAGGCTTCGCGCTCTTCGAGGACATGATGGACCGCATCCTCGGCGAGTCCGTGCGAAAGCTCTTCACCGTCCAGGTGGTGCGCGAGGAGGACGTCGAGCAGCTCGAGGAGCGTCGTCCGAAGCAGCGCATGACGCTGAGCCACGGCGCCGTCACGGCGGCTGCGGCTGCGCCGGCCCAAGCGGACGCAGACAGGGTCGGCCGCAACGACCCCTGTCCGTGCGGCAGCGGCAAGAAGTACAAGCGCTGCCACGGACGCTAGCCTGCATTTCTCACCAGATCCCTACTGCGGCGGCCGATAGCACCGAATCTTCGCGAGCTTCTCCCTCCGGGCTCCTCGACGTACTGTTCAAGTACGCCTGCGTTGCCCTCCGGTCCGAGGCTCGCGAATCTCCCGCACTCTCGACCGCCTCGCGACGTGATCTGGTGAGAAATGCAGGCCGGAAGCTCGAAGCTTCGATGACTCGCGGGCGAGCGCGGCTCGCCCGCGCCCGAGTCTCCGCGAGAGGCGTATCGCCGAGGCTGACTCGCGCGGAGTCAGCCTCGGCGTCGTCGTTCAGCGCTTCGCGCCGAGCACGCTGTCCTTGAAGGTCTTCGAGACCGTGAAGCCGACCTTCTTCCGCGCCGGGATCTTGATCGCTTCTCCGGTCTGCGGGTTGCGGCCCATGCGGGCCTTCATCTTGCGAAGGCGAAGGATGCCGAGACCCGGAATCTTCACGGGCTCGCCCTTCTTGACCGACTTGCAAGCCGTGTCGACCAGCGCCGTGATCAACTGATCTGCCTGCTTCTTCGTGATGTCAGCGGACGTCGCGAGCTTCTCCAACAACTGTGACTTCGTCATTGCACACACCCCCTCCTCAAGCTGGTGATTCTCCCTTGCCGCAAACGGCGGGCGAGGCGCCTCTTACGAAAGCTCGTCGCGGCTGTCAAGGACTTCACGACATCGAAGGCGCGAAAAGTCGCTCCCAGAGCGGATTTTCGCGATCAGAGGCGTTTCTCGAGCGCGCTCACGTAGGCTCGAATGCGCGCTGCGTTCGCGCCGAGATCACCGCGGCCGTCGCGCGACTTCGATCGCATGTCGACGACGCTCTTGCCGCCGCCGTCACGCACGCGGATCGCGACGTCGTCCTCGAAGCCGAAGATCGAGCTCTGCGAGACGGCTTCGATCTGTCCCGCTTGCGGATCGTTCCAGACGACCGTCCAGCTCGGCATCTCCCTCGCCGTCGCGAGAGCGAGTGCGAATGCCTCCTTCATGGGCATGTCGGGCCGCACCGGCTGGAGGTCGGAGCAGCAGCTCTCTTGCTGGGGAGCGAAGCTCGGGTCGTAGCCGAGGTTGCGACCCTGGTTCGCCGGAAGACCGGCCGCGTTCTGGAAGCTCGGTGGATTGCTCGTGTCCGTCGTGAAGTCGTTGATCATCGGACCACCGGGACGCGTCGCGAGGAGGGAGAGGGAGACGAAGATCATCGCGCCGACGAGTGCGCAGGTGCGACCGAGCCCGGAGAAGCCGCGGCCGCGCGCCGCCTGGACGAGGCCCGTTGCGGCGACGACCGTCGAGAGGAGGCCGCCCAGCGCGAAGATGGAGAACGCGGCCAGCGCCGGGGTGACGCGTCCCCAGCCCAGTGCGGGACCCGCCAAGAGCAGCGCCGCGCCGAGTAGCCCCAGGTTGTTCATGCCATCCCCCGATCGACGATTTGGCGCGCGGATATTGGCCGTTTCTCGTCGGACAGGCAAGGATCGCCCGGGCGTCTGCGACGTTGACTTGAGCGCGGACGGTCTGCAAGAAAGCCCTTCTTATGAGATCCATTGCCAGCTCGATCACGACCTTCTTTTCAATCGGAGCACTCGCTCTCGCGGTGGGCGCGTGCTCGAGCGAAGAGAAGTCCGCTCCGCCACCTCCCCCCGCGGCCGAGGCGGTCGCACCTGCGGCACCGGCGGCTCCCGCGGCTCCGCAAGCAGCCGCTCAGGCGGCACCGGCCGCCGCGAAGCCGGGGATGGCGATCTCGCCGGACGGCCCCGCACCGGGCGAGGAGCCGGGCCTCCTGACCGCGTTCGCGGACGCGGACGAGTCGATCGGCGACGTGCCGCTGACGGTGCAGCTGAACGTCGACATCATCGACAACACGGGCACCCCGCCCTTCACCTTCATCTGGGACTTCGGGGACGCGACCGAATTCAGCACCGAGCAGGCGCCGAAGCACGTCTACGAGGTCCCCGGCAGCTTCCGTGCGAGCGTCATCGTTACGGACTCGAAAGGGGAGAAGGACCAGGACTACGTCGACATCTCGGTGAACGAGCCGCTGCCGGAGGGGGCGATCACCGCGGAGCAGCTCATGGAGATCATCCCGCCCGGCACGGTCGCGCCCGAGCTGAAGGGGATGGAGGACCGGATCCGCGCGAAGTAGCGGCCTCGGCGATCAGGGAAGAGACGAAAGGCCCCGGGGATCACTCCCCGGGGCCTTTCCCTTGGTCGAGCGACCGGGCGTTGGGTACGCCCGGGAACGGTCAGAAGCCTAGAAGCTCGCTCCGTCGAGGAACGCGCCGCTCGGCGACTGGCAGTAGATCATCGGGTTGAACAGCTTCACGAGCCCGTTGATGAAGCCCGCGTCGCCAGCATAGTTGTGGCACGGCGGAAGGTTCGCCAGGGCGCCGATCGAGGCGAGATACTTCGGAATCACGCCCTTCTTCGAGTTGTTAATGCAGGGTCCGACGCCCGAAGGCTTGTTCTTCGAAGCGTTGCCCGCGCCCTTGCTGTAGCACTTGGCCGCGCCGGAGGCGAGCTTCGAGCCCGCGCCCGCGGCCTTGCCGATGTCCTTGAACACGGTCGGGCTCGGCGAGATCCATCCACCGCCGAACTCTGACGGGAGCAAATCGCCCGCGAGGTAAGTTGCCGCCATCACCGACGACGCGGAAAGCGCCACGGCGAGGGCGGTCATGGTTCCCAAGAATTTCTTCATACGAATCCTCCTATCCACAGGGGGTTGGGGGTCTGGCCGTGGCTACCGTTTCGCAATAGGAGTCGCTCGACCGACGGAAAGTGCGCATGTGGTTGGCCCCGGCTGCAGCTGCATCGGTGATGGTCATACGATCCGGGTAAGAGATGAGTCAACGGATTTATTCCCGGCTGAGCGGGTAATTCCGGGATCGTTCCACACCGCGGGAGAGAATCGACCCGCGTAGCGCCCCGTTCACGGCCCGGTTTGCGGGGGGTTTGCCGCAGCGGCGCCAGGGTTGGGCAATTGCTATCGGGGCGGCTCATGCCTCCGCCCGACGGACCCGCTTCCCGAGACGACGAGCCGCTGGCGTGGCTGCCCCCCCTGCTGATGGCGGCGCTGGTCCTGGTCGTCGTGGTGTGGGTCGTGCGCCGAACGAGCTGGTACCTCGCCGTCGATCAGTTCGGGTATCTGACCTTCGCGAGCGATCTGACCGCGGGGCGGGTGGTCCACGACTGGCCCCTCGTCGGGACGCTGAAGTCGTTCTTGCCGAAGCACCTCGACGCGGACGTACTCGCACAGACGTACGTCCTCCACGACGGCTCGCTCTTCTGTCGGTACGCGCCGGGATTTCCGCTCGTGCTCGCAGGTGCTTCACTCCTCTTCGGAGAGCTCGCGCCGCACTACGTGAACGCGTCGGCGGTCGGCCTCCTGCTGGTCTGCGTCTACTGGGTCGCGCGACGCGTATTCCGCTCCGCGTGGCTCGGCCTCTCGACCGCGCTTCTCGTCACGCTCCTTCCGAACCATCTCCTCCTCTGGTCGATCTCCCCGCTCCGCGACGTGCCAGCGCACGCCGTCGCGCTCGCGGGGCTCGGCACCCTCGTCCCGGCGAGCGGCGCGAGGCGATCGCCTTGGCGATTCGCCGTCGCGGGGCTTCTCCTGGGCTTCGCCGTGAGCATCCGCGTGGACGCCGTTCTGTACGCGCTGCCCGCGGTCGGGCTTCTCGCCTTCTGGCGACCGCTCGGTGCGCGCGACCTCGCCGCCGGCGCGATCGCGGTCGCGATCGGCGCCGCGCCGCTCCTCGCATACAACGCGGTCGCGACCGGGAATCCGCTTCGCCCGACGCAGGCGATGGAGCTCGACCACGTCCTCTCCTCCCGGGATCACGGCGAAGAAGACACGGAGGGGGGAGTCTGGTCGGCGCTCGCCGCCGTCTCGCTTCCATCGGAAGCGTACGCGCAGCCGGGCGGAGCGCGAAAGACCCGCGCCGAGCGACTCCTGCAGGGCGGGGGCCTCCGGCTGCGGCATCTCCGCGAGACGCTGCCGAGCAACCTCGCTCTCTTCGTCGACATCTTCGGAGCGCTCGGCCTCGGCCTCGGCGCGCTCGGTGCGATCCTGGCGCTCCGTCTGCCGGCGCTCGCGGTGCTCACAGTGCCGTACTGCGTGATCGCGACGCTCTTCTTCAGCCTCTGGGCGAGACCCGATGCGCGCTACCTCGCGGGTGCGATCCTTCTGCTCACGTTTCTCGTCGTGCGCGGAGCGAGCGGCTTGATGGAGCTGCCGGCGATGCTGCGCCGGTTCGGGCGAGGAGCCCCGGCGCTTCTCGCCGCTGTCGGGCTCGCGGGCGTGATCTGGCTCGCGGGGACGCCCGACCCGAGCGCGGCGGGCGCGCTGCCGTTCGTGATCCTCGTTCTCGCAGGCGCGATCGCGATTGGTCTGGCCGCAGCGGTGCTGCCCGGAGCGGACCGGCGTCGGCATCTCTTCCCCGTGATCCTCGGGCTCGCGCTCGCCTCCCTCACCGGCTGGAGGACCGTGCAGGGGATCGGACAGCTCGCGAGCTTCCAGCGGCCCGCGGTCGAGCAGGCGCGTGCGACCCTCTCCGCCGCCCTCGGCGACCGAGCGGTCGTGATCACGACGACGGAGGTCGGGCGGCCGGCGGAGAACATCAATCATTATACGGATGCGAGCGCGCTCTACCTCGACGAGGTCGTTCGCTGGGGCGTATCGCCGGGCTTCCTCCTGGATCGGCTCCTCCAGGACGGGTTCGAGGTCTACCTCCTCCTGCCGCCGTCTGCGGCGCGCCTCTGGCTCGAGAGCGAGTACGTCTATCCGTTCTTCCAGCCGCAGCTCGTCGCCGACATCCCTCCGGATCGTGCGCGCGATTACTTCGTCGCCTCCGCGCGCCACCAGGGCGTGCGGCTCTGGCTCGTGCAGATGCATCGGCGGCCGAGGCCCCTCACGGCCGAGGAGATCCGGAAGTTCCAGCAGGGCGGCTGAGAGGAGAAGTCCGCGCAGCGGCCCACTCGAGCGCGCCCCGGTAGGCGAGGAGCAGGCAGGCGACGTGCGCGAACAACGCGTACCGGATGTGCACGAGGTCGGCGGTGAACGAGAACACCGCGGCGTTCCCGAGAGCGAAGGCGAAGACCGGCACCCAGCGCGGCTGGAGGACTTCGCGGAGCCAGCGAGAGCGCCGCAGGCACGCGACGATCGCGAGCAACGTCGCCGCGAGGAAGATCGCCCCGGCGAACACCCCCAGGACGAGGGAAGGACCCGGGCGGTGGTCGGCGAGCGCCGCCCACGTCCGCGGCGTCATCTCGGAGTGCCGGCGGTACGCCGCGACCGGGGCTCCCTCGAGCGCCCACGCGACGAGGCGTCCGTACCACGACGGCGTCGCGATCGCGTGCTCGGCCAGATCCGAGACGGAGTCGGCCGCGATCCTGCCCGCGTGGCGCCGGAGCGCCGCGACGGCCAGCTCCTCCGTGAGCGCGCTCCGCCGCTCCGGGTCGCTCCGGGTGATCTCGTTGACGACGCGCCACGTGTTGTGGATCCGTGCATCGTAGAGCGCGGCCGCTTCGGGCGAGAGGAGACGCTGGGTCTCCGGCGAAAGATCGCCGCGGATCGAAGCGAGGTGCGGATGGATGACGCGCTGATTCAGGACCGTCGTGTAGAGGTCCCATCTCCCGCGCTCCTCGTGCACCGCGCGATGCCAGAGGAGCGTTCCGACGACCGCGGCCGCCGTCGCGCCGATCGCCAGCGCGTGTCCCCACCGGGTGCCTGCTCCGGAGAAGCGCCACACGACGACGCTCGCGAGGGCCGTCCCCAGCCAGACCCATCCCTTCTCCGGACGAAGGGAGGCCGCGACCAGCACCGCGAAGAAGAGGAGCAGGGCGGTCCGGAGCCGCGGCGCGTCCGCGAGCGCCACGCGCGCGAGCGCGGCGCACGCGACGAGCGAGGCCGAGAGGCAGAGCCCGTCCGTCAGGATCGAGAGCTGGAAGTGCGCGACGAGTGGGTCGAACGCGAGAGCGCCGACGAGCGCGGCGCCGCTCGCCGCGGTGGCGCGTCTTCCGAGCCGCGGGGCGAGGAGGTCGAGCGCCGCGAACGAGCGGACGAACCAGGCGACGGCACCGATCCCGACGAGGATCTGGAAGATCTGGAGCGTCGTCAGAATCCGCGGAGCGGCGCACGGGAGGCGCGCCATCGCACGCGGCGTCTCCCACGCGAGATGACGCGGGAATCGCGGGCTCCCGTCGAGTCCGTCGACGATGCGGAGCAGCGCCGGATACAGCGGACCGCGGAACGCGTCGACCCCTCGACCGCGCGAGAGCCGCAGGTACTCGACCGTGTCGCCGTAGTGCGGGACGCGCCCGAGGTTCAGGAGACTCCACCCGATCCCGCTCGCCGCGAGCAAGCCCGCGACCGCGAGGATCGGCAGGATTGCGCGAGATCTCGGCTCGGTCGGCCTCATCGGCGACGGATCGCGGCGAGGCTATGCCCGGCGCGACGGGAAAGACCACCGCGATCTCGGCTTCGGATCAACCTCCCGACGAGGTCCCCGGCTCGCCGAGGCGGGCGCGAAGGATCTGGTTCACCGCCTGCGGATTCGCCTTGCCGCCCGTCGCCTTCATGATCTGTCCGACGAAGAAGCCGAGGAGCTTGTCCTTCCCGCCCCGGTACTCGGCGACCTTGTCGGGATTCGCGGCGAGGACCTCCTCGACCGCTCCGGTGATCGCGCCCGCGTCCGTGACCTGGCGAAGTCCCTTGCGCTCGATCACGTCGTCCGGCTCGGCTCCGCTCGCGAGCATCTCCTCGAGGACGGTCTTCGCGATCTTGCCGCTGATCGTGCCGTCGTCGATGCGCGCGACGAGGCGACCGAGGCTCTCGGCGGAGACGGGCCAGTCGCGGATCACGAGGGCCTCGTCGAGGCCGCGCTCGCGCACGGTCCGGAGGACGTCGCCCATCACCCAGTTCGAGAGCGCCTTCGGGTTCGGGTGCGTGCGGACCGCGGCCTCATAGTAGTCGGCGAGATCGCGTCGCGCCGTCAGCACGCCGGCGTCGTAGTCCGGGATCCCGTACTGCTCGACGAAGCGATCCCGCCGCGCCGCCGGGAGCTCGGGCAGCTCTCCCCGGATGGCCTCGATGCGCTCCCGCGGCACCTCGAGGGGAAGCAGGTCCGGCTCCGGGAAGTAGCGGTAGTCGTGCGCGTCCTCCTTCGAGCGCATCGCCAGCGTGCGGCCGCGATCGGCGTCCCAGCCGCGCGTCTCCTGTCGGACCGTGCCGCCGCTCTCGATCAGGTCGATCTGACGGCGGATCTCGCTGTCGATCGCGCGCTCGACGTTGCGGAACGAGTTGATGTTCTTGATCTCGGTCCGCGTCCCGAGCTTCGGGTCGCCCTTCTTCCGGACGGAGACGTTCGCGTCACAGCGGAAGCTTCCCTGCTCGAGGTTGCCGTCGCACACCTCGAGATACTGGAGGAGGGAGCGGAGCGTGCGGAGGTAGTCCGCGGCCTCGGCCGCCGAGGCGATGTCCGGCTCGCTCACGATCTCCATCAGCGGGACGCCGGCTCGGTTCAGGTCGACGAGCGAGTGTGCGTCGTCGGTATCGTGGATGTTCTTGCCGGCGTCCTCCTCCATGTGGATGCGCGTGAGCCGGACACGCTTCGTTCCCGCGGGCGTCTCGACGTCGATCCCGCCGCCGATGGCGAGCGGCTCGTCGAACATGCTGATCTGGTAGCCCTTCGGGAGATCCGGGTAGAAGTAGTTCTTTCTCGCCCAGCGGGCGCGTGTCGGGATGGTGCATCCGGTCGCGATCCCCGTGCGGATCGCGAACTCGAGAGCGCGCTCGTTCAGGACCGGCAGGACGCCCGGGAAACCCATGCAGACCGGGCAGGTGTGCGCGTTCGGAGCGGCGCCGAAGCTCGCGGAGCAACCGCAGAAGAGCTTCGACTCGGTCAGGAGCTGCGCATGCACCTCGAGGCCGATCACCGGCTCCCAGTCGCCGTAGTCCGGAGTCTCGTCGCGTGTATCGCTCATGCGCTTTGCTGCTCGCTCGCCTCGCTGCGGCCGCCGCTCGCCGCCCCGATCTCCGCCGGCCGGCGCTCGTGGAAGTCCGTCGCTCTCTGGTAGGCGTCGCCGGCGCGGAGCAGATCGGCCTCCTCGAACGGCGGCGCGAGGAGCTGGAGGCCGATGGGAAGGCCCGCTTCGTCGAACCCGCACGGCACCGAAAGCCCGGGGAGACCGGCGAGGTTCGTCGGGACGGTGAACACGTCCGAGAGGTACATCGCGAGCGGGTCCGCGACCTTCTCGCCGATACGGAAGGCGGTGCCCGGCGACGTCGGCGTCAGGATCAGGTCGCACGTCTCGAACGCGCGTCGGAAGTCGTTCCGCACGAGCGTCCGTACCTTTTGTGCCTTCCGGTAGTACGCGTCGTAGTAGCCGGCGGAGAGCGCGTACGTGCCGAGGAGGATTCGCCGCTTCACCTCCGCGCCGAAGCCCTCGTCGCGGGTGTGCCGGTACATCTCGAGAAGCTCGTCCGCGCCGCGCTTCGCGCGATGCCCGTACTTCACGCCGTCGTAGCGGGCGAGGTTCGAGGAGGCTTCCGCCGTCGCGATCAGGTAGTACGCCGCGATCCCGTACGAGGTGTGCGGCAGGCTCACGTCGACGACGGTCGCGCCGAGACCGCGGAGCGTCTCGATCGCTTCGCGAACGGACTTCTCCACCGCCGTCGCGATCCCGTCTGCGAAGTACTCTGCGGGAATCCCGAAGCGGAGGCCGCGCACGTCGCCCGTCAGCGCCGCGACGTAGTCGGGCACCGGCTGCGGCGCCGACGTCGAGTCGCGGGGATCGTGTCCCGCGATCGCGCCGAGCAGCACGGAGACGTCACGGACGGTGTGCGCGAACGGTCCGACCTGATCGAGCGAGGACGCGTACGCCGTCACTCCATAGCGCGAGACGCGGCCGTACGTCGGCTTCAGGCCGGTCACGCCGCAGTAGCTCGCGGGAAGCCGGATCGAGCCTCCCGTATCGGTGCCGAGCGCGCCGAGGCATTCGCCCGCGGCGACTGCGGCCGCGGAGCCCCCCGAGGAGCCCCCCGGGACGCGGCCCGGATCCCAGGGATTCCGCGACGGGCCGAACGCGGAGTTCTCGTTCGACGAGCCCATCGCGAACTCGTCCATGTTCGCCTTGCCGACGAGGACCGCGCCGGCACGCGCGAGCCGCGTCACCGCGTCGGCGTCGTACGGCGGGACGTAGTGCTCGAGGATGCGCGAGCCGCACGTCGTGCGGATGCCGTCGGTCGCGAACAGGTCCTTCAAGACGATCGGGATGCCGAGGAGCGGACCGCTCTCTCCGGCGCCGCGTCGGCGGTCGGCTTCGCGCGCGTCCGCGAGCGCGCGGTCGGCGGTCACCGTGAGGAGCGCGTGTACCGTCGGCTCGACCGCGGCGATGCGATCGAGCATCGCGCTCGCGAGGTCGGTCGCGGACAGCTCGCCAGCGGCGAGCGCGCGGCTCGCCGCATCGATCGTCGACGGTGCAGAGGAGCTCATGGAATCGGGAAGAGGCTATTCGGACGCTTCGATGATCTTGGGAACGCGAAGGTACGTTCCCTGGCGGTCCGGCGCCCGCTCGACGAGCTTCTCGGCGTCGTCGTCGTTGCTCGTCCGGTCGGGCCGCGTCGGCGTGGAATCGTCGCGCATGCTCGCGGTCGGCTCGACGCCGCCGGTATCGAGCTTCGCGAGCTGCTCGACGTAACCCAGGATCGACTCGAGCTCGCCGCGGAGGGCCGTTCTCTCCTCGTCGGTCAGGCCGAGGCGCGCCAGCCGCGCGATGTGATCCACGTCTTCCAGGGAGACCGGCATCTGTTATGCGTTAGCACGGCGTCGCGCGGAGCGGCAATTTTGCCGGCGCGGCCGGCGGTGGTGCACGATGTTCCCGGCGAGCTCGGGTCGTCCACCGGCCATCGCGAAAGAGGGAGCACCTGCATGGCGGACACGTCCAACCGCAAGACGGGGATCTACGTAACGGCCGGGCTTCTGCTCGTCCTCGCCGTCGCCGGTGCCGTCGCGCTCGCGCAGCTCGGAACGGAGCCCGGGCTCGACGTGCTCGAGCGCGTGCGCGAGGCCGGCGTGGCGACGGGCGTCGCGGGAGTGACGCGCGAGCTGCAAGGCGGCGGCATGCTGCCGTGGCTCCTCGTGCCGGTCGCGGGACCGATCCTCGTGATGCTGATCCTGCTCGTCTCGACGCGAGGGGGCGCGCGCACGTCCGCGTCGGCGTCCGCGGAGGGGACCCCGGAGGTGGCCGAGGATCCGGCCGACGCTCCGGCCGACGCTCCGGGCGCCGGCGGTCTCCGTCTTCTCGCGGCGTTCCAGGAGGAGGCGCGCCTCGTCGATTTCGTGCGCGAGGATCTCGACGGGTACTCGGACGAGCAGGTGGGTGCTGCCGTACGCGGGATCCACGCGGCGCTCCGCCGAGCGGTCGAGGATCGCCTGACGCTCGAATCGATCCTCGCGGGCGACGACGGGGACGTCGTCGAGGTCCCGGCGGACTTCTCTCCCGGCTTGATCCGCGTGACCGGCAATCCGTCGGGCGAGCCGCCCTATCGCGGCGTCCTGCGCCATGGCGGATGGCGTGCGACGGAGGTGCGGCTTCCCGTCGCGACGCCGGGCAGCGATCCGACGATCCTCGCTCCCGCCGAGGTCGAGGTCGGCGCTGCATGAGCGAGAGTCGTTTCGTCGTCGGGATCGACCTCGGCACGACCAACTGCGTCCTCGCGTACGCGAACACGAGTGAGGGCGAAGCGCCGCCGATCCGACTCTTCTCGGTTCCCCAGGTCACCGCGCCCGGCACGGTGGAGGAACGCTCGCAGCTTCCGTCGTTCCTTCTGATCCCGTCGGCAGGCGAGCTCGCGGCGGACGCGATTCAGCTTCCGTGGGGCGCTGCACCGCTCGGACGCGTCGTCGGCTCGCTCGCGGCGAAGCGTGCGGCGGAGTCACCCGAGCGCGTCGTGTCGTCGGCGAAGTCGTGGCTCTGCAACGCGCGCGTCGACCGCACCGCGCCGATCCTTCCGTGGGCCGCCGAGGGCGATCCCGGCGGTCTCGCCGCGGAGGAGCGTCTGTCGCCGCTCGAGGCTTCGACGGGCTATCTCGCGCATCTCCGCGATGCCTGGGACGCGACGATCGCCGCGGGCGACCCGGCGCTCGTTCTGGCCGAGCAGGATGTGTTCTTGACGGTGCCGGCGTCGTTCGACGCGGGTGCGCGCGAGCTCACCGTCCGCGCCGCGGGGGACGCCGGCTTGACGCGCGTCCATCTCCTCGAGGAGCCGCAGGCCGCCGTCTACTCGTGGGTACAGAGCTCCGGGGAGCGCTGGCGCGAGCTCGTCGGCGTCGGCGACGTGCTCCTCGTGTGCGACGTCGGCGGCGGGACGACGGACCTGAGCCTGATCCTCGTCGACGAGGAGGAAGGCGAGCTTTCGCTCCGCCGCGTCGCGGTCGGCGATCACATCCTTCTCGGCGGCGACAACATGGACTTGGCACTCGCCTTCGCGGTGCGCGAGCGGCTTCGGGCCGGGGGAACCAAGCTCGACGCGTGGCAGTTCCGCGGTCTCGTGCAGGGCTGCCGGGAGGCGAAGGAGCGACTTCTCGGCGCGGACGCGCCGGACGCGGTGCCGATCTCCGTCCTCGGCCGCGGCCGGAAGCTGATCGGCGGAACCGTGCGCACCGATCTCGCGCGGAGCGAGGTCGAAGCCGTCGTGCTCGACGGGTTCCTGCCGGCCGTGGCGACGGGAGCGCGCGTCGAGGACGCCGCGGGCGCGGGCCTGAGCGAGATCGGCCTGCCGTTCGCGCGCGATCCCGCGATCACGCGGCATCTCGCGACGTTCCTCGAGGCGCATCGCGGGAACGTCGCGTCCGCCGGCGGAACCGCTTCGGCTTCGCTCCTTCCGAGCGCGCTCCTCCTGAACGGCGGCGTCATGGCCGCGGACAGCATCCGCGGGCGTCTCGGCGAAGTGCTCGCGAGCTGGGCGAGCGAGTCGCAAGCGGCTGCGCCGCGGCTTCTCCCGGGCACCGATCTCGCGCACGCGGTCGCACGCGGTGCGGCCTACTACGGTCTCGCGCGACGCGGGCGCGGCGTGCGCATCCGCGGAGGGACCGCGCGCTCGTACTACGTCGGTGTCGCGAGCGCGATGCCGGCCGTCCCGGGACATCCGCCTCCGGTGAAGGCGCTCTGCGTCGTGCCGTTCGGGATCGAGGAGGGGACCGAGCTCGATCTGCCGAACAGCCGCTTCGGTCTCCTCGTCGGCGAGACCGCGACGTTCCGCTTCTTCGCTTCGACCGTGCGCGAGCAGGACTCGCCGGGGCAGGTGCTCGACGACTGGGAGACGGAGGAGCTCGAGGAGCTGGCGCCGCTGAGCGTCCGTCTCGAGGGCGAGAGTGGCGCCCGCGTCCCGGTGCACCTCGCGGCACACGTGACCGAGATCGGCACTCTCGAGCTCTACTTCGCCGGCGCCGAGACGCGGTGGAAGCTCGAGTTCACGGTCCGCGAGCCGAGCACGGCGCGGACGTGACCGATCCGAAGCGCTCGCCGCGGGCGGCCCGCTTCGTCGTCGGGATCGACCTCGGCACCACCAACACGACGGCGTCCTTCGCGCCGATCGGAGGCGGAGCGATCGAGTCGTTCGCGATTCCGCAGCTCGTCGCCGAAGGAGAGTGTGCGCTGCGGCCGATGCTTCCGTCCGCGCTCTATCTGGCGAGCGAGCACGACGTGCCGGCGGGCGCTCTCACGCTTCCCTGGGCGAAGGACGACCGGCGCGTGGTCGGCGTGCTCGCGCGTCGCCTCGGAGCGCGGATCGCGGGCCGCCTCGTGGTCTCCGCGAAGTCGTGGCTGTGTCATGGCGGCGTCGATCGTGAAGCGAAGATCTTGCCGTGGGGCGGAGACGTCGCGGAGAAGATCTCGCCCGTCGCCGCCTCGACCGCCGTCGTCGCGCACGTGCGGGCAGCGTGGGACGCGGACCATCCCGAAGCGCCGCTCGCGTCGCAGGAGGTCGTCCTCACGGTTCCCGCCTCGTTCGACGAGGTCGCGCGCGAGCTGACGGTTCGCGCCGCGGAGGAAGCGGGGCTCACGCGCGTCCGTCTTCTCGAGGAGCCGCAGGCCGCGATCTACGCGTGGATCGCGGCGCATCCGGATTGGCGCGAGCGGCTGACGGGTCTCGAGCGCGTCCTCGTCCTCGACGTCGGCGGAGGAACGACGGACTTCTCCGCGATCGCGGTGCGCGGCTTCGAAGACGAGAGCTCCGGGATCGAGCTCGAGCGCGTCGCGGTCGGTGACCATCTCCTTCTCGGCGGCGACAACATGGACCTGGCGCTCGCGCGCCGCGTGACCGACCGCCACGGCGCGAGCGGTCTCGACGCGGGCCGCTGGCAGCAGCTCACGGCGCTCTGTCGCGAAGCGAAGGAGCGGCTTCTCGGAAGCGAGCCGCCGGAATCGGTCGCGATCTCGATTCCCGGTCGCGGGCGCGGCGTCGTCGGCGGCGCGGTGCGCATCGACGTGGTCCGGGAAGACGTCCTCGCGGAGGTCCTCGAGGGCTTCTTTCCCGAGGCGACGCTCGCCGCGGAGCCGCAGCGCAGCTCCGGCGCGGGTCTCGTCGAGTTCGGACTTCCCTACGCGGCCGATCCGGGTGTGACGCGACACCTCGCGGCGTTCCTGCGCTCGAGCGGCCCGGCGGAGGAGGTCGCACCGGACGCGGTCCTCTTCAACGGAGGAGCCGTCAAGCCGGCAGCCGTTCGCGATCGCGTCCTCGATCGTCTGGAGCAGTGGTTCGGACGGCGGCCAGCGGAGCTCGCGGGCGCGGATCTCGACCTCGCGGTCTCGCGCGGCGCCGTCGCGTACGGTCTCGCGCGTCGTGGGATCGGCGTCCGGATCACGGGCGGAGCGGCGCGTGCGTACTACCTCGGCCTCGACGATCACGCCGACGCCGCGAAGCGCCGCGTGCTGTGCGTCGTGCCGCGCGGGATGGAGGAGGGCGCCGAGATCGACGTCCGCGAGCCGGACTTCATCGTGACGGCGAACGAGCCGGTGCGCTTCTCGGTCTACTCGTCGAGCACTCGGATCGGCGACCACGGCGGCACCGTGGTCGAGGCCGCTCCGGAGACTCTCGTTCCTCTGCCGCCGATGTCGACGGTGCTTCGTTTCGGCCGCTCGCTCGTGTCCCGCGAGGTGCCCGTGCATCTCCGCTCGAGCTTGACGGAGACGGGGACACTCGAGCTCTGGTGCCTTTCGCGCACGACGGACCATCGCTGGCGGCTGGCGTTCGACCTACGCGCGCACGATGTGGCCGCGACGGAGGAGAGTCCCGACGACGCGCCTCCGGCGCGAGGCGACGAGCAGTCGCTCGTGATCGCCCCGGAGCGCGTCCAGGCGGCGTTGGCCCTGCTCGAAGGTTGCTTCGCGGGAAGCGACGTGGAGCCGGTGACGCTCGGCCGCCAGCTCGAGGACGCTCTCGACGCGGGAAAGGACTCGTGGCCGATCGCGTGCATCCGCCGGCTCTGGGATGGGCTCTTCGCCCTCTCGCGCGGGCGCGAGCGCAGCCCGGCCCACGAAGCGCGCTGGCTGAACCTCGCGGGATTCTTCCTCCGTCCGGGCTTCGGGGAGGAGCGCGATCGCTTCCGCGCGGAGCAGCTCTGGCGTCTCTTCGAGCCGGGTCTCGTCTTCGCGAACGCGACGCAGTCGCGCGCGGAGTGGTGGACGATGTGGAAGCGTGTCGCGGGCGGCTTGACGCGCGCGCAGCAGGAGGTCCTGGGTCGCGAGATCCGCCCGGTCCTCGTTCCGGAGGCGCGGAAGCGCGGAAAGCCGCTTCGCTGGAAGGCTGGCAAGCAGGAGGAGCGCGAGATCTGGCAGGTCGCCGGCGCACTCGAGCTGCTGGAGCCGCGCGCGAAGGAAGAGCTTGCCTCGGCGCTCTCGAGTGGCATCGCGAAGGGACGCGCGGGCGACGCGGAGATCTGGGCCTTCGGCCGGCTCGCGGCGCGCGCTCTCGTCTACGGCCCCGCGAACGCGGTGATCGAGCCCGATCGGGTCGCTCGATGGCTCGAGCCGATTCTGTCCGGGTCGTGGACGCGGCCCGGTCCGACGTCGCTCGCCGTCGCGCAGGCGTCGCGGCGCACCGGCGATCGCGCGCGCGACCTTCCGCCCGAAGTCCTCGCGAAGGTCGCGGAGCGCTTGTGCGCGGCGCCAGAGGGCGCGCGCTATGCGCGCTGGGTGGAGGAGGTCGTCGCGATGGACGCGAGCCAGCAGGCCATGGTCCTCGCGGAGTCGCTGCCGAGCGGCCTTCGGCTTGCGTCCGGTGCCAATACGAACGCGTCTTGAGAAGAACCTCGCGCGGAGGCATCGGGCGGGATGCTGGATCCGCGGGGGAGGAACGAAGCGGGCATCGCCCGCGATCCCCGCGCGGCCCGCGGGCGCGCCGCCGAGGATGCAGCCTGCGCACTTCTCGTGCGCGAGGGCTACCGCGTCCTCGAGCGGAACGTGCGGCTCGCCGGCGCGGAGATCGACGTGATCGCTCGCGACGGCGAAGTGGTCGTCTTCGTCGAGGTCCGCTCGCGCTCGAGCCGGCGCCACGGTGGACCGCTCGAGACGATCGGCGCGACGAAGCGTGTTCGCATCGCGCGCGCCGCAAGCGCCTGGCTCGCCGCGCGGCAGCGTCGTGGCGGGAGGTACCCGCCCGCGCGCTTCGACGTCGTCGGTGTGGACTGGAAGGAGGGCATCCCGCTCTGCACGCTCGTGCGAAATGCGTTCGAGAGCCCTCTCTGAGACGGCTGCGCGGCGCCGATCGAGCGGCCCGCGGCGCACGCCCTTTCTCTGCGCCACCGGACGTGTTTACGAAGGAGCCGCATGCTCGACATCCGCCTCATCCGGGATGACCCCGACGCCGTGAAGAGCGGGCTCGCGACCGTCCAGTGCCCGCCTTCGGTCGTCGACGACATCCTCGCCGCCGATCAGCGGCGCCGGGACGCGCTGCACGATCTCGAGACGAAGCGCGCCGAGCGCACACGGCGATCGAAGGAGATCGGTGCGCTTCCGCCGGACCAACGGCAGTCGGCCGGCGCCGCGCTGAAGTCGCTCTCGACCGCGATCGCCGAGGCCGAAGCCGTCGCGGAGGCTGCGGAGTCGGAGTTCACGCAGAAGATGCTGGAGGTCCCGAACCTACCGCATCCGGACGTACCCGTCGGCCCCGACGACTCGGCGAACGTCGTCGTGCGGACCGCCGGAGAGCAGCGCTTGTTCCCTTTCACGCCGAAACCGCACTGGGAGATCGGTCCGGCGCTCGGCGCGATCGACTTCGAGCGCGGCGTCAAGATCTCCGGAAGCCGCTTCTACGTGCTGACGGGTGCGGGCGCGCGGCTGCAGCGCGCGCTGATCACGTTCATGCTGGACGTGCACACGCGACATCACGGCTACGTCGAGATCTACCCTCCGGCGATGGTGAAGCAGGAGTGTCTCGTCGGGACCGGCAACTTGCCGAAGTTCGGCGACACGATGTACCGCGACGCCGAGGACGACTTCTGGTTCGTGCCGACGGCGGAGGTTCCCGTCACGAACCTCTACCGCGACGAGATCCTCGACGGTCGCTCGCTGCCGATCCGTCACGTCGCGTACTCGCCGTGCTTCCGCCGCGAGCGCATGTCCGCGGGCCGCGACGTGCGGGGCATCAAGCGCGGCCACCAGTTCGACAAGGTCGAGATGGTGAAGTTCGTCGCTCCCGAGTCGTCCGACGCGGAGCTTCAGTCGCTTCTCGCGGACGCGGAGGACATCTGCGTTCGCCTCGGTCTCCCGCACCGCGTCTTGCAGATGTGCACCGGCGACCTGAGCTTCGTCGCGGCGATGAAGTACGACGTGGAGATATGGGCGCCGGGCTGCGGCGAGTGGCTCGAGGTCAGCTCCTGCTCCAATTTCCGTGACTTCCAGGCGCGGCGCGCACAGATCCGCTTCCGTCGCGAGGCGGGAGCGCGCCCCGAGCTCGTGCACACGCTGAACGGCTCGGGCCTCGCGCTGCCCCGCGTCCTGATCGCGGTCCTCGAGACGTACCAGCAGGAGGACGGCTCGGTGGTCGTGCCCGAGGCTCTCCGTCCGTATCTCGGCGGCGAGGAGGTACTCCGGCCGGCCGGCTGAAGCGTGCGCGAAGGGCACGCAACGCCGAGGTGGTCCGCGGGGCGACGTCGATGCGCATTCTCGTCCTGGTGAAGGAGGTTCCCGAGGTCTCCGACCTCGAGCTCGATCCGGTCACGCGGCGCCTGCGCCGCGAGGGGGTCGCGACGCTGATCAATCCGTTCGACCGGCGCGCGGTCCTCGAGGCGACGCGCCTTCGGACGGAGCTCGGAGGAAGCATCGCGGTCTTGAGCATGGGCCCGCCACAGACCGAGCGGAGCCTGCGCGAGTGTCTCGGGCTCGGCGTCGATCGCGCGTTCCACCTCTGCGATCCGGCGTTCGCCGGTGCGGACACTCTCGCGACGGCGCGTACGCTCGCGCGAGCCGCGCGGAAGATCGGCTTCGATCTGATCCTCGCGGGACGCTACAGCATCGACTCCGACACGGGTCAGGTCGGCCCGGAGGTCGCGGCCCTCCTCGGCATCCCGTTCCTCGGCGGCGTACGACGGCTCGTCGCGACGAAGACCGAGGCGGGCGCGCGGCTCGAGGTCGAGTGCGAGGGCGATGACGGCTTCGCCGATCTCGCGTGTGAGACGCCCGCCGTCGTCACGTGCACGGATCGCTGGAAGACGCGCGTCCCGCGCGTGCTCCCGGACGACGAGGCGGCCGAGCAAGCGAGGGTCACGCGCTGGACGAGCGCCGATCTCGGCGGAGCGGCGACGGACTACGGGCAGGCGGGCTCTCCCACGTGGGTCGAGGAGGTGCAGCCGGTCGAATCGAAGCGCGCTCGCCTCCGGCACACGTACGCGGACGAGCCCGAGGCGACGCGTACGTCGCTGCTCGCGACCGTCGAGAGCGCTCGCTCCGCGGCACGGAGCACGCACCGCGGCACGACGCCGCAACATCCGCGGCGGACCGATCCGAGCGGCGGGGTCTGGGTCATCGGCGAGCGCGCCCCGGACGGAGGGGTGCGGCCGGTCACCTGGGAGCTCCTGGGCGCCGCCGATGCTCTCGCGCGCGCGACCTCGACGGGCACGTCGGTTTTTCTACTCGACCCGCACCTTCCACCAGATCGCATTGTCCCTCGCTCTACCGATCACGCAGCTCTCGCAGGCGAGCTCGGGGCGCGCGGCGGGGATGTCCTGCTGCTCGCGGAAGGAGACCGGGCCGGGGCGGCGCCCGAGCGCGCACTCGCGTGTCTCGAGGCCGCGATCCGAGAGTACGCGCCGCGGATCGTTCTCGCTCCCGCGACGTCGCTCGGCCGCGAGCGCATTCCACAGGTGGCCGCGCGCCTCGGGCTCGGCCTGACGGGGGACGCGATCGGCGTCGCGCTCGACGGCGAAGGGCGCCTCCGGCAGCTGAAGCCCGCGTTCGGAGGGCAGGTGGTAGCGCCGATCCTGACCAAGACGAGACCGGAGATGGCGACGCTCCGCCCGGGTGTCCTCGATCCGGCGTTGCCCGATGCGGGCCGTCCGGCTGCGGAGCGGATCGCTCTTCCGACAACCGGTCCCGCCGCGGAGCGCATCGTCTGCTCGCGGCTCGTGGAGGAAGTGGATCGCGCGGGAGCCGACCTCGAGGAAGCGCGAATCGTCGTGTGCGTCGGCTTTGGTCTCGGCGAGGCGGGCGTCGCGCGGGCGCAGGAGCTCGCCTCGCGGCTCGGCGGCGTCGTCGCGGGAACGCGTCGTGTGTGCGATCTCGGCTGGCTGCCGCGCCAGATGCAGGTCGGGATCTCCGGTCGGAGCGTCGCACCCGACCTCTACGTTGCGCTCGGCGTGCGCGGCTCCTTCAACCACATGGTCGGGATCCGGCGCGCGCAAACGGTCGTCGCGGTGAACCGGGATCCCGAGGCCGAGGTGTTTGCAGGGGCGGACCTCGGCATCGTCGGCGACGCGACCGAGGTTCTCGAGATGCTGATCTCGGCTCTCTCCTGAGAGCTACTCGAGGATCTTCTTCTCGCGGATCTCGAGGTTCGGGCCGAGCGTGTAGACGAGCGGTACGCCCGTCGCGAGGTTCAGCTCGAGCACCTGCTCGCGCGTCAGCTTCTCGAGGTCCATCACGATCGAGCGCAGGCTGTTGCCGTGCGCTGCGACGAGAACGTCCTCACCGGCTTCGAGCGCGGGGCGGATGCGCTTTTCGAAGTAGGGCAGGGTGCGCGCCGCAGTGTCCTTCAAGCTCTCGCCCTTCGGCGGCGCGATGTCGTAGCTGCGCCGCCACTGGTGCACCTGCTCGGCGCCGTACTTCTCGGCCGTCTCCGCTTTGTTCAGCCCCTGGAGATCGCCATAGTGACGCTCGTTCAGTGCCTGGTCCCGCTCCACCGGAAGGTCGGTCGCGCCGAGCTCCTCGAGGACGATGCGGAGGGTCTCCTGCGCGCGCTGCAGCTCCGAGGTGAAGCAGCGCGAGAACGAGAGGCTCGATTCGCGCAATCGCGTGCCGGCGCGACGCGCCTCGGTGCGGCCCTTGTCGGTGAGGGGGACGTCGACCCAGCCCGTGAAGCGGTTCTCGAGGTTCCATTGCGATTCGCCGTGGCGAAGCAGGACGAGTCTGGACACGGTGATCCTCCGGAAGTTAGAGCGTGGAAGAGAGCGCGTGCGAAAAGGGAGGGCGCCATGAAGATCGTCGTCGACTTCGACAAGTGCAACAGCAACGCAGTGTGCCAGGTGGCAGCGCCCGAGGTCTTCGAAGTCCGAGAGGACAACTTCCTCTACATCCTCGACGAGAACCCGCCCGAAGGCCTGCGTGCGAAGGTCGAGGCGGCCGTCCGCGGCTGTCCGACGAAGGCGATCTCGCTCGAGGACTGAACGCTCACGCACGCTCCGGTTCATCCGGAGGGGGTGCCGGCGGGCCGCCGGTGATCGGCCGCTCCGGCTCGCCGATGCAGTAGGCGCAGCGGCAGAGCGCGCGCAGCTCCGGTAGAAGGAAGACGCTCTCGTGGCCGTCCGTCCAAGTGAAGAAGATGCTTCGATCGCCGAGCATCTCCACGTCGCCGAGCTGCGTTCCAGGGCCGCCGGGAAGCTCGCCCGCTTCGCGGAGCTTCGTGCAGTCGTCGCACGGGCAGTGGGCGCGGATGTGCGTGTACGGCATGATCGACTCGTGACCACCCTCCCAGTCGATGCCGAGAGCGTAGTGGCCGACGCGGCTCGTGCTGCGAATCTTCGGCGAAGCCACGACCGGAAGCGTAGGGCAGGGGCCTCCCCGCTACAAGGCGAGCGGGCGGGCCGGGCCGTCGCAGTCTCTTTCGCGGTTGCTCTCGCGTTCGTTGCGGTTCGGAGCGAGGTTGCGTCCCCGGCGCCGATGTCGTCGGCGGACGCCGAGCGGCGCATTGGCGAGAGCGTCACCGTCGACGCGCTCGTCGAGGGCGTGATCTGCTCGCCCCGGGCCTGCCTCCTCTCGCTCGGCTCGGGCTGGAGCGGTCTCGTCGCGACGATCGCGGCCGCGGACGTCGCGGGATTCCCGCCGCCCAAGGAGACGTACGAAGGCCGGCGCGTGCACATCCGCGGCGTCGTGGTCGAGCGCGAAGGGCGCCCGCGGATCGAGCTGACGGACCGATCGCGCATCGAGATCGTGCCCGAGGCGGCGCCGGCGTCCGCTTCCGGAAAGACCCGTTCGCGCGTCGTTTCGACTCGTCGCAGCGAGGGCGGGGCCGCCGGGGGCACGAGCGCTCCGACCGTCGGAGAGGAAGCATCCGCGCCGCAAGCCGCGCCGCCGCCTCGCACCGAGACGCGCGTTCAGGTCTCGGGCGGATTGCAAGGCGACGCTTCTCGGGTCGACGAGATCGTGCGCGAGCTTCGCGAGGAGGCCGGCGAGCCGTCACCGCTCGAGGAGCCCGGCGCGAGCGGCTCGCAGGCCACCGTGAGCGGACTCCGCGACCGCGTCTCCAAGCAGTCGCAGACGATCGAGTCCCTGGAAGGCGAGGTCGCTGCTCTCGAGGAGCGCCTCGCCGAGCTCGAGAGCCAGCCTCCGCCCGCTCCGCCTCCTCCGCCGGGATCGATGGAAGGCGTACCGCAGATGGAGCCGTACGTCGTGCCGGCGCGGAGCGGACTTCGCGAGCGACGCGTCCGCACGGGATGGTCGACGCAGCGTCTCGTCCGCGAGTTCGGCACGCCGCGCCAGGTCGAGCCGCTGCCGGGCGGCGGCTCCGTCTGGTACTACGACGGCGGTCGAGCGGTCACGGTCGGAGAGCGCGGGCGCGTCGTCTCCGCGACGGGCTTCTGAGCCTCGCTCGCGCGGACGGCCGAGAGGAACAACGGTGGCGGACACGCGGAGAGCGGGCGACGCGCGTCAAGCGTCGGGCTTCTTCGCCTCCTGGCTCGCGGCGGCCCTGCGTGCCTCGTCGCCGTCCGTGGGGAGATCGGAGGGCGGCCCCTCGTCGCGTCGGTCGAGCGCGTCGCGGAAGTCACGAAGAGACTTCCCGACGAAGCTCCCGAGCTCGGGGAGCTTGCGAGGTCCGAAGATCAGGAGCACCAAGACGAGGATGATGATCAGCTCCGGAACGCCGAGCCCGAACATGCTCGAGATACCAACGCGCGCGCCGACGTCTGTCAAGCGCGCGCGCGCATTTCGCGGGCGGTGCTGGTGAGCGCGACGCCGGCGACGTCCGAAGCGCCGCGCCTGGCGCGCTCGACGGCGATCGTCGGGAGCGCGGTCCTCGCGAGCCGCGTGCTCGGCCTCGTCCGCGAGCAGGTTTTTGCCGCTTTTTTCGGGGCGGGCCGCGAGCTCGACGCGTTCGTCACGGCCTTCCGCATTCCGAACCTGTTCCGCGACCTTTTCGCGGAGGGCGCTCTCTCGGCCGCGTTCGTCACGACGTTCGCGCAGAAGCTCGAACGCGAGGGGGAGCGGAGCGCGTGGCGTCTCGCGAACCTCGTCGTGCACGCCCTGCTGCTGGTCGTCGGCGGGCTGGTCGCGATCGGGATGCTCTACGCGGGAGGCTGGGTCGACGTGATCGCGCCGGGCTTCGCCGAGACGCCCGGGAAGACAGAGCTCACCGTCTCCCTGACCAGGATCATGTTTCCGTTCTTGCTCCTCGTCGCTCTCGCGGCCGTCGCAATGGGCATGCTGAACGCGAAGGAGCGCTTCGGCGTCGCTGCTTCCGCTTCGAGCTTCTTCAACCTCGGTTCGATCGTCGTCGGGGTCGCGACGGCGTGGTGGCTCGAGCCGGAGTACATGTCGGGGCTCTGGCGTGGCGAAGCGGGGACGAACGGAGCGGCCGCGGCGCGAGCGATCTCCGGCATGGCGGTCGGCACGCTCGTCGGCGGAGCGTTACAGCTCCTCGTGCAGGTGCCGTCGCTCTACCGGCTCGGCTACCGCTATCGCCCGGAGATCTCGTTCACCGATCCGGGGCTGCGCCGCGTTCTCGCGTTGATGGCACCCGCGACGATCGGCGCGGCCGCGGTCCAGGTCAACGTGATGGTCAACAACAACTTCGCCTCGACGCTCGGCGATGGTGCGGTGTCGTGGCTGAACGTCGCGTTTCGCTTCACGCAGCTCCCGATCGGTCTCTTCGGCGTCGCGGTGGGAGTCGTCGCCCTCCCGGCGATCTCGCGCAGCGTCGCACGGGAGGATGCCGGGTCGTTCAACGCGACCGTGGCTCGCGCGCTGCGTCTCGTGTTCGCGCTCACGCTTCCCGCCGCGGTCGGGCTCGCGGTCCTCGCGCCGGAGGTGATCGGCCTCGTGTACGAGCACGGCCGCTTCGGACCGCACGACACCGCGATGGCCGCGCAGGCGCTCGTCGCCTACACGATCGGGCTCGCCGGCTACGCGAACATCAAGGTGATCGTGCCGGCGTTCTATGCACTGGGCGACGCGCGCACGCCCGCTCTGGTGAGCTGCGCTTCGATCCTCGTCAACGCCGGCCTCAACTGGTGGGCGATCCACCGGCTCGGTCTCGGGCACGTGTCGCTCGCGCTCGTTACGTCCGCGGTCGCGCTCCTGAACTTCGCCGCGCTCTTCTTCGTTCTCGTGGGGAGAATCGGTCGGCTCCCGATCGGGAGCGCGGCCGCGCGGATCGCGCTCGCTTCGCTGGGCGTCGCGGTCGCGTGCTTCACGGTGCGCTTCGGAGTCGAGGCGATCGCGTCGCCTGCGACGTTCGCCGGCCAGGCTGTCGTCGTCGCGATCGCGATTCCCTCGGGCGTCGCGCTCTACGTATGGCTCGGCGCCCGGCTCGGCGTGGAGGAGATCCGGACCCTTCTGGATCGCGTCCGTGCGCGGATCGGCGCTTCGTAAGCGAGATGAGGCGAGGCGAGACGCCGCCGCGGATCGCGAGCTGGCCGACGGAGATCCGCTCGATCGGGCTGCCGAGCGGGCCGCTCGAGCTCGTCGCTGTGCGCGGCCTCGAGACGCTCCTCGATCGCGATCGGCTTCTCGCTGACGCCGGCATGGAGCCTCCGTACTGGACGCTCCTCTGGAGCGGGGCAGCGCTTCTCGCGGCCTTCCTCGACAGGCGCGAAGATCTGGCAGGACGGACGCTTTTCGATGCCGGATGCGGCCTCGGGCTCGTGACTCTCGCCGCCGCTCGGCGGGGCGCGCGGGTCTCGGCGGTCGACCGGAACCCGGATGCGGTGGCGTTCGCGCGGGTGAGCGCGGCACGGCTCGGCCTGGAAGTCCAGATCGCCGTGGGCGACATCGGCGAGTACTCCGAGGGGCGACGGTTCGACTGGATCGCCGCCGCGGAGCTCCTCTACGAACGTGAAGATTTTGCGCGGCTGGCGAGCGCGTTTGCGCGTTCCCTGGCGCCGGGCGGGCGCCTCGTGATCGCCGACGCTCGGCGGGTTCGTACAGAGGCCTTCTACGAGGAGCTCGAGCGTCGCGGTCTCGCTCGCGAAGCTGAGGAGGAGACGCGGGTTGACGAAGAGGGGACGCTCGTCCGCGTGTGCCTGTCGACCTGGATGGCCCGGCGCGGCTGAGCCGGCAAGCGCTACTCGGCGGTCGGCTGGTCGACGTGCCGGTACTCGACCTGGTGGTCGAGGTAGATCTTGCCGTCCTCGGTCACCCAGCCCAGCCGGGTCGTGCGCTTCCCCTCGATCAGGTGGTTCACGAGCTTGACGCGGCTCACGGCTTTGCCGCTGTCGCGCGCCACGTGCCACGCCTTCAGGACGACCTTTCCGCGCGTCGAAGCACGGGCTGTTTTGCTGAGCTTCTTGTCGGCCATCGAACCGCCTCCGTGCGGGAGACCCGCTTCCGGCACGGTAACGGCGGACTCTGACGCGCGCAACCGGAGGCCTCGTGATGGGGAAGGCCGCTCGAGTCGGGGGGTGGGACGGGTACGGAAGCTCGGGGCCCCCGTGCCCGTCCCTCCTGTCGCCGGAGGAGGTGAAGGGGAGTGGCGGGGGGGACGAGACCCGCCAACGGCGGCGACAGCCTGTGGCCTCGTGCGGAAGGAGACGAGACCGAGGTGCAAGAGTCGCAAGCTGCATGCCGTCGATGCCTCGATCGGACGGATGATCTCGGAGGGATTTACCTGCGAAGATGCAAGGGACGTCGATTCCTTGCGACTCGGTCAGGGAAACCCTGTAAGGGGCGGCTCATCGAATCCGGCGATTCAGAAGCTGCTCTTTCCCATCGGAAGAAAAAGTAACAAAACGTGTAATCAAACTGGTGACACGTTGAGTCAACGCTGATACGCTGGCGTCGTCTCGGAGATTCGAGGCCCGGGAACTCGGGTGGAGTCGGGCGGGGCGCGTCGGTCGAGCAGGCCGAACGTGCGGGGCCGTTCCCACGGGCCTGCCTTAGAGAAGGTCGTCGTGACACTCTGGGCGAGCGGGGCCGCGAACCCGCTCGGAGTGGTTTGGGCCCGGTTGAGCCGCTTGGCGGACGTGCCGAGGCATGAGAGGCTAGGGAGAAGATGCGAAGCGCACCGATGTACGAGACGGAAACGGCAGAGCACCCCGAGTGGGGTGATACCGTAAGCGACGAGCCGGCGCAGGCAGGCTCGCCCTCCGCCGAAGAGCTCGGCGAGATCGAGGAAGAGGCTTCTACCTCGAGCTCCTCGACGAAGAGCTCCTCGACGGCCGGCGAGGAGCCGCTGATCGGCGACCTCGACGTGCTGGGCCGGTTCTATGCCGATCTGGCGAAGACGCCGCTCCTCGATCGCGAGGCGGAGCGTACGCTGACGACGGAGATCAGCCAGGCGCGCGATTCGGTCGTGCGCTGGCTGCGCCGCAACCCGCGCATCGTCAACGTCACGCTGACCGAGCGCGGTCGCGGTGTGATCCGTCCGACCGAGGAGTTCCGCGAGCGCGAGATTCTTCTCGTCGCCGATCGCGCCCGGAAGCTCGCTCGTAGCCCCGCGAAGCTCCGCAAGCTGCGCCTGACGCGCGAGCGCGTGAGCCGTTTCGCACGCGAGCTCGACATTCGCCTCGACGCCTACCGCAGCGCGCGCGACTCCATGCTGCGTGCGAACCTTCGCCTGGTGGCGGCGATCGCCCGCAAGCATGCGCGCCGCGGACTGCCGCTGCCCGACCTGATCCAGGAGGGCACGCTCGGTCTTCTGCGCGCGGTAGAGAAGTTCGACCCGGCAAAGGACATCAAGTTCTCGACGTACGCCGTCTGGTGGATCTGGCAGTACATCGCCCGCTCGATCGACAACGACCGCTCGGTGGTGCGCACGCCGGTGCACTGGCACGAGCTGCGCCGCAAGGTCGGGCGCCTGTCGCAGGCGCTGGAGAGCAAGCTCCATCGCGCTCCCTCGAAGGACGAGATCATCGAGGCCGGCGGCATCGACCAGAACCAGCTCGAGATGATGGCCGAGCCCGCGCACGTGCTGTCGCTCGACATGGAGCTCGGCCACGACGACGACCGCACGCTGGCCGAGGTGATCCCCGATGAGCAGGGCGATCGTCCGGAGGCGCGCAGCCTCTCGGGCGACCTTTCGCGCCACCTCGAGGACGTGCTCACCGAGCTTCCCGATCGCGAGCAGGCGATCATCCGCCTGCGCTTCGGGCTCGACGACGACCAGGTCGAGACGCTCGAAGAGATCGGCGTACGCTATGGCGTGAGCCGCGAGCGCATCCGTCAGCTCGAGGCGAAGGCGCTGACGCGTCTCCGCGACCTTTGCGGCAACGCGGGGCTCGAGTCCTTCCTCGAAGTCTGATCCGGCCGGGTAGCGGTCGCTAGCGCGGCCGCTGCCCCGTCCGATAGACGCGGTAGTCGAGCGCCGGGAAGAGATTGTCCCGGGCTTCGAGCTCGGCGAGCCACGTGTCGTCGAGGCTGCGGCTCTCGAGGTCGTCCGCGATGCGGGCGAACGACGCGAGGTGCCCGCGTACGCGCTGCACCGCGTAGTCGACGGCCGTCTGCTGCGACATCATGAACGGCCAATCGCTCGCTTGCGCGAGCAGCAGCTCGCGCGCCGCCTGGTTCAGCGCGCGTAGCTCGAGCCCGCGCGGCTCCGCATGAGAAGACGCGAGCGCGCACATCCGATCACCCGCGTCGTGCAGCGGCGGGTAGATCCAGTCGTTCGCCCCGTTCAGCCAGACCCGGTGATAGCCTCCCTCGCCCCAGCTCGACGCGCCAGGAAGGCCCGTCGCTTCGGGCGGCGAGTCGGTGAGCACGTCGCTGGGTGTGGCGAGCGCGATGAGGCTCTGGTCGTACGCGAGCTTACGGACGAGGAGGTCGAGCCACTGGGGGCCCTCGAACCACCAGTGGCCGAACAGCTCGGCATCGTAGGCGGCGACGGGGCTCGGCGCCCGGCTCGCATCACGACGTCCGAGGCGACCCGTGCAGTGCGCCACGAAGTTGCTCGCGTGCGCGCTCGCCTTCGCGCGGGCGCGGAGCGGATCGTACGGCTCCTTCGCGAGGCCGGCACCGGTGATGCGATGATACTTGATTCCGGTCGTGACGCGTTCGCCCGTCGGCGCGATGATGGTGCGCACGAGATCGAGGTCGAGATCGAAGCCCACGTCGCGATGGAAGTCGCGGTAGTCCGGATCCGCAGGGTAGCCCTCGCGCTCGCTCCACACGCGCCGCGCCATCTCCGCATCGCGCGCAAAGGCCGCGATGCCGGCCGGCGTTCGCAACGGCGCGTCGAGATCGAGAATCGGCCGCGGCTGGGCGAGCCCGAACGCGTGCCCTTCGAGGATCGTCCAGCGCACGCCGCACTCCGCGAGGATCTCGTCGAGATCGGGCGTGAACCCGCACTCCGGCAGCCACAGCCCCTCGGGATCCCACCCGAACAGGCGGCGGTACTCGTCCATGCCGACGCGAATCTGCGCGCGCACCGCGGTGGGATGGACGAGGAGTGGAAGATACGCGTGCGTCGCCGGACACGCGACGAGCTCGAGGACGCCGGATTCGGCGAGGCTGCGGAAGGCGGGCAGGAGGTTGCCCTCGTAGCGATCGCAGAAGGACCGCCGCGCGCCGCGCAAGCTTTCGCGGTAGAGTCGCGCGACCCTCTGAAGATCCTCCTCGCCGCGCAGCCTTCGCACCTCCGCGTCGCTGAAGGTGATCAGCCGATCGAGGTGGCGGACGTAGCGGCCCTGCAGCAGCGGATCGACGAGCATTGCCAGAAGCGTCGGGCTCATCGAGAGCGCGAGTCGGCAGGGGACGTCCTCGCGCGCGACGCCCTCGAGGACGTTCAGCAGCGGCAGGTAGGTCTCCGTGATCGCTTCGAAGAGCCAGCGCTCCTCGAGAAAGTCCGGATACTCGGGATGCCGCACCCACGGGAGGTGTGCGTGAAGCACGAGAAGGAGGTGGCCGGTCGGGGCGGCCGCCCGATGCGCCGGTGACGTGTCCACTCAGGACGAGGAGCGACGTTCCGTCGACGAGGCCAGGCGCCGGCGAGCTTCGGCATCCGACCACTCGGCGGACGAAGGAGGCGTGACGCGGGACTCGGTGACCATCCCGGTCCACGGAAGCACCCGGAGCGACGGAGCGGCGAGCTCCCGGTGGACAGGAGCGTCGACGCCTGCGTCGCCCCGAGCGGGCGAGGGGAGTGGCAGCGGCTCGGGCGTCCGCACGGCGACGACCGGACAGAGAGTCGCGAACCGGTCGCCGGCCTCGATGCCGAGCGCGACTTCGAGGAGGCAGCCGGCGGGAAGGTCGTCGATGTGGCGGCTCGTCGCGCGAGGCGGTACGGGGATGCGCCACTCCGCCGACGAGGAGGCGGACTGTAGCGGGCGCACGCGCAAGACTTCCTGGGTCTCCTCGCTCGGTACGGCGAGGTCCGCGAGAACCCGCTCGCGCCGTCCTTGCGAGACCTGCCAGTAGGCGAACACGCTTCCGGGAGCGCTCGCGAGGACGACGAGTCGCTCGCGATCCGCGGGGCGCGGCAAAGTCGGCGACGGCTCGAGCGTCGCTCGAGCCGATGGACGCGCGGGGGTGCTCGGAGGAGGAGCGACGCGCTCGAGCGATGGTCGCCGCCTCGTCGCGTCGCGCTCGAGGGCGATTGCGCTCCCGCCGTGATGCCGCTGCGGCTCGCCGGGAGCCGCCTCGGGCTCCTCGGGCAAAGCTCCGCCCGTCCAGTCGGGAAGGCTCCGGCACGCCTTCTCCACGGCGCCGAGCGCGGTCTCGGCGAGACTCTGCAGCAGAGTCAGCGACGAGCTCACCAGGCGCAGCGCAAGCCCCGGTAGCGACACGCCGACTCTACCTAGTCGAGCGAGCCCGGCCCGTCCATGGGAGCGTCGCGGCTCCCGGCGAGATCGTCGATGGCTTCTCCGGGAAGGAGGATCACGTGGCGGTTCGGCTCGCGTCCGCGGCTGACCGAGATCAGCCCGAAGCGCTCCGCGACTGCGTGCTGGCGTCGGCGAACCGCGGCAGGATGTGCACGAAGCGCGACCGCCTGTCCTTCCTCCCGCACGGTGCGCGCCGCATCCTCGGCTTCCGCGACCGCGCTCTCGTTGCTCGGATCGCTTTCCTCGAGCTCCCGTAGGAACTCCTCGATGTGTGCGACGCTCTGGCTGCGGAGGAGGTGCACCGGCAGATCCCGGGCGATCGCGTCTTTCAGCTTCGGCGGCTGGCGGCGCGCATACGTGCGGAGCGTCAAGATCAGGTCTGCGTCCTTGGACGAGCGGGCTACCACGGCGGCGGCGCCGGTGGCGCGAATCGCGCGCGAGAGGCGCTCCTCGCCGACGGCGTACGGATAGATCCGGAGAAGCCGTCGCCGGCGCGGCACCTCGGCAGAGGAGGGCTCCGCTTCGGGGCGCTGGATCTCGATCGCGCCCGACTTCGAGCGCAGGCGGATCTCGGGTGCGATCGGGCGTCGGCGCAGCAGCGCGTCGACGACCCGCGTCACGTCGTGGTGTACCGAGAGCCGCGAGCGGTCCTGGATCTCGATCAGCACGTCGAACGTGGGCGCTTGACGGCGCTCGAGGACCGTCTTCTGGCTCCGTCGGCGGCGCGCCTCGTCGTCGCCGAGGGTCACCGACTCGATGCCGCCGAGGAGGTCCGCGAGAGTCGGATTGCTGATCAAGTTCTCGAGCGAGTGGCCGTGTGCGGTCGCGACGAGCTGTACGCCGCGCTCCGCGATCGTCCGCGCGGCCGCCGCTTCGGCCTCGGTCCCGATCTCGTCGATGACGATCACCTCGGGCATGTGGTTCTCGACGGCCTCGATCATCACCGCGTGCTGGCGATCCGGTGAGGCGACCTGCATTCGCCGGGCGCGTCCGATCGCCGGATGTGGGATGTCGCCGTCGCCGGCAATCTCGTTCGAGGTATCGACGACGATCACACGGCGACCGACCTCGTCGGCAAGGACGCGTGCCGCTTCGCGGAGGAGCGTCGTCTTGCCGACTCCCGGGGGGCCCAGGAGGAGCGTGCTCCGGCCGGACTCGATCAGATCACGCACGATCTCGATCGTACCGTGTACCGCGCGACCGACCCGGCACGTCAGCCCGACGACGTCGCCCGCCCGATTGCGCAGAGCGGAGATGCGGTGGAGCGTCCGCTCGATGCCCGCGCGGTTGTCGGCCGTGAAAGCGCCGACGCGCGTGGTGGCGTGCGCCAGGTGCTCTCGCGTGACGAGTTCGTCGCCGAGCCAGACCGTTCCGTCGGGAAACCGTGCCTCGGGCGTCCGGCCGAGATCGAGGACGACCTCGAGCAACGATTCGAGGTCCGGATGGCGCGCGAGCGCTGCGTCGACCGCCGGTGGCAACACGGAGAGCAGGACCGCGATGTCGTCGGTCTGCGCGATCTGCTGCGGAGTGCTCGCGGGATGCCCGAAGTCCTTCACGGGTTGCTGCTCCCTGGGTTCAGTGGCGGACCTCGAAGGACGCCTTCAGCGCGCTCAGGTGAGTGATCTGATCGCGAATCTGCACGAGGAGCCCGCGCAGGCGCTCCGCCTCGCCCACGGCCGAGGCGAGCTCGCGGGCGTCGAGCCGGCCGATCGCCTCGCGAAACTGAGAGTAGGTCCGAAACAGATCGGAAACGCCCGCGATTCCATGCTCGGCAAGGCGACGATCGACTTCCTCCGTGAACCGGAAGATCGCCTCGGCCCGCTGAACAGCCTGCTCGACCAGCATCGCCGCCCTTGGCCTTATCGTATCGCGAATCCGGGTGGTCGGGAAGGACGAGGGATGGCACTCGATTTGAGAGAGCTCCGCAATCTGGTTAGCGTGCTCTGTGAGGCGAGCCTCAGATGAAGTTGGTCCAGTGAGAGTGCATGAGCGCGGGTGAGCGGCGGCCGCCGGGGGGTGGTGGTCCGTCCGATCCGTCGTCCAGCGCGCGTGGCCGGGCCGAGGGAAGGTCGGGTTTCGGCGCGACGCGCTGGGCGGAAGGCCCATACCCCACAGCGTCGAGCGACGAGGAGAGCGCGTACGAGAAGAGCGGCTTCGGCGGCTCCTCGTGGGTCTCTGCGGACCTGCCGGCCGACGACGTCGACGAGGCCTCGTCGGAGGGCTCGCAGGGACGTCGGCGCCGCGAGGCTGTGGCGCCGAAGCATCCGCGTCGCACGGTCGCGGCGCTCGGCGCTACGGCCGAAGTGATCCGCGACGAAGGGGGTGTCCCGCACGTGTTCGCGAAGCGCGAGCGGGACGCGTACGCCGCGCTCGGCTTCTGCATGGCCGAGGATCGCCTCGTGCAGATGGACGTGCACCGCCGGATCGCGTGCGGGCGAGCCGCGGAGATCCTCGGACCTTCGGCAGAGCGGCTCGATGCGCTCGTGCGGACGATCGGGATCCCCCGTCGCGCCGCGGCCGTCGGAAATCGCGTGGACGGCGCCGCGCGCGAAGCGCTCGCCGCATTCGCGGGCGGCGTGAATGCCGGCCGAGCGCATCTCGCCACGAAGGAGGCTCCGGCGCTCGGCTACGAGATCGAGCCGTGGACGGTCGCAGACTCTCTCGCGATCGAGCTCTTCCTCGCCTGGAAGCGCGGCGTCGACGGCTGGGCGGAGAAGCTCGGCGTCGCGAGCACGTGGGCCACCGAGGGGCCGGAGCGTGCGCGCTACGCTTCGCGCCACCGCCTCGAAGCGTTTTCTCCGGACGCGGAGAGATTGGCTCTCTGGGGTCGGATCGATCGTCGGCTCCTGGAGCTCGTGCGCGAAGCCTTTGCGAGCCTCGCTCGGACGCCCGCAGCGACGGAGAGCGCGGCGTACGTTTCTCATCTCGAGGCGCCCGACTTCCAGGTGATCGGCGTGAGCCACGTCGGCCTCCCGGGAATCGCGATCGGAAGGAACGCGCACGTCGCCTGGGCCACGAGCACGGCCGGCGTCGACGACGCCGACTGTGTCCTCGAGGAGCTCGACGGCATCGGTCACTTTCGCACCGAGGCCGGCTGGGCGAAGCTCGGTGCGCATCGCGAGCTGGTGCGCGTGCGCGAGGGCGAGTCGCGGAAGCTCGAGGTCGTCGAGACGCGAAACGGTCCCCTGGTCTCACACCTCGTGCATCAGCTCGACGGTCCGTGCGAAGGCCGTCCCGTCTCGATCGCGCTCCGCTGGGGACCGAACGCGCTGACGACGGCGCTCGGAGGTCTCCTCGCGTTCGCGCGTGCGCGGAGCGTCGCGGATGTCGAGCGTGCCGCGCGTGCGCTCGATCGCTCGTCGGTGCCGATCGAGGTCGTCGCGATCGATGGTGCGGGCGACTCGTACGAGGTCGTCGCGGGCGCGTTTCCGGTACGAGAAGGCGCGGCGGTGTTGCCCGTGCGCGGTTGGGTCTCGGAAGCCCGTTGGTCGGCACTGGCCGGTCTCTCGACGGGACAGGCGCAAGCAGCGCCTGTCGTCGCATCCGCGACACTGCAGCGAGGAGAAGGCGAAGCGCGATCGTCGCTCGGGGTGGAGAAGCTGGGCCGTCTTCAGGCCGGGCTCGCATCGAAGAGTGCGCGCATCTCCCTCGATGTGGCGAAGCCGTGCGCGGGAAGTGAAGCCGCGAACGGCGGGCTCGTGACGGTCGAGGCCCACGTCGTCACGGAGATCGATCTCGAGCTCGGAACGAAGCCCGCGGGCGAGATCGTCGAGCTCGTTCCCGGCTGATACGAGCTCGGAGCTTCGGTCAGCGAAGGACGCCGGCGTCCTGGAGCGCGCGGATGCGCGCCTCGTCGTAGCGGAGAATCTCCCGAAGGACGGCGCTCGTGTCCTGGCCGAGGCATGGAGCGGCCCGGTGCACCGCCAGCGGCGTTCCGTGGAGGCGGTACGGGATCCCGGCATGGCGACGCACGCCGACCTCGTCATGCGGAAGCTCGACCCAGTAGCCGCGTTCGGAGAGATGCGGATCGTCGTGGAGATCGCGGGCGTCCATCACGGGGAACGCGGCGACCCCGAGCGCCTGGAGCGCTTCCGTCACGTCCTCGCGCGTCTTCTCGGCGCACCACACGCCGAGGCGACGGTCGATCTCCGCTTCGTTCGCCTTCCGTCCCACTCCACTTGCGTGCGCGCGATCGCCTTCGAGGTCGGGCAACGCGAGCCGCGCGAGGGCACGCCACTCGTCGTCGGTCGCGACCGCGATCGAGACCCAGCGGTCCTCGCCGCGACAGCGGTAGACGCCGTGCGGTGACCAGAGCGCATCGTGGTTGCCGTCGCGCTCGGGCGCACCGGCGCCGAGCGTCTCGGCGAGGATCGCTTCGGGGAGCAGCGTCATCGTGCTCTCCCACTGCGAGAGGTCGATGAACTGCCCCTCGCCGGTGCGCCGGCGGTAGAGCAGCGCGGCGAGAATGGCGACCGCGCCGTGCAGGCCCGCGGTCGGGTCGCCGTACGAGATGCCGACGTGCATGGGCCTCCACCCGGGGTAGCCGGTGACGGACGAGAAGCCCGAGAGAGGGACCTGGGCTGGACCATACGAAACGTAGCCGTGCTCCGGTCCCGTCGCTCCGTACCCGGACAGCGAGATGACGACGACGTCCTCGCGAAGCGCACGACATGCCTCGTAGCCGAGGCCGAGCCTCTCCATCACGCCGGCCGCGAAGTTGTCGACGACGACGTCGCTCGTGCGCACGAGATCGCGCGCGACCTCGAGACCGGCTTCGGTGGCGAGATCCAGGGCGATGCTCCGCTTCCCCTGGTTGTACTGGTTGAAGTAGCCGGAGCGATTGACGCCCGGCTGGCCGTCGGGCCATGGGGGCAACAGGCGCGTGACGCACGGCCGGCCCGCCGTCTCGACGCGGATCACCTCGGCGCCGAGGTGCGCGAGCTGGAGCGTGCAAAATGGACCCGCCCACACCCACGTGAAGTCGGCGACGCGAACGCCGTCGAGCGGCGGTGTGCCCGAAGTGCGGTTCACCCGATCGCTCCACTCGCGCGCAGGCGCTCGAGCTCGCTCGCGTCGTAGCCAAGGTGACGCAGTACCTCGTCCGTGTGCTCGCCCAGGGCGGGCGCGCGCCGACGGAGGCGCCACGGCGTCCGTGCGTGCCGGTACGGTGCGCCCGGAACGGTGACGGCGTGCCCGCGCGGGCTCTCGACCGTCGCGAAGAACCCGCGCGCCTGCAGGTGCTTCGACGCGAGGAGGTCGCCCATCGTCGAGACGGGCGCGAACGGGATCCGCCGAGCTTGCGCCGCGTGATAGAGCTCCTCGACGGTCCACTCGGCGGCGATCTCGTTCAGGAAAATCTCGAGCGCGTCCCAGTTCGTGCCGCGCTGCAGCCGATCGCCGAAGATCTCCATCTCGCCCCATTCGGGGCTGCCGACGAGCTCGAGGAACGTTCGCCACTGGTGCTCCTCGACGCAGCAGATGTAGATCCAGCCGTCCTTGCACTGCAGGAAGTCGAGCGGCTGGATCGGCTTTCGTCCGAGCCGCGACGGGCTGATACCCATGTAGGGATAGTGCTCGAAGGCGAGCTCGAGGATCGAGACGAGGCACTCCTGCGTCGAGACCTCGACGAGCTGCCCGTGGCCGCTCTGCTGCGCTGCGAGGAGGGCGCCGAGCGAAGCGACCGAGGCGTTCAGCCCCGCCTGGAAGCCGGCCTGCTGGCCGTACACCTTGAGCGGCGGCAGGTCCGCGGCCGCCGGTCCGCCGCCGTTCAGGAACGCGATTCCGCCCGCGCACCAGAGGTTCAGGTCGTGCGCGCGAAGCCCGCTTTTCGGCCCGTCGAGGCCGAAGGGCGTGATCGAGGTGACGACGAGCGACGGCTGCAACTCGAGGAGCCGATCGGCTTCCAGACCTCGAGCGGCGATGCGGTCCGGTGCGACGTCGTGCAGCACGACGTCCGAAGCGGCGACGAGGCGATCGAGCACCGGCCGGCTCTCCGGCTTCTCGAGATCGAGCGTGATCCCGCGCTTGTTCGCGTTCAGGTAGAGGAAGAGGCCGCTCGCCTCGGGATCGAACGTTCCGCCGGGAAAGGGACCGCGCGCGCGTGTCCCGTCGCCTGCGGGCGGCTCGACCTTGACGACCTCCGCACCGAGGTCGGCGAGCTGCTTTGCGGCATGGCTTGCCGCGACGAACGTCCCGCAATCGAGGACGCGCACGCCGGCGAGGGCGGCGTCCGGAGTCCCGGCGGCTACTGGAGCGCTCCCTGGACGAGCGGCTGAAGCTCGCCGTTCGCGTGCATCTCGCGCACGATGTCGCAGCCGCCGATGAACTGCCCGTTGATATAGACCTGCGGGATCGTCGGCCAGTCGGAGAAGCGCTTGATGCCGTCGCGGATCTCGGGATCCGTCAGTACGTCGACCGTCTCGTAGGGAACGCCGAGCTCGTTGAAGACCTCGATCGTCGCGGCGGAGAAGCCGCACATCGGGAACGACGGCGTCCCCTTCATGTAGATCACGATGCGGTTGGAATCGATCGTCTTGCGAATGCGGTCCGCTGCACTCTCGGCCATGGTCTCGTTCCTCGTTCCGTACTCAGCGCGCCGACGCGGCTTGCTGCGGAGTCAGTGTCTTCAGGGCGAGCGCGTGGATCGTCCTGCCGTCGACCGACGCACCGAGCGCCGCGTAAACCATTTGATGCCGCTGCACTGGCGTCTTTCCTTCGAAGGCGGAAGCGACGACGCGAACCTCGAAGTGATCACCGGTGCCCGTGTAGTCGCGCACCTCGACGGTGGCCCCGCCGATGCTGGCCTCGATCTGCTTCTGGATCTCGCCCGCCGTCATGCTTCTTCGAGCCTAGCATCCCTACGGATTCCGCAAAACGCGCGCCGGACGTGGCCGCTGTGCCGCGCCTTGGCGGTGCGAGCTGTAGCCCGGAAAGACGGGCGCGCCCGGGACGATCGCGCCGGCGAGGTTGTTCACCGCCGTGCACGCTTCGCCGAAGTCGGCGGCGAGGATCCGGACCTTGCCCGGGTACGAAGCGCCGTCGCCCGCCGCCCAGACGCGGGGAGCGCTCGTTGCCATCGTCGGGTCGACGACGGCTGCGTCGCCGTCGAGGCGGACCGCGAAGCTCGACAGGTCGTCTGCGTGCGCCGAGAACCCGAAACACGGCAGCGCCGCATCGACGGCGACGGCCTCGCGCGCCCGGTCGCGCGGGTCCTCGAGAATCGCGCGCTCGACTCGAAGCGTGCCTTCGAGAGCGGCGAGCTCCCGGAAGGGCAAGAAGCGGACGGGCGAAGCACGAAGGCGATCCTGCAGCTCGCTCGGGATCGCCAGGCGATCACGGCGGTGGATCAGGACCACGTCGGCGCGGACGCTCGCGAGAGCGAGCGCCAGCTCGACTCCGCGCTGCGTTCCGCCGGCGACGAGGACGCGCTTTCCGGAGAGCGTCGCGGGATCGGCGAGGTGGTAGTCGAGGCCGCGTCCGCGGAACGACTCGATCTCCGGGCTCGGAATGGGCTGTGGGACGAAGCGACCGATTCCCGTGGTCAGGAGGACCGCCGCGACGGAGAGCGCACCCCTGGGATTCGCGCTCGCGTTCTCCGAGCGTTCTTTGGTCTCGGGCTCGAAGTGCACCTGGACCGCGTCGCCCGCGGGCTCGAGGCGCGTGACGCGCGTCCCGAGCCGAAAGTCGATCGGAAAGCGGCGCGCTTGGGCTTCGAGGCGCCGGATCAGCTCGTCGCCGCGCACTTCGGCGAACCCGGGGACGTCGTAGAGGAGGCTCTCCGGGTAGAACGTCGCGATCTGCCCGCCGACGAAAGGAAGCGACTCGAACACGACGGTGCGCATCGCGCGAAACCCGGCGTAGTACGCCGCGTACAGGCCGACCGGGCCGGCGCCGACGATTGCGAGCTCGGGCACGGCTTCCGACTCGGAGCTCGTCGACGACACGAGGCGCTCAGCCCCCGAGGTGGTGCATGGAGCGCTCTCTCGTCGAGATCCCCTGCGAGAGCGCGTGTCCGGTCGGCTTCGCTCCGACGGCGCGGAGCAGGATCGCGCCGAGCGCTTCGACGTCGGCACTTTCACGCAGGGCCGTGCGCACGTCGAGCTCGTCGTCGTTCAGGAGGCAGAGGTGGAAGCGGCCGTCGGCCGTGAGACGCATCCGGTTGCAGCTTCCGCAGTACGGCTCCGAGACGGGGCTGATGAACCCGATCACGCCGGCCGCGTCGCCGATGCGGTAGTTCTTCGACTCGTCGGACTGATGCAGGGGCTCGAGCGGCGCGAGCGGCCCGAAGCGCTCCTCGATGCGGCGCCGCGTGTCGACGTTCGAGACGTAGCGCGAGACCGACTCCCGGGCGCACTCGCCGCCGCCGAGCGGCATCAGCTCGATGAAGCGGACGTGCCAGTTGCGCTCGAGGGTCAACGCGGCGAGATCGACCACGTCCTCCTCGTTGAACCCGCGCGTCACGACGGAGTTGATCTTGAGTGGCGTCAAGCCCGCGGCGCACGCCGCCTCGATCCCAGCCCAGATCTGCTCGAAGCCGCCCCAGCGCATCAGCCGCGAGAGCCGCTCGGGGTTCAACGTGTCGAGGTGGACGTTGACGCGACGCAGGCCCGCCTGCTTGAGGAGCGGCGCGAGGCGCGGCAAGAGGATCCCGTTCGTCGTCATCGCGACGTCGCGCATTCCGGGGACGCGCGCGACGCGCTCGACGATCTCGACGAGGTCCGGGCGAAGCGTCGGCTCCCCGCCGGTCAGACGGATCTTCCGGAACCCGACGCGAGCCGCGGCCTTCGCGACGCGCTCGATCTCGTCGGCGCGGAGGACGCCCGCGGGAGGAGCGTAGCCGATCTCCGTCAGCGGCATGCAGTACACGCAGCGGAGATTGCAATGGTCGGTGAGCGAGATCCGGAGGTAGTCGATCTCTCGTTGGAATCGATCGAGCGGCATCGCCGTGCTCTCGAGCGAAAGCCTAGTCGAGGCCGCGAGCCGGCGCCACAGCGCCCCCCGCAGTGGGCGTCTTCGCGCTCAGGCGGTCCGCTCGAGAACGAGGTCCGCGAGCTGATGGAGTCCGTCTCGGAAGGCGGACGGAGGAAGGCGGTCGAGCTCTGCGCGAGCGGAGCGGATCCGCTCCTCGGCGATGCGTCGCACCTCGTCGAGGACCGTGGAGCCGCGGAGAGCGTCGAGCGCCCGCTCGACGCTCAGGGCATCCGGCTCCTCGGCGAGGAAGGCGGCGCGAACCGCCGGGAGGTGCGGCAGAGCGAGCACGGTCGGCAGCGCGGGCGAGCCCTCGCGGAGATCGCTCCCGACGGGCTTGCCGATGACCTCGGGCGGACCGAGAACGTCGAGCAGGTCGTCGACCATCTGGAACCCGAGACCGACCTCGTAGCCGGCGCGGTACATCGCGTGCACGAGAGCGGGATCCGCGCCCGCGAGATGCGCGCCGATGCGCGCGGCCTGGCTGAAGAGCGACGCGGTCTTGGCCTCGGCGACCTCGAGATAGTCCGCGAGCTGCACGTCGGGATTGCGCCGGAAGCGCTGCTGCAGGATCTCTCCCTCGCAGAGCTGGATGCACGCGTCCGTCGCCCAGCCGACGACCATGGCATCGAAGCGGCCCGCGACGCCGAACGCCTTGCTGAAGAGGAAGTCACCCGTGACGAGCGTCAGACCGACGCCGTGACGCGCGAGCGGAGACGGGCGCCCGCGCCGCGTCATGCCGGAGTCGAGAATGTCGTCGTGCAGGAGCGTCGCCGAATGGATGAGCTCGAGAGCGGCGCCGATGTCGATCACGTCGGTTGCGTCGTCTCCCCCGGCGGCGCGGAACACGAGAAGCGAGAGCGCGGGCCGGACGCGCTTTCCGCCCGAGCCGATCAGCTCGCCGGCGACCTCGGACAGCCTCGTCTCGCGCGAAGCGACGAGCTCGCGGATGCGCGTCTCCACGCGCGCGAGGTCGTCCGCGACCAGCGCCAGGGGCGTCGGCGGAGCGTCGGGGCGGAGCGTCGATACGGTCGAGGGAAGCGTCATGTGACGGAGAGGCCGCTCGGGCTTGCGTCCGAGCGCGATCCTTTCATCGGGCTTTCGGGAGTCAAGGTTTGGTCGGTCGAACCTCCGTGTTAGGGACTAACCGAGCCCATGAACGACGACAAGGCGGTCGGCGCGGAGAGCGTTCTCGAGGCGCTCGGTCGCGTGAAGTACGCGGGCTTTCCGCGCGACATCGTGACTCTCGGCATGGTCGAAGGAGTCGACGTCGCGGCGGGAAGGGCGCGCGTGCGCGTTCGCCTCCCGGGCGGACGCGCGCTTCCGGACGCGCTCCGTGGGCAGATGGCGGAAGCGCTCGCACCGCTCGGCCTCGCTCTCGACGTCGAGGCCGTGCAGGCGACGCCGCCTCCTGCGGCGCCACCGCGAGCGCCCGAGCCGACCGAAGATCTCCTACCCGACGTGAAGGCGGTGCTCGCGGTGTCGAGCGCCAAGGGCGGCGTCGGCAAGTCGACCGTCGCGAGCAACCTCGCTTGCGCCTTCGCGGCGGCGGGACACCGCACGGGTCTCCTCGATGCGGACGTGCACGGCCCGAGCCTGCCGATCGTGATGGGCATCCAGGACCGCCCGACCGCGGCCGGCGGCAAGCGCTTCCATCCGGTGACGCGCCATGGCGTCCGCTGCATATCGATGGGCTTCTTTCTGGACGATACCTCTCCCGTGATCTGGCGCGGACCGCTCGTCGCGGGCTTGATCCAGCAGTTCCTCGGCGATTGCGTCTGGGGACCGCTCGACGTGCTGGTCGTCGATCTGCCCCCCGGCACCGGCGACGCGCAGCTCACGCTCGCACAGCGCGTTCGCTTGACCGGCGCCGTGCTCGTGACGACACCGCAGCAGGTCGCGCTGCGCGACGTCGTGCGCGGCCTCGCGATGTTCCGCCAGGTCGAGGTTCCGATCCTCGGCGTGGTCGAGAACATGAGCTTCTTCCGCTGTCCGGAGTGCGGCGAGGACGAGTATCTCTTCGGACGCGACGGCGGTCGCCGTCTCGCCGAGCAGGCGGGGCTGCCGCTCCTCGCGCAGATCCCGATCGAGCCCGCGATCCGCGAGCAAGGCGACGCCGGCGAGCCGATCGTCTGCTCGGCTCCCGCGTCGGAAGCGGGGCGCGCGTTCGCGCGACTCGCCGCGACGCTCGCTCCTTCTCTCTGCTTCGCCGAGCCTCGAGCCGCTTCTCCGAACGCGTGAACCGCACGATCCAGATCGTCGTCTCGGTGCTGATCACGGTGGGCGCGCTGTGGTACAGCCTGTCCGGAGTCCAGCTCGGCTCGTTTCTCGAGGACCTCGGCCAAGCGCGGCTGGTCTGGCTCGTTCCGATGGCGGCGTGCGCCGTGCTCGCGCTCTGGCTCCGCGCGGTGCGATGGAAGCTCCTCCTGGGCACGCTCGGACCGCTCGGGGACACGCCGGTATTCCACGCGACGAACATCGGCTTCCTCGGGAACATGGTGCTGCCGCTCCGCGCCGGCGAGGTGATCAAGCCGGTCGTGGTCGGCCGCGCCGGTCGGATCAGCACGCCGGCCGCGTTTGCCACCGTCGGGCTCGAGCGCTTCTGCGACCTCGTCATGCTCGGCGCGTTCGCCGTTCTGACCGTGTTTCTCGTTCCGCAGGCGGACTTCGCGCGCGCTTGGGCAAACAGCATCGTGGTGTTCCTTGGCGTGGCGCTTCTCGCGGTGGTCGTCATCATCCGCAGCGCGGGCTGGCTCGAGGCCCGTCTCGACGCGATCGCGGACCGCCTGCCGGCGTTCGCGGCGCGCATCGTACGGGAGATCGGCCGCGGCGTGCTCCACGGCCTGCGGGGTCTCTCCGACTTTCGCGTCCTGCTGCCGGTGATCGTGTACTCGGCTCTCGTTTGGCTCGTGGCGGTCGCGGGCTTCGTCGCGGGTGCGCTCGCGCTCGAGATCGACGCGCCGCTCGTGCCGCTCGGGTTCGCGGTCACGGTCGCGGTAGCGGTCGCGGTGTCGCTTCCGTCCGCTCCGGGTTTCATCGGGGTCTTCTGGGCCGGCTCGAAGGCGGCACTCGCGCTCTTCGGGGTGCCGGACACGATGGGGTTCACGTACGGGGTCCTCAACTGGATCGTACAGCTCGTCGTGATCGTGGCACTCGGACTCTGGTCGATGTCGCGGCTTCACCTCTCCTTCGGTGACGTGCGCAACGCGGCGTCGACCTCGGAGGCCGCTTGAGGCTCGAGGGCAAGAGCGTCCTGCTCGGCGTGACGGGCGGGATCGCCGCGTACAAGGCGCCGGAGATCGTCCGATCTCTCCGGCAGCGCGGTGCTCGCGTGCGCGTGGTCTTGACGCAGTCCGCCCTCGAGTTCGTGACGCCGCTGTCGCTGCAGACCGTATCGGGCGAGAAGGTCTCGACGAGCCTCTTCGATCTCGGACAGGAATCCGAAATCGGCCACATCCAGCTCGCGGACGGTGCCGACGTCGTCCTGATCGCCCCCGCGACGGCGAACGTGATCGGGAAGTGCGCGGCCGGGCTCGCGGACGATCTCCTGACCACGATCCTCCTCGCGACGCGGGCACCGGTCGTCGTCGCGCCGGCGATGAACGTCCACATGTACGAGAACTCGCTCGTGCAGGAGAACCTCTCGCGACTCGCGGGCCGCGGCTGGCGCATCGTCGAGCCGGACGTCGGCTCGCTCGCCTGCGGCTACGAGGGCCTGGGGCGCCTGCCGGATCCGAACGTGCTCTTGGAGGAGGTGTCGGCGGCTCTCGCGCCGGACGATTTCGCACGCGAGACCGTGCTGATCACGGCTGGGCCGACGCGCGAGCCGATCGATCCGGTGCGCTTCGTCTCGAATCGCTCGTCCGGCAAGATGGGCTTCGCGCTCGCGCGTGCGGCGGCACGGCGCGGCGCTCGTGTCGTCCTCGTGACGGGACCGACGAGCCTCGCGGACCCGCGCCACGTCCGCACCGTGCGCGTCGAAACGGCAGAGGAGATGGCGCGCGTGGTTCGCGGCGAAGCGCGTGCCGCGACCGTCGTGATCGCGGCCGCGGCCGTCGCGGACTTCCGCCCCTCGCGTCCCGCAAAGGAGAAGGCGCCGAAGAAGAAGGGACGGAGCACGCTCGAGCTCGAGGCGACCCCGGACGTGATCGCGACCGCGGTGCCGCGCGGCCCGGGACGCGTCGTCGTCGGCTTCGCGGCGGAGACCACCGATCTGATCGAGCGAGCTCGCGGAAAGCTCGAGCGAAAGGCGCTCGACCTGATCGTCGCGAACGACGTGACGGCCGCGGGTGCAGGTTTCGACGTCGAGACGAACCTCGTCACGCTGATCGATCGGGCCGGGACGGAAGCGCTCCCGCTCCAGGGCAAGGACGAGGTCGCGGACGCGATCCTCGATAGGGTCGCGAGGCTGCGCACCTCGCGGCAGCGGGGGCAGGCCCCGTCGACGCGCCCGCGAGTGTCGCGCTCAGCCGGCCGCGCGGGCCGGCGCGTCCAGGGACGCCTCCAGCGACGGTAGGACGCTCGCGATGATCTCCTGCTCGCGCTCCTGATCGAGCGTCCCGCGGCGCGCGAGCGTGCGAAGCCGCTTTCGCACCGTATAGGCGAGAGCGAGGTTCTCGGCTCCCGTCGGATCGGCCGTTTGGCAGGCGGCGCCCTGTCCGTTCTGCATCAAGTCGACGATCGCCTCCGTGCAGAGGTGGTTGAAGCGGTCGATGTCGACCATCTCGAGCGGATAGCGACGGCTGTGCGTCGCCCGCTGCATCAGCGTCTGCCAGTACTCGAGGCGCTGCAGCGCGAGAAGCGAGTCGAAGATCCGCTTGTTCGTCCTGAAGGAGAACAGAGTCCGCTCGACGACGCGCTCGACGAGGTCGTCGCAGTGCGGGTAGAGGTTCGCGGCGACGAGGTGCAGGAGCGGCCGCCGCTCGGGCGGCTGGTTCGCGTCGAACCGCGCCTCCCAGTAGACGTGCCGCATCGAGGTCGCGCGGAAGCTCCCGATCAGCCGCACCGGGAGGTAGTAGTTGTGCGAGAACGTGTCGCTCGCCAGGTGCGAGAGATACCCGCGCGCGAAGGCGCGCTCCGCGTCGGTCTGAGCGCTGTCGAGAACGGTCCAGCCGGTTCGCCAGTGGTGGCAGTGCGTGTACAGGCTTTGCGTGAACTTCTTCGCCTGGATGATGTCGGCGCCGATGCAGCCGTAGAGGTACTCGTACGGGAAGCGGCCGAGCAGTGTCGCGACGTCGGGCGGCAGCGCGTCCAGCCTGCCGAGAACCTGCGCTCCGTGCACGAGGTGGGTGACGGGCCCCCAGGCGAACGCCTCGACAGGCGAGAGGAGGAGCCCGCACAGCGCCGCGAAGCCGGACGCGACGGCGAAGGCGAGAGGTGACATTTCTACCAAGTAGCGTAGGATCTCAGCCGCGATGTCACAAGCCGTGCGAGCGCTCGCCCGCGACCTAGCCGCGCACGTCGAGTGGCTGGCGCTCTCCGGCGTCGAGGCGATTCCCGAGGGCGTCGCGCTGCCGCGCGGGGGCGGCGCCGCGTCGCCGGGACGCGACCACGGCGAGGCGTCGAGAGTCGACTCCGGCGAAGCGAAGCACGATCTCTCTGGGGGTGATCTCGGTGAGCTGCAGCGCGCTCTCGCGGGCTGCGAGCGGTGTCGTCTCGCGCGCGGACGCACCCACATCGTCTTCGGCACCGGCGATCCGCAGGCACGCGTCGTCTTCGTCGGTGAGGGTCCGGGGCAGGAGGAGGATCGCCAGGGGCTCCCCTTCGTCGGCGCGGCGGGGGCCCTCTTGACGGACATCATCGAGAAGGGAATGCGCGTGCCGCGCTCGTCCGTCTATATCTGCAACGTCGTCAAGTGCCGACCGCCGGGGAACCGGAATCCGGAGCCGGACGAGGTCGAGGCGTGCTCGCCGTTCCTCGCGCGCCAGATCGACCTGGTGCGGCCCGACGTGATCGTCGCGCTCGGGAAGTTCGCCGCGCAGACGCTGCTCGAGACGGCGACGCCGATCACGCAGCTCCGCGGCCGTTGGCACGAGTACCGCGGGATCCCGCTGATGCCGACGTTCCATCCGGCGCACCTTCTGCGGAATCCCGCCTTCAAGAGAGAGGTTTGGGAAGACATCAAGCAGGTGATGGCGCGTCTCGGGTTGCGCTCGGGGTGACGCGGCCGCTCCATGCGGCGATCCTCGCGATCGTCCTCGCGCTCGGGTTTCTCGCTTCGAGCGGGCACCTCGGGCGCGCCTTCGGTGCCGAGCCCGCGCCTCGGGTCCTCCTTCTGCACGTCGACGGGGCGGTCAGCCCCGCGAGCGCCGACTACATCCAGGCGGGTCTCCGCCAGGCCGAGAGCGAGAGGTTCACGGCGATGGTGATCGAGCTCGACACTCCCGGGGGGCTCCTGAGCTCGACTCGCACGATCGTGAAGGATCTGCTCGCGTCGCCCGTCCCGACGATCGTCTACGTCGCTCCGAGCGGCGCCGGAGCTGCTTCCGCAGGCGTCTTCGTCGTGATGGCGGGAAACGTCGCGGCGATGGCCCCCGGTACCAACATCGGAGCGAGCACGCCCGTGCAGGGAAGCGGCGCGGAGCTCTCTGGATCGATGGGGAAGAAGGTCAAGAGCTTCACGGCCTCGTTCGCGAAGGCGGTCGCCGAGCAGCGCGGACGGAACGTCCAGTGGGCGGCGAAGGCCGTCAACAAGGCGGTGTCCGCGACGGATCGCGAGGCGCTCGAGCTCGGCGTGATCGATCTCGTCGCACGCGATCTCGACGAGCTCCTCGCGAAGGCCGACGGGCGGACGGTCAAGGTCGGCGGAGAGTCGCGCGTGCTCCGCGTCGCCGGAGCGATGGTGGCCGTGCGCCCGATGTCGCTCCGCCAACGCGCGCTCTCCTTTCTCGCCGATCCGAACGTCGCGTACCTGATGATGCTCGCGGGTCTCCTCGGGCTCTACCTCGAGCTGTCGCATCCGGGCACGCTCGTGCCGGGCGTGGTCGGCGGTCTCTGTCTCGCCATCTCCCTCGCGTCCTTCCAGATCCTCCCGATCGACACGACCGGCGCACTGCTGATCGTGCTCGGCGTGCTCCTCCTCGTCGCGGAGATCTTCCTTCCGAGCTTCGGAATCGTCGGTGCGGCGGGCGTCGTGTCCTTCGTGCTGGGCTCGCTCTTCCTGTTCGATCAATCGGAGCCCGGAATCTACGTCGACCGCGCGCTGATCGGCAGCGCCGCGGCCGCGGTGGGCCTCGCCATGCTCGTCGTCGGAACGCTCGTCGTGCGCACGATGCGTGGGCGCGCGGCCACGGGGCGCGAGGCGCTCGTCGGCGAGGTGGGCGAGGTGCGGACGCGGGTCGCGCCGCGCGGGACGGTGTTCCTTCACGGCGAGCTCTGGCAAGCTCGGTCCCGCGAGCCCATCGAGGCGGGACGGCGTGCCCGCGTGCTCGCGATCGACGGCTTGACGCTCGAGGTCGAGCCCGCGGCAGAACGCAACGAGAAAGGAGTGAGTGGGTGATTCAACCCTTGACCGTGTTCGTGGTGATCCTGGTCCTGATCGCGCTCTCCGGCATCAAGATCGTGCAGGAGTACGAGCGCGGGGTGATCTTCCGCCTCGGTCGCGCCGTCGGAACGCGCGGGCCGGGGATCATCGTCGTGATCCCGTTCATCGAATCGATGCGGCGCATCGACCTGCGGACGGTGACGATGGACATCCCGGCGCAGGAGGTGATCACCCGCGACAATGTTTCGGTGAAGGTGAGCGCGGTTCTCTACTTTCGCGTCGTCGAGCCGATGAGTGCGGTGATCGCGATCGAGAACTACGTGTACGGCTCCAACATGATCGCGCAGACCACGCTGCGGAGCGTCTGCGGCCAGGTCGAGCTGGACGAGCTTCTCGCCGAGCGCGAGAAGGTGAACGATCAGGTGCAGTCGATCGTCGACCAGCAGACGGAGCCGTGGGGGGTGAAGGTGTCGACTGTGGAGATCAAGGACATCGATCTCCCGGGAGAGATGCAGCGTGCGATCGCCCGCCAGGCCGAGGCCGAGCGCGAGCGGCGCGCAAAGGTGATCGCGGCCGAGGGCGAGTTCCAGGCTTCGCAGAAGCTCGCGGACGCGGCGGCGATCCTCGCGACGCACCCGATGGCGCTGACGTTGCGCTATTTGCAGTCGTTGCGGGAGATCGCGGGGACGAACAACTCGACGACGATCTTCCCGGTGCCGATCGAACTGATCCGTCCCTTCCTCGATGGCCGGCGGACGGACGCCGAGTAGCTCCGGGGCGGAGGGGGGCGTCGCCGGCTTCGCGTACGACCTCCCTCCCGAGCGGATCGCGCAGGCGCCCGCGGCCGAGCGCGACGGTGCGCGACTTCTGGTCGTGCGTCGTGAAACCGGCGCGATCTCGCACGAGAAGGTTCTCGACCTGCCGGACCTCCTCGATCCGGGCGATCTCCTCGTCGTCAATCGAAGCCGCGTGATTCCCGCGCGTCTTCGTGCGCGGCGAGCGAGTGGCGGCCGCGTCGAGCTGCTTCTCCTCGCGAAGGAGGCAGACGACGCGGGCGGTCCGGTGTGGAAGGCGCTCGCGCGGCCGGCGCGTCGTCTCCAAGCCGGCGAACGGCTCGGGATCGAGGACGCGGAGGGCTCCGTCGAGGTCCAGATCGAGCGCAACGAGGAAGGCGCGGTCGCGGTTCGATTCGCGGCGGGGACCGACGTCGTCGCCCTCGCGACGCGCTTCGGAGAAACGCCACTTCCGCCGTACATCCGTCGTCCCGAGGGTGCGACGGAGGAGGATCGCGAGCGCTACCAGACGGTGTTCGCGCGGGAGCCGGGGTCGGTCGCGGCCCCGACGGCCGGTCTCCATCTCTCGGAGCGTCTCCTCGGAGCGCTCGAGGCGCGGGGCGTCCGCCGCGCGGAGATCGTGCTGCATGTCGGGCCCGCGACGTTCTTGACGGGGCAACCCGGCCGCGAGGCGCTTGCCGTGGAGCCGGAGCGCTACGAGATCCCCGCGGAGGCGCGCGCAGCGATCGAGGAGACGCGGGGTCGCGGCCGTGTCCTTGCGGTCGGCACCACCAGCACACGCGCTCTCGAGAGTGCGGCTCGAGCGGGATGGCCAGGGGGCGAGGCGTCGACGGACCTCGTCCTTCTGCCCGGGGCGCGCTTCGAGGTCGTCGACGCGCTCCTGACGAACTTCCACCTTCCGGGGACCTCTCTCCTCGCCCTCGTCTGCGCGTTCGCCGGAACGGAGCGAGCGCGCGCTGCCTACGTTGCCGCGCTCGAAGGGGGCTATCGCTTCTACAGCTACGGCGACGCGATGCTCGTCCTCTGACGGTGGCCCTGCGGCGGTGGTCCCGTCTGCTAAGGTCCCGGGCGAATGCATCCGCCGGTCTCGAGCCGCGAGGAGGTGCGGAAGGTCGGCTTCGAGGTTCTCTCGCGCGACCCGACGACCGGAGCCCGCCGCGGACGCCTCTGGACCGCGCACGGTCCCGTCGAAACCCCGGCGTTCATGCCGGTCGGCACGTACGGCGCCGTGAAGGGCATGGCGCCGTGGGAGCTCGCGGACGCCGGCGCGCGGATGATCCTTTCCAACGCCTACCACCTCGAGCTTCGTCCGGGGTCGAAGCACATCGCCGCCCTCGGGGGTCTGCACCGCTTCATGGGCTGGGATCGCGCCATCTTGACGGACAGTGGCGGATTCCAGATCTGGAGCCTGAAGGCGCTCCGGCGGATCGACGACGCCGGGGTCGAGTTCAAGAGCCACATCGACGGAAGCCTCCACTTCTTCCGTCCCGAGGACGTCGTCGAGGTGCAGGAGAACCTCGGCGTCGACGTCGCGATGATCCTCGACGAGTGCTGCGACGCGGCCGCCTCGCCCCTCGAGGTTCGCGAAGGGCTCGAGCGGACGACGCGCTGGGCAAAGCGCGCGCGTGCGGTCCGCTCGCGGAAGGACCAGCAGGTGTTCGCGATCGTGCAGGGCGGCCTCGACCTCTCCCTGCGCGAGCGTAGCGCAGCCGAGCTTGCCGATCTCGGGTTCGATGGGTATGCGGTGGGCGGCCTTTCCGTGGGGGAGGATCGCCAGCGAACCCGGGCGGTGGCACGGCACACCGTGGCGCGGTTGCCCGAAGATCGGCCTCGTTATCTGATGGGTGTGGGGACCCCCGAGGAGCTCGTGCACTTCACCGCGATGGGATTCGATCTGTTCGACTGCGTCCTGCCCACGCGAAACGCACGCAACGGCATGGCGTTCACGTCGCAGGGTCGCGTAGCGATCCGGAACGCGGATCACCGCGCCGATCCCGGCCCGCTCGACCCGGATTGCTCCTGCCCGACGTGCCGGAGCTTCTCGCGGGCCTACCTCCGCCACCTCTTCGTGTCGGGAGAGATGCTGGCGGCGCGGGCGCTCACGACGCACAATCTGCATTTCTATCTCGGCCGCATGGCGGCGCTGCGGAGCGCGATCGAGGAAGGATCGCTCGCTCGTACCGCCGCGTCGCTCGGCATCACGCTGGCGGACCAGGACGGCTCCGGCGCGAGCGGCTTCGAAGCGAAAGGGAACGAATGAACGGAACTGGGCCGGGTCCCGCGGGCGCGCTCGTGCAGCTCGCACCCTTCGCGCTGATCCTGGTGGTGTTCTACTTCCTCCTGATCCGCCCGCAGCAGAAGAAGGCGCGCGAGACGCAGGAGATGCTGAACGGCATCAAGGTCAACGACCAGGTTGTGACGACCGGGGGCATCCACGGCCGCGTCGTCAAGCTCAGCGAGACCGATGTCGGGCTCGAGATCGCGCCGAAGGTGCAGATCCGGCTGCAGAGGACGGCGGTCGGCCAGGTCCTCCGCGCAAAGCCCGTCGAGGAGAAGTCCGCATGAATCCGGGAAACGTCATGGTTCGGCTGGGGATCCTCCTGGCCCTCATCGTCGGATCGATCATCTACCTCCTGCCGGTCGTGTGGCCGGAAGACTCGAAGCCGTCGTTCCTCGGCGAGAATCCGATCCATCTCGGTCTCGACCTGCGCGGTGGCACGCACCTTCTGTTCACCGTCGACGTGGATAAGGGCGTCGAGGCGAACCTCGCTCGAACCGGCGAGGAGCTCGCTCGCGAGGCCAGGGCGGAGAGCATCCCCGTCACCGTCACGCACGAGGGCATGACGCTCACGGCAAAGCTCGAGGCGGCGGACAAGCGCGAAGCCTTCGATGCGATGATCTCGAGCCGCTTCCCGACCCTCGAGATGATGCCGGGAGACGCGTCGCTCGATCAGGTGCGCTTGACCTTCACGAAGCGCGACGTCGAGCAGATCAAGCGCTGGGCCGTCGAGCAGTCGCTCGAGACGATCCGGAACCGCATCGACCAGTTCGGCGTCGCCGAGCCGACCATCCAGCGTCAGGGAACCAACGACATCGTCGTGCAGCTCCCCGGCGTGCAGGATCCGCAGCGTGCGAAGCAGTTGATCGGAAAGACCGCGGTCCTCGAGTTCCGCCTCGTTTCGGACGGAGGAAAGGAGCCCACGGACAAGCTGACCGCGGCGCAGCCCACCGCGGGCGCTCCGACGGAGTACATGCTCGAGAAGCGCGTTCTGATGAGCGGCACGGCCGTCGCCGACGCGCGCATGCGCCCGGCGACGCAGCTCGAGGGGCCCTACGTCGAGCTGATCCTCTCGGACTCCGGCGCGCGCGACTTCGAGGCGCTGACGGGCGAGAACGTCGGCCGCAATCTGGCGATCGTTCTCGACGGCAAGGTCTTCTCCGCGCCGGTGATCCGGGAGCGGATCGGCGGCGGTCGCGCCTCGATCACGGGCAGCTTCGATATCAAGGAAGCGCGTGACCTCGCGATCGTGCTCCGCGCCGGTGCCCTACCGGCACCGATCCGCATCATCGAGGAGCGCACCGTCGGCCCGTCGCTCGGCCGCGACTCGATCCGTCAGGGCATCCTCTCGCTCGCGCTGGGCGGGCTTCTCGTCGTCGTCTTCATGGTCTGGTACTACCGCGGCGCCGGCGTCCTGGCCGACGTCGCGCTCGCGTTGAACGTGCTGTTCCTGATGGCGCTCCTTGCGGCGTTCGGAGCGACGCTGACGTTGCCGGGCATCGCGGGAATCGTCCTCACGATGGGCATGGCCGTCGATGCGAACGTGCTGATCAACGAGCGCATGCGAGAGGAGTTGCGCCTCGGAAAGACGCCGCGCGCGGCGCTCGAGGCGGGCTACGAGCGCGCTTGGGCGGCGATCCGTGACTCGAACATCACGACCTTCGTGTCGGGTTTGATCCTGTTCCAGTTCGGATCGGGGCCGGTGAAGGGATTCGCCGTGACGCTGTGCATCGGAATCATCACGACGGTCTTCACGGCGGTCTTCGCGACGCGCGTGTACTACGACCTCCGGCTCTCGCAGCGACGTCTCGCTCGCTTGAGCGTGTGAGGGCGCAGCCTGCGTCATGCGCCCGTCACATGGGCCTCGTCCGATGCACGCCTTGACCCGTAAGTTGCTGATTTCGATGATAAAATGTATCATCGAGCCCAGGTAGGGGTGGTCGGGTTGACCGGTCCTTCCGGACCGTGTTAGCCACCGGACACGCCAGCCATGGACCCGAAGATGCTGGACAGAACCGAGGCGCTGCTCAACAGCCGGGACGTCGCGAGACTTCTCGACATGAGTCCCGACCGCGTCAACGAGTTCGCCCGGAAGCAGATCCTCCCGGCCTTCAAGACCGGGCGCCAGTGGCGATTCCGCAAGCAAGACATCGCCTGGTTCAAGCGACAGCTTCGCGGGGCAACGGCCGCCTGACCCCTCCCGGGGCGACAGGGCCGGAGCCAGCGAGATCGATCGGACTGAGAGGAGCGGAGCATTTGGAGGCGAAGTCGGCCCCCGAGCCGCCCGGGAGTGCGAAGCCCTGGAGCCGCGTCGTCGAGCACGGCGCGGATCGCGGGGATAGGGAGAGATGATGACGCCGCACACCACGCTGGCCCACGAGAGCAAGATCTACTCGCGCTTCTCGCATTTCTACGACCGCATCTTTACGAACGTATTCTCGCCGCGGATCTTCCGCGTGGTGAGCGAGCTCGGAATCCCGCGCGGTAGCCGCGTTCTCGAGGTGGGCGTCGGCACGGGACTGTCGCTCGACGCCTATCCGCCGCACTGCAATCTGACCGGCGTCGACCTCGCGCCGGACATGCTCGAGCGTGCGCAGCGGAAGGTCTGGTGGAATGGCTGGCAGCACGTTCGCCTCGAAGTCGGCGACGCGCAGCAGCTCTCCTTCCCGGACGAGCACTTCGACTACGTGACCTCGTTCCACGTGGTCAGCGTCGTGCCCGATCCGGCCGCAATGATGCGCGAGATGTCGCGAGTCTGCCGTCCCGGCGGCCAGATCGTCATCATCAACCACTTCCGGAGCGAGCGGCAGCTCATCGCATCTGTGGTCGATCGCTTCGATCCGATCACGCGGAAGCTCGGCTGGCGGACGACGCTGCGAGTCGGTGAGCTCCTCGAGGAGGTCGATCTCGAGGACGTGCGCCGGTTCAAGACCTCGCCGCGCTCGCTCTTCACGGTGATGATCGCGCGGAAACCCGAGCCGCCGCGCCTCAGCGCCGCCTCCTGAACGAAGCGCCTCGCTTCAGTGCGTGAAGCGGCTCGGCTCGCCGGGGATGATCCCTCGGCGGATGAGCTCGGACGCGTCGGCTGCGCCTCGCGTCAGGAGCCATCGCCGGTAGATGCGCAGCGTGTCGCGGTCGCTCGCGAAGAGCTCTCGCGCGCTGATCTCGCCGAGAACCCGGACGAGATCGACGAATTGCAGGGCGAGCGAAGCGAACATCTCGCGGACGCGCTCGACCCCGAGCTCGGCGATGCGTCGATACGCGAGCCGGCCGAGATCGACGTAGTAGCCCGGCTGCACGACCGTGCGGTCGAGACAGTCGACGAACAGGCCCGAGACGAAGAGCGCGGTGTCGCCGACGAGCTTGTAGCGCGGAAAGCTCGCCGCCGGAGCGCCCGCTTCGGCTTCGAGGTAGGTCAGGGCGAGCGGCTTGTCGAGGAGGCCGCCGCGGCTCCGGAGGTGCTGCTCGAGCAGCGTAACGAGGTAGAACTCGGTCTCCTCGGTCGGCTCCACGCGCTGGACCGCCATCGCCTCGCGCACGAGCTCGCGAAAGAACTCGGTGGGGTGGGACTCGAGGATGGTGGGTCGCGCCATGGCGCCGGGTTCACTCTTCGATCGGCTTCCGTCCTCCGACCGCTGTGGAGGTATATCGGATCGGCCGCGAGTTGACTGTAGAAGCGCTCGTGGCTAGCGTCAATGAAGTATGAGCGAGATCGTGCACTTGGACGCTTCCGGCGCTCCCGAGGACCGCGTCGGCCTGTCGCCGGCCGCGGCAACGCGCGTGCGCGCGCTCCTCACGCGCGAGAAGCGTCCCGACTCCGCGGGACTCCGTCTTGCGGTCGTCAATGGCGGATGCTCGGGCATGTCGTACACGCTCGGTCTCGCCGATGCGCCGCAGGAGAACGATCTCGTCACCGAGGTCGAGGGTGTGCGCGTCTTCGTCGACGGCCAGAGCCTGCAGTACCTCGAGGGTCTCGTCGTCGACTTCGTCGAGAGCCTGCACGGCGGCGGCTTCAAGTTCTTGAATCCGAACGCGGACCGCACCTGCGGCTGCGGCTCGTCGTTCTCGGTCTGAGCGCTCGCTCTGGGCGCCGCCTACCGCCACGTCGTCTTCGACCTCGACGGCACTCTGGTCGATTCCGCGGCCGATCTCTCCGCTGCGGTGAACGCCGGGCTCGCGGTCTTCGATCGCCCTCCGCTCTCGCGCGACGTGATCGTCGGCTTCGTCGGGAACGGCACGCGGAAGCTCGTCGAGGGAAGCCTCCGCGCCTCGGGGCTCGCGCCGACCGAGGAGGCCATCGACCGCGCGTACGCGGTCTTTCGGGGCCACTACGACGCGCACCTCCTCGACCAGACGCGAGCGTACCCCGGCGTCGATTCGCTCCTCGCTGCGCTCGCGGCGAACGGCGTCGTTCTCTCGGTCCTGACGAACAAGCTGCAGCGCCCCTCGGAGCGGATCCTCGCCGGTCTCGGCTTGGCAGGGCGCTTCCGCGCGGTTCTCGGGGGCGACGACGAGACGGCGCGCAAGCCGAATCCTGCGGGCCTCCTCCGCCTCGTGGCCGAAGCGGGCATCCTGCCTGCGGAGGCTCTTCTCGTCGGCGACTCCGACGTGGACGTCGCGACCGCACGAGCCGCCGGCGTGCCCGTCTGCGGCGTGACGTGGGGCTTTCAGAGCCCGGAGCGGATCCGAGGCGCAGGCGCGACGTGGCTCGTCGAGCGACCCGAAGAGATCCTCGTCGCCTGCGTACGCCCCGCGTAGCCGCCGGATCAGCCGCGGAGAGGCGAGGGCGCCCCGCGCCGCGCCTGCGCACCGCGCGTCGCCTCCGGGGCGGGCTCGAGTGCCGCGTCCAGCACTTGATCGATCCTCTCGACGAAGAGCAGCTGCATCTCGGTGCGGACGTTCTCGGGAACGTCCTCGACGTCCTTCTCGTTTCGGTGCGGCAGGATCACGGTGCGGATCCCCGCGCGGCGCGCGGCGAGAATCTTCTCCTTCACGCCGCCGATCGGAAGCACGTTCCCGCGTAGGGTGATCTCGCCGGTCATCGCGACGTCGGGGCGAACGGGCCGGTTCGTCAGGAGCGAGGCGAGCGAGGTCGCCATCGTCACTCCCGCGGAAGGTCCGTCTTTCGGGATCGCTCCCGCAGGAACGTGGATGTGGATGTCGGACGTCTCGAAGAAGTCCGGCGCGATGCCGAGGTTCGAGGCCCGCGAGCGCACGAGCGAGAGCGCCGTCTGCGCCGACTCCTTCATCACGTCGCCGAGCGAGCCGGTCAGCGTGAGCCCCTTCTTTCCCTGCATGCGCGTCGACTCGATGAAGAGGATGTCGCCGCCGTTCGGCGTGTAGGCGAGGCCGGTGACGACGCCCGGCTCCCCGACTCTCTCGGCGACCTCGGCGAAGTAGCGCTCCGCGCCGAGGAACTCGCGCACCTTCTCCGGCGTGACCGTCGTCGGCTCCGTCCGCCCCTCGGTCAACGCGCGCGCGATCTTGCGGCAGACGCGCCCGATCTCGCGCTCGAGGTTCCGCAGGCCGGCCTCGCGGGTGTAGTCGCGGATGATCTTCGTGATCGCGTCGTCCTCGAAGGTGACGTTGTCCTTCGGAAGACCGTTCTCCTCGATCTGCTTCGGGACGAGGTGGCGCTTCGCGATCTCGAGCTTCTGCTCCTCGGTGTAGCCGCTGAGCTCGATCACCTCCATCCGATCGCGGAGCGGCGGCGGGATCGGATCGAGCTGGTTCGCGGTCGTGATGAACATCACGCGCGACAGGTCGAACGGCACGTCGAGGTAGTGGTCCTGGAAGGTCGAGTTCTGCTCGGGGTCGAGCACCTCGAGCAGAGCGGAGGCGGGATCGCCGCGGAAGTCGGCGCCGAGCTTGTCGATCTCGTCGAGCACGTACAGCGGGTTGTTGGACCCGGCCGTCCGCATGTTCTGGATGATCCGGCCCGGCAGGGAGCCGACGTACGTGCGCCGGTGACCGCGGATCTCCGCCTCGTCGCGCACGCCGCCGAGCGAGAGCCGCACGAACTTCCGTCCCATCGCACGCGCGATCGAGCGGCCGAGCGACGTCTTGCCGACGCCCGGAGGTCCGACGAAGCAGAGGATCGGGCTCTTCGGATCGTCTCGGAGCTTCCGCACCGCGAGATACTCGAGGATGCGGTCCTTGATCTTCTCGAGGGCGAAGTGGTCCTCGTCGAGCACCGCGCGCGCGTGCGGCAAGTCGAGGTTGTCGGGCGTCGCAACCGTCCACGGCAGGTTCGCGAGCCATTCGAGATACGTGCGGACGACGGAGTGCTCCGCCGACTCGGGCGGAATCACGCGGAGCCGCTCGAGCTCGTTGTCCGCGGCCTTGCGTGCCTCCTCGGGGAGCTTCGCGGCTTCGAGCTTCGCGCGCAGGTCCTCGATGTCGTTCGACCGGCCGTCGCCCTCGCCGAGCTCCTTCTGGATCGCCCGGAGCTGCTGGCGGAGATAGAATTCCTTCTGGTTCTTCGAGAGCTCCGTCTGGACCTGGGTCTGGATCTTCGAGCCGAGCTCGAGGAGCTCGATCTCGCGGTTCAGGATGACGGAGAGCCGCTGCAGGCGCGTCTGGACGTCGAGGGTGTTCAGCAGATCCTGCTTCTCGTCGAGCGAGATGTTCAGGTTCGACGCGATCAGGTCGGTGACCTTCCCCGGATCCTTGATGTTCATCACGACGAGCTGCAGCTCGTCGGGGAGGTACGGGATCATCGAGACGAACTTGGCGAACTGGTTCACCAGGTGCGCCTGGATCGCCTCGAGGTCGCGCGAGACCTCGTAGCGGTCGAGGAGCGTGCGGACGCGGCCCGTGTAGAACGGCTCGGTCTGGAGGTACTCGTCGACTTCGAGCCGCCGGAGACCCTGGACCAGGATGCGAACGCTCTGGTCGGGGTACTTCAGCATCTTCAGGAGCCGCCCCGCGGTGCCGCGGGCGTAGAGGGAGTCCAGGCTCGGACGCTCCTCCTCGGCCGTCTTCTGGGCGACGAGCCCGAGCAGGCGCTCGTTCGCGAGGCAATGCTCGACCAGGTCGAGTGAGCTCTTCCGCGAGATCGGCAGCGGGACGATCGCGGACGGAAAGATGACGACGCCCCGCAGCGGGAGGATCGGGAGGGTGTCCGGGATCTCGACGTGGCTCGTGTCCTCGTCGAATCCGAGGAACCGCCCCGCGACTTCCTCCAGGCCCTCGGTGACGTCTTCGGACTGGCCTTCGGTCTCGTCTGGGTCGCTCATATCGTGCCCGAGCGGCCTCCGGGGCGCGCGCGGTGACGATCAGTATACGGACGATTCGACCAAATGCGACCGCTCGGGGGAAGCCCGTGGAAATCGCGCGGGCGGGCGTCACACCGCGTCGGCGAGGCGCCAGGCCGTGGTGAGAAAGCCGGTGTGGGCGACCATCCGGTGGTCCGGTCGGACCGAGTTCGCCGCGACGTGCCAGTAGCGCTGCAGGAGCTCGAAGGTCTGCGCCGCGGCGAAGCGGGGCTCGGCGCGGAGGGCGGCGCCGAGCTCCGCGAGCTGCAGCGTCGTCGGCACCCAGCAGGTGAGGACCCCCCCGGGCCGGAGGGCCCCTGCGGCGGCAGGGATGACCGGTGAAGGATCCGGCAGATCGAGGATCACGCGGTCCGCGCTCTCGTGCGGCAGCATGTCGGCGGCTTCCCCGAGGACGGTGCGCCAGTTCAGCGCTTCGCCGTGGTGGCGCGCGATGTTCTCGCGCGCCATGTCGATGTGGTCCTCGCGCCGCTCGATCGAGACGAGACGGCCCTCCGGGCCGATCGCCCGAAGCAGCGCCAGCGTGAGCGCGCCGGGCCCGACGCCGGTCTCGACGACGTGCGCTCCCGGATAGATGTCGCCGTAGATCAGGAAAGCGCCGGTGTCCTTCGGATAGATGACCTGCGCCTGTCGCTGCAGGTTCGGGATGAGGCGCGAGTACGTCGGTCGGAAGACGAGCACGCTCTGTCCCATCGACGTCTTCACGCGCGAGCCGTCGGGAAGGCCGATGATTGCGTCCGCGTCGACGTAGCCGCCCTGGAACGAGAAGCGCCGTCCAGGCCGAAGGTCGCGGAGATACTCGCGATCCTTCCCGTCGATCATCAGGACGACTTCGCCGGCGGCCAGCGGGACGCCCGTAAGCGCGGGCTCGGGAGGGGACCCGGCTTCGCTCATCGGCTCGCACCGTCGCCGCGCGTCGCGGCTCCGCTGCGGAGCTTGCGATCGACCTCCGCACGGAGCGAGCAGAATGAGCAGAGCGTGCCGAACGACGGCATGCCGCAGCCGCTGCAGGTTCCGCCGGGGCCTTCGCCCTCGGGACGCTCGAACGCCGCTGCGCCGCGCGCGACGAACTCGCGCACGAAGCTGAGCTTCGTGCCCGGAGAGGTGCTCTCGAGCTGGTCGAGCATCGCCTTGTAGGTGAGCTGCGTCGCGCCAGCGGCGTTCGGGCATTCCTCGACGACGTACTGGAGCCCGCGGAGGAACGCGTACGACGCCGTCTCGTACTCGCTCGTGAGGAACAGCGGCTTCACCTTTCGCACGAACTTCTCGTGGCGCGGCTGCATCACCGGGCGCTGGCGCGCGAGGTGGTCCGTCTGCCAGTGCAGCACGTTCCCCAGAAGCCGAGCCGCCTCGTCGTCGAGGTTGTGTCCCGTCGCGATCACGTCGCACGAGAACTCGAGCGCCGCCGCGTCGAAGTAGTGGCGCTTCGCCGTCCCGCAGGCGGCGCAAGCGGGGCGCCGCGTCGCCTTCATCATGTCCGGTACCGCGAGGCCCTCGTCCGCGAGTGCGTGCACGCGGAGCTCGAGCCCGCGCGATTCCGCGAATCGTCGCGTGACGTCGAGCGACCGCGACGAGTAGCCGCCGATCCCGAGGGCGAGGTGGAAGCCGACGGTCGTGTAGCCTTGGCACGAGAGAACGTCCCAGAGCGCCAGGCTGTCCTTCCCACCGGAGATCGCGACGAGGATGCGCTCCTCCTTCCGGAACATCTTCTCGTGCTCGATCGCGCGGAGGACACGTCGCTCGAAGAAGAGCACGTAGCACTCGCGGCAGAAGGCCGAGTTGTGCGCCCGGACCTTCACCTCGGCCGGCTCGCGGCACCGGGTGCACTTCATGCGGAGATCCTAGCGGACTTCGCTGCGGCGCGCCGCTCAACCGCCGCTGACGACGGATCGGAGCTCGATGTCGTCGTCCTCGCGGAGCGCGGTGTCCTCGGTGAGCAAGCGGTCCCCGCGAATGACGAGCACGGTGCCGGGGACGACCGAGAAGCGTCGCAGGAGGTCGCCGACGATCTTGACGCCGTCCACGTCGAGCTCGCGTCCCTGCGGAGTGAGGCGGACCTTCACAAGGCCGCGGTTAGCAAAACGCCGGAGCGCGGACCACCACGAAGCTTCGTTGCTCCGCGCTCGCGCGATCCTTGATTTTGTCGGAGGCAACCACGATCATCGACTTCCGTCGCCTCGATCCGCGCGGCCGCGGGGCACTCGCTGGGAAGGGACGCGCCATGCCTCGAACGACGAAGAAGAAGCCTGCGAAGAAGCGCGCGAAGAAGGGCTTCAGCATCCTCGACGAGGACGAGCGTCCACGCGGCGAGGACGACGAAGACCTTCCCAAGGACGAAGCCGGTCGCCGCAAGATCAAGCGCCAGTACGAGGACTTGCTCGGCATCCGCATCGGCAAGCTCGCCGGACGCATCCTGAATCGCGAGCGCATCGACAAGACCGTCGAGGGCGTCTACTTCATCTGCGTCTCGTGCAAGAAGGTGTGCCACAACCTCGACGAGGGACTGGTCGAGGACCCGGACAACGCGCGGAACATCTGCCTTCCGTGCTCGTCCTCGGGGAGCGGCGGGCAGAGCAAGGGCCGCGCGGCCTGACGGGCGGCTCAGCGCGCGCGATCGCGGCGCCGCTGCTCGTGCCCGAGGCGGGCGAGGATCTCCTGCCAGGAGGACGGAGGCTCGACCCGGATCGTGCGCCGTTCGTCCGAGCGCAGATCGCGCCACGAGACCTCGGCTGCGTGCAGAAGATGATGCGGCACGCCCTCGAGCGGCGCTCCGCCGTAGCGCTCGTCGGCGACGAGCGGGTGTCCGGCGAAGGCGAGGTGCACCCGGATCTGGTGTCGGGCGCCCGTGTCCGTGCGCGCCTCGACGAGCGTGAGCGAGCCGAACCGGCGGACGGGAGCGACGGTCGTCTCGGCCGGTGTCGCCTCGTAGCGTGCATGCTCTCCGGCCGGGAGAGCGCGAACCCGCGTCCGGCTCTTCTGGTGCTGTCCGATCGCGGCGTCGATGACGACCGGCTCCGCAAGGTCTCCCGCGACGAGGGCGAGATAGCGCTTCTCGACGTGGTGTCGGCGGAACTGTCCGCGGAGGCTCTGGTACGCGGCGGGAGCCCGCGCCACGAGGAGGACGCCCGAGGTCCAGGTGTCGAGGCGGTGGACGATCCCGCTCTCTCCGGGGCCGCCGACCCCCGCGCATTCGGGAAGCCGGCGGGTGAGCCAGGCCGCGACGGAAGGACCGTCACGACCGCGCACGGCGACGGTCGGAAGGCCCGGCGGCTTGTCGAGCACGACGAGGAGCTCCTCCTCGAGAAGAACGTGCGGTGCGAGAGCGCTCTCGTCCGCCGACACTTCGGTCGCAGGTTCGATCTCGACGCGGTCGCCCCCCGCCAGGCGCTGCCCCTTCCGGGCGCGGCGTCCGTTGATGCGCGCGCGCTCGGCAAGGCGGCTCGCGGCACGACGTCCGAGGCCGAGACGCGTCGCGAGGAAGGCATCGAGCCGCTCGCCGGCTTCCGCCTCGCTCGTCTCGAAGCGAAACGCCTCGGCGAGCCGCGGCTCTTCCGGCTCCGGCACGAGACGAGAATACGGACAGTTCGTGCCCCGGTCGAGGCGGCCCGCGCCGTCCGCGGCTCGCGGGTCGATCGCGCCCGATGCTGAGCGAGTCGCCGCACCGCTCGCTCTTCCCGAGCGCGTCGCGCCGGATTCACCTCGATCATGCGGGAGTCGCCCCGATTTCGCAGCGGGTCGTCGAGGCGATCGAGCGCTTCGCGCACGAATCCGCGGAGACGCTCGCGGATCGGTACCCGTACTGGAACGCCCGCGCGGAGGTGGTGCGCGCAGCCTGCGCGCGGCTCGCCGGCGCGTCGTCCAGGCAGGTCGCTTTCGTCAAGAATACCTCCGAGGCGCTCTCGTTCGTCGCGGGAGGTCTCGACTGGCGCGCCGGGGACATCGTCGTCACCGTCGATCAGGAGTTTCCCTCGAACGTGTACCCGTGGCGCGCGCTCGATCGTCTCGGCGTCGAAACGCGCGCTCTTTCGCCGGAAGCGATCGCGCGCGATCCCGAGGCGGTCCGTGCGGCGCTCGCGGGACGCGTCCGCGCTCTCGCACTCTCCGCCGTCGCGTACGCCACGGGAGATCGTCCACCGCTCGCCGACATCGCGGCGCTCTGCCGGGAGCAGGACGTGCTCGTCGTCGTCGACGCGATCCAGGCGCTCGGAGCCGTCGACGTGAGCCTCTCGCGAGACGGTCTGGACTGTGTGGCCGCGGACGGGCACAAATGGATCTGCGCGCCGGAAGGCACCGGCTTCATGGCCGTCTCGGACCGGCTCCTCGACCGCTTGCGTCCCATCGAGCTCGGCTGGAAGAGTGTCCTGCAGCCGGATCGGTACTATCCGTACGAGTTCCACGTGCGACACGATGCAGCGAAGCTGGAAGCGGGGAGTCTGAACCTCCTCGGAGTGCACGCCCTCGGTGCGGCGGTCGATCTCGCGCTCGAGGTGGGCGTCGCGAAGATCGAGGACCGACTCGCGAATCTGACGGGCGAGCTCGAGGAAGGCCTTCGCAGCCGCGGACGCGAGCTCCTCGGAGAGCGCGGCAGGGACGCTCGGATCGGCCGCTCGGTCTCGGGCATCGTCTGCTTCCGTCCGCAGGGTACCCCCGAACGCGTCCGACAAGAGCTCTGGGCGCGCGGCGTGGTTTGCAAGGTGCGGCTCGGCGGGCTTCGCGTCGCACCGCATCACTATCAGGACGGCCGGGACGTCGAAGCGTTCTTCGAGCGCCTGGACGAGGCCGAGGACGCGGTGCGTTGATGGCGCATCCCTCGGCGATGGTCGAGCGCATGGGCTGGCTCCCGCGGGGGGTGGCGCGGTGGCTCACCGCGGACGTGCACCTCGATCGTCGCGACGTCGAGCGGCTGCAGGCGCTCTCGGAGACGACGACGATCGTCTACGTGCTCCGGCAGCGATCGCTGCTCGACTACCTGCTGATCAACTGGATCTTCCTCCGCGAAGGGCTTCCTCTCGCGCGCTTCGCGAACGGCGTCGGATCGAGCTGGTTCGCGACGATCGGAACGGCGATCGCGCGGCTCTTTCGCTGGCGGCCGGCGGGACGACGTCGGCATCAAGTCGACCGCGAGACCGCCGGCCGTCTCGTCGCCGAGGGACAGCCGATCCTGATCTTCCTGCGCGCGCGGGGGCCGCGGCTCCTCGCGAACGTGCGCTCGCATCTTGCGGCCGCGCGGCCGGGCCGCGACCTCCTGCACGAGATCGTGAGCCGCAGCGAGCAGCTCGAGCGTCCCGTCCAGCTCGTCCCCGTCTCTCTCTTCCGCGGCCGCGTGATCCGGCGGCAGGCGAGCCGGATCTCGGCGCTCGCCTACAGCGTGCACGACGCGCCGAGCGACCTGAAGAAGCTGATCACGTACGCGATCAATCGCGAGGACTTGCTGCTGACGGTCGGACGTGTCGTCGACCTCGAGAAGTTCATCTCCGCGAACCGTCCGCTCGGCCAGGCACGGCTGGCGCGGCGCCTGACGCACTGGCTGCAACGCGAGCTTGCGCACGAGGAGCGCGCCGTCTGGGGCCCGCTCGTCGTGCCGCGCGACGCGATCCTCGAGCGAGTCTTCGAGGGGCGCGAGGTCGTCGCCCAGATCGAGAAGATTGCGGCGGAGGAGGGGATCCCGGAGCGTCGCGCGTGGCGCGAAGCGCGCAAGATGTTCTGGGAGATGGCGGCGAACTTCAACGGGTTCGCCTTCGGCATCATCGAGATCCTTTTCCACCAGATCTGGAAGCGGACCTTCAGTGGCGTCGAGGTGCGCGGCCTCGACCGCGTCGCGGAGTGTGTCAAGCAGCATCCGGTCGTCCTCGTCCCATGCCACCGGAGCCACTTCGACTACATGGTGCTCTCGTACATCTTCCGCGAGAGCTTCCTTTCGCCGCCGCACATCGCGGCGGGGCTCAACCTGAAGTTCTGGCCAATGGGGCCGCTGCTCCGCGGAGCGGGCGCATTCTTCATTCGGCGCTCCTTCGAGGACGACGCGCTCTACAAGCTCGTCTTCCATCGCTACCTCTCGACGCTGATCCGGCTCGGCTACACGATGGAGTTCTTCATCGAGGGTGGCCGAAGCCGCACGGGTAAGATCCTCACGCCCAAGCTCGGCATGCTCGGTGGGATCGTGCGCGCGTTTCTTCAGGGCGCGCGGCGGGATCTCTATCTGGTTCCGGTGTCGATCCACTACGGGCGGATCGCCGAGGAGAGTGCGTACGACGCGGAGCTCTCCGGAGCGGCGAAGCAGGAGGAGTCGTTCGGAGCTCTCCTGCGCGCGCGCAGCGTGCTGAAGCAGCGGCACGGCACCGTGTACGTCAGCTTCTCCGAGCCGCGGTCCCTGCGCGAAATGCTCGGGGACCGAGCCGCGCGATTCGCAACGCGCGCCGAGGAGCCCGAGGTCGCGGAGGAGCAGCGCCGCTTCGTGCAGAAGCTCGGCTTCCGGATCCTGCACGAGGTGAACGCGGTAGCGGTCGTCGGCGCGACCTCGCTCAGCGCGACCGTGCTCCTTTCTGCGAGCCAGGAGTCGCAGGCGTCCCGGGAGTTCGCGCACCGCGCGCGGATGCTCGCGGAGATCCTCCGCTGGAAAGGCGCGGCGTTCACGACGTCGCTCGAGCGAAATCTCGGGCGCTCGGATTTCGGCGAGATCATCCACTTTCTCGCGTCCGCGAAGCTGCTCGAGGTGGTCGAGTCGAGCGGGGAGCGCGTCCTGCGCGTTCCGGCCGGGAAGCGGAAGGTCCTCGACTTCTACAAGAACAACGGGATTCACTTCTTCCTGATGCCGTCGCTGGTCGCGCACGCGATGCTCCGCGGCGTGCCGCGGAGCCAGCTCGAGGATGAGGTCGCGTGGTGGCTCGATCTCTTCCGCTGGGAGTTCCCGCTTCCCGAGAGAGGCGAGGTGGTCGCGGAGATCGGCGGGATCGTCGACTTTCTCCGGGCGCACGGAGCCAACGTCAACGGCACGGGGGCGCACGTGCCGATCGTGCACGCGCTCGCCGGGATCCTCGAGAACTTCCGCGAGTCGTATTGGATCGCCGCGCGGACCGTTGCGCAGCTCGAGGAGGAGCCGGTGCCGCAGGCGAAGGTCCTGCAACGGCTGCAGCGCTACTTCGACGCGGCCCTTCTGCTCGGCGAGGTGCTGAAGCCCGAGGCGTCTTCGCAGGTGACGTTCGGCAACGCGATCTCGCGCTTCGTCGAGATCGGCTGCATCACGAAGGAGACGCGGCGCGGACAGAAGGACGTCTGGCTGAAGCGCGGGCCGTCGTTCGCTCGACTCTCCGAGCTGGCCGCTCGGATCGGCTCGGGCCTCGTCGTGGCACAGGAGCCGGTGGCGGAGAGCCCGGTCCGGCTCGAGCGAGTCGATCGTCCTCGGCTCTCGGCATAGCGGTCGCCGAGCGCTTTCGTTGACACCCCGGGATGCTTGGTCTAGCGCGATCGGGAGGAGGGCCAGCCCCTCCGTTTCGATCGAGGGGGCGTAGCATCGCGCGCGAGGAAGACAGGGAGGCGGACGAGCGCATCGCGCGTCTCACACGCGAGCTTGCCGAGGCGATCAACGACGAGAAGGCCTCGGGACGCACGGTGATGCGCGACTATGCGATCGACCTGCTGAAGGAAGAGGTCGAGACCGAGGTCATCGCGACCCCGGAGGAGCGTGCCCGTCGCGAGAGCTCGGCCGGGCTCCTCAACCCCTTCGGGCTCGGGATCCCGATGATGCTTCTCGGGGTCCTTCTGGCGCCTCTTTTCGGCCTCGTCGGCCTCGCCCTGGCGGCGATCGGCGCGCTGATGTGCCTCGTCGGGCTCGTGATGGCGATGACCCGGAGCCGGTCGGGGTGGGCCGACACCGAGTGATGCCGCTTCGGAGTGGCGCTCTCGGCGCGAAAAGATTAAGCAAATCCGCACCAGGTTTAACCGTCCGTGCGTGTCTCAGTCGCGTCTCCAGCAGGCCCCCTAATGGGAGGTGCCGATCCGTTTTCATTGGAGCGCGGTCGGGGGCGGCGAGTACGGTCGGCGCGGAAAGCGGCCGGCCGATCCTCGGCTCCCGGAGCGAGGCGTTCGCGGCCGAGATGAGACAGATGAATGGATGACCGATGGCAACGGGCGAAGCAGTAGCGGCGCAGGGCGGCCTCGAAGACCAGCAGCTCGCCGAGCGGCGGCGAGAAGAGCAGCGTCTCGAGCGCGGCAAGCGGCAGCGCGAGAAGGCGGCGCTCGGCGGTCTCTGGTCGCGTCGTGACGTTCTCGGTCGCGTGGGCTGGATGCTCTTCGGAGTGTTCTCGTTGACGACGATCATCGCCGCGGTCCGCTCCGCGTTCCCGCGCGTCCTCTTCCTTCCGCCGACCACGTTCAAGGCGGGCAAGCCGAGCGACTACGCCGTGGGCGAGGTCAGCGAGAAGTACAAGGCCGACTATCGCGTCTGGATCGTTCGCGATCCGGAAGGCTTCTACGCGCTCTGGGCGAAGTGCACGCACCTCGGCTGTACGCCGCGGTGGCTCAGTGCGGAGGCGAAGTTCAAGTGTCCGTGCCACGGCAGCGGCTTCTACCGGAGCGGCATCAACTTCGAGGGCCCGGCACCTCGGCCGCTCGAGCGCCTGAAGATCTCGCTCGCCGAGGACGGGCAGATCCAGATCGACAACGGTGTGAAGTTCCTCTTCGAGAAGGGCGATTGGGGCAAGCCCGGCTCGTTCTTGAAGGCCTGATCGACGAAGTCGGGCGCTACGTGCGCGTCCGTCCGAACGAGGGAGTCCAGGGGGAGAACCCGTGAGCTGGTGGGAAGACGTCAAGCAGCAGATCACCGAATCGCCGGTCTGGAAGTCCATCTTCCGGCACGGTTACGACGACACGCCGCGCAACCGCATCCTGATGGTGTCGGGTAACGTCTGGCTCCACCTGCATCCTTCGAAGGTGCGGCGGCATGCGACGCGGATGCGCTTCACGTGGTGCATGGGCGGCATCACGTTCCTGATGTTCCTGATCACCGTCGTCACCGGCGTGTACCTGATGTTCTATTACCGCCCGGTCACGCAGTACGCGTACGCGGACATGAAGTACCTCGAGTTCGACATGCCGTTCGGCGTCGTGATGCGGAACATGCATCGCTGGGCGGCGCACGGGATGGTGATCGCGGTGTGGCTGCACATGTTCCGCGTGTTTTTGACCGGATCGTACAAGCCGCCCCGTGAGTTCAACTGGGTCGTAGGCGTCCTGCTCCTGGTGCTGACCCTCCTGCTGAGCTTCACCGGGTACCTGCTGCCGTGGGACCAGCTCGCGATCTGGGCGGTCACCGTGGGCTCGAACATGGGTCGCGCGACGCCGGTCCTCGGCCACGAGGGTCCGTTCAAGGAGATCCTCGGGGTGAACCCGATCTACGATGCGCGCGCCTTCCTGTTCGGCGGCGGTGAGGTCGGGCCAGCGACGCTGATGCGGTTCTACATCCTGCACTGCATCTTCATCCCGCTCGTGACGAGCCTCTTTCTCGCCGTTCACTTCTGGCGCATCCGTCGGGACGGCTTCTCCGGCCCTGCTCTCTGAGGCTCCGGGGGGAATCGATGCGAGTGCTCGCTTTGCCGATCGTCTTCTGCGTCATCCTCTGGGCGATGTACGTTCTCGCCAAGCCCAAGAACCTGTAGGTCGTTCGGGACGGGAGGGAGTCGAAGATGGCGACGGCGGTGAAGCCGGCCGAGACCGGGAAACGGGTCGAGGTCTCGATCAAAAAGGCGATCGGGCCGGGGGACGACAAGGTCCACACCTGGCCTCACCTCGTGCGCGCAGAGTTCCTCTGCTGCGTGATCATCATGATCCTGATGATCGTGTGGTCCCTCGGCGTCGACGCGCCGCTCGAGGAGCCGGCCAACCCGGCGCGTACCCCGAACCCCTCGAAGGCGCCGTGGTACTTCCTCGGCCTGCAGGAGATGCTCGTTTTCTTCGACCCGTGGCACGCCGGGGTGGTGCTGCCGAGCTTCATCATCGTCGGGCTGATGGTGATCCCGTACATCGACATCAACCCGAAGGGGAACGGCTACTACTGCTTCGAAGATCGGAAGTGGGAGATCCTGACCTTCTACTTCGGCTTCCACATTCTCTGGGTGTCGCTGATCGTGATCGGAACGCTTCTGCGCGGGCCGGGCTGGAACTGGTTCTGGCCGTGGGAGAAGTGGGACCCGCATCTGGTCGAGGCCCTGACGAACATCAACCTGCCGTATCTGTTCGGGATCCGCGATTACTTCTGGTCGGCGATCTTCGGGCTCGTCGTCTCGGTCCTGTTCGTCGTGGTCGGAATGGTCGGGATGTATGCCTGGGTGGTGTGGCTGAAGGGCAAGGAGTTCATGGAGCGATGGGGAATGACGAGGTTCCTGATCACCTCGTTCCTCTTCGTCAACATGATGGCGGTGCTCGTCAAGATGCTCCTGCGGCACCTGTTGAACATCAAGTACGTCATGGAGACGCCCTGGATCAACATCTAGGTCGGGGCCGCCCGTGAGGTTCTACCTGGCCAAGCTGCTGCAGTTGATCGGAATCACCAACGTGGGATTCGGTCTCCTCTACGGCATGACGACCGAGGAAGGGCTTCGCTTCGAGCTGCACATGTTGATGATCGGGTCCGCAATCTTTCTGGTGGGACGTTTGATCGAAGGCCGCAGGGCCGCCTGACCGCGCGCGGGGAACGAATGGCGAGACGGGATCTCAATCTCGACGACGAGAAGCGAAGCTACGCCGGCCTCTGGTTGCTCGGCGCGACGCTGCTCGTCCTGGGCGCGATCTGGGCGATTCTGGACGACAGCTTTCTCCGCCGGCCGTGGAAGCAGTACCAGCACGGCTTTTACGACATCGAGCACGAGCGCGAGCACGCGAAGCTCGAGGCGGAAGAGAAGAAGCTCAACGACGATCCGAAGTACGTCGAGCTGAGAAAGCAGCTCGACGCCGCGAAAGAGAGTCAAGCGAGCGGAGAGACCGCGTCGAAGCTCGCCGACGCCGAGAAGCGCATAGCCGTGGCCAAGCTCGACGAGGGCGAGGCGGACCTGAACGTGCGATTCGTGAAAAGCGAGCTCGAGGCCGCCTGGTACCAATATGACCACGCGCTCGAAACGGGTGGCAACGTCTCCGCCGCGCAGAAGCAGCGCGATGAGCTCATCGCCCAGAAGGGGGAGCGCGAGAAGGAGTGGCAGACCACGCTCGACGCCGTCGCGCGCATCCAGGCCGAGATGGACGAGCTGCAGGCGCCCGTGAAGACCCTCGAGAAGCAGCTCGAGGAGCACGAGGCGGAGCGGGCGCTCATCCAGAACCGTCTCGACGGCATGAAGTCCATCGTGGCCAACGTCGAGATGGACCGGATCGCGACGATCCAGCAGATCGTGCTGCCGGACTTCGACACCAACAACTTCGAGCAGCCCGTCGATCGCGTCGACCGCTGCACGTCCTGCCACGTCGGCATCGACAAGAGCGGCTTCGAGGACGTCGCGCAGCCCTGGACGACGCACCCGAAGCGCGATCCGCTGCTGACGAAGCACCCGCCCGACCAGTTCGGGTGCACGCCTTGCCATGACGGGCAGGGTGTCGCGCTGAACTCGATCAAGCAGGCGCACGGCGATGTGCGATTCTGGCTGCAGCCGCTTCTCCAAGGCGATCAGATGCAGTCGCGCTGCCTCGATTGCCATCGGGACGTTTCGACCATCGGCGACGCTCCGTCGCTCGCGAAGGGCGAGTACCTCTTCGAGCAGCTCGGTTGCCACGGGTGTCATCTCGTCAGCGACTACGACGGCCTCGGTGACGTCGGGCCGAGCCTGCGCCGGATCTCCGCGAAGGTCGACCCGCAGTGGATGGTCGGCTGGATCCACGATCCCTACGCCTTCCGGCCGCGCACGAAGATGCCGAACTTCGAGTTCTCCGACGCGCAGGCCAAGGCGGCGGCGGCTTACCTCTGGACGTCGAGCAAGGAAGACGGCGCGGGCTGGCTCGCAAGCCATCCGGATCCGGGCGGCATCGATCCCGCCGACGCGGCGCAGGTCGCGAAGGGCAAGGAGCTCTTCGACGAAGTCGGTTGCCGCGCTTGTCACGCCGCGGTCGAGGGCGAAGTGGCGACGCCGGTCGGCGCGAACAAGGACTACGCGCCGAACCTGGCCCGGATCGGCGAGAAGACGACCGGACAGTTCATCTACTGGTGGATCAAGGACCCGCGCGGGTACAACCCCGAGTCGCGGATGCCGAGTCTCCGCTTGACGGACGACGAGGCGCGCGCGATCACGGCCTATCTCCTGAGCCTGTCGAGCGCGGCGCCGGCGGCCGAGCAGACGATCACCTCCGCCGACCTCGAGTCGCCGGAGCTCGCGAAGGAAGGTGAAGCCGTCGTCCGGAAGTACGGCTGCTACGGCTGTCACTCGATCAACGGCATGGACGCGGAGTCGCGCATCGGCGTGGAGCTCTCGTCGTTCGCGACGAAGCCGCTCGAAGAGCTCTACTTCGGCAATCATCCGGAGATCCCGCGGAACTGGAACGCCTGGACGTTCCACAAGCTCCAGGACCCTCGGATCTACGCGACCGAGCACGTCGAGCAGCTGATGCCGAACTTCCACCTGGCCGACGAGGACATCGAGAACCTCCGCGTCTGGCTGCAGAGCCGGCGCGGCTACCAGCCTCCGTTGCGCTATCGCGCCGATGGCTACGATGGCCGGCAGGAGCGCATCCAGAAGGGACGCCGCATCGTCGAGCGCTACAACTGCATGGGCTGCCACCAGATCGACGGACGCGGCGGCTACATCCGCACCCTGTACCAAGACAATCCGACGTCGGCACCGCCGATCCTGAACGGAGAGGGCGCGAAGGTGCAGCCCGAGTGGTTCTTCGGTTTCCTCCAGGATCCGGCGCGTCAGCCGTTGCGCTTCTGGCTCGACATCCGCATGCCGACGTTCGGTCTCGAGGATCACGAGACGACGGCCATCGTCGACTACTTCACCGCGCTCGCGGAGCTCGAGGACCCCTACTTCTACTGGGATCCGAAGATCGACTCCAACCCGGAGCTCCTGCAGGTCGGCGAGATGCTGATGTCCGACGACTACTTCTCCTGCTGGTCGTGCCACGTGCGCGGCAACGAGACTCCCGGTGGTCCGATGGAGCAGTGGGCGCCGAACCTCGCGTATGCGCACGAGCGTCTGAACCCAGTCTGGATCCTCTCGTGGATCAAGGATCCGCAGGCGATGATGCCCGGCACGAAGATGCCCGCGTTCTATCCCGGTGGTCCGCCCGACGTGCTCGGCGGCGACGAGAGCAAGCAGATCGTGGCGATGCGCGATTACATCATGTCGCTCGGCAACGCCGCGGGCGTCGCGGTCGCCGCCGAAGCGCTGGCGCCTGCAGACGCTGCACCCGTGGATCCGAATGCACCGCGTCCGCCGGCGGAAGCAAAGGCTCCGGGAGCCGATGACCGTCGCGCCGCAGCGAGCGGCGCTGCCGGAAGCTGAGCCGAACGAGACCTCTCGCAAGCTGAGAGCCGCGCTTCCCTGGGGATTCTTTTTGCATCCCCGGAGGAAAGCGGTATAAGCGACCGCCCACGTCGCGGGTGGAGGTACGACGAGGGCGCGGTGGGGTCGCGCGAGCTGCGTCCGCCGAGCGACGGGTCGCGTACATGACAGAGGAGGAGTCTCGATGAATTTGAGGGTGATCGCCGCAGTCGTGCTGCTGATGTTCTCGATGGCCTGCGCTCCCGCGAAGCAGTGGGGACAAGGCGCGATCGGCGGCGCCATCGTCGGTGCAGCGGCTCTCGGAACGGCCGGCGGTGCGATCGCGAACAACGTGACGCCGCCGTTCAAGGCGGACGACAAGGACCGCGGCGCCGGCATCGCGATCGGCATCGCGACCGGCGCGATTCTGGGCGCGTTGATCGGTCACGCTCTGTTCGACGACGAGGAGGCGCCTCCGCCCGAGGCTCCGCCGCCCCCGCCGACCAAGCAGAAGCTAGTGCTCCGCGGCGTGAACTTCGACTTCGACAAGTACAATCTTCGTCCGGAGGCGACGCCGATCCTCGACGAGGCGGCGAAGATCCTGAACGAGAATCCGGGCGTGAACATCCAGGTGCAGGGCTACACCGACTGGATCGGAAGCGATGCGTACAACCTGACGCTCTCGGATCGCCGTGCGGAGACGGTGAAGGACTATCTGGTCGGCCAGGGCGTCGCGGCGAGCCGCCTCACCGCGCAGGGATTCGGCAAGGCCGATCCCGTCGCGACGAACGAGACCGAAGCGGGCCGTGCGCAGAATCGTCGCGTGGAGCTGGTGCCGCAGAGCTAGGCGCGACGTGAAGGTCGGCTCGACTCGCCAGCCGAGGCGAGCCGGAATGCAGAGGGCGCTCCACCGCGTGGAGCGCCCTCGTGCCATCGGCGGACTCCGCCGTCGCGCGGTGAGGCCATGAAGGACTTCGTCGGACCGGGCGCTCTCGTCGAGCTCGTCCTGGGCGGACTGCTGCTTCGTCCGATGCAGTACCGCGAGGTCGTGCGTGAGCCGGCTTCGATGCGGCTTTGCTTCGCCGTCGCCGTGTTGGCGGGGGCGGCGACCGGTATCGGACGGTCCGAGCAGATCGGCCTCGCTCCGGTCATCGCCGTCCTGCTGCACGTGATCGTGACGCTCCTCACCGTCGCGATCGAGTCGGGGGTCGTTTGGCTCGTCGCCGGGGCCGGGCTCCGGCGCGGGATCGGATACGGGGCGGTCGTCCGGCCAATGGCGCTCGCGACGGCGCCGCGGCTCGTCTACGCGCTCCTGGGCCTGGGGACGGGCATCCCGGCCCTCGAGATCCTGGGCACGGTCTGGCTCCTGGCCGCATTCGTCTTGGCCGTGGACGCGGCCATCGAGCGTGGTTGGGCGGCTGCGGTAGCCGTCGCCCTCGCCGTCGGAGTTCTTCGTTGGGGGACCAGCCTCTCGATCCAGATGATGTGACGCGCGAGGCCCGGACGGCCGCTTTCACACGGTTGTAACCTTCCCGTAACGGGAAGGCGATCCGTGGGCACTACTCTCAGTTGCGAGGAGAGCCCCGTGGAGGGGCTTCCGAGGAGACCCGATGACGACGTCGACGCGAGCGCGGCCTGAATCGCTCGCCTTCATTCGCCACCTGGATCGCTTTCCCGCTGACCTGAGAGACATCCGGCGGCTTCAGCGGAAGTTCCGCCTGACGGTCTCCGAGGCCGCTCGGGCGCTGTCCTTCTGGGAGGAGCGTGAGCGGACCAGGAAGGTCGAGCTGGAGCGCCGGTAGCGCCGCGATGGACCTTCGGGGTGGACCGGCGTACGGTCTCGGCCCCGACCGACCGCGGGGGAGCCTCCGCGGTCGAGCGCGACGCATCGAGTCGCTCGAGGACGAACCGGGTGGACCGCCCAAGATGGCCGACGATCGGATGAGAGGCCTGGCGTTCGAGATGACCAGCGGCTTGGCCGGCCCTGCAGCCGCCGCAGTCTCCGAGGCGAAGTCGACCAAGGTCGAGGCCGTCTCGGTCGACTTCTTCTATGGCGAAACGCAGGCGCTGCACGAGGTCTCGCTCGCGGTTGCCGAGCGGGAGGTCACGGCGCTGATCGGCCCATCGGGCTGTGGAAAGTCGACCTTCCTCCGCCTCCTGAACCGCATGAACGACCTCGTCCCGGGGACGCGCCTCCAGGGCCGGGTCCTCCTCGATGGCGCCGACATCTACGATCCGTCGGTCGACGTGGTGGACCTGCGGCGGCGCGTCGGCATGGTCTTCCAGCGCTCGAACCCGTTTCCGAAGTCGATCTACGACAACGTCGCCTACGGGCCGCGAATCCACGGCGTCCGCGACAAGGCGCGGCTCGACGAGGTCGTCGAGCGGACGCTGCACCGAGCGGCGCTCTGGGACGAGGTCAAGGACCGGCTCTCGGATTCCGCTCTCGCCCTGTCGGGCGGCCAGCAGCAGCGGCTTTGCATTGCCCGGGCTCTCGCAGTCGAGCCGGAGGTCCTGCTGATGGACGAGCCGGCCTCGGCCCTCGATCCGCTCGCCACGGCGAAAATCGAAGAGCTGATCCACGAGCTCAAGGTGCGGTATACGATCGTGATCGTGACCCACAACATGCAGCAGGCGGCCCGCGTCTCGGACCGCACGGCTTACTTCTACCTCGGCAACCTCGTCGAGTTCGGTCCGACGGCGCAGATCTTCACGAACCCGACGCGTCAGGAGACCGAGGACTACATCACGGGCCGGTTCGGCTGACGGAGCCGGAGATGCCGCAGCACACCGACCGCCGATACGAAGAAGAGCTCGGACGCCTCCGCCAGCACATCCTCGAGATGGGGGGTCTCGTCGAGCGCCAGATCGGAGACGCGACGCGCTCTCTTTCGACCGCGAATCGAAGCCTCGCCGAGGCGACGATCGAGCGCGATCACGAGGTCAATCACTACGACGTCGAGATCGACGAGGAGTGTGTGCACTTGCTGGCTCTTCGCCAGCCCGCCGCGCGCGATCTCCGGCTGATCACGACGAGTCTCAAGATCACAACCGATCTCGAGCGGATCGGCGACATGGCGGTCAACATCTGCGAGCGCGCGATCGAGCTGAGCGACCGGCCGCTCGATCTGATCGTCGACCTGCCGCGGATGGCGGAGATGGTCAAGAAAATGCTTCGCGAGAGCCTCGACGCGTTCGTGCGCGAGGACGCCGATCTCGCTCTCGCGGTGTGTCAGGAGGACGACGACGTCGATCTGCTGCACCGCGAGATGTTCAACGAGATGCTACCCCGGATGAGCAGCGATCCTTCCCTCCTCGTGCCCGGGATGGCGCAGCTCTTCGTGTCGAAGTACCTCGAGCGCATCGCGGACCACGCAACCAACATCGCGGAGATGGTGATCTTCATGGTCAAGGGGAAGAGCATCCGACATCTCTCCGTGCCTTCGAGCCTCTGATGCGGTGATGCGGCCACGCGAAGTGGAGACGAAGCGCACGGCGAGCCCTGCGGGGCCCGTTGCCGGCGATCGCCGGAAGGTCCTCGTGATCGAAGACGAGCGAGACATTCGAGAGCTCGTCCGGGTGAGCCTCGAGAACGAGGGGTTCTCGGTCCTCGAGGCCGCCGACGGCGACCTGGGGCTGGCGCTCGCGCGCCGCGAGCGGCCCGCGGCCGTGATCCTCGATCTGATGCTGCCCGGGCTTTCGGGGCTCGAGGTTTGCCGGCGTCTCCGCGCCGAGGAGCCGACGGTCGCGGTCCCGGTCTTGATCTTGACGGCTCGCTCCGCCGAGGCGGACAAGGTCGTCGGACTCGAGATCGGGGCGGACGACTACGTCACGAAGCCTTTCAGCCCGCGAGAGCTCACGGCGCGGGTGAAGGCGATCCTGCGGCGTTCCTACGGACGCGCGCCGGAGACGCCGCACGAGGTCTACGATCGCGGCGGCCTCCGCGTCGACTTCGACAGCTACGAGGTCCACATCGACGGCAACCGCATCGAGCTTTCGCTCCGCGAGTTCGAGCTGCTCCGATTCTTCGTGACGCACCCGAATCGCGTCTACGACCGGGCGCAGCTCCTCGAGCTCGTCTGGGGACCGGACACCTACGTCGAGCCGCGCACCGTGGACGTGCACATTCGCCGGCTCCGCCGCCGGATCGAGCGCGACGATTCCGAGCCCGAGTGGATCGTGACGGTCCGCGGCGTGGGCTACATGTTCGACGAGCGGCGACTGCAGGACGGCTGAGCTTGGCCCCCGCCCACCGGGGCGGCAGCCGGCTCGGGCTCGATCTCTGGGACGTCGTCCGTCATCTCGCGTCGTTCCTCGTCGCGTCGCTCGCGTGGGCCCTCGTGGGCCCTCGTGCCGGACGGAGCATGCGCGGCGGGCGACTTCAGATCGAGAGCCGCCTCGGTGCGGGCACGACCGTGACCGTGACGCTCCCGTCGAGCGAGCTGCCATCGCCGGCGTAGGCCTGACTGCGCCGGAGTCGCCGGCGAGTCGCTACACGCGACGATGCCGGGCGTTCAAGCCGAGCTGGAGGAGCTTCTTCCGCAGCGTGTTCCGGTTGATGCCGAGGATCTGCGCGGCCCGCACCTGATTGCCTCCGGTCCGCTCGAGCGCCACTTCGAGCAGCGGGCGCTCGAACTCACCGAGGAGGTTCGCGTAGAGGTCGATGGGGTCGCGGCCCCCCAGCGCGTCGAACTGCGCCTGGGCGCGCTCGCGCACGACGTCGCTCATCGAGTCGGGTCTCGCGGATTTGATCGGTCGCGCTGCCGAAAGCGCGAAGTCGGACGGCATCAGTGTCCGCTCCGGCGCGATCACCGATGCGCGGATCAGAGCGTTCTCGAGCTCGCGGACGTTCCCGGGCCACGGGTACTGGACGAGCATCGCCTCCGCGTCCGCAGAGATGTCGGTCTTGTCGGTTCCGAGGTCGCGGTTGATCTTGTCGATGAAGTACTCGATCAGCTCCGGGATGTCGCCGACGCGCTCGCGCAGCGGCGGCACGTGGATCGGGACCACGTTCAGGCGGAAATAGAGGTCCTCGCGGAAGCGCCCCTCCCGTACGGCTTCGGCGAGGTTCTGGTTCGTCGCGGCGACGACGCGCATGTCGGCGCGAAGGCTGTCCCGCCCGCCGACTCTCTGGAACTCGCGCTCCTGGAGGACGCGCAGGAGCTTCGCCTGCAACTCGAGCGGCATGTCGCCGATCTCGTCGAGGAACAAGGTGCCGCCGGAAGCCTGCTCGAACTTCCCTGCGCGACGCTCGACGGCGCCCGTGAAGGCGCCGCGCTCGTACCCGAAGAGCTCGCTTTCGAGAAGGTCGCGGGGGATCGCCGAGCAGTTGATCGCGACGAACGGCCCCTCCCAGCGCGGCGAATGATAGTGCACCGCCTTCGCGATCAGCTCCTTGCCGGTGCCGCTCTCGCCCTCGATCAGGACGGTCGCGTCGTTCTTCGCGACGCGTCCGAGAAGCTTGTAGATCGCCTGCATGGGCGGCGAGCGGCCGATCAGATCGACGCCGACCTCGACCCGCTTTTTCAGCTCGACCCGCAGCGTGTCGACGCGCGAGGAGAGCCGACGCGTCTCGAGGGCGCGCGTGACGAGGAGGCGCACGACGTCGAGGTCGAACGGCTTCGTCAAGTAGTCGTAGGCGCCGCGCTTCATCGCTTCGACGGCGTTCGCCATCGTGGTCTGCGCGGTCATGATGACGAGCGTGGCGGAGCAGCCCGCTTCCTGCGCGCGGGTGACGACGTCGAGGCCGCTCACCTCCGGCATGCGGATGTCCAGGAAGGCGAGGTCGACCTCACCGCTTCCCAGGGCCGCGAGTGCTTCGGTGCCGGTGGTCGCCTCGCGGACGTGATGTCCGTCCGCGGTCAACGCTTCGCGCAAGACCCAGCGGATCGAGCGTTCGTCGTCGGCAACGAGGATTTCGGCTGTGGCACTACTGGCCATTCGTGACTCCCGCATCCACCGGCAAGGTCACGGTGAACGTTGCGCCCCCTCCGGGGACGCTGCGTGCGCGAAGCACGCCTCCGTGCTCCGCGACGATCCTCTGGCTGATCGCCAGACCCAAGCCCGTTCCGCCGCTCTTCGTCGTGAAGAACGGCGAAAAGATTCGATTGAGGTTCTCTTCCGCGATCCCCTCGCCGTCGTCCGAGACTTCGACGGAGAGGAAGCGCTCGCGTCCATTTCCGCGACCGACCCGGTAGGTCGTCTCCATGCGCGTGGAGAGGCGGATCGTCCCGCCCTCCGGCGTCGCCTCGACCGCGTTGCGGACGAGATTGAGGAGGACCTGCGTGAGACGGCTCGCGTCTCCGGTGACCGAGGGAAGGCTCGGGTCGAACTCGCGCAGGAAACGCGTGCCACCGGCGCCTTCGATCGCGACCACGCGGTCGAGGATCTGGTGGATGTTGACCGCCATCCGCTCCATCCGCGGAGGTCCGGTCAGCTCGAGGAGCTGGGCCATCAGGCCGTTCAGCCGGTCGATCTCCTCGAGCATGATCCGGGTGCACTCCTGGACGCGAGCGTTGCCGCGAGTCGCTCCGACGAGGAGCTGCGCGGCGCCCCGCATCCCGGAGAGCGGGTTCTTGATCTCGTGAGCCAAGCCGGCGACGAGCGTCTCGAGCTCCGCGAGGCGCTCGACCTCGAGGCCGCGCGCTTCGAGGTCGCGGCGGCGGCTCAGATCCTCCAGGGTGAGGAGGGTCCCGATCTCCTCGCCCTGCTCGTCGGTGAGCGGCGTCGCGGTCGCCTGCACCGGCACCTGGCCACCCCAGCGGTCGGTCAGAGCCAGCTCGGCCCGCATGTGGCGCGGCGGCGGCGCGTCCGGGGTCGCGGAGAAGAGCTCGGCGAGCCAGGCGCTCGGGCCGAGCACCGCGTCGGCCTGCCGCCCGACCGCCCGTGCCGCGGAGTGCCCCGTGAGCTGCGCTGCTGCCTCATTCATGAATTGGATGGTGGCGTTCGGGTCCACGACGACCACGCCTTGGTCGATGCACTCCAAAATGTTCAGCCACTGCCGCGACAGGAAATCGGAGACCGCCTTCTTCATGAGCAGCTGCACACCATTTAAGCAGACACGCTCCTCACCTGCGATCCGAAAAGGCAAGCAGAACCGTGTATGCCCATGCCGTCTACGCTACCCAAGCAAGGACTTGACCCACGGCCGATCGTGCGGTGTCTCTGGGCGATGATCTCGATCGCTCAGGCACTCGACATGGTTCTCGGGGCGGTTCGACCTCTCCCCGAAGAGGAGGTCGCGCTGGACGAGAGCGTCGGCCGGGTGCTCGCCGAGGACGTCGTCGCCGGGGCCGACGTGCCCGCCTTCGCGAACTCGCAGATGGACGGGTACGCGGTGCGGGCGGAAGACGTGGCGGGTGGGAGCGAGTCCTGTCCCGTGGAGCTCCGGGTCCTCGGGACGATCGCCGCCGGCCGTCCGCTCGGCCTGACGGTCGGACGCGGGGAGGCGGCCCGGATCATGACCGGTGCGCCGATTCCGGCTGGAGCCGATGCCGTGATCCCGGTCGAGGAGGCGTCTTCGGACGCCCCGGAGCGGGTGTCCATCGCGAGCTCCGCCATGGCAGGGCGGTTCGTCCGTCCGGCCGGCGAGGACATGCGCGCGGGCGATCGAGTCCTCGAGGAGGGCCGGCGTCTCGGCGCGCCCGACATCGGGCTTCTCGCGTCGCTCGGGCGAGCGTCCGTTCGCCTGCGGCGCCGCCCGCGCGTCGCGATCCTAGGAACCGGGGACGAGCTCGTGCCGATCGGCGGCGCCCTGGGACCGGGCCAGATCCACGACTCGAACGCGCATGCTCTCGGCGCGGCCGTTCGCGAGCTCGGCGGGGAGCCCTCGCTCCTCGGCATCGTTCGAGACGACCCCGCGGCGCTGCGGGCCGCGCTGACGGCGGCGCTGCGCTTCGACGCGGTCCTTTCCACGGGCGGCGTCTCCGTGGGCGACTTCGACCACGTGAAGGACGTGATGGACGAGATCGGGCTCGAGCGTCGCTTCTGGCGCGTCGCGCAGAAGCCCGGGAAGCCGATCGTCTTCGCCGTGCGCGACCAGACCCTGTTCTTCGGCCTCCCCGGGAATCCGGTGTCGGCGATGGTCTGCTTCCATCTGTACGTGGCCCCCGCTCTGCGCGCGGCCGCGGGTTTGCGCGAGGTCTTCCTTCCGGCGAGCGATGTCGTCCTCGGCGAGGCGATCCGGACGGCGAAGGATCTGACGGAGCTCGTCCGGTGCACGCTCCGCTCCGAGGCGGGGGTGCTCGTGGCGCTCACGACCGGCACGCAGAGCTCCGGCGCGCTGCGCTCGCTGTCGCTCGCGGACGGTCTATTGATCAGCCCCCCGGGGACGGCCGAGCTCCGAGCGGGCGACCCGGCGAGAGCACTTCTGCTCCGCGCAGGTCCGGCGCTCGCGTCGACCCATCCGTTCGCTTGACGAACGGCGACCGGATCAGTCGTCTTCGCCCGAGGAGGCAATCTCGTCCGTGATCCGGTCGACCTCGTCGCCTCCGAGATCCTCACCGGCCTCCTGCCCCATGCGACGCATCCAGCGCGCCACGCTACCCGGGTCGCCCTCGTCGAGCCCGGAGAGGCGGCTCGGGTCGGCGAGGGACTCGAGGCGGCGCTCCTCCGAGCGCGGCATCGCGAATCGGGACGGGAGACGATCGAGCTCTCGGGACCCGCAGCGTTCGCACGTCGGCTCGACGCGCTCGCTCACGCGCAGGGTGATCACCTGCACCCGCCGGCCGCAGGCCCGGCAGCGGTACTCGTAGATCGGCATCCCTCAGGCGGGCCGCGTCGAGAACCCGTTCTCGCCGAAGACCATGAGCTGCTTCTTGCCGCCCAGGAGCGATTCCAGCAGGACCTCGCGACCCCACAGGCGGTGCAGGTGCGAGAGCGTCCTCTCGGCGTACTCGAGCTGGAGATCGCGTCCGTCGTGCTCGTGGACGAGATACAGGGTTCGCCTCCCGCCGAAATCCGCGTCGGTGATGCGGATGATCGGCGTTCCGCCCATCCCGACGACGCGGAGGAGGGTCTCCTTCACTTCGCGCCATTGCTCGCGGCTCGAGACCTTGCTGACGACGAGCTCCTCCTCCTTCTTCTCGTACTCGAAGAGGTCGAGCTCGCGCATGATCGGTTCCGTCAAGAACCGTCGCAGGAAGGAGACGTCGCGATCGACCTCGCGCACGGCGAAGATCGCCTCTCGGCCGCTCGCCGCGGAAGGGAAGGGAATCCCGGCCTCGCGCTCCTCGGGCGTCGGATCGTCGTGGCGCCGCTGGATCTCGTCGAAGAGCCGGAGGCCGATGTGGTAGGGGTTGAGCCCGCCGGGGTGCGGCCGCACGACCTGGTTGTGGCGCACGAGGAACTCGAGGTGCAGCTCGGGCGGCAGCTCGAGCGAGTTCAGGATCTCGCGGTGCCAGTACGAGGCCCAGCCCTCGTTCATGATCTTGGTCTCGATCTGCGGGAGGAAGTAGCAGGCTTCCTCGTGCACGATCGTCAGGACGTCACGCTCCCACTCGGCAAGGTAGGGGTTGTGGTCGCGGACGAAGATCAGCAGGTCCTCTTCGGGGGAGGCCGGCACCCGCTGGAGATCCGGGGGCGAGAAATCGGGCGAGCGGTGGATCTTGTGGAACGGATCCGGCCGCGGCTGCGCCTCGGCCCAGAGGCGCTGTCGCTCGTCCGCGTCGGAGAGGTGGCGTAGCGCCCGGTTCCGCCGCATCTGCATCGAGAGCGCGTGCGCGGCATCGAGGACGAACTCGACGCGCTCGGCGCCGATCGAGGGATCCTCGACGTAGCTCCGCACGCGCTGCGCGTGTGCCTTGAACGTCGCGATCGTCGACTCGGCGCGAGTCGTCTTGAAGTTGAAGTTGTTCTTGAAGAAGTCGTTGTGGCCGTAGACGTGCGCGATCGTCAGGATCTGCAGGCACAGCGTGTTGTCCCGCATCAGGTAGGCGAGGGCGGGGCTCGAGTTGATCACCATCTCGTACGGCAGGCCGGAGACGCCGTGATCGTAGAGCGTCTTGAGCTTCTCGAAGCCCTTGCCGTACGACCAGTGCGGATAGTGCGAGGGCATGCCCGCGTACGCCATGTACCCGAGCATGTCATTGTGATCGCAGATCTCGAACTCCTGCGGATAGGGATCGAGACCGAGCTCCAGCGCCTTGTCGAGGATCCGCTTTCCCCAATCCTCGAGGTCGGCGAGCGTGTAGTCCGGCACCGCGGTCCTCCTCAGGCCTCGGCGGGACGCTCCGCGGTCGCGACGCCGGCGCGATCCTTGGCGAGAAACGCCCGGAAGGCAGGCCAGATGTCTTCCTTCTTCTCGATGACCACCGTCTGGAAGTTCTCGGCGTCCAGCCGGCGGAAGAGGTTCAGCATCGAGCTCTCGTAGTACCGCGATCCGAGAGGCTTGATCTCGCCGTAGCCGAAGAGGTTCGCGACGTCGGCGAGCTGCTTCGCCGTCCGCAAGGCGGCGGGGTTGTCGGAGTCGAAGTTGTCGCCGTCCGAGCAGTGGAACGCGTACACGTTCCAGAGCGACGGGTGGTAGCGCTCGTCGATGATCTCGAGCGCCTTTTGATAGCCGGAGGAGATGAACGTGCCGCCCGACTCGGCCTTGTGGAAGAACTCCTCCTCCGTCACTTCCCGCGCGTCGGTGTGGTGCGCGATGAAGACGAGCTCGACCGAGCGGTACTTGGTCGCGATGAACTGGTAGAGGAGGAAGAAGTAGCTCCGCGCGAGGTACTTCTTCATCGTGTCCATCGAGCCGGACGTGTCCATGATGCAGATCACGACGGCGTTCGACTCGTTCTTGAAGTCGGTGACGACGTGGCGGTACGTCAGGTCGTCGGGGTGGAACGGGTAGCGGTCCTCCTCGCCCTCGGCGGGAGCTTCGATGGCCGCCGTGTGTCCGCGCGTCGCGAATTTTCGACGGAGTCGCTCGCGCGCGGTGCGCCGCTTGTCGAGGCGTACGCGGATGCCGACCGGCCGATAGCCGCGTCGCTTGCTCGCCCGCTCCGCGGGGATTTGCTTCAAAGCGCGGCGCTCGAGGTCGGGAAGCTCGAGGTCCTCGAACATGATCTCGACCAGCTCCTCGAGCGTGACGTCGGTCTCGTAGACGTCTTGGCCCGGCTGGTCTCCTGCCTGGTCTCCCGCGCCCTTCTGCTGCTGGGATCCCTGGCCGACGACCTGTCCCTCCTGGACGTTGCCGTCGCCCTGGGCCACTCCGGGGGCGTTCTGGCCGTAGATGAAACGGTACTCCCGGACGCCGCGGATCGGGACCTTGACGACGCGATCGCCGCGTTTTCCGATGATCGACTCCTCCGCGATGATGTCGGCGATGTTGTCGCGGATGGATTCGCGGATCTTCTGGCGATGCCGGAGCCGGTCGCCCGCGCTCCGATCGCTCCGCTCGGCCTCCGAATGGCGGAAGGGCCGAAAGATCGCCCCTGTGGACACTCTCCCGGTTCCTAGTCCTTCCAGAGGTTGTTCGCGGCGTACTTCATCACCACGTCGACGCAGCTCTCGCAGTAGCCGTGGTCGAGGAGGTTCGAGACCATCGCGCCGTACTTCTGCGTCTGCTCCTCGTCGCGGGTGCGCGCCTTCGTGATGATGCGCGACATGTCGCGCACGGAAGTCATCAGCTTCTTCTCGATCGCCTCCTTCAAGGGCTCGTAGCTCCGGTAGGAGATCCGCTCGCCCCTGCGGGAGCTCGACCAGAGGTACGCGATCACCTCCTGACGGAACCCGTCCGCCGCGGAGCCGATGATCGCGATTTGCTCCTCGATCGACTTCAAGAAGCCCTCGTCGGGTTGCAGCTCCTCCTTCGTGTTCAAATCCTTGACGCGAGTCTTGTTGACGTACGCTTCGGCGTGATCGAGGTAGTTGTGGAAGAGGGACTCGGCCTGCTCCTGGTAGGAGTAGACGAACGCCTTCGTGATCTCCTTCTCGAGGATCTCCAGGTACTCCTTGTGGAGCACGTCCTGGAGCAGCTCGAGGTAGTGCTTCCGGACGTCGTCGGCGAGGTCCGCTTCCTTCACCATCGTGATCAGCGCTTCGCGGACGTTGATCGGGTTGATGCAATTCCCGTCGACGTTGTCCGAGAGGGCGTTGTCGAGCGCCTTCATGATGAAGCGGGTGGAGATGCCGCTCATGCCCTCGCGCTTCGCCTCGTCGCGGAGCTCGCGGACGTCGATCTTCTTCGTGCGTCCTTTCTCGACGACCTCTTCGCCGTTGTAGAGCTTCAGCTTGGTCATCAGGTCGCACTTCGGCGTCGCCTCGAGGCGCGACAGGATCGCGAACATCGAAGCGACTTCCAGCGTGTGCGGCGCGACGTGCGCGCGGAAGTCCGAGTACCGGATGATCTTCTGGTAGATCTTCACCTCCTCGGAAAGGCGGAGGTTGTACGGCACGCGCACGACGACGATGCGGTCGAGGATCGCCTCGTTCGTGTGGTCGGCCTTGAACTTCTGCCACTCGGCCTCGTTGGAGTGGGCGATGATCACGACGTCGACGTGCACCATGCCGTGGCGGCCAGGCGCCGGAATCACCTTCTCCTGCGTCGCGGTGATCATTGCGTGCAGGTACTCCGTCTCGTTCTTGAAGACCTCGATGAACTCGACGATGCCGCGGTTGCCGACGTTGAGCGCTCCGTTCAGGTCGAGAACGCGCGGATCGCCCTCGGAGTACTGGTCGAGCTTCGAGATGTCCTCGCTGCCGATCAGAACCGAGGTGTCCTGGTTGTTCGGGTCGACCGGCGGCACGACGCCGATGCCGACGCGATTCCGCTTCGAGAAGTGCCGCAGCTCGACCGGGAAGTCCTCGTAGCGCCCGCCGAAGTCGTGCTGAAGCCGGTGCCGTGTCACCGGGGAAACGTCTCCCTCGATGTGGACGCCCAGCATCTTCTCGAATTCCTTGCGGAGGTGTCGCGGGATGAGCTGGAGCGGCTCCTCGCTCATGCTCGATCCACCGATCGCGTAGAACGGTTCCGACTCCTCGAGGCCGCGCTGCAGCTTCTCGACGAGCGAGCTCTTCCCGGAGCCGACCGGTCCCATCAAGTAGAGGACCTGCCGGCTCTCCTCTCCCTTCAGCGCAGCGGAATGGAAGTAGCGGACGATCTGCGCGATGGTCTTCTCGATTCCGAAAAACTCGTCACGGAAAAAGTTGAAGACCTTGAGCGGCTCGTCCTTGTAGATCCGCTTCGCTCCGACGTCGTTCGTTTCGTGGATGTCCTCGCTGCCGGCGCGCACGACGACGTCGTAGATTCGTGCGTGAGCGAGCTTGGGAATCGTGGGATCGTCGCGAATCCTTTCAAGGTACTCGAGGAATGTCCCTTGCCATGTCTCGTTGGCGTGGGCCTCGCGATCCTCTCGAATGATCCGCGCGAAGGTCTCCTTGTCGCTAGCCATGACGACGGCTCCTCTCGACTGCGCCTTCGGGCGCGCGGCGCGGATGGCGAACTCGAACGCCGCGCGGTCGGGGCTGTCGCGCGATCTTCACTTGCTCCGATTATACGTGCGGTCTGAAAACCCCACAAGCACTGGAAGGTTGCGCACAGAGCGCGTTTGCCATTGAACCTCCAATCGAGGTTATCGGTGCGCAACCCGGCGACGATTAGGAGACGACGCAATCCTGCTTCCGGATGTCGCCGGGCCGTGCCATGATCGTGGCAGAGGCGGGGTGGCGGTGGTGCGGCGCCAGGGTCGCGGGCGCGACGCTGTCGTATGTCGTCGCGGCGGCGATCGGATGCACGAGCCCGCTGCCCGACCCGGAGTCGCAGGCCGCCCACGTCTATGTTCGGGAATGTGGCACCTGCCATCCCGCGTACCCACCTCATCTCCTCAAGTCCGCCATGTGGCGCGTCCAGGTCGAGCGGATGGAGGACATCCGAAGACGGAGGGGCATGCCGCCGATGGCCGCGGTCGACGAGCAGACGATCCTCGACTATCTCACCAGGCACGCCGGCTGACCCGTCGCGGGTTCGCGAGACGGCGCACACAGCCAACCCGACGCAGGAGCCGAGATGGAGATCCGACACGAGGGCGGGGCACCCCACCGGACGAAGGCCGATCTTCTCGCCGTCCCCGTATTGAATGGTGGAGAGCGTGGAGCGGAGATCATCGAGCTCGACGCCGCGACGGACGGAAAGCTCCTGCGCGAAGCGAAGCGCCGGACGACGGACCTCTCGAAGCCGTCCTCGATCTTCGTCTACCAGACGCACGGCGAGCTGCCGGTGGACCAGGTCGCGCTGATCGGCGTCGGCGGCAACGGCCGCACGGCGCCGTCGCGCGAGGCGTGGCGGCGATTCGCCGGGCACGCGATCCAGGTGGCGCGTCGTACGCGCGCACGCTCGCTGGCGCTGTCCGTCGCTTCCGTCCCTGCACGCGAGCGCCGTGGTACCGCGCTCGCGCAAGCGATCGGAGCGGTCGCCGAGGGAGCGCTCCTCGCGGCGCATCCCGTTCGCTCCTACAAGACGAGCCGTCCGGCGAACGATCTCGCGACCTGCGCGGTGGTCGGCGCTCCCGGCTCGCGTGCGGCGACCGACGCGATCGCGCGCGCGCGGGCGCTCGCGGACGCGACGTGCTTCGCGCGCGATCTGATCAATGAGCCGGCTTCGGTCGTCACGCCGGCGCATCTCGCACAGGTCGCACAGCGGCTGCGGCGCGAGCTCGGCCTCGGCGTTCGCATCCTCGCGCCGCGGGATCTGCAGCGACTGGGCATGGGCGCGATCCTCGCCGTCGGCCGCGGCAGTCGGAACGAGCCACGGCTCATCGAGGTCGTCTACAAGCCGCCCGAAGGAAGCCGCACCGCGCGCCGCGGGCCGATCGCGCTTGTCGGAAAAGGGATCACCTTCGATTCGGGCGGCCTCTCGCTCAAGCCGGCCGCGAACATGGAGATCCAGAAGCGCGACATGGCCGGCGGGGCGGCGGTGCTGGGCGCGATGCAGGCGATCGCGCACCTCTGTCCTGGAATCGAGGTGCGCGGCTACGTCCCGTCGGCGGAGAACATGCCCGGCGGCGAGGCGTACCGTCCGGGCGACGTCGTGACGACCCACTCGGGAAAGACCGTCGAAGTGGTGAACACCGACGCGGAGGGACGCCTCGTCCTCGCGGACGCGCTCGCGTGGGCAGCAAGCGGTGCGGGCTCGGCGAAGCCGCGCTGGATCGTCGACGTCGCGACTCTCACCGGCGCCGTGACGATCGCGCTCGGGCGCACGGTCGCGGGTGTCATGGGGAACGACAGGACCCTCGTCTCCCATTTGATCGAATCGGGCGGTGAGGCGGGCGAGCCGATCTGGGAGCTGCCGCTCGTCGACGAGTACGTACCCCTGATGGAAAGCCTGGTGGCCGACTTCCGCAACACGGGAGATGGGTCCGCCGGCTCGATCATGGGTGGTCTCTTCCTGCGCGAGTTCGTCGATGGGATCCCGTGGGCGCATCTGGACATCGCGGCGGTCGCCTACGTCGACAAGGCGCAAGCCTACGTCCCACGCGGCGCGGTCGGCTGGGGCGTGCGCACGCTCGTGGACTTCGTCGAGCGGATCGCGAAGCGCTGAGCCGGGCGCGGGCGAGCGTCAACCGCGGAGGGCCAGGATCTCGTCCGGGTCCTTGGGGACCTTCGCGGAGAGGACCTCGTGTCCCGCAGGGGTGACGAGAACGTCGTCCTCGATGCGGATCCCGATGCCGCGGTACTCCTCCGGCACGTCGGCGAGCTGGGGCGAGAAGTAGAGTCCGGGCTCCACCGTGAGCACCATGCCCGGCTCGAGCGGCCGCGGCTGGCCGTCGACGTTGTAGGCGCCGGCGTCATGGACGTCCATTCCGAGCCAGTGGCTCGTCCGGTGCATGTAGTACGGCTTGAAGAGTCCCTCGGAGATCACGCGCTCCGCCGCGCCGTCGAGGAGGCCGAAGGAGAGAAGCCCGTCGACGAGCGTCTCGAGAGCTCGCTCGTGGATCTGCTCGATCGTCGCGCCGGGGCGCACGGCCGCGAGCGCCGCACGCTGCGCCGCGAGAACGAGGTCGTAGACCCGCCGCTGCGCCACCGTGTAATCGCGGCCGATCGGGAACGTGCGGGTGATGTCCGCGCAGTAGAACCCGAGCTCGCAGCCGGCGTCGATGAGCAGCAGCTCGCCGTCGCGCAAGCGATCGGCGTTCGCGGTGTAATGGAGGACCGTCGCGTTCGCGCCGCCGGCGACGATCGACGGGTACGCCCAGCCGGAGGCGCCGCTCTTCCGGAAGACGTACTCCACCAGCGCTTCGACCTCGAACTCGCCCAGTCCGGGGCGAGCCTCGCGGATCGCCGCGACGTGCGCCTCGGCCGCGACGTCGATCGCGGTCCGCATCCAGGCGAGCTCCTCCGGCGACTTCATGAGCCGCATCTCGTGCACGAGAGGGCCGGGATCGTAGAGCGAGGTCGGCAAGTCGTTCGAGGTGCGCGGACGAGACGCCCACGACGTGCGCGCGAGATCGAGCATTCTGTGGTTGAACGCTTCGTCGACGCCGACGCGATAATGGAGCCCCTTCGCCTTGGCGATCCGTGGCGTCAGCTCGCCCGCGAGCTCGGCGATCGGGAACGCCGCGTCCGCCCCGAAGGTCTCGATGGCGCCCTCGACCCCTGCGCGTTTTCCCGTCCAGGTCTCGCGCTCGGGATCGCGCGGCTGGACGAAGAGGACGAAGCGGTCCTTCTCGGCCGACCCGTCGAGCACCGCGACCGCGTCGGGCTCCGTGAAGCCCGTCAAGTAATAGAAGTTCGACTCGGGCCGATACCGGTACTCGACGTCGTTCGCGTGCACGGCGAGAGGCGGGGCGCGGAACACGGCGATGCCCTCGCCGATCCGGTCCAGAAGGGCGCGGCGACGTGACGCGAAGTCGAACGCGGGTAGCTCTTCGAGATTGCGGCTCATGGAGTCCACGGGGTCTGTGGTCCTCGCTGGTTCTGCGGAGCGGCCGGATTCTGTGAAAGCGGCGCGGCCGGCGGGCCCGCCTGGGCGGCCTGAGCCGCCTGTGCCTGGATCAGCGCGAGCGGCAGCTTCGGCCTTCCGGCGACCGCGATCACCCGCGCCCGATCGAAGTCGTCGGGGTCGACGGACACGACGATGCGGTCCCCCGGACGGATGTCTCCGGGTGCCAGGTCGACGGAGCCGCTCTTGACGATCGTCTCCGGCCCGTACGACACCGCATGACGCTTTCCGACGTCGAGGAACACGACGCGGCTCGCGCTCGGGTCGACGGCGATCACCTGCCCCGAAGCGCGGTTCGTCACGGGAAGGACCGGGATGTCCGGCTTCTCTGCATGACAGGCGAAGACGACTCCCGTCGCGGAAGCGGCAAGGACGGCGCGGCCGATGCGGCGGCCGGCTCGGCGGGCGTGCTTCGCGGCCTGCACGACTTGCGAGGCTAGCCAGGCCGCCGGATGCTGACAAGGGATCCGGTTTCGGAAGGCCCCCGGGTCCGTTAAAGACCCGTCAGCCTCGATGCTCGACGTCGTGACACTTCTCGATCTCGTCCAGCAGGGCTGGTACGCGACGTACCCTCTCTTGCTCTGCTCGGTGGTCGCGCTCGCGATCGCGGGCGAGCGCCTCTGGGCGCTGCGCGGCCTCGATGCGCGGATGATCTCCGTTTCGAAGCAGATCGGATTTCTCATGCGCCGCGGCGACGTCGAAGGCGCCGCCGACCTCCTCGAGCGGGAGGGGCCAGAGCTGCCCCTGAGCCAGATCTACCGGCAGCTCATTCCGCACGCCCACACCACGGCGGTCGAGGACCTGCTCGCGATCGCGGACGGCCACCGACTCGCCCAGTCGCAGGGCCTGCGGCGCAACGTGTGGATCCTCGGAACGATCGGCAGCGCCGCTCCGTTCATCGGCCTCTTCGGAACGGTCGTCGGCATCATGCGGGCGTTCCACAGCATGGCCCTCGCGGGTGCGGGTGGCTTCGCCGTCGTCGCGGCCGGCATCTCGGAAGCGCTCGTGGCGACGGCTCTCGGGCTCGGCGTCGCGATCGTCGCGGTGGCGCTCTACAACTACTTCCAGGTGCGTCTGGGCGAGCTCGCGACGACGATGCGGGTCGGCGTGACCCAGTTCATCGACGGCATCTGCGCGTATCGGGGGCACGGTGGCAGTCGGCAGGTTGCCTGAGCACGGTGACGACGAGCTCGGCGGCGGTGGAATCGTCGCCGAGATCAACATCACGCCGCTGACGGACATCTTCCTCGTTCTCCTGATCATCTTCATGGTGACGAGCTCCGCGATGATCGAGTCGGGTCCGAGCGTGCAGCTCCCCGAGTCGGGAGCGACGTCGAGCGAGACGAAGGGCGTCGTCGTGACCGTCGACGAGAGTGAGAAGATCTTCATCAACGGCGCAGAGACCGATCGCGGGGGCCTGAGCCAGGGGCTCCGCGAGGCGATCGCGACGGCGGAGGTGAAGCGCGTCGTCCTGCAGGGTGATCGTCGCGTCGTCCTCGAGGAGGTCGTCAACATCCTGGACGAGGCACGGAGCGCCGGCGCGACCGAGGTCGCGATCGCGGCGACCCGGAAGCCCTAGGGTACGGAGACCTCGGCCGTGGCGCGCGAAGATCTGCTGCTCGCTCCGGAGTCGCTCGAGACGCTGATCGGGGGCCTCCGCGAGCTGGCCGTCGCCCTCGGGCCGGGTGCGGCGGAGCAGGTTGCGGGCGTACGCACGCAGCTCGAGAACGCGAAGGCGGCGCGCGACGCGGGCAACCGCGACGCGGCCGTCGCGGGCATTCTCACCGCGATGCAGAAAATCGCGCAGCTCGCGGCAGCGCTCGACCCGCGTGAAGCGGAGGCGATGCGCGCGATGGCCGCGGGCTTCGAGTCCGCCCTGCGGCGCGGCGACGCCGCGCACGCGGCGGAGTCCGTGGACGGCATGCGCCAGCGCTCCGGCGCACAGAAGAAGCGAGACGACGAGTTCAAGCTCTGAGGGGATTCCGCTCCACCGGCAGGGCGGAGGTACGAGATGGCAAAGGCGAGTGAACGAAAGGGAGTCCGCACCGAGGAGCTCGCGTGCTGCAAGCGCACGCGGGACAAGGAGATGGAGTCGATCCGTCTGAACTACCTGTCCTTCCCGGTGATCAAGAAGATCGTCTGTCCGACCTGCCAGATGGTCCTGCCGATCCGCGTGTACTCGCGCGACGACGCCGAGAGCGGCTCCGCCGCGGGCTGAGCCGGAGCCGGAGCGCAGGAGAGAACGGTGACCGAGCCGCCTCCGGCGCGCGGCCGGATCGACGACGTGCTCGTCGCGCTCCTTCTCGGCGGCCGATCGACGCCGGACGAGCTCGTCCGTCGCACCCTTCTCGAAGCGGGCGACGTGCGTGATTGCCTCGAGCGCGCAAGGCGCGCGGGTGATGCGACTTCGTTCCCGGACGCGCGCGCCGGCGAGCGCTTCGGCTCGACGTCGAGCGGACGCGAGCGTGCGACCGCGACGCTGCGCGAGGACCGGGATCGACTCGGGCGCGACGTCGAAGAAGCGTACCGCCTCTTCGAGGCGGCCAACTCCGCGTTCAAGGCGGCGCTCCTTCGCTGGCAGATGCGCTCGGTCGGGGGAGGGCGCGAAGCGAACGATCATCTCGACCCGCGTTACGACGCGCGCATTCTCGGTGAGATCGCTCGCAGCGTGAGAGCCGCCGACGACGCGCTCGCCCCGCTCGCGGAACGCTGCCGGCGGCATGCGGCCTACCGCGAGCGTCTCCGCGTCGCGCTCGAGCAAGCGGGCCGGGGAGAAGTCCGCTTCGTTGCGGGCCTCGACGTCGACTCCCTCCACGCGATCTGGTGGGAGCTGCACGCGGACCTCCTCGCGGT